>Ga0187823_10000084_pt1 | contig 20272 bp, 16 predicted proteins | sample NC_wetland_sal_i_12_FD_132968 | JGI IMG/M metagenome (GOLD analysis project Ga0187823, IMG submission 132968) | Wetland sediment microbial communities from Neuse River Estuary, North Carolina, USA - SourceSoil_3 | ecosystem: Environmental > Aquatic > Freshwater > Wetlands > Sediment | place...
GCAGGGCGTCCATCAGCTCCGCCACCGTCCGGCGCCCGGCGTCGTGGATGGCCGGGGCGACGAGGCCGCCCTGGCGGAGGGAGATCGCGACGCCGAGGTGCACGACCTCGCTGGGGCGGAATGCGCCGTCGGTGAAGAAGCCGTTGAGCTCGGGCACCTCCATGAGCGCGAGCGCCACCGCCTTCAAGAGCGGCGCGGCGGGGAGCATCCGCCGGGCCACCGGCACGCCGGCATTGTGGGTGGCCAGCCACGCGAGCATCCGGCTCAGCTCGATGTCGCTCGCGAGATAGTAGTGCGGGATCTCGCGCTTGGACCGGCTCATCGCGGCGCCGATCGCGCGGCGCATGGCCGACTGCCGGTCGGCCTCCGCCCCTTTCTCCGCCCCTGTGCCCGCTCCCGCCGCCCCGCTCGCCCCTCCGGCGGCGGCCTCGACGTCGGCCACGGTGATCGTGCCACCGGTGCCCGTCCCCTTCACCCGGCCCAGGTCGAGGCCGAGCGCTTCGGCGCGCTTCCGCGCCAGGGGCGACGCGCGGGTCCGGCCTGCCTCCGGCACCGCCGGCGGTGGGGGAGCGGCCGCGGCGGCCGGCTCCCCTTTCCCCCGCACGACCGCGAGCGGCGTCCCGACCGGCACCTTGGTCCCGGGCTCCACCAGCAGCGAATCCACCACGCCGTCCTCGAAGATCTCCACCTCGATCGTGCCCTTGTCCGTCTCCACGACGGCCACGATCTGGCCGCGCGTCACGGCATCGCCCGGCTTGACGCGCCACTCCACCAGGGTGCCTTTCTCCATCTCGGCGCCCAGCGAGGGCATGCAGAACTCAGCCACGGAGCTTCACCAACGATCGGGCCGCCGTGGCGATGGCATCAGCTTGTGGCACCGCCGCCTCCTCCAGGTGTCTGGGATACGGAATCGGCACCTCGGCGCTGCACACGCGGGCCACCGGCGCGTCCAGCTCGTAGAACGCCTGCTCCATGATGCGGGCCATGATCTCCGCCGAGAGGCTGCCGGTCCGCCAGCCTTCGTCCACGATCACCGCGCGATGCGTCTTCCGCACCGAACCCATGATCGTCGCGTCGTCGAGCGGCCTGAGCGTACGGAGGTCCACTACTTCGGCGCTGACGCCCTCGCCGGCAAGCCGGTCCGCGGCCTCGAGCGTGCGTCCCAGCATGCCGCCGTAGGTCACGAGCGAGACCTCGGTGCCCGGCCGCCGGACGGCGGCCCGGTCCAGCTCCACCCGCCCCGGCCCGGGCGGCAGATCGCCCTCCATGCCGTAGAGGGTCGCGTGCTCGAAGATGAGCACCGGGTCGAGCTCGCGGAGTGCCGCGGCCAGCATCCAGCGCGCATCCTCGATGGTCGCGGGCGCGACCACCCGGATGCCGGGGATGTGCGCGTACCATCCCTCGAGGCTGTGCGAATGCTGCGCGGCCACCTGGCGGCCCGCGCCGGTCGCCATGCGGATGACCAGCGGAACGCTCACCTGGCCTCCGGACATGTGCCGCAGCGTGGCCGCGTTGTTGAGGATCTGGTCCAGCGCGAGGAGGCTGAAGTTGACCGTCATGATCTCGACGATCGGCCGCATCCCGCCCAGCGCCGCCCCGACGCCGGCGCCGGTGAAGGCCAGCTCGGACAGGGGAGCATCCCGGACCCGCTCCGGCCCGAACTGCTCGAGGAGCCCCTTGCTGGCGGCATACGTCCCGCCGTAGCAGCCCACGTCTTCGCCCATGAGAAAGACCCGGGGGTCGCTCGCCAGCGCCTCCTGGAGCGCCGTGCGGATCGCCTCGCGATACGTGGTCCTGGTGGCCGGGGCGGCGGTCACGCGGGCCTCGGGCTGTACACGTCCGTCAGCAGGTTCTCCGCCGGCTCCCAGGGCGACTCCTCGGCGAACCGGATCGCGTCGTCCAGCTCCGCCGCGATCCCGGCCTCGATGCGCTGCACGTCCGCATCGGTCAGGAGCCCGTCCCGCTTGAGGCTGTCGCTGAACGCCGGGATCGGATCCCGCTTCCGCCACTGCTCGACTTCCGCCTTGGTGCGATACAGCTCGGGATCGTACATGGAGTGGGCCCGGAACCGGTACGTCCGGTACTCGAGGAACCGCGGTCCTCCGCCTCCACGGATCGCCGCGACCGCGTCGTCCGTCGCCCGCGCCACTGCGAGGACGTCCATCCCCTCCACCACTTCGGCGGGCACGCCCTGGGCCCGCGCCTTGAGGCACAAGTCGGTCTGCGCCTGGGCGCGGTGGAGGGCCGTGCCCATCGCGTACAGGTTGTTCTCGCAGGCGAACAGGACCGGCAGCTGCCAGAGCGCGGCCAGGTTCAGCGACTCCTGGAACACGCCTTCGGCGGTGGCGCCGTCGCCGAAAAAGCAGGCCGTCACCCGCGGCCGACCCTGGAGCTTGTCCGCCAGGGCCAGGCCAACGGCCACGGGCAGCCCGCCGCCCACGATGGCGTTGCCGCCGTAGAGGCGGAGGGCTGCGTCGAACAGATGCATCGAGCCGCCCCGCCCCCGGCTGCAGCCGGTGGCCTTGCCGTACATTTCGGCCATGATGGCCCGGACGGGCATGCCGCGCACCAGCGCGTGCCCGTGCTCGCGGTAGGTCGCCACGACGGCGTCGTCGGGCGTGAGGGCGCGGATCGCCCCGGCGGCGACGGCCTCCTCGCCGATGTAGAGATGGAGGAACCCCCGGATCTTGCCCGCGCTGTAGAGCTCGGCCGACTTCTCCTCCAGCCGCCGGATAGACAGCATGCTCCGCAGCAGGCCGACCGCCTCGTCGCGGTCCAGCTCGGCGGTCACGGCACGGCCTCCAGCGTGGAGACGTCGCCTTCGGGCAGCCCCAGCTCCCGGGCCTTGAGGACCCGGCGCATGATCTTGCCGCTGCGGGTGCGGGGAAGCACCGCCAGGATCTCCACCTCCTTGGGCGCCACCGCGGCGCCCAGCCGCTTGCGCGCGTGGGCGAGGATGTCACGGCGGAGGGCGTCGGTGGGAGCGATGCCGGACTTGAGGGAGACGAACGCCTTCACCATTTCGCCGACCACCGGGTCGGGCTTGCCGATGACGCCGGCCTCGGCGACGGACGGGTGCTCCATCAGCGCGCTCTCGACTTCGAACGGCCCGATGAGATGGCCGGACGACTTGATGACGTCGTCCGCCCGGCCGACGAACCAATAGTACCCGTCGGCGTCGCGCCGGGCGAGATCGCCGGTCAGGTACCAGCCGTCCGCGAAGCACTTCCGGTAGCGCTCTTCCTCGTGCAGGTACCCGCGGAACATCGACGGCCAGCCCGCGCGGAGCGCCAGCTCTCCCTGCTCGTCGGGCCGGGAGACGAGCTCGACGTGCTCGCCGCCGGTCCGCCGCACGATCCCCGCCTCGATGCCGGGCAGCGGCTTGCCCATGGAACCGGGCCGGATGTCCATCGCCGGATAGTTCGCGATCATGATGCCGCCGGTTTCGGTCTGCCACCAGTTGTCGTGGATCGGCAGCCCGAAGGCGTCCTCCCCCCAGAACACGGCCTCGGGGTTGAGCGGCTCGCCCACGCTGGCGATGAACCGGAGCGCGCCGAACGCGTGCCGCCGCGCGAGGTCCGCTCCCGCCTTCATCATCATCCGTACCGCGGTGGGCGCCGTGTACCAGACGCTCACCTTCTGCTCGCCCAGGATCCGGTACCAGCGCTCGGCATCGAATTCGGCCTCGTCCACGACACAGGTGACGCCGTGCGTGAGCGGGGCGATGATCCCGTAGGAAGTCCCGGTGACCCAGCCGGGGTCGGCGGTGCACCAGAAGACGTCCCCGGGCTGAAGGTCCAGCGCCAGCTTCCCGGTGACATAGTGGGCGAGCACGGCGTCATGGACGTGCAGCGCCCCCTTGGGCCGCCCGGTGGTGCCGCTGGTGAAGTGGACCAGACCGGGCGTTTCCGGCGGGGTCGGCCCGATCTCGTATTCCGGGCCCGCCTGATCCATGAGGCGCGCGAAGTCGACCGCGCCGGGCAGGTCGCACGGCACCCCCGGCTCGGGCACCAGCAGCACGTGCGCGAGCCGCGGCAACGCCGCCCGGATGCTCGCGACCTTCCGCTGGTAGAGGGAGGGGGTCGTGACCAGCACCCGCGCCCCACCCAGCTCCAGCCGCGTGCGCAGGGGCTCCGGGCCGAACGCGGCGAACAGCGGGGTTACGACGCAACGATGCTTGAGCGCCCCGAGCACGGCGAAGTACAGCTCGGGGATGCGGCCGGTGAGCACGAACACCGGATCGCCCGGCCCGAGCCCGAGCCGCTGGAGGACGTTGGCGAACCGGGACGTCGCGCGGGCGAGATCGAGGTAGGTGAAGTCCCGCGAGCCGCCGTCCTTGCCGAGCCAGCGGATGGCGACGGTCGCGGCCTGTGGCCCCCGGGCATGGCGGTCCACCGCTTCATGCGCGATGTTGAGACCGCGACCGCCGGAGAGCCCCTCGAGCTCCGCCCTCGCGGCCTCCCAGCTGAAGCCGGCGCGATATGACTCGATGTCGGCGACGTTGGGGGGCCGGCGAAGACGGCCTTCCTTCGAGATGGCGGCGCTACGCATCGGCCCGGGCTCGATGAGCATCGTTGCCCCAATGTACCGCTCCGAGTGGAGATGCATCATGCAGAATGTGTGAAGCCACCTTCACACACGGCTCATCGAATCGAAGACGGCGGCCGGCAATCTTGATTCTGTCCAGGAAAGCGCAGGAGCGCATGAGCGAACGCAACGTGCACACCGAAGAGCACCGGGTCCGCGGGGAGCGGCTGGTCGCCAGAATCCGGGAGCTCGTCCACCAGGGCAACATCCGGCGGATCATCGTCAAGGACGACCGGGGACAGACCCTGATCGAGATACCCCTCACGCTCGGCGTGGTGGGGGCCGTGCTGCTGCCGGTGTGGGTGGCGCTCGGCGCGATGGCCGCGCTCGCGGCCGATTTCAACCTGGTCGTCGAGAAGGCGGCCGAGCCCACCGACGTCACGGTCGCGGAGCCGGCGGGCGGCCCCGCCGCCAGGTAGGGAGCACGAGCCATGAAAGCCCCCCTGGACACCGCGGCGCCCGGCGCCCGTGCCGGCAGCGTCGGACAGTTGCTCGAGGCGGTACACGGTGAGTGGCTGCGCGAGACGCATACCGCGCTCGATCCGGCCGTGGCCGCGGACTCGACGCTGTGGGACCGGTGGACCGCCGCCCGGTACCTCGGCGACCCGTTCGACCTCCGGCTCCGGCGTGAGCGGGAGCTGGTTCTGCTGCTGCAACCGTTGCTGCCCGGCCCCAGCGCCGGTTCCCTCCTCGCCCGGGCCGAGCGGCTGGACGAGATGCGGCGCCAGCTGAGCGAGCTGGGCCGCCGCAAGGACACCGCCGCGGAAATGATGGAGTTGACGCCGAGCTTCCTGTCCCTGCTCGAGACCTGGTGCCGCCAGCTCGAGGGCGCGGCGGGGCCGCTCCCGATCGCGGACCTCGCCGAGGGCGCGGCGACTACGCTCGAGTCACTCGCCGTCGCCGCCCGCCTTCCTGTATGACCATGGTGGACCGGGTCCCGGGGGCCCCGGACGCCGAGGTCGCCACGAATCACGTACATCGGGCCCGGCGGCTGGGCATCGACACCGGCCAGGAGCCGGTCGTGTACCTGCACCGGGATTCCATCGTCTGCCGGTCCGAGGGGTTCGGCTCCGAGATCCGGCTCTGGGTGCGGCGCGGGGATCGGGCCATCCTGGCCACGCTCAACGTCATCACGGGATCGCTGCTGGCACCGGATGAAGCCGGGTTTTCCGAGGCCGCGTGGAGCCTGCTCGCGCCCCGCGCCGACGACACGGTGGAGTTCGCCCATCCACTGCCCCTCGACTCGCTGAGCCACGTGCGGGCCAAGATCTACGGCCGCCGGATGGATGGCGCAGCGATCAATGCCGTCGTGACCGACATCGCCGCTGGCCGCTACTCCGACATCCACCTCTCGTCCTTCCTCACCGCCTGCGCGGGCGACCGGCTCGACCGGCAGGAGCTCGTGGACCTGACCCGGGCCATGGTCACCGTGGGCGACCGGCTCCGCTGGACCCATCCGCGGGTCTTCGACAAGCACAGCGCGGGCGGGCTCCCCGGCAACCGCACTACGATGATCGTGGTGCCGATCGCGGCGGCGCTGGGGCTGGTCATGCCGAAGACGTCGTCCCGGGCCATCACGTCCCCCGCGGGGACGGCCGACGCCATGGAGACGCTCGCGCCGGTGGCGTTGGATCGAGACGCGCTGCAGCGGGTGGTGGATCGGGAGGGGGGGTGCATCGTCTGGGGCGGCGCCGCCAACCTGAGCCCGGCCGACGACGTGATGATCCGGGTCGAGCGCCCGCTCGATCTCGACAGCCCCGGACAGCTCGTGGCCTCGGTGCTCTCCAAGAAGGTCGCCGTGGGGGCGACCCACGTGCTGATCGACGTTCCCGTCGGCCCGACCGCCAAGCTCCGGACACTCGCGGAGGCCGAGGCGGTCTCGGACTCGCTGCGCGACGTGGGCGGCGCGCTGGGCCTCGAGGTCCTGCCGGTCATCACCGACGGCACGCAGCCCGTCGGCCGGCGGGTCGGGCCGGCGCTCGAGGCGCGGGACGTGCTCGCGGTCCTCCGCGGGGAGCCGGACGCGCCGCAGGATCTCCGGGAGCGCGCCCTGCTGCTCGCAGGCTACCTGCTCGAGCTGGCCGGCGCCGCGCCGGCCGGGGCCGGCCAGGCGCTCGCTCGGTCCGCGCTCGACGACGGCCGCGCCTGGAGAAAGTTCCAGGCGATCTGCGCCGCCCAGGGCGGGATGCGCGAGCCGCCGGTGGCCCGGTTCACCCGGCCGGTCGAGGGAACCGCGCCCGGCCGGGTGAGCGCGATCGACAATCGCCGGCTCGCCCGCGTGGCCAAGCTCGCCGGCGCGCCGGGAGATCCGGCGGCCGGGCTCGAGCTGCACGTGCGGGTGGGAGAGAGCGTCGCCCCGGGGCAGCCCCTCTTCACCGTACACGCCCAGGCGAGCGGCGCGCTGGACTATGCCCTCGCCTACGCCGCCCGGGCGGGCGACATCGTCCGGATCGAGCCGCTCCGATGACGCTCCGGATCATCGCGGGCGGCGCCAACCCCGCGCTCGCGCTCAAGGTGGCGGACGCGCTCGGCACCGGCCTCGTCGGCGCGGGGATCGTCCGCTTCCCCGACGGCGAGATCCACGTGGAGCTGGCGGAAAGCGTCCGCGGCGGCGACGTCTACCTGCTGCAGCCGACGACGCCGCCCATCGCCGAGCACCTCCACGAGCTCCTCTTCCTGGCCGACGCGGCCCGCCGCGCCGGCGCCCGGCGGGTCACCGCCGTCGTGCCCTACTTCGCCTACGCCCGGCAGGACCGCCGCGCCACCGGGCGGGAGGCGGTGGGCGGCCGCGTCGTCGCCGACCTCCTCGCGGCGGCGCACGTCGATCGCGTGGTCGCGGTGGACCTGCACGAGACCGCGCTCGAGGGCTTCTTCCCGTTTCCGCTGGAGCACCTGACCTCGGTGCCCGCGCTCGCCGACACGCTGGGTGCGCTGGCGCCGGACCGGGAGGTCGTGGTGGCCCCGGACGCGGGCGCCACCAAGCTCGCGGAGCGCTACGGGCGGTGCCTCAAGCTCCCGGTCGCGTTCGTGCACAAACGGCGCGTGAGCGGGGAGTCGGTCACCACCCACGGCATCGCGGGCGACGTGCGCGGCCGCCGCGCGCTCATCGTGGACGACATGATCAGCACCGCGGGCACCATCGCGGGCGCGGTCGCCGTGCTGCTCGAGGCGGGGGCGGCGCCCGATATCGTGGTGGCCGCGACCCACGGCTTGTTCGTGGGGCCCGCCGTCGAGCGCCTGGCCCCGCTTCCCATCTCCCGGCTCGTCGTCACCGACACGGTGGGCCGCGAGCCGCCGCCCCCCCTGCCCGGCCACGTGGTCAGCGTGGCGCCGCTCCTCGCCACCGCCATCGGCTGCCTCCACGAGGAACGCTCGCTGGACCGCCTCATCCTCCACGCCTGAAGACGGGTACGATGGCGAGCTCCGGCCCCGCCGCGAACGCCCGCACCGTGCCTGACCCGGCACCGGACGCCCTCGGAGCGTTCTGGCGCACTCCGCTACCGGAGCTGTTCGCGGCCCTCGCATCGCGTCCCGCAGGGCTGACGACCGCAGAGGCGGAAACCCGGCTGGCCCGGTACGGCCCGAATGTCCTCCGGGTCGGGCGCAAGCGGACGCTGCCACGGCTCTTCCTGTCCCGCTTCCGGAGTCCCCTGGTCATTCTGCTCGTCGTGGCGAGCGGTATCTCCGCGCTGACCGGCGACGCCGTGAGCTCGACGGTCATCGTGGGCATGGTCTTCCTGAGCGTGACGCTCGATGCCGTGCAGGAGTATCGGGCGGGGCAGGCGGCCGAGCGTCTCAGGCAATCCGTGGCCGTGAGGGTGTCCGTGCTGCGGGACGGCGTGCCCGCCAGTATCGCCGTCGCCGACATCGTGCCCGGCGACGTCGCCGTGCTCTCCGCCGGGGATCTGGTTCCGGCGGACGGGCGGGCGATGGACACCGACGACTGCTTCGCCAATCAGGCGCTGCTCACCGGCGAGCCATACCCCGTCGAGAAGCGGGCCGGCGAGGTGCCGGGCGCGGACGCGCCCATGCAGGATGCGGCGACCGCGCTGTTCATGGGCACGTCCATCGTCGGCGGATCCGCCCGGCTGCTGGTGTGCCGGACGGGCAGCGGGACGGCGCTGGGGGAGATCGGCATAAGCCTGAGCGTCGAGCCCCCGCCCACGGCGTTCGAGGAGGGTACTCGGAGCTTCGGGCTCCTGATACTGCGGCTGGCGATGCTGATGACGCTCTTCGTCATCCTCGTCAATACGGCCCACCACCGCCCGTGGCTCGAATCGTTTCTGTTCGCTGTGGCGCTGGCCGTCGGTCTCACTCCGGAGCTGCTCCCGATGGTCGTGTCCGTCACGCTGTCCCGGGGCGCGCTCCGGATGGCGGCGAGGAAGGTGATCGTCAAGCGGCTGGCCGCGATCCACGACCTCGGCAGCATGGACATCCTCTGCACCGACAAGACCGGGACCCTCACCGAGGCCCGCATTCGCCTGGAGCAGCACCTGGACCCGCTCGGTCGCGACGCGACCCGCGCCCTGGAGCTGGCCTATCTCAACAGCTACTTCGAGACCGGCCTCAAGAGCCCGATGGATGACGCCATCCTTCGCCACGGGGAGATCGACCCCGCCGGGTGGGCCAAGATCGACGAGGTCCCGTTCGACTTCCAGCGCCGCCGGGTCTCCGTGCTCCTCGCCCGGCCCGACGGCGAGCGCATCCTGGTGATCAAGGGCGCGCTCGAGGATATCCTCCGGTGCGCCAGCCGGTATGAGGGCGACGGCCCCGAAGACCTGAGGCCGCTGGACGGCTCCGCCCGCGAGGCAATGCTGGGCCGCTTCGAGTCGCTGAGCCGGGAGGGGTATCGCGTGTTGGGCATCGCCTGGAAGGCGGTGCCTCGCGACTGGGCGCACGCCGGCATCGGCGACGAGGCCGAGCTCGTGTTCGCCGGCTTTGCCGCCTTCGAGGACCCGCCCAAGCCCAGCGCGGCAGCGGCCCTGAAGATCCTGGCCAAGAGCGGCGTGGACGTCAAAGTCGTCACCGGAGACAGCGAGCTCGTGACGCGGCACGTGTGCGCCGAGGTCGGGCTGCCGGTCAAGGGCGTCCTCACCGGCCCGGAGCTGCTGGCGATGCAGGACGACGCGCTCGAGGCCAGAGCCGGCGACGTGACGCTCTTCTGCCGCGTGGTCCCCTCGCAGAAGAACCGCGTGATCCGCGCGCTGCGCCGCCGCGGCCACGTCGTCGGGTTTCTCGGCGACGGCATCAACGATGCCCCTTCCCTCCACGCAGCCGACGTCGCCATCTCGGTTGACACCGGGGTGGACGTTGCCAAGGCCGCGGCCGATCTGATTCTCCTCGAGCAGGACCTCGCAGTCGTGCACGACGGCGTCCTCGAGGGGCGGCGGACCTTCGGGAACATCATGAAGTACGTCATGATGGCGATGAGCTCGAACTTCGGGAACATGTTCAGCATGGCGGGCGCTTCCCTGTTTCTCCCGTTTCTGCCGATGCGCCCGGTGCAGGTCTTGGTGAACAACTTCCTCTACGACGTGTCCGAGATCCCCATCCCCCTGGACAGCGTGGACCAGGAGTTCGTCCGCCGGCCGCGCCACTGGGACATGACGTTCGTTCGCAATTTCATGCTGGTGATCGGGCCGGTGAGCTCGGTCTTCGACTTTCTGACCTTCTACATCATGCTCCACGTGTTCCGGGCCGACGAACGGCTGTTCCAGACCGGGTGGTTCATCGAATCGCTCGCCACCCAGGTGCTGGTGATCTTCATCATCCGCACTCGTGGAAACCCGCTCAAGAGCCGGCCCAGCCGCCTGCTCACGGCGACGTCCTTGGCGGTGGTGGCGATCGGCGCGCTCCTCCCGCTCACCGGCGTGGGACGCGCGCTCGGCTTCGTGCCGCCTCCAGCGGACTTCTTTCTGGTCCTGACCGCGATGGTGGCGGCGTATCTGGGCGGGGTCGAAGTCGTAAAGCGGTGGTTCTACCGACGCTTCGCGGGCGAGACGCGGGTCCCGCGTCGCAGGCGCTGAGCACCGGGCTTCATTCCCGGACCTCCGCGTACCGGCGCGCGGCGGTCTCGACGTCTCCGGCCCCGAGGATGCCGCTCACGACCGCCACGCCGGCGCCCCCCGCCGCCCGCACCTCGGCCACGTCCTCCGGGCGCACGTCGCCGATCGCGACGCAGGGGATCTCCCCGGCGAGCGCCGCGATCCGGCGGAATCCATCGGCCCCGAGCGCCTCGCCCGCGTCCGCCTTGGTGCCGGTCGCGCGCCAGGGGCCCACGCCCCAGTAGTCCGCGCCGCGCGCGGCCGCCGCCTCCTCGGGACTTCCCACGGAGGCACCGATGATGAAGCCCGGTGGCGCGATCCGCCGGGCCAGCTCCACCGGGAGGTCGTCCGGTCCCAGGTGAACGCCCGCGGCGCCGGCGGCGAGCGCCACGTCCAGCCGGTCGTTCACCAGCACCGGCACGCGCACCGCGTCACGGAGGACCCGGGCCGCCGCCGACAGCTCGCGGGCCGAGGCCCGCTTGAGCCGGAGCTGCACCGCGGTAGCGCCCCCGCGCTCCGCCGCCCGGGCCAGCCCCGGCAGGTCGCGCCCGGCGACCAGGGCGTCGTCGGTGACGAGCATGAGCGTGAGGAGCGACGCTAGATTAGGCGCCATGCCAGAATCCCCGGGTCAGCGCATTCACGGTATCCGCGGCGCCACGACGGTGGAGCGGAACGAAGCGCAGGAGATCCTCGACGCGACCGACGAGCTCCTGCGCGCGATCATTGCCGCCAACGATCTCCAGCCGGACGATATCGTGAGCGCGTTCTTCACCGTGACCAACGATCTCGATGCCGCCTTCCCCGCGCGGGCCGCCGAGGATTTCGGCTGGAACATCGTGGCCCTCCTGCACGCCACCGAGATCCCGGTCCCCGGATCGCTGCCGCGCTGCATCCGGCTCCTGGTCCACGCCTACACCAGCCGTACCCGGGCGGAAATCAAGCACTGCTATCTGCGGCGGGCCATCATCCTCCGACCCGACCGCGCGTGACCGAGGTCCGGGTCACCGCCCGCGGCGCCGACCGGTGGCGCGCAGGCCACCCCTGGATCCACAGGAGCGAAGTCCGCGAGGCGCCGGACGAGCCGGGCGTCGTGCGCGTCCGCGATCCGCGCGGGAAATTCATCGGCCAGGCGCTCTACTCGCCCGCCTCGGAGATCCGGCTCCGGCTGCTCGAGCCGAGCGAGCGAGCCGTGGACGGCGCCTGGTGGCGCGAGCGGCTGGCCGCCTGCCTGGCGCGCCGGGCCGGCATCGACGCCACCGCCTACCGCGTGGTCCACGCCGAGGGTGACTGGCTTCCATCGCTCGTCGTCGACCGCTACGACCGGTGGGTCGTGGCCCAGCTGCTGTCCGCCGGCCTCGAGACCCGGCGCGCCGACGTCATCGCCGCCATCGTGGACGTCCTCGCGCCCGAGGGGGTGCTGCTGCGGCACGATACGCCGGTCCGGCGGCGGGAGCGTCTGCCGGAGGAGACCACGCTCGCCCACGGCAGCGTGCCGGAACGGATAGAAGTCCGCGAGGGCCGGATCCGCTACTTCGCGGCGCCCTGGACCGGCCAGAAGACCGGCGCGTTCCTCGACCAGCGGCCCAACCGCCTCATAGCCGCGGAGCTCGCCCGCCCGGGCGGCCGGTCGCTGGATTGCTTCGCCTATCACGGCTCCTTCGCGCTCCACCTGGCGGCGCGCTCGGCCGAAGTCGTGGCCCTCGACGCGAGCGCCGATGCGCTCACGCGCGGCGCGGAGAACGCCGCGCTGAACGGTCTCACCAACATCGTATGGCGCGAAGCCGATGCCTTCGCCGCGCTCCGCGCCTTCGAGCGGGCGCGCGAGCGGTTCGACACCATCGTGCTCGACCCGCCGGCCTTCGCCAAGGGGAAGGCCACGGTGCCGGGGGCGCTCCGCGGCTACCACGAAATCAACCTGCGAGCCATGCGGCTCCTCGCTCCGGGCGGCCACCTCCTCACCGCCTCGTGCTCGTTCCACGTCCGCCGTCCCGAATACCTCGACATGCTCGCCGCGGCGGCCGCCGACAGCGGCCGGCGTCTGGTCCTTCGGGCGATCCTCGGCCAGGGGGAGGACCATCCCGAGGTGCTCACCATCCCGGAAACGGGGTACCTGAAGGGGGTCGTGCTCCGCGCGGAATGAGGCCGCGCCGCACGTTGACTTGATCCCCCCGTTCTGCCAGCTTGCTGGGTCCGCTCGCCCGTCCCCTACAAATGCGCCGCCCGAAGGATCGTACGATGGCACCATTGGGCGCTCCGCCTGGCCCAGCCGCATGCTGACCGCCGCCCAGGCGCTCCGCGTGGAGCGCCGCCGCCGACCGCGCGCGTCCACCAAGCAGCAGTACCACGAGTACATCCTCCAGAAGATCGAAGCCTACAAGAACTCGCTCCAGCGGGACCAGCTGCTCCGCCTGGGCGACGAGGCCAACCAGGAGCTCCAGGCGGCCGCGGAGGGTCAGTTCGTCCTGACCGAGATCCTGATGCTGGACAGCGTGGACGAATTGATCAAGCGCCGGCTCAAGCTCAAGCCGTTCAGCAAGTGGCGGAGCTGGATCAAGGATCTGCGGGACGCCCAGCGGGAGGCCACCCACTGGGGGCTAGAGCCGGAGTGCCCGGTGCCCGCGCTGCTCCGACGGATCGAGCCCGACGACGAGGCCGTCGTAGTCGGCAGCGCGGCCGACGGCGCCGCCTTCCTCCTGGCGGCCCACGACGTGCCAGTCACCTTCCTCGCGGCCGACCTCGGCAGCGTGGACCGGGTGGAGTCGCGGGTGGAGGACGAGTCGCTCGCGGTCCAGATCCTCGCAACCGTCGTGGATTTCGAGCTCTGGTGCCCCCCGCTCCCGGATGTGATCGCGATCACCGTGCTGGACGCCGGCGAAGTGGGCGAGCTGGACCCGGGCGTCCGCGCCGGGCTCATCTCCGCGCTCCAGGATCGCACCCATGAGGCCGGGGTCCACGTCATTCTGCCGGGGCGCGGCGGGAAGGTCCCCGAAGCCCTGCTCCACCTCTACGATGGATGGGTCAGAGAGGAGGTCGGCAAGCCCCGCCGGCGGGGCACCCGCTCCCACGGCATCGTCCTCGCACGCACCTCGGCCGAGCCCAAGGCCGTCACCACCGGCGGCGCAGCGGTCTCCTGAGACCGGCCCGGATTCCCGGGCATCCATGCTGGCGGAAGGGATCGATTTCCTTTTCCCTTGCCAGCGCTCGGGTTTATCTCTAAACTCCGGCAAATGGACCACTTGCGAACGTCGCCATGCCCACGCTGACCATTGACGGCACCCAGGTTCCCTTCGAGCCGGGCGCCACGATTCTTGATGCCGCCCGCAAGGCCGGAATCGATATTCCGACCCTCTGCTGGTATCCCAAGCTCCCCATCGTCGCCAACTGCCGCATCTGCCTGGTTTCCGTCCAGGGACAAGGCAAGCTGACCCCGGCCTGCTTCACCCAGGCCGCGGAGGGCATGGTGGTGGAAACCGAGTCCCAAGCCGCCGTGGAGAACCGGCGGAGCGTGCTCGAATTCCTGCTCGAGCGCTACCCCGGCGAGCACCTCGCCAACGGCGGCCGGGCCAATCCCCGCAACGAGTTCGAGCGCTACGTCGCCCGCTACGACGTCCCGGTAAGGACCCGGCACGAGCTGCCGCTCCGCGCCGGCGACGAGCGTCCGGGCGACGCGATGATCCAGCACGACATGAGCCTCTGCATCCTCTGCACCCGCTGCGTCCGCGCCTGCGAGGACATCCAGGAAGTGGGCGTGCTCGATGTCGCCGAGCGGGGCTCGACGGCGCAGATCATCGTCGGCGGCGACGGCGACCCGGACCACGCCGGCTGCACCTGGTGCGGCGAGTGCGTCCGCGTCTGCCCCACCGGTGCCATCTTCGAGTTCATCCCCAAGAAGCGGTTCGGCTCGGACGCGATCCGGCAGCCGGACAAGATTGCCCGCTCCGTCTGCCCCTACTGCGGCGTCGGTTGCCGGATCGACATCCACGTCAAGGACGACCGGATCATGCGGGTCACTTCTCCGTGGATCGAGGAGCGGACGCCGAACCAGGGGTCGACCTGTGTGAAGGGACGGTTCGGCTGCGACTTCCCTCAGCACCGCGACCGGCTCAAGCTGCCGCTCATCCGCAAGGGCTGGGCGCTCGAGGACGGCCGGTGGACGTGGCAGGGCGAGTCGCCGCGCTACCGCGAGGGGCCCTGGAGCACGGTCGAGGAGGCCGGCGAGCGGGAGAAGCCCCGCCCGCCCCACCGGAGCGTGGGCAAGCCGCCGCAGACCGGGCTCCCGGTGCTGAGCGAGTACGACGTGCGCGACCGGGCGGCGACCCCGCCCGGCTGGTACAGCGCCTTCCGCGAGGCCACCTGGGACGAGGCCCTGAGCCTGGTCGCCCAGGAGCTGCTCCGCATCAAGCGCGAGCACGGCCCGGGCGCGTTCGCGGCGCTCTCGTCCGCCAAGTGCACCAACGAGGACAACTACCTCTTCATGCGCATGGTGCGGGGGGCGATGGGCACGAACAACGTGGACCACTGCACCCGCCTCTGCCACTCGAGCTCCGTCGCGGCCATGAGCCGGGCCCTCCACACCAGCGCCGCCTCGGGCTCGATGCGCGAGATCGAGGAGGCCTGCGACGTCATCTTCATCGCCGGCGCCAACACCACGGAGACGCACCCGGTCTTCGGCGCCCTGATCAAGCGGGCTGTGGCCAAGGGCGCCAAGCTGATCGTGGCGGACGTGCGCCGCACCGAGCTGGCCGAGCTGGCGGACGTGCATCTCCAGATGCTGCCCGGCACCGACGTCGTGCTCTTCAACGCGATGCTGAACCACATCATCGCGCGCGGCCTCGTGAACGGGAAATTCGTCGCCGAGCGGACCCGGGAGTTCGAGAAGGTCAAGGCTGCCGTGGTGCGCTACACCCCGGAGATGGCCGCCAAGATCACCGGCATCCCCGCGGCCACCATCCGCGCCGGCGCCGAGCTCTACGCCCGGGGGCCCAACACCTCCACGCTCTGGGCCATGGGCCTGACCCAGCACAACACCGGCACCGACATCGTGGCGAGCCTGCTCAACCTCATGCTCGCCTGCGGCATGATCGGCCGGTGGGGCGCCACGATGCTGCCCATCCGGGGCCAGAACAACGTGCAGGGCGCGAGCGACGTGGGCGCGATCCCCTTCGCCTACACCGACTACCGCACGGTCACCGACCCGGCCAACCGGGCCGAGTACGCGAAGGCGTGGGGCGTGCCGGAGCAGTCGCTGTCGCTCAAGGACGGGATGATGGTGACCGAGATCGTCCAGGACGGCAGCCCCATCCGCGGCATGTACATCATGGGCGAGAACCCGGTCATCTCGGATCCGAACATCGCCCATGCCGAGGAGTGGGTCCGGCGGTTGGAGTTCCTGGCGGTCCAGGACCTCTTCCTCACCGAGACCGCCCGCTGGGCGGACGTCGTGCTGCCCGGCTCGTCCTTCGCCGAGAAGGAGGGGACGGTCAACAACACCGACCGGCACATCCAGCTGATGACCCCGGCGCTCCCGCCGCCGGGCGAGGCGCGGCGCGACCTGGACATCCTGATCGAGCTCACCAACCGGCTGGGTCTCCCCACCCGGTTCGAGGGCGCGGGCGACGTGATGGCCGAGATCGCCTCGGTGACGCCATCGTGGCGCGGGGTGAGCTACGAGAAGCTCCGCCGGCACGAAGGGTCGCTCCAGTATCCGGTGCCCGACGTGGAATCGACCGGCACGGCGTTCCTGTTCGCCCATTCCTTCCCGACGCCCGACGGCCGGGCGATCTTCGTTCCGGTCGAGTACCTCCCGCCCGACGAGCTGCCGGACGATGAGTTCCCGTTCGTGCTCAACACCGGCCGCCAGATGTACCACTGGCACACCGGCACGATGACGCGGCGCTCGGCCGGACTCGATTCGCGCGAGCCGGTTCCCGTGGTGGAGATCAATCCGGAGGACGCCCGGGAGATGGACGTGCAGGAGGGTGACACGCTCCGGATCACCTCCCGGCGCGGGTCCATTCTCATCGGCGCCCGCCTCTCGGAGCGGCAGGCGCGCGGCCAGGTCTTCATCCCGATGCACTTCCGCGAGGCTGCGGCCAACCTGCTCACCAACCCGCAGCTCGATCCGTACGCGCGCATCGCCTCCTTCAAGGTGAGCGCGGTCCGGGTCGAGCCGGTGCGGGAAGCCGAAGAGCGGGAGGCCGAGGAGCAGCTCCCCTCCCTGGTCTGACCGACCCCGCCATATTTCGTCCCTCATGCGCGCCCTCGTGAAGGAGTCGGCCGGCCCCGGCATGACCCTGCGGGACGTTTCCCGCCCCGCCTGCGGGCCGACCGACGTCCTCATCCGCGTGCGCCATGCCGGCGTCTGCGGCACCGACCTCCATATCTGGGAATGGGACAGCTGGGCCGCCGGCCGGCTCCGGCCCCCGGTCGTCGTGGGGCACGAGTTCGCCGGCGAGGTCGTGGAGCTGGGCGGCGAGGCCCGGGCCGCGGGGCTGCTCGAGGTGGGGGATCCCGTCACCGCCGAGGGCCATATCGTGTGCGGCCACTGCCTCCAGTGCCGCACCGGCAGCGCCCACCTCTGCCAGCGGACCCAGGTCATCGGCGTGGACCGCGACGGCGCCTTCGCCGAGTACATCGCGATGCCGGTGTCGAACGTGATGCGGCTCGACGGGATTCCCACGGAGATCGGCGCGATCATGGACCCGCTGGGCAACGCGGTGCACACCGTGCTCGAGGCCGATGTCCCCGGCAGCACCGTGCTGGTGATCGGGTGCGGGCCGATCGGCTGCTTCGCGGTCGGCGTCGCCCGCGCGGCGGGGGCGTCGCTGGTGCTGGCGAGCGACTACAATCCCCGCCGGCTCGACATCGCCCGCTGCATGGGCGCGCACGTGCTCCTGAACCCCGCCGAGGACGACGTCGTGGCGCGCGCGCGGGAGCTCACCCAGGGCGACGGCGTGGACCTCGTATGCGAGATGAGCGGCCACCCCTCCGGGCACGCGCAGGCGTTCGCCGCCGCGCGCCTGGGCGGCCGCGTCAATCTGCTGGGCACGCCGAGCCGGCCGACCGAAGTCGACTTCGCCCGCGACGTCATCTTCAAGGGCCTGACGCTCTACGGCGTGAGCGGGCGCAAGATGTACCGGACCTGGGACCAGATGCGGCGCTTCCTCCGGACCGGCCAGCTCGACCCGCGGCCCGTCCTCACCCACCGGTTCCCCCTGGCCCGCATCGCCGAGGCGATCCAGGTCATCAAGGAAGGCCAGGCGGGCAAGGTGATTCTGGAGATCGGTCCATGACCCGAGCGGTGGCGGCCAATCCGCTCGAGCGGCGGCTCGAGGCGGAGCTGGCGGAGTTCCGGCGCACCGGCGTCTACAAGCGGCTCAACTTCCTCGACGGCCCCCAGGGCCCCGTCGTCCGGATGGAGGGACGGGGCGACGTCCTCATCCTCTCCTCCAACAACTATCTGGGCCTGAGCGCGGAGCCCGCGGTCGTAGCGGCCGGCAAGGCCGCGCTCGACCGCTTCGGCGCCGGGACCGCGTCCGTCCGCTTCATCTGCGGCACCTTCACCGTCCACCGCGCGCTCGAACAGGCGTGCGCGCGCCTGGTGGGCACCGAGGCGTCGCTCAGCTTCGTGAGCTGCTGGAACGCCAACGAGGCGGTCCCCGCCACGCTGCTGGGCGAGGACGACCTGGTCCTGAGCGACCAGCTCAACCACGCCTCCATCATCGACGCCATCCGCCTCGCCAAGGCCATCACCCGCTGCCAGACGGGAGTGTTCCGCCACGGAGACCTGGCCGACCTCGACGAGAAGCTCCGCGCGGCCGGGGACCGCCGCGTCCGCATGGTGATCACCGACGGGGTGTTCTCCATGGAAGGCGCCATCGCCAAGCTGCCCGACCTGGTCGCGCTGTGCCGGCGGCACGACGCCGTCCTGGTCGTGGACGACTCGCACGCCACCGGCGTCCTGGGCGCCACCGGCCGAGGCACGGCCGAGCACTTCGGGATGCTGGGGGAGGTGGACGTGATCACGTCCACCCTGGGCAAGGCGCTCGGCGGCGCGGCGGGCGGCTTCGTTGCGGGATCGGCCGCAGTGTGCGACTATCTCACTCAGCGGGCGCGGCCCCAGCTCTTCTCGAACGCGCTGCCGCCCACCGTCGCCGCCAGCGCGCTCGCCTCCGTCGAGTACCTCGACGCGCACCCTGAGCGGGTCGCCACGCTCCGGGAAAACGCCCGCTATTTCCGCGAGCAGCTCCTGGCGTTGGGCTTCAAGCCGCTGGCGGGCGAGACGCCGATCGTGCCGGTGATCGTGGGCGAGACGGCGTTCGCGATCAAGTTGAGCGAAGAGCTGTTGAACGAGGGGGTCTTCGTCACCGGCTTCGGCTTCCCGGTGGTGCCGCAGGGGCAGGCCAGGGTCCGCTGCCAGATTTCCGCGGCGCATACCCGGGAGCACCTCGATCAGGCACTGGCGGCATTTCGAAAAGTGGGGGGGCGGCTGGGCCTGATCTAGGCCGGTACGGGCCTGCTCTTTGCACCCCCGAACGTGCAAATTTGGTGGTCCGGTGCCGGCGCTTGCCGGCGGCCAGCTTCGCAACATGTTCTACATCAATAACTTAACGAGTGTCGCTCGACGCGGGCGGGGCCCGGCCGCGCGTGGCACTCCACCGGAAGTTCTGCAATTTTCCGGACCGGTCCGATCGTCGGCTGAACTCACCCAGGGAGGCAGTCTGATGCGCAAGGTCACCCGCAGCATGTCGGTCGCGGCGCTGGCAGTATGCCTCGGCGCGGCGAGCCTGGCCGCCCAGGGGCCGGTTCAGGGCGACTTCCAGTGGTACATCGGCGGGCAGGCGGGTGTGCTCGTCTTCCGGACGCCGGCGCAGACCCGCGGCGGAATGTTCATGGCGGGGGGCCACACCCTCATCACCGCGCGGCGCACCGGGCTCCTGCTCTCGGTGGACGAGGGCATCGGCTCGAACGAGCAGAGCGCCTACACCGATGCGACGGGCACCAGCCAGACGGTCGTCTTCAACGACATCCGCAAGTACTCCGCGGTCCTCATGGCCTTTCCCATCCGCTCGGCCGCGCAGCCGTATCTCGGGGTCGGCTTCGGGCTGCTGCACGCCGTGAACCCGCAGACGACCGGGACGACGTTCGTCTCGCCGGCCGCCCAGGCGCAGGCCCAGCAGGACGCCCGGGACCTCGGCAGCACCGGCTTCCTGACCCTCGTCGGGGGCCTGCAGTTCAAAGTCGGGCGGCTGGTGGCGTTCGGTCAGTACCAGCTCACGTCGGCCCAGGGCGACAAGACCCTCGCGAGCGGCGCGTCCGGCCGGCTGATCGTCGGCTCGACGCACACCTTCAGCGGCGGCCTGCGGGTGAGCCTCGGGAGCGCGAAGGAAACGCCCCGCGCCGGCTACTGATCCGGCGCGAGATCCACGGAGACCCCGCGGCGGCAAACCGGAGCGGCCAGTCGACCGCCTTGGTGATGCCGATCCGCGGGGTGATTTCCACCGCACCGTCCCACCCGTCCGAGTCCAGCACCACAACGCCTGACCGCTGCATCATCCGGCCGTCCAGCTCCGCCCGGGTGATCCCGAACGCCTGGCACAGCCGGCCGGGCCCGGCGCACAGGTAGCGGTCGTCCACACCCA
>Ga0187823_10000085_pt1 | contig 20057 bp, 19 predicted proteins | sample NC_wetland_sal_i_12_FD_132968 | JGI IMG/M metagenome (GOLD analysis project Ga0187823, IMG submission 132968) | Wetland sediment microbial communities from Neuse River Estuary, North Carolina, USA - SourceSoil_3 | ecosystem: Environmental > Aquatic > Freshwater > Wetlands > Sediment | place...
CCGAAGCCCGCGGTGGAGCCGGCCCGGGGTCGGCCGCCGGTCGCGGCACCGGCCGCGGCGGGACCGAGACCGGCGGCCATGCCGGGGGACGAGCTCGCCTTCCTCAAGTCGGTGGCCGGCGATGACCGCCGGGCGGCGCCGCGGCGAAGCGGCGAGACGGCGCGACCCGAGGGGCCGCCCGAGCCGGCGGTTTCGACCGCCGCGCACCAACCATCGGCCAAGCCGGGGCAGGCCTCGCAGGCAAAGACGCTCAAGTGCGGGGAGTGCGGGACGCTGAACCGGCCGACGGAGTGGTACTGCGAACGGTGCGGGGCGGAATTGGCGGCGTTGTAGAAGGCTGTTAGCGGTTAGGTATAAGTCGTTAGTGATCAGTTGGTTGTGATGCGCCGTTCAAGTGTTTTGTCGGTGCGTGGATTCGTACTGAAACGGGGGCCCGATCGTGATCGGGCCCCCGTTGTTTTCAGCCTTCGCGCGTTCTCGGCTACGGCTTCTTGGCCTCGATCGCCTTGGCCAGGCGACTCTTCTGTCGGTCGGCCGCGTTCCGGTGGATCAGGTTCTTCCGGCCCGCACGGTCGATGACCTTCACCGCTTCCTCGTAAGCCTTCCGCGCGTCCGCCGCCGTGCTCGCGCTGCGCACCCGCTTGATCGCGGTGCGAAGCTGGCTCCGCTGGGTGCGGTTGTGGCTCGTGTGCGCGCGGGTCTGGCGCATGCGCTTCTTGGCGGACTTGATTCTTGGCACAACCACCTCGGCTCAGGTTGCGGGTCCGAGCCCCGAAGAGCCCGATTCAAGAGGGCGGAAGAATAGGCGCGGAAACGGCCAACGTCAAGCGCAGCCGCATTTTGACTTGGCTTTCCGGAGGGTGTAACCTTCTCGCGACCTTCGCTCGGGACTCGGTCGCTGCTTCACGACATCATCCTCGCCCTGCCGATTCTGGTGTTCTCCCTCGTCGCGCACGAGTACGCCCATGGCGTCGCCGCGCTGCGCCAGGGCGACGACACCGCGTACATGCTCGGCCGCCTCACGCTCAACCCGCTGCCCCACATCGATCCGGTGATGAGCGTCCTGATGCCGGCCCTGCTGCTGTTCGTGTCGGGCGGTCGCTTCGCGTTCGGTGGCGCGAAGCCGGTGCCGGTCAATCCCCGGAAGTACCGGAACTACAAGCGGGGGGACATCATCGTGTCCGCCGCCGGCGTCGTCACCAATCTGGGGCTCTCCCTGGCGTGCGCGCTGCTCTTCGTGCTGCTCGGGTTCGTGGCGGCGCTGTTCCCGGATCTGGTGCCGGTAATGGACACGGCCCAGCGGATGATGATGTGGGGGGTCTGGCTCAACCTGATCCTCTGCTGCTTCAATCTCATCCCGATTCCGCCGCTGGACGGGTCGCACCTCTTCTATCATCTGCTCCCGCCGGCCCTCGGCGCGCGCTATCGCTCGATCCAACGGTTCGGCATGATCCCGCTCCTCGCGATCATGCTGCTGGCCCCGTCGGTGTTCAACTGGCTGCTCGGGCCCGCATACTACGGCATGGGCCTGCTCCAGCATCTCATCGTTCCGTACGCCGTGGGCAACGGATGGAACATCTTCGGGTGACCGTGCGCGACCCCGCGCCGCCTACGGCCGCACTCGGGGCGGAGCCCGCCTTCGTCGTCCGGCTCGACGACTTCGCCGGGCCCCTCGACCTGCTGCTCCACCTGCTCCGGGAAGAGCAGATCGAGATCGCGGATATCCCGATCGCGCGCATCTGCGATCAGTTCCTGCAGGCCATCCACGAGCTCGGCCTCAACCAGGCCGCCGACTACCTCGAGATGGCGAGCCGCCTGGTCCGGCTCAAGGTGCAGATGCTCCTCCCGCGGAACCTCGACGACGAGGGCTGGGAGGATCCGCGTGCCGAGCTGGTGCGGCGGCTGCTGGAATACCAGCAGATCCGGGAGATCGCCCGGTGGATGGGGACCGCCGCGGAGCGCCGGGCGGAACGGCTGGCGCGGGGATACCTGCCGCCGCCGCCGGAGCTGCCGCCGCCCCCGCTCGCGCTGGACCTGATGGACCTGCTCCAGGCGGTCGAGCGGGTGATCGCCGCGATTCCGGTGCCGGTACTGCACCGGGTGATCGCGCGCCCGCTCGACGTGGAAGGCGCGATGCGGCGCATCGAGTCCCTGCTGGACACCCGGGCCGAGATCGGCTGGCTCGATGCGCTGGGCCCGGCGCCCACGATCGCCGACCTGCTGTCCGTCCTTCTTGCCCTGCTCGAGCTCGCTCGGCGGGGCGCGCTTCTCCTTCGGCAACCGGCGCCGTTCGCGCCGATGGTGATCGCCCGTGAATCCTCTCGCCCAGCTGTGTGAAGCCGCTCTGTTCGCCGCCGCGCGCCCGCTGACGGCGGAGGAGCTGGCCATGCTCGATCCCGAGGCCGCGCTGGCCGACGTCCGCGCCGCGCTCGACGAGCTCCGGGAGCATTACGAGTTCGACCAGCACGGGGTGGAGCTGGTGGAGCTCGCCGGCGGGTACCAGATCCTGACCCGCCCGGTGCACGCAGCCGCGATCGAGCGGGCGCAGTTCTCGGTCCGGGGCAACCGGCTCACCCCGGCCGCGCTGGAGACGCTCGCCGTGATCGCCTACCGCCAGCCGGTGGGGCGGGCGGAGATCGAGGAGATCCGGGGCGTGTCCGCGGGGGGCGTGCTCCGTTCGCTCCAGGAGCGCGGGCTGATCGAGGTGGTCGGGCGCAGCGAGGCGCTGGGCCGGCCGCTCCTGTACGGCACGGCGCCGCTCTTCCTGGAGCTGCTCGGGCTCCGCGACCTGAGCGACCTTCCCAAGGCGGAGGAGCTCACCGTGGCGCTGCAGCCGCACCGGGCCGAGGCCGAGGGCCCGGACGACGCCGAGGCCTACGTGCCCGCCGAATCGTGAGCGAGATGCGGCTCCAGCGCGCCCTGGCGCAGGCCGGGGTGGCGTCTCGCCGGGCCGCGGAGCGGCTGATCGAGGAGGGGCGGGTCCGGGTGGACGGCCGCGTCGCGGAGATCGGGAGCAAGGTGGATCCCGGCCGGCAGGCGATCACGGTGAACGGCCGCCGGGTGCGGGCCCAGGAACGCCGCTGGCTCGCGTTCCACAAGCCGCTCGGCGTGGTGACGACCGCGGACGACGAGGCGGGCCGGCGCACGGTGTTCGACTTCATTCCCAAGCCCGCCGGCCTGGCCTACGTGGGGCGGCTGGACGTGATGACCACCGGCCTCCTGCTGCTCACCAACGACGGTGAGGCGGTGCATCGCCTCACCCACCCGCGTTACCGGATCCCGCGGCACTACACGGCGCTCGTCCACGGCCGCCCGACGGCGGAGATCTCCGCTGCGGTGAAGCAGCGGGTGCTGGTGGACGGCCGCCCGGTCGTCACCACCGACGTCCGGGTCCGGCCAGGCCACGAAGGACGAAGCATCGTGGACGTGACACTCACCGAGGGGCGAAACCGTATCGTCCGGCGGTGGTGCGAGGCGATGGGGCTCAAGGTGGAGCGGCTCGCCCGTACTTCCTACGGGCCCGTGCGCCTCGGCGACCTGGAGCCGGGCGAGTGGCGGGTGTTGAGCGACAAGGAAATAGCGGGGTTGGAGAAGGCCATCAGCCGGTAGCTTTCGACCCTCGGGCTTCAGCGTCTAGCACGGAGACTTCAATTTGACCGCCAACCCACGTCCCTCGGCGCCGGCCGCACCGGCCTTCGATCCGGTTCCGGTGCAGCGGGTCGTCAAGGAAATGGCCCGCCGGCTGGTGGGGCAGGACGCGATGGTGGACCGGCTCCTGGTCGGACTCCTGACCGGCGGGCACATCCTGCTGGAGGGTGTGCCCGGGCTCGCGAAGACGCTCGCCGTGCGGACCCTCGCGCAGATCATCGACGCGACGTTCTCCCGGATCCAGTTCACGCCCGATCTGCTGCCGGCCGACCTGATCGGCACCATGGTCTTCAACCAGAAGACCCAGGACTTTAACGTCCGGAAAGGGCCGCTGTTCGCCAACATCATTCTGGCGGACGAGGTGAACCGGGCGCCCGCCAAGGTCCAGTCGGCGCTGCTTGAGGCGATGCAGGAGAAGCAGGTCACGATCGGCGGCACGACCTTCAAGCTCGAGGAGCCGTTTCTCGTGCTGGCGACGCAGAACCCGATCGAGAGCGAGGGGACCTACCCCCTGCCGGAGGCGCAGCTCGACCGGTTCATGCTCAAGGTGCACGTGGGCTACCCGAACCGCGACGACGAGAAGGAAGTGCTGCTCCGGATGAGCGGCGGCCGCGAGATTCCGGTGGAGCGGGTGCTGGAGCCGGCCGTCATCCTGGCCGCGCGCTCTGCCATCGCGGACCTCTACATGGACCAGAAGGTCGTGGACTACATCGTGGATTTGGTGCGCGCCACCCGCGATCCGGCGAGCGTGGGACTCCAGGACCTCAAGCCGCTCGTCGCCTTCGGCGGCTCGCCCCGCGCGTCCATCGCCCTGGCCCAGGCCGCGCGGGCGCACGCCTACCTCCGGGGCCGCGCGTACGTGGTCCCCGAGGACGTGCGCGCGCTCGCCCCCGACGTCCTGCGCCACCGCATCGTACTCACCTTCGAAGCCGAAGCCGAGGACCTGACGACCGACGACGTCGTGGCCCGGGTGATCGGCGCGGTGGGGATGCCGTGAGCTGATCGCGGTTCACGCTCCTGGCGCTATGGCCATCTCGCCCGAAATCCTGAAGCAGGTCAAGTCCATCGAGCTCCGCACCCGCGGGCTCGTCGGCTCCATCTTCGCCGGGGAGTATCGCTCCGTCTTCCGCGGCCAGGGGATGGAGTTCGCGGAAGTGCGGCAATACCAGATCGGCGACGACTTCCGCGCCATCGACTGGAACGTCTCGGCCCGTCTCGGCACGCCCTTCGTGAAGACGTTCACCGAAGAGCGGGAGCTCACTCTCTTTCTGGTTGTGGACCAGTCGGGCTCGACCCGGTTCGGCACCCCGGTCACCAAGGCGGGCCGGGCGGTGGAGATCGCGGCCGTGCTCGCGCTCGCCGCGGCGTTCCAGAACGACCGGGTCGGCGCGCTCTTCTTCACCGATCAGGTCGAGCACGTGGTCCCGCCCCGGAAAGGGCGCCGCCACGCGCTCCGGGTGATCCGCGACCTCGTCGCGTTCGAGCCCCGCGGTCGCCGGACCAACCTGGCCGCGAGCCTCACCTACGCGGGACGGCTGCTCCGCCACCGGAGCATCGTGGTCGTCCTCTCGGATTTCCTCGATGAAGGGTGGGAGCGTCCCCTCCGGCGTCTCGTGGCGCGCCACGAAGTGGTGGCCATCACCGTGGACGACCGGCGGGAGCACGCGCTGCCGGACTCGGGCCTGATCGAGCTGGCCGACGCGGAGACCGGGCGGCGCGTGCTGGTGGACACCGGCAACCGCAAGGTGCGCGAGCGGGTGGAGCGGCTGGCCCAGCGGCGGCGGGAGGAACGGGAGCGGGCACTGGCCGCGTCGGGCGCGGACCATCTCGAGCTGCAGACCGAAGCCGACTACAAGCTGCCGCTCCGGCGCCACTTCGCGGTCCGCGCGCGGCGGGTGGGGCGACGGTGATCGGCTGGCTGCTGCCGCTCCTGCTTCAGGCACAGCTCCCGACCGTGGGCGACACGATCTGGGTGACGCGCACCGTGGCGCCCCCGCCGGGGCGGGCCGTGCGCGCGGCGGAATGGGCGCCGACCGACGAAGTCGAGGTCCTAGGCCGGCCGCGCCTGATCCCGCGGGGCGACTCGATCGAGGTGGCGTATCCGGTCACCGTCTGGGCGCCCGGGCCCCACGTCGTCCAGGTGCCGGGTCCCCTCCTGGTGGGCGCGGACGGCGAGCTGGACTCGCTCCCGCCCATGACCGTGACCCTCACGGCGGGAAGCGTGCTGCCGGGCGGGCCGCGGGACACACTCGCGCCGCAGGCCGCGGCGCCGGCCGTCGCCACCCACGAACACACTCTGAAGCCGCTTCTCGCGCTCTGGGCCTTCGCCGCCCTGGTGCTCGTGCCGGTGCACCTGTGGTGGCGGCGCCGGGGCCGCGCCCCGGCCGTCGCGCCGGTGGGCCCGGCGGGTTCGCCCGAGCTTCCGGTGGTGCGCTGGGCCGAGGCCGGCGAGCCGCGCGCCGTGGTCGGCGCGACCGTGGAGCGGCTCCGGGACCTGATCGCCGGGCAGATTCCGGATGCGCGGCCCGACCTCGACACCGACGCCCTGCTCGCCGTGGTCGCCGGGGCCCGGCCCGACTGGCCGGTGGCCGAGCTGGGTGATCTGCTCCGTGCGCTCGACGAGGCGCGGTTCGCTCACGGGCCCGGGATCGACGCGCTGGGGATGCACCAGTGGGCCGGCGAGCTGGAGGGCCGGCTCGCGGGGATGGCGGGCTCACCGGGGGCGCCGGGAAAGTGACGTTCGCTCGGCCGTGGCTCCTGCTCCTGCTGCTGGCGCTCCCGCTCTGGTGGTGGCGCCGGCGGCGAGGCACGCCCGCGGCCACATACAGCGACGTCAGCATCCCGGCTCGCGCGGCGCGGCCGGCGTGGTGGGCGCGGCTTCCGATCGTCCTCCGCTCGCTCGCCGCCGCCGCCTGGATCGTCGCCGCGGCCGGCCCGCGACTCGGGGGAGACCGGCTCGAGCTCAAGAAGGAAGGCATCGCGATCGTCATCGCCATCGACGTTTCGAGCAGCATGCTGGCCGAGGACTTCGCGCCGTCCAACCGGCTCGAGGTGGCCAAGCACGACGCCATCGCGTTCGTGCGCGGCCGGAGCGCCGACCGGATCGGCGTCGTGGCCTTCGCCGGCGAGGCGCTCACCCAGGTCCCGGTGACGCTCGACTATCCGGTCGTCGAGCAGGCCATCACGGACATTCGGATCGGAAGCCTGGATGACGGCACCGCCATCGGCAGCGGACTCGCTGTGGCGGTGAACCGGCTCCGGCGGGCGCCGGACAAGAGCAAGGTGATCCTGCTGCTCACCGACGGCGTCAACAACAAGGGCCTCATCGACCCGCGGACGGCCGCGGCCACCGCCAAGGCCTACGGCATCAAGGTCTACACCATCGGCGTGGGGACCGAAGGCGAGGCCCCCATCCCGACCGGCCGCGCCCTGGGCGGCGGGTTCCGCTACGAGGTGCTGCCGGTGCGGATCGACGAGGACCTGCTCAAGGAGATCGCGTCGGAGACCGGCGGACAGTATTTCCGGGCCAAGGACAGCGAGGCCCTGAGCCGGATCTTCCAGCAGATCGACCAACTGGAGAAGACGCCCGTCTCCGTGACCCGCTACATCCGCTACGACGAGCAGACCCGGCCGTTCATCCTCTTCGGCCTGGTCGCGCTGGGCCTCGAGCTGCTGCTCGGGGCGACGCTGGTGGTGCGGATCCCGTGATCTTCGAGACGCCGCTGCTCCTCGTGCTGGCGCCCGTGCTGGCCCTCGCGCTGGGCGCGCTCGCTTGGGTCGCGCGCCGGCGCCGGGTTCGGCTGGCCACCGCGTGGTCCGCGGCGCTCGGATGGGAGGCGCGCCGGCGGGCCCGGCGCGGTCCGTTGATCCTGGCGCTGGCGGTGCTCGCGGCGGGCGTCGCGCTCGCGGGTCCGCGCGGCGGGCAGACCAAGGTGACGGTGGAGACCCACGCCCTCAACATGGTGCTCGCGGTGGACATCAGCCGCTCGATGCTGGCCGAGGACGTGGCCCCGAGCCGGCTCCGGCGCGCCGTGCGCGAGGCGCGGCGGCTGGTGCAGGACGTCGAGGGCGACCGCGTGGGTCTCCTCGCCTTCGCCGGGCGGAGCTACATCATGACGCCGCTCACGGTGGACGGCGGCGCGGTGCGCATGTATCTCGACGGCCTCGATCCGGACCTCGCGAGCGAAGGAGGAACCAGCCTCGGCTCGGTCCTCCAGCAGGGCGGGCAGCTCCTCTCGGCGGGTGGCGACGGAGCGGACCGCGTCCTGGTGGTATTCACGGACGGCGAGGGGCACGATTCGCTGCCCGACGCCGTGGCCCAGGCGCAGGCGCTCAAGGCCCGGGGCGTGCGCCTCGTGCTCGTGGCCGAGGGCCGCGCGACGCCGGTGAAGATCCCGATCCGGGACTCCGCCGGCACGCTGGTCGAGTACAAGCAGGACGAGGACGGCCACACGGTGCTCACGCAGCGGCGGGACGACATGCTCCGCGCCATCGCGGACGCGGCCGAGGGCACGGTGGTGCCGGCCGACCTGCCGGACCAGGCGGGGGCCGTGAAGAGCATCGTAGCCGCGCTCAAGCGGAGCCCCACCTCGGAGAGCCGGGTCTCCGATCTCGTCCCCCGCGCGTGGATTCCCGCGCTCGTCGCCGCGCTCATCCTGCTCGCCTTCACGCTGCTCAACCCCGGACCGGCGCTCGCCGCGCTCGCCGGCATCGCGCTGTTGGGCGGGGACGCGTGGGCCCAGCGGCCCACCGCGGGCGATCTGGCCCTGGCGGCCGGCGATCCGGTCCGGGCCGCCCAGGCCTGGCTCGCCCTGGCGGGAGCGGGAGTCGCGCGGGACACGGCGTTCTACGACGCCGGGACCGCCGCGCTCGCCGCGACCCGGTATGACGTCGCACGGCGCGCGCTGGCGGAAGCCGCGAAGTCGCCCGACCCCGGCCTGCGCTACCGCGCGCTCTACAACCTGGGCACCGCCGCCTTGGTGCAGGCGCGGCGCGACACGACCGGGCGGGATGCGCTGCTCGAGGAGGCGACCACCAACCTCCGCGCCGCCCTGCTGCTCCAGCCGTCGTCCGAGCGGGCCAAGTGGAACCTCGAGCTCGCGCTGCGGGAGCGGCCGCCCCGTTCCGGGGGCGGCGGCGGCGGGGGCATGCCGCCGCCGAGCGGGGGCGGCGGGCAGCGGCCCCAGCCGGCGCAGCCGACTCCGGGGCCGCAGGGCCTGAGCGAGGCCGAGGCCGAGCAGATCCTGAACTCGATGGAACGGCAGGAGCGCACGTCACGGGCCGAGCAGGAGAGCCGGTTCCGTGCGAGCGCCGGAGGGGTCAAGGATTGGTGAGACTGCTGCTGGCTCCGCTCGCGTGGCTCTGGCTCCAGGGCACCGGGCTCGAGGTCCGCGTGTTCGCCGAGGAGACGAAGCTGGCCGTCGGCGACGAGCTCGTGCTGACGATCCAGGCCACCAGCCGGGACCCGGCGCCGGTGCAGGTGACGATGCCGACACCGGCCGGCTTCCAGATCACGGCCCGGAGCGAGCACACCGAGGTCTCGCAGCTGGGGACCCCGAGCCGCACGACCACGCTCGAGCTCCGGCTCCGCGCCCTCAAGGCCGGCCGCTGGGACTTCGGCCCGGCTCGCGCGCTCCAGGGCGCCGAGGTCGCTGTCGCGGATCCCATCGCGGTCCAGGTGGACGAGCAGCCGGGCGCGGTGGCCACGGCGAGCAACCCGGTGCTGAGGCGTTTGCTCGACCGGGCGCCGCAGCCGGCGCGCCCGGGAGAGCCGGCGGTAAGCCTGGTTCTCTCCACCCGCAGCGCGGCGGTGGGAGCGCAGGTCGACGTGCTGACGGCCGCGTGGTTCCCCCGTACACTCCGGACCCAGCTCCGCCGCCCGCCCACGCTCCAGCCACCCGTGATCGAGGGCGTGTGGAGCTATCCGCAGCCGGTACCGCCGGGCATCGCGGCCACCCGCACCGTGGGCGGCGTGATCTACGACGTCTTCGTCGCCCATCAGATCGTCTTCCCGCTGCAGCCGGGCGGCGTCGCCGTTCCGCCCGCGGTGCTCAAGTACAGCGTGCCGATCGCGCTCCAGTTCTTCAGCCAGGAGGAGCGGTACACGGTCGAGAGCGAGGCGGAAACCCTCACCGTGACGCCGACGCCGGCGGCGGACCGCCCGGTCGGGTATGCCGGAGCCGTCGGCAGCGGGCTTCGGCTCGACCGGACGGTGTCCTCGCCGACCGCACGCGCCGGCGAGCCGTTCACCGTGTCCTTCACGCTGAGCGGAGACGGCAACCCGGCGCTTTGGCCCGCGCCGGACCTCCGCTGGCCGGCGACGGTGCGGGCATATCCCGACCGCACCGACGAGCGCCTCGCCGTCAGCAACGGGCAACTGGGCGGGAGCAAGACGTTCCGGTACACCGTGGTGCCCGATTCCGCCGGGCCGCTGGCTCTCCCCGGCGCCAGCTACGCCTACTACGACGTCGGAGCAAGGACGTTCAAGGCGAGCGGGCTGGCGTCCGGCCGGGTGACGGTGGCCGAAGGGGAGGGCGCCACCGCGTCGCGGCCGCTGCCCCCGCCTCTGCTCGACCAGGGCGGGCCCGGGCTCGATTATCTGGCCTCGACCGCGCTGCCGCCCTGGGCCTGGGTCCTGATCGCCCTGGTGCCACCGATCGTCGTGCTCGGACGCCGAAAACTGCGCCGCCGCCGGAAGCCCGTGCCGCGGGCTCCCGACGCCGGCGCCGCGGTCGTCGAGCTCGATGGGCTCATCCGCGAGCTCGTGGGCGGGCACGACACGCTGACCGAGCGGGGACTCGTCTCCGCGCTTCGCGCCGTCGGCGTCGAGCCGGCGGTGGCCGCGCGGATGGTCGAGCTGCGCGGCCGGCTGCAGCAGGCGCGGTACGGTCCCGGAGGCGGCTCCGTGCCGGACCAGCTGGCGGGCGAGGCCCGGGCGCTCGCCGCCCGCCTCGCCGACAGCCGGCGTCGCCGCCGCTACGCGGCGGGCGCGCTGGTGGGGCTGGTACTCCTCGGCGCGGCGCCGCTGCGGGCCCAGTCGGTCTCGCCGGAGTGGCAATACAATCATGGCGGCCTGTCCGGTGCGGTCGACGGATTCGCCCGCCGCACCGCAGCGGCCCCCGAAGATCCCGCCAACTGGTACAACCTCGGCGCGGCCTTTTACCGCCTCGGGCTCGACGGGCGCGCCGCCGGGGCGTGGCAACAGGCGCGGCGGCTCGCCCCGCGGGACCGGTCCGTAGCCCGGGGGCTCGATCTGGTTCCGCCGCCGGAGAGCGGGAGCGCGGCCCGCCTCTGGGGGCCGCCCGTTACCTGGCGCGAGCTCGCGCTGGCCGCGCTCGCCCTGTGGCTGGCCGGCTGGCTCCTCGTCGCCACCCGCGGCCGGCGGCGACGCGAGATCGGAATCGCGTGCGTGGCGCTGGCGGCACTGCTCGGCGCGGGCGCTCTGGCATCGCGGCTGCGGGAGCAGCGTCAGCTCGCGGTGCTCATCGGCGGCACCCCGCTCCAGCTCTCCCCCCACGAGCGGGCCCCCACCGTGGCGCCGCTCGACCCCGGCACGGCGCTGTTCGTGCTCCGCCGCGCCGCCGGGTGGGCCATGGTCGACGCTCCCGGCGGGCGCCTCGGCTGGGTGCCCTCCGATTCGCTCGCGCCGCTGCGCGGGAGCTGAGGCGTCGTGGCCCGACTCGTCGCGATCCTGCCCGACGCCGTCGCCGACCAGATCGCCGCCGGCGAGGTGGTGGAGCGGCCGGCCTCCGTAGTGAAGGAGCTGGTCGAGAACGCGCTCGACGCGGGCGCGCGGCATGTGCGCGTGCGGCTGGAGCAGGGGGGGAAGACGCTGATCGAGGTGAGCGACGACGGATCCGGCATGGGGCGCGAGGACGCCGTGTTGGCGCTCGATCGCCACGCCACCAGCAAGATCCGGAGCGCCGCGGACCTCGTGGGCGTCCGCACGTTCGGCTTCCGGGGCGAGGCGCTGCCGGCGATCGCGTCGGTCTCGCGCCTCACGCTCCTCACGAGCGAAGAGCAAGGCGAGGGCTCGGAGCTCGGCGTGGCTGGCGGCCGGCTGGACCGGGTGGATCCGGCCGCGCGGCAGCGGGGCACGACCGTGACCGTTCGCGGGCTCTTCTTCAATACGCCGGCGCGGCGGAAGTTCCTCCGCTCCACGGCGAGCGAGACCCGGGCGGCGCACGACGCGCTCGCGACGCTCGCGCTGGCCCATCCGGCGACCGGGTTCTCGCTCGAGGTGGACGGCGCCGCGCGGCTCGAGGTGCCCGCCGGCCAGACTCTGGTCGACCGGCTGGCGGGCGTCTGGGGCCGGGAGCTGGCGGGCACGCTGGTGCCGGTGAGCTACGCCGCCGGCGCCTTTCGGGTGGACGGGTTCGTCCAGCGGCCCGCGGATGCGAAGCCGACCGGCCGGCGCACGCAGCTCTTCGTGAACGGACGCCCGTTCAAGGACCCGTTCCTGGTGCGCGCCGCGGAGGCGGGGTATCGCTCGTCCATCCATCCGGGCGACCGGCCGTCGCTGCTGCTGAACGTGACCGTGGCGCCGGACGAGGTGGACGTGAACGTGCATCCGGCCAAGCTGGAGGTGCGCTTCCGCGACCGGATCGGGGTCGAGCGGGTGGTGGAGGAAGCCGTGCGCGACGCGCTCGGCCGGCTGGACGCCGCAGCGCCCGTAGGGCAGTGGCGGCCGATGCCCGGGGGCCAGCCCCCGCCGGCCGCCGGCCGCCCGCAGGGCCTGGCGATACCACCGGAGGAGCTGGGGCTCTCGCCGCGGCCCGCAGCCGGCCCGGAACCCTCGCCCGGCGGGTTCGACGCGCCGCTGGTCCAGTTCTTCGACTCGTACATCGTTTACGAAGCGCCCGAGGGCATGGTGATCGTGGACCAGCACTCGGCCCACGAGCGGGTACTGTACGAAACCGTCATGGCCCAGCTCAAGGGCGGGGGCGCGGCGGCGCAGCGGTTGCTGCTGCCTCACACGCTGGAGCTCACGGACGAGGAACTCGACGCGCTCGAGGCGCATGCGGAGGCCCTGCGCGGCGTGGGCTTCGAGGTGGAGCCGTTCGGCGGCCGCACCGTGCTGATCCACGCGGCGCCCGCGCCGCATCCGCGGTTCGACGGCATCGCCTGTTTCCGGGAAACGCTCGCGGACCTGGCCCGGGGGCGGTTCGGCGGCTGGGCCAACCGGCTGGAGCGCTTCGCCGCGACCTTCGCCTGCCGCGCGGCGATCAAGGCCGGCCAGCGCCTGAGCGAGCCGGAGATGCGCCGGCTCCTGCTCCGCCTCTTCGAGACCGAGCTCCCGCCGCACGACGTGCACGGGCGGGCGACGATCGTGCAGCTTCCCCGCGAGGAGCTGGAGCGCCGGTTTGGCCGGCGCTAGCCTGCCCGTGCTGGTCGGGCCGACCGCGGTCGGCAAAACGGCGGTGGCGCTCGCGCTCGCGCAGCACTGGCCGCTCGAGGTCGTCTCCGCGGACTCCCGCCAGGTCTACCGGCGGCTCGATATCGGCACCGCCAAGCCGACCCGGCGGGAGCGCATCCGCCTGCCCCACCACGGGCTCGACGTGGTGGAGCCCGGCCAGCGCTACAGCGCGGGGCGCTTCGCGCGGGAGGCGACGGGCTGGATCGCCGAGATCCTGGCGCGCGGGCGGATGCCGGTCGTGGTCGGGGGCACCGGCCTGTACGTGAAGGCGCTCGCGGAAGGCCTCTTCCTCGAGCCCCCGCTCGAGCCCGGCCAGCGGCGCGGTCTCGAGCGCTGGTTGGCGGGGCTGGAGGGCAGGGAGCTGCTGCGCTGGGCCGGCCGCCTGGATCCCGGGTTCAAGGGCGGGGGGCGGCAGCGGGCGGCGCGGGCCATCGAGGTGGCGCTCCTGAGCGGGCGCCCGCTGGGCTGGTGGCAGGCCGCGGCGCGGGCGGAGAGCCTGGTGGCGCCGTGGTACGTCCTGCTGACGGTGCCCCGCCCGGTGCTGCAGCAGCGCATCGCGGCCCGGGCCGAGGAGATGGTCCGGCGGGGGCTGATCGAGGAAGTGGCATCGGTGCTTGCCGAAGGCCATGCGGCCAACGCGCCCGGCCTCGATGGGATCGGCATCCGGGAAGCGGTCGAGTACCTTCATGGGCACCGCTCCCGCGACAGCGTCGCGGGGGCCATCACGCTCAACACCCGGCGCTACGCCAAGCGTCAGGAAACCTGGTTCCGGCACCAGCTCACGGGCCCCGTGCTCGCGCTCGACGCGACCAGGCCCCCGGAGCGGCTCGCGGAGGAGATCGCGGCCGCGTGGCGGAGGAGGACCGAGGCATGAGGCTGGGCATCACCTGCTACCCGACCTACGGCGGGTCCGGCGCCGTCGCCACCGAGTTGGGCCTGTCCCTGGCCCGGCGGGGCCACGAGGTGCACTTCATCACCTACGACTCGCCCTTTCGCCTGCGCGGCTACGCCGAACGGGTGTACTTCCACCAGGTCGAGACCCGCATGGGCCGGTATCCTCTCTTCGACCACTTCCCGTACACCCTGGCCCTCGCCTCGAAGCAGCACGAGGTGGCGCTCCGGGAGGAGCTCGAGCTGCTGCACGTTCATTACGCGATCCCCCACGCGACCACGGCCTATCTCGCGCGCGAGATGCTCCGCGGCACGCGCGACCTCCGGGTGATCACGACGCTCCACGGGACCGACATCACGCTGGTGGGCCAGGAGTCCAGCTTCTACGCGATCACCCGGTTCTCGATCGAGCGGTCGGACGCGGTCACCGCCGTGTCGGCCTTCCTGCGGGACGAGACCTACCGCGCCTTCGGGTGCGTCGGATGCGACGTGCGGGTGATCCCCAACTTCGTCAACCTCGAGGAGTACCGGCCCGGCTCCGAGCCGCGGCGGACGGGGCTCGCGCCCCAGGACCACAAGCTGATCGCGCACGTCTCCAACTTCCGCGAGGTGAAGCGGGTGAAGGACGTGGTGCGCGTCTTCGCGCGGATCCGGCGGGCCATGCCCGCGACCCTGCTCATGATCGGCGACGGCCCCGACCGGCCCGAGGCGGAGAAGGAAGCCGAAGACCTCGGCGTCACCGGCGACGTGCGCTTTCTCGGCCGGCTCGACCAGGTGGCCTCGCTGCTCCAGGCCTGCGATCTCTTCGTGCTCCCATCCCAGACCGAGTCGTTCGGTCTCGCCGCGCTCGAGGCGATGGCCTGCGGCGCGCCGGTCGTGGCGTCCCGGGCGGGCGGGCTGCCGGAGGTGATCGACGACGGCGTGAACGGTATCCTCGAACCGGTCGGATCGGTCGAGGCCATGGGACGGCGGGCGGTGGAACTGCTCCGGGATCCGCAGCGGCATGCGGCCATGCGGGCCGCGGCGATCGCCAAAGCGCAGGAGTTCTCGGCCGAGCGGGTCGTCCCCCAGTACGAGGCGCTGTATCAGGAGGTGATGGCGTGGACCTGAGCCTGCTCACCCACCTGCCGCCGCTGGTCAAGGCGGCCATCCTGGGCGTAGTGGAAGGGGCCACCGAGTTCATCCCGGTCTCCTCCACCGGCCATCTCATCATGGTGGGCGACTGGCTCGGCTTCACCGGGGAGGACGCCAAGGCGTTCGAGATCTTCATCCAGCTGGGGGCGATCCTCGCGATCGTCTGGCTCTACCGGGCCCGGCTCGGCCGGGTTCTGCGCTCGGCCACCCGCGATCCGGTGAGCCAGCGGCTGCTGCTCAACCTGTTTATCGCGTTCCTGCCGGCCGCGGTCGTCGGGCTCCTGACCCATCGGCTGATCAAGCAGTATCTCTTCTCGCCCGAGATCGTGGCGGTCTCGATGCTGGTAGGCGGTCTCGCGATCCTGCTGATCGAGTGGTGGCGGCCGAAGCCGAGGGTCCCCACCGTGGACGATATCTCCGCGGGCGGCGCGCTGGGCATCGGCATCGCGCAGGTGCTCTCGCTCATCCCGGGCACTTCCCGCTCGGGGGCCACGATCATGGGCGGGTACTGCCTGGGACTCACCCGGCCGGCGGCCACTGAGTTCTCGTTCTTCCTGGCGGTGCCGGTGATGATCGCTGCGACCGGATTCGATCTGGCCCAGAGCGCTCACGCACTGTCGGCCGCGGACGTGCCGATCTTCGCGGTCGGGTTCGTGGTGGCCTTTCTGTCCGCGCTGGTGGTCGTCCGCGCGTTCGTGCACTACGTGGCCCGGTCCAGCTTCGTCGTGTTCGCCTGGTACCGCATCGCTTTCGGGCTCCTGTTCGTGGCCTGGCACGCGCGTCATCCGGGCTGAGCGAGCGGCCATGTCCGTCATCCATCGCTTCGAGCGCCTGCCCTCCACCCAGGACGAGCTGCACCGGCTCGCCGCCGCGGGTGCGCCCGCGGGCACGGTCGTCGTGGCGGTGGAGCAGGAAGCGGGGCGGGGGAGCCGCGGCCGGCGGTGGGCCTCGCCGCCGGGCGGGCTCTGGCTCAGCTTTCTGTGCCGCCCCTCGCAGGCCGTGGGCGTAGAGGTGCTGACACTGCGGGTGGGACTGGCGGCCGCCGAGGCGCTGGGACAGCTTGGCGGCGTCCCGCCGGTCGGGCTCAAGTGGCCCAACGATCTCATGCTGCGGGATCGGAAGGTCGGCGGCATTCTGGGAGAAGCGCGCTGGCAGGGTGAGGCCCTGGCGTGGGTGGTCGTGGGGCTCGGGCTCAACGTCCAGAACCGGCTGCCCGACTCCGTGCGCACGCCGCCGGCGCGGCTGGCGGACTGGCGGCCCGATCTCGAGCCCGATCACCTGCTCCCGCCACTCCTCGCCCGGCTCGCCCCGCTGGCCGACTCCGGCAGCGGGCTCGGCCCCGCGGACCTCGAGGCGTTCGCGCGGCGCGACTGGCTCGCCGGACGGGAGCTGGCGGCGCCGGTGCGCGGCCGGGCGGCCGGGATCGCGCCCGATGGCTCCCTCCGGGTGACGCTGCCGGACGGACGCACGGTCGGGGTGAGCTCGGGCCCCATAGTGCTCCCGGGCGAGGCGGCCTGAGCGCCGTCCGCACGGCGCGGATCCAAGGAGGCTGACGGTGCTGCTCGCGCTCGACATCGGCAACACGGAGATCACCCTCGGGCTCTTCCGCGAGACCACGCTGGAGGCGCATTGGCGTCTCACGACCATCTCCGATCGGACGCCGGACGAGTGGGCCGCCGCGCTGGCCGCGTTCCTGACCCATGCCGGGCTCTCGCCCAACCAGGTCCGCGCCGCGTGCCTCGGGTCCGTCGCCCCCGGCGTCACCCAGAGCGTCGTGGAGGGCGTGCAGACCATCACCGGATGTGTCCCCGTGGCGGTGGACGCGCGGTCTCCGCTCCCGCTCGTGCTCGACGTGGACGAGCCGTTCAGCGTCGGGGCGGACCGGGTGCTGAACGTGCTGGCCGCCTCCGAGCGCTATCGGACCGACATGATCGTGGTGGATTTCGGGACGGCGACCACCTTCGACTGTGTCACGCGCGACGCCCGCTTCCTCGGCGGCGTCATCATGCCCGGGCTCCGCACGTCGGCCGACCAGCTCACCCGCCGCGCGGCGAAGCTTCCCGCCACCGAGCTCCGGCCGCCCTCCCGCGCGATCGGCCGGCGAACGGAGGAGTGCATCCAGGCGGGCGTGCTGTTCGGCTCGGCCGACGCGGTGGACGGCATCATCCGGCGGATCCGGGCGGAGTGGCCCGGCGGGGTTTCGCCGCGCGCCATCGCGACCGGCGGGCTGGCGAAGCTCGTCGCACCGCTCACCAGCACGATCGAAGAGGTGGATCCGGATCTCACGCTGCGCGGGCTCATGCTCGCGGCGGGGCATCTCGGGCTCACCTGGTGAGCGCGCCGGGGTGGGCCCGCGGCGGCCGCGCCGCCGGCTACCGTATCCTGGGCCCCGGCCTCGCGTACCTGCTCCATACCCGGCCCGCCGAATGGCCCATCATGGCCGCGCACACCGCGCTGGGTTACCTGCTGGCGGTCGGCCTCTCCGGGGCCGCGCGGGGCGAGCATCTGGGCGGCGCCGCGCTCGGCCTCCTCGCGTGGGTGGTGGGGCTCAACGGCGGCACTCTCGCCATCAACAGCGCGTTCGACCGGGACGAGGGTGACGTCGCCTATCTTCGCGACCCCCCGCCGCCGCCGGCGCACCTGTTCGGCTTCGGGCTCGCGCTCATGGCCGCGGGGCAGGTGATCGCGTTCCTCCTCCCCAGGGCCTTCGCTCTGGCCTACGGGGCCTGCTTCGCGCTCTCGATCCTCTATTCGGTCCCGCCCTTCCGCCTCAAGGCGGTAGCGGGCGCGGACTGGCTCATCAACATGATCGGGTTCGGCACGCTGACGCCGTTCGCGGGGTGGGCGGCGACCGGCCTGCCGGTCGATGCCGCCCGTGGTCTGGTGCTGCTGGCCTTCTGTCCGCTCTTCGCAGCGCTCTACCCCCTCACCCAGCTGTACCAGATGGATGAGGACCGGCGCCGGGGCGACCGGACGCTGGCCCTCCGCCTCGGCGTGCGGCGGAGCCTGGAGGCCGCGCTAGCCTCAACCGCACTGGCCCTGGGCCTGCTGGTCGCCGGCGGCCTGCGGGCCGGTTGGCGGCTCCATGCCTCCGCCGACCTGGCCCGCTGGGGCGGGATCGCGGTCGCGGGTGCCGCCTGGGGAGCCGTTTTGCTCCCGTGGCTTGCCCGCCACCGTGTATTGCCGGCCGCGGAGCACCAGCGCCGGATGTACCTCGCGCTCGGGGCGTGGGCGGTCACCGACGTCGTGGTCGCCCTGGCCTGGGGTACCTGACCGCCCTTGGCCGGCTCTCGGCGGGCCGGGTATAATTGTTCGACGCGTTTCGCCCCGACTCTCTTCGGAGCCCTCATGGCCTCTGCGGTGGATCTGTCCCAGGACTACGACCGCACGGACGTACCCCACATCGTCCGGTGCGGGATCCAGCTCGGCGTTCTCGAGGCGGCCGTCGTTCTCGCCTGCTCCCTCGTCATGCGCTTCACGTCCGGCCCGGTGGAAACGGTCATTCTCGCCCTCATCCTCCTGGTGGGCCTCGCGCTCGTGAGCGGGCTGCCGGGCATCTGGACCCGCGCGCGGACCATCGAAGGGATCGCCGGGGCCGCGGGCATCGGGCTCGCCGCCGCCGGGGTATTCCTCCTCGTGGACGTGGCGCTGCTCCAGCCGATCGGCACGTACACCAACCGGTGGGCGCAGATCGGGGGCTTCAGCAACTGGTGGTACCACCCGGTGTGGTGGATGGTCGGGACGTTTCTTCCCTGGATGGGCTCCTGGATCCTCGCCCATCAGGCGGACAAGGGGCGGCGGCCGTCCATCGTCTCGATGATGGCCGGCGCGCTGGCGTGCACCGCGGTTGTGGGCATCGCCGCAGTGCTGCTCCATTTCCCGCCCGGGGCCCGCTGGAACCTGCCCACATTCGGCATCGCCTTCCTGCCTGGTCTGGCCCTGGCCACGCTCCTGTCCGGGATGGGGCGGCGCGGCGGCTGACCGATGCGGTGGGTGCGGCTGCTCTTCAGGATCTTCGGTTGGCTGCTGACGCCGTTTCTCGCGTTGGCAGCTTCGTTTTTCGGGGCGGTGGTCGGGGCGCTGGTCGCCATGCGGGTACACGATCCGCGCATGGGCATCGTCGTCACCGCGGCCGCCGGCGCCCTCGCCTGCTTCCTCGCGATTCTCCTTTGGCTCCGCGTGCTGCGGCGGTCGCGCCATGTGCGCGAAGTGCTGGCCGTCCAGAGCGACGGGACGCCCGACATCGTCACCGCGCCGAATCCGGTGGAGTCGCCGAATCCGGTTCGCTGAGCTTCTTGCGGGCCTGCTCGCCGCCGGCCTACTCGCTGCCTGCGGGGCGGAACAGGCGGGGAAGGCGCCGGCGCCACCGGCAGGCAGCGCCGGGGCGGGAAGTGCCGCCGCGCCCGTTCCGCCGGACTCGCTGGCGCTCCGCACGCCGGGGGGCGCGGATCTCTGGTTCACGCTCGCGCGGGAGGACCGGGACAGCTCCGGCACCAAGTGCGTCGAGCGCGGGCTCGAGATCCGGGAGGGAGCGCGCCGGACGCCGGTGCCGCTCCTCTACACCCGCGACGTCCCGCGGGTCGTAAACGACTCGACCGTCAGCGCCCGGCTCTGGACCGCCTGCGCCGCGGGCCCGGAGTATCAGGTGAACCTCCGCACCGGACAACCGGTCCGCGCCGGGCGATGAGGCCGCTTCGGCTCGCGGCCACCCTGCTCGTCGGTGCTCCGGCCGGGCTCGCGGCGCAGGGGGCGGGCATCGAGGTGGGCCGCTACTTCCAGGGCGATGACTGGACCACCTTCCGGATCGGGCTCGAGCGCCCGCTGCTGGGCCCGCTCTCGGTGGTGTTCTACGGCACCCATCTCCGGGCGGCCAGCGACACCGGCGAGCGGCTCTGGGGCGGCGGCGCCGACCTCGCGCTGTTTCGCGACGTGGGTCACGGACCCTACGTGGTGGGTGGCATCGGCGGCG
>Ga0187823_10000086_pt1 | contig 19983 bp, 21 predicted proteins | sample NC_wetland_sal_i_12_FD_132968 | JGI IMG/M metagenome (GOLD analysis project Ga0187823, IMG submission 132968) | Wetland sediment microbial communities from Neuse River Estuary, North Carolina, USA - SourceSoil_3 | ecosystem: Environmental > Aquatic > Freshwater > Wetlands > Sediment | place...
CGAGGGGATCACCGGCAACCCCGAGATCCCGTTCGCGAAGTCGATGCCCGACTACATCATGCGCTGGCTCGCGTCGCGGTTCCTCGACGCGGACGCGCACGAGGAACTCGGGATCCTCACGCCGGAGGTGCGTGCCCGCCAGGCCGCCCAGCAGACCGCGATGGCCGTCACGTCATCCGACACAGCGGGCCCGATCGAGGCGCAGCCGCCGGCCGCCGAGGCTTCGACGGCGGATGGCCCCGCTGCGACCCCCGCCGCCGCGTCGCTCACCGACTCGCCGCCGGTCGTCCCGGCCCGCCTGCAGGGACTCGACCTCGGCCCGGCGTGCAGCCAGTGCGGCGGGATGATGCAGCGGACGGGGTCCTGCTACACCTGCAGCAGCTGCGGCAACAACACCGGCTGCGGCTGAGAAGTCAGCGTCGCGCGGCCGGACAGCGTCCGCGAGTTGGCCCGCAGCGCGGTGAAGGTCCGCTGAGCACCAGCGACCGGAGTGGTACGCGTCTAGTCGTCGACTGTGGGGGTGTTGGTCGAGCCGCCCGAGCCGGTCCCGGTGGGATCGTCGCTCGGGTCGCCGGGCGGGTCGTCGCTCGGATCGCGTTCGGTTGTGGGCGGCGGCGGTTCGCTGACCGGTTTTTCGGGCGATGGGCCTGTGCCTCCGCCGCTGCCCCCGCTTCCCCCGCTGCCGCCCGAGCCGGACGAGCTCGAGCCGCCCGGCGAAGAGCCCGACGACGCCGTCGCGGCGACGCTGCCCTGCGACGAAGCTGGTGCTTCGCTGTGCTCCGGGCTCACGCCCGATTCGGACGATCCCCCGCGCGTGCCGGCGAGGCCTTCGCCGTCGTGGTGCCGTGAGCGGTGCTCGTAGGCGTGAGATGGTGGCGCGAGCGTGGCCCGGGGCGAGACGGCTGTGGTCGGTGACGCGGGCCTGTAGGACGCCTGCACGGTGCGTCTCACCGGCGACGCGGCTCCCTGCACGCGCGTAGAGCCCTCCTCCCGGGCTGCAGCCGGGCCGGGCAGGCTGTTGGCGGGCGACTGCGCCCGCGCTCGGGCCCGCCCGTGGTGTCCGTGGGCGCCGCGCAGCGGCCCGAGAGCCGCCCCGGCGGCGAGCGCCGCCGTCGCGGCCAGCACCGCCCCCTTCAGGAGCAGCGGTCCTGCGTCGCCGCCTGTGCCCGCCGCCGCGAGTTCGGCGATGCGCGTCGTGCTCGGCGCGGCCGGCCCCGCGCCCGCCGACCACTGGATGAGCCAGCCCGGCGTGAACGCAGCGGCGGCGCTGCGGAGCGCCGTCCGCGCCCGGTAAAGGAGACCTCGCACGGCGCCGTCGCTGACACCCAGCGCCGCCGCCACCTCCTCGTGCGTGCGTCCGTCGAGCGCGCTCATCACCAGCGCATCGCGCTGTAGCGGCGGCAACGCTGCGACATCGCTGAGCGCACGATGCGCCTCCAGGCGCGACTCCGCCTCGTCGTCGGCCGCTGCGGCGTACGCCGCCCCCTCCTCCAGCTCGCCCTCGTGCCGCGTCACGGGCAGACCGCGCAACGAGTTCAGTGCGGTGTTGTGCACGATGCGGTAGAGCCACGGCCGCAGCTCCCGCACCTCCGTCCCGGACTCGATCGCGACCCACGCGCGTATCAGGGCCTGCTGGACCACGTCCTCGCGCCGGGCCTCTGCGACCCCGAGCCTGGCGCAGTAGGCGAGCAGCGGGCGCCGATAGCGGTTGACCACGGCCTCGAACGCACGCTCGTGGCCCGCAGAGACCAGCTCCAGCAGGCGCGCGTCCGATTGCGCCGCGAGCAGCCGCACAGAGACCCTCGGGCTCAGCGCTCCGTCTCCTTCGGGTCATGCGCGGTCATCAGCGCGAGCCTAGCGCCCCGCACCGCGAACGTGGGCGGCCTGAGGCGGGCACGCCAGCGCCGCGCGCAGCGCGAGACCGGGGCGGGGCGCCTCTCCCCACCACCGGCCGCGGCTGCACGCGCGCTGCGGACACTCCCTCGTCTCCTAGGAGCCGAGCTCTACCTTCTCCCAGACCGCGCCGCCGGGACCGATCTGGAGCTCGGCCTCGCGAACCGTCGCGCCGGGAACGAGCGCGCTCGTCGTGCACGGCGTGCTGCTGTGGCCGTCGTCACCCGCGCCGTCGTCATCCGCTCCGCTGGTCCCGCCGCCGCTCATGTCGTCTCGCGTGCCGCCGATCGAGCCGTGGTCGCCCGAGCCCTCGCCTTCGTCGTCGCCACCGCCGGCGCCTTCCGTGCCTTCGCACTCCAGGCGCGTTGCTTCCGTCACTTTGCCGCTCACTTCGCCGCCGCCCGTCAGTGCGATCGTCAGCACGCCTTCGGTGAACGACACCACCTTGCCGGCCGGTTCCGTCGCCGGCGAGGTCGGTGCCGGGGTGCTGGGCGAACCGGTGGTGGGCGCCGTCGTCGGCGTCGAAGATGTCCCGAAGTTCACCAGACGCACCGTCGCGTGGTGGGCGTGGTGGCGTGCGTGGTGGCGCCTGTGGTGGTGGGCCAGAGCCGAGCTCGGCACGGCAAGGGCGAGAGCTGCAAGCGCAACCCCGGTCAGCATCGTGCGTCTCATTGCGTTCTTCCTCCTTGTGGCGCGGTTGCGGGCCGGCCGTCGCTGGCTGGTCATCCCTTCAGACACATCGACGCGAGAAAGCTCACGCAGTGCAAGTGCGCGCCCAATCGCGTCTACGATGCCCCCGTATGCCCGCTCCCTCCCCGGATGAGCCCCTCCAGGGCGGTTGCCTCTGTGGCGGGGTTCGCTACGAGGTGACCGCGCCGTGGCACTCGTCCGGCTACTGCCACTGCAGCCACTGCCAGCGTCGCACGGGCACCGCGTCCTCGGTCAACGCGCGCGTACCTCGCGAGGGATTCGCGCTCCTCCAGGGCGCCGAGCTCGTTCGCTCCTACGAGCCGCCCGGGGGGCGCCCCAAGGCGTTCTGCAGTGTCTGCGGGTCAGCGCTGTTCAGCGGAGATCTCGACGAGGACGCCCTCGTCGCCGTCCGGCTGGGCACGCTGGACGCGGATCCCGGGATCCGGCCGAGCTACCGCCAGTTCGTCGAGAAAGCCGTGGCCTGGGAGCCCATCCCCGACGACGGGCTCACGCGCCACGAGGGCTCACGCACGGGCTGAGCGCCGGCCGCGCACGGAGCTGCTCGCTCGCGCGCGCGCCTGTCCTTGCTTGACGAGGGCGCGCCGCACGATCGCGCAGCCAGCTCAGCGACCGCGGCGCCCCGCAGCGCTCGCGCCAGCCGGCGACGAGCGCCAGCAACCGCTCACGGTCGTGCTCCACCGCAAGGAGCTCCACGCTGCCGCCGCCCTCCTCCGCCGGTCCGAGCCGCGTGACGTACAGCTCGCCCGTGTCCTCGATCCACGCCGCGCGATAAAGCGGCCCGTCGGCCTGCTCGCGCCACCACAGGCCCACGTCCTGCTCGCGCGAGCGGGAGCGGCGCTCGTCGGCGTTGTAGAAGCTCGCCAGCGACGGATAGCGGGCGGGAGTCTTGGAGCGGCGTTCCCTGGCAATCACGGTGCACCTCGCTTTCGGAGGGGGAGGGTGCACCGGAAGCTTCGCCGCCCTCGCTTAACGTCCGCTTATCCCCTTGTAAGGATTCGCCGCGGAGGCACACGATGTGTCACCGACCCTCCAGGGCCGGTGACACCAGATCGCGTGAGGCGCGCGCTCAGGGGTTGAGGCGCTTCTTGAGCGCGCTCGCCGCGGAGAATTTCGCGGCCTTCGATGCGGCGATGTTGATCGTCTCGCCCGTGGCGGGGTTGCGGCCAGTGCGCGCGGCGCGGTGGCTGACGCTGAACTTGCCGAAGCCGGCAAGCGCGACCTCACCCCCACCGGCCAGCTCGCTCGAGACCACCTCGATCGTCGCCTCCACGGCCTGCCGGGCCTGGCTGGCGGCCAGTCCAGTGCGCTGTGCCACCTGCTCGGCTAGCTCGTTCTTGGTCATGCCACTCCCTTCTTGAGTGTCGTTGCTGCGAGCAGGCTAACCGTTGGTGTGGACGTCGATTGGGTCTGAGACGCCCGAGAGGCCTCGAAAGGCCCCTAATTTCCGGGGAACTCGGCTGGAGAGGCGGCCACGAGCGAGCCCTCCGCGGCACGATCGGCCTCCCTGGGGGCGCTCTCGCCGTCCTCGCGCAGCGGCGCGCCGGCGAGCGGGCCGGCCGCCAGCGCTGCCCAAACGACCGCGATCCAGGCGCAGCAGGCGAGCGTGACGTGCACCCACACGAGCTCCGTCGGGAGGTGCGTCTCGTACTGGTCGAGCCCCACCGCGCCCTGCAGCGCCAGCAGCCAGCACAGCACCGTCAGCGGGCGCTGGACCTCGCGCGGCGAGCGCCGCCGGCGCGCGAACCACCACAGGCCGACCGACGCCAGGCTGAAGACCAGCGCGATCTCCGCGTGGCGGTGGATGACGAAGTCCATCGTGCCGCGGCCGTCGAGCGAGAGCCGGTTGATGCGCTGGCCGGGCGAGCCACCCGCGTGCGGGCCCGCGGCGGTCGCCGCCGTGCCCGCGAACACCGTGACAGCGCCGAGGCCCACCAGCGTCCGCGCCCACAGCGCCACCGGACGCTCCACGCGCGGGCTCTCCGGGAGCGCGCGGGCGAGCACGCGGCCCTTCGAGCGCGCCGAGAGCGTGTCCTCGTCGGCGACCGCACGCCACACGAGCAGCACCGCCGCGAGCAGGATCAGCATCGACAGGGCGAAGTGGCCCATCACCCAGCCGTAGTCGAGGGCGCCTTTGACCGTGAAGCCGCCCAGCACGGCCTGGGCCACCACGCCCAGCGGCAGAAGACCTCCCAGCCACACCAGGTCCCTGCGGTAGGGACGGCGGCGCAGCGCCCCCACCCACGCGAAGCCCGCGAAGAGCACCACCGGGAAGCTGATCACGCGGTTCGAGAACTCGATCACCGCGTGGCTGTTCAGCGGCGGGTACAGGCTCCCGTAGCACTTCGGCCAGGTGGGGCAGCCGAGGCCCGAGCCGGTCAGGCGCACCGCCGCTCCCGTGAGCACGATCACGGTCAGCGACACGAGCGCCGCGTACGCGATCAGCGTGTATTGGTGGGGCGTGACGGTGTAGCCGTTGGTGCGATCGCGCAGCTGCGCGAGCCTCTGCGACATGCCCCTAAGGATGCCACCGGAAGGGCAGTTCGTCGGCGATCTCCGCCAGGCGCGGCGCCGCGGCGTCGCGGTCGGAGACGGTCAGCTCCTCGGCCGGGAGCGGCCAGTCGATCGCGATGTCTGGATCGTCGTAGGCGATCCCGCGTTCCAGCTCCGCGTCGTAGTAGCCGGTCTGCTTGTAGATCACGTCCGCCACGTCGCTGAGCACGCAGAAGCCGTGGGCGAACCCGCGCGGCACGTACAGCGCGTGCATCGACTCGTCGTCGAGCTCGAAGGCCGCCCACGCGCCGTAGGTCGGCGAGCCGCGGCGCAGGTCCACCGCCACGTCGAGGATGCGCCCGCGCCCGCAGCGAACGAGCTTGGCGACCCCCTCGCCGACCTGGAAATGCAGTCCGCGCACCACCCCGCGCGCCGAGCGCGAGTGGTTGTCCTGCACGAAGCGGTCGTCTGCGGGGATGCCCCATGCCTCGTGCAGCTCGGTGCGGTAGGTCTCGGTGAAGAAGCCGCGCGAGTCCCCGTGGACCGCCGGTTCGATCAGCACGAGGCCCTCCAGGCTGACGGACAGCGCACACATGGGGCCGGAGGGTACCGGGAACGATCGCCCGGCCCGCCCGCCACGGGCTCCGCGCCGACGGCTCGAGACCCTATATTCGGCGCCTGCGCGCCTCCCGCACGCCCTCCGATCCGACCCCCGCGACCACGCGCGCGTCGCGTCCGGCTGCCGCGGAGGCGCCCTCGCAGTGGGCGCTGGCCCCAGCTCGCGTGCCCGCGCTCGTCGCCGGCGAGGTGCACGTCTGGCGGGCGCGGGTCGGCGCCATACCCGCGTCGCTGGAGCTGCTGCTCGACGCCGGCGAGCGGGCCAGGGCGGACACGATCGCCGTCCGTCCGCGGGCGCGCCGCTTCGCCCGCACCCGCGGGCTGCTGCGCCGGCAGCTCGCCCTCTACACCGGCGCCGACGCCGCGGAGCTCGAGATCGTCGCCGACGCGAACGGCAAGCCGCGGGTGCGCCTGGCCGGCGGGCCCGCCTTCAACGTCTCCCACTCGCGCGAGCTCGTCCTGCTCGCGTTCACCGCTTCAGCCGCCGTGGGCGTGGACGTGGAGGTCGTGCGCCCCGTACGCGACCCGCTCGCGCTCGCCCGCCGCGCGCTGGGCGCCACCGCTGCCCAAGAGCTGCGAGCGCTCGCGCCCGCCGCCCGCGAGCGCGCCTTCCTGCGGGCGTGGGTGCTCCACGAGGCACAGCTCAAGCGCTCCGGCGCGGGCCTCGCGGGAGGCCGCCACAGCACGACGGCGGGTTGGCGGGCGGAGCTGCCGCTCGGACCCCGCGCGGTCGGCGCGCTCTCCCTCGCGCGGGCGCCCCTGAGGCTCGCGCTCTACGACTGGCGGGCGCCGGAGCGCGCCTAGAAGATCTTCACGCTGATCGGCTGGCTCACCGTGGTGGAGCCCATCGTGGCCGTCAGCGTGGTGGTCAGCCCGTGGTGCTTGCGGATCGTCTTCATCACCGAGGCGGCGATCCGGATCGGCAGGTGGCTCGTCTTGTTGCCCGGGAGCCTGAACGATGCGTGACCCAGGGACTTGCCGCCCGCGGTCAGCGCCGCATTGCCCGTGCAGCCGCCGGCGGGCCGGCAGTAGATCGCCACGGACACGATCCGAGAGTGGTTCACGCCGTCGGTCTGCGGGTGAACGGAGATCGGCGCCAGCACCTTCGGCGCTTCTTTGGTGCCGCCGCCGCACACGTAGCGCGCGTCGCCGCCCGTGCCGAGCGTCACCCGCATCATCAGCTCCTCGCCCTGGTTCAGCGCGAAGCCGTCCATGTTGCTGAAGACGCTCTGCTGGAGCAGCGAGCCGTTGCCGGTGCCTTCGTTCTTGATGAAGGAGTCGAACGCGGAGCCCGGCACCGCCCCGATCACCTGGTAGGGCACGCCGCTCTGGTAGGCCTTTTCGACGAAGCCGCCCTCCTCGTTGAACGCCACGTAGTCGCCCTGGCTCACGCACAGGTTGGTGGGTTCATACGTCGTCACCGTCGTGCCGCTCGCCTCGCCGATCGTCGCGCAGATGGGGATGTCGAAGCCCTGGGAGGAGAGCTCCACCCGGTAGTTGCCGTTGCCTTCGGGGTGGATCGTCTGGAAGTGGATCTGCGTGATCGGCGGAGGGCCGCCCGGAGCCGCCTTCGCGCAGCCCTCGAGCGCGATCTTCAGCGCCTGGCCGGTCGCGGGCATGGAGGGCTGGCCGCTTGCGAGGGCCGTGTTGAAGAGCGCGCCGTCCGCGCCGTAGTGGTAGGTGTGGACCACGCCCGAGGGCACTTCGGGCGTGGGGATCACCTGTGTGTCGACGCCCTTGTAGCCGAGGTTTTCGGCGGTGTTGAGAGTCGCGGGGACGGAAAGGGGACTACCGACCGTGATCACGGCCGCGGGACTGGCCGCGGGAAGGGCGAGCGCCAGCGCAAGCGCGGCAACGGCTGCAGAGACAGCTGTGCGGGCGGTCCGTGGGTTGGCGGTTGGGCGGCTGCGCATCGACTCCAAGATCGGCAGGACAGCACAGATCCGAAGCGGGAAACGCCGGTCTAGACAAATCTCAGCCCGAGCCTGTGCGTTGGAGGAACCCGTGCGGGTGGCACGTGACCCCGTACAGCTCCAGATCGCGGCGCATGCGGAAGGCGCTTCCCGGCTCGCTCCGGAGCCAGTCTTCGACCGCCGGTGTCACTCCGCGCGGCCACCCCTCTTCCAGGCGCATCGCCTCCACGTCGACGCAGCCGTCCTCGACGACCAGGAAGCCGCCCTCCGCGACGAACCGCGCAAAGCCCTCGAGCGCACCGCGCGTGGTCTCATACGTGTGGGCCGAGTCCTCGATGACCAGGCAGCGCGCGCCCGGTGGGAGAAGCCCCTCCACGCGTCCGGGCAGGCGCCCGTCGCAGACGTCTCCCTCGAGCAGCGTGATGTCCCGCTCCCAGTCGGGATCGACGTCGGCGATCCGCTCACGCGCGGCGGCCGTGTGCAGATCGACGCTGATCACGCGCGGCTCCTCGATCAGGCCATATGAGCGCAACGTGCGCAGGCGGTCGCGGAACCAGAGCGCGCTCGCGCCCATGAACGTGCCCAGCTCGATCACCACGTTGGGGCGCTGCGCCCACAGCAGGTGCTCGTAGATGCGCAGGTCCTCGGGGAATTTCGCGAGCGGAACGCCCGCGTAGCTGTCGCGGAGATGCTGCGCCGCGCGCGCCAGCCAGTAGGGGCGGAGGGGCCTCGACAGGAGATCCTCGACGGGCGAGGCCACGCCCCCGGAGAGGCGCTCCAGCGGATCCTCCGGCGATCCGGGCTCGGTCATCGGCCGATCGTAGTTGCGGGCGGGGGCAGCTGCGCTCGGGAGGGGCGTTGCGGCCCGGGAGTCTCGCTGACGTATCATCCCCGCGCCGCGGGGCAGCCTCCCAGGGGCAGCCCGGCGCTCAGCCGTCCCCCTCGGCCCCGGAGGCCCCGCCCCGACGATGCACATCTGGACCGACCTACTCGTGCGCGAGGGCCTGCTCCTGGCGATCCTGCTGGCGCTTGGAGCCGGGCCGGCCGCGTTCCTCTCGAATCGCTTCGACGCTGCGTCGCGGCTGGCGCTCGCACCGGTGCTCGGCTTCTGTCTCGGGACCTGCGTCACCACCACGCTGCTCGAGTTCTTCCCGGCGGGAGACACCTATTGGGTGCTGATACCGCTGGCCCTCGCCTCGCTCGGCGTCGCCGCCCGGCGGCGATCGCGAGGGAGCGACGCGAGCGACCGCGGCCGTATCGGGCCGCGGGACGCGCTCCAGCTGCTGCTCGTCTGCGTCGTGGTGGCGGGGCCGATCACGTACACGCTGCACGAACGCCACACCGTCGGGCCGGCGAGCTTCTACTTCTCCGATGTCGACAACTTCGTCGCACAGCAGGACGCCGCCCAGACCACGTCGATCGCCGATGCGCGCAGCGCCTGGAAGGCCCATCTGCGGACGGGCCGCGGGTTCTCGGACCTGACGCAATACCAATGGGCGTTCCTCGCGCACTTCGACGCCAACCTCGACGCCACGCCGCTCGACGCGAACGTCAACGCGCTGCTCGGGCTCGGTGCCACCGACACGTTCGGGCCGTTCCTGATCGTCCTGTTGCTGATGGGGGCGCTGGCCGCGTTCGCGGCGATCCGCTACGCCACCCGGAGCGCCACCTGGATGGCGGCGGTCGCGGGCGCGCTGACAGGCGGCGCGATGTTCGTCGAGCTGTACTTCGACACGTTCCAGGCTGCGATCACGGCGCTGGGGCTCGTGATCCCGTTCGTCCTGCTGGGGGCGGAGGCGCTGCGCGAGCAGCGGCGGGCCAACCTCGTGCTGCTCGCGCTCGTCGCGGGCGCACTGCTGTCGGTGTACTCGCTGTTCATCCCGATGATCGTCGTCACGGGCGCGGCGGTGCTCGCGTGGCTCGCATTCCAGCGACGGCGCTCCGGCGCGCCGCTGCGCCCCCTGCTGCGCCCCGCAGCGATCGGCATCGCCACCGTGATCGGGCTGGCGGTGCTGTTCAACCTCGTCGGGTTCACCCGCGACATCCACTACTACAAAGCGGTCGCCAACAACGAAGTCCCGCTGCCCCGCGTCGGCTTCGCGCTGCCACCCGAAGTGATCCCCGGGTGGGTTCTGCAGACCCGCGAATTCTGGAACCTCACGAGCCTGAGCGTCGACTTCAAGCAGCTCCTGCTCGGGCTGCTGATCCCGATCGTCCTCCTCGCGATCGTGGCGGTCGGCCTGCGCCGTCGACGGCAGGCTCTGGTGCTCGTGGTGCTCGGTCTCGTGTGCGTCGTGACCGCGCGCTACGCGTACGCGAGCCGGGAATCCTGCACTTACTGCGCCGAGCGGGACCTGCTTCCACTCGGTCCGATCATGGTCGTGCTCGTCTCGCTCGGGCTCGCCACGATGCTCGACAGCCGTCGCAGGCTCGTCCGCGCGGCCGGCCTCGTCGGCGCGGTCGGGCTGGTGGTCGTGGTCGCGCAGCGCACGCGGGTCGAGCTCCGCCGCTTCAGCGACGGGTCCTACTTCCTGGACAGCGCCAACCGCAGCGTCCTCGGTGCGGTGCCGGAGCACGCACGCTCGGTGCTGCTGGAAGGCTACGGCGCGTCGCTGAGCGCCCAGGCCGAACAGGCCCTCGTGTATCACGCCGCCAGCGAGAGGCTCCCCGGTCGCGTCTCGCTGACGCTCGGCTCGAACGCGCACAACGGCACCGAATACCTGAACTTCAGCGCGATCGAATCGCCAGGTCCCGCGTTCGACCCGGGCTACGACTACGTGCTCACGCGGCTCGCCGGGATCTCCACAGCCCGCCAGACCCTCGCCCGCAGCGGAGGGATCGCCCTCCAGCGGCGCACGGCGGCACTCGACGTCGTCACTTCCTCGGGCATCGAGGTACCGATGAGCAGGCTCGACCCGACGGGGACCGCCTGGGTCAACCCGCTCGTCCCGCTTCAGGTCTACGTGGTCGGTCAGAGCGGGACCGCGACGTGGGCGCGCCTCGTGTTTCGGGCGGCCGGGCCGGTCGGCGTGTCATCGCAGGCGGGCGTCACCGCGCGGGTGCGTGGGAGCACCCTCACCGTCTGCACGCCTGCGACGGGCGCGCCGCCGACGCGCACCGCCTCCGTCCAGATCGTGGCGCCTCCGCAGTTCCCGGCGCCGCCCGCCGAAGAGTTTCCCCCCGCCCTGCCCGCCGAGGGCGTCGCGCTCATCCAGATGCGCGCGGTGACCGGGCACTGCACGCCCTGATCGCCGTTCACCCCGCCGCACGGCAACGGCCGGCGCGCACGGATGGTTCGGTCAGCTGGGCGCGCCGTCGTCCGCGTGGAAGACGTGCGAGCGGAATATCAGGAAGTTCGCGATCGTGATCACGGCGGTGACGACCACGTAGACCGCCTCGGCGGAGACGCCGAGCGCATCGGGGAGCGTCGCCGTGGCCGCCGCGGTGATCGCGTACTGCGTGAGCGAGATCGCCAGGTAGCGGCCGGCCTGCGCGCGCAACGGCAGGGCGAACTCCTCGTGGTGGGTCCAGACGAACAGGCGTTGCAGCGTGAAGTGCGTCGCCAGAGCGAGCGAGAAGCCGATCGCGAGCGCCAGCTGAAACGGCAGGCCCACGACCTGCGAGAGCGTGAGCGTCGCAAGGAGATACACGCCGGCCACGGTCCCGCCCGCGAGGCCGAAGCGCAGCAGGCGGCCGAGCACGCCGATCTCCTCCCCTTCGCGAGGTCGAACGCGCAGCGACGAGCGCACCCACGATGCCCCGGCCCGAGGTTCCATCAACGCGCACCATAGCGGCGCCCGATGAGCCTCCCGCGGACGCCGCTAGACTCGCGCGGTGAGCTCGGCGACTGGACAGGATCCGCTCAGCGCGACCAAGAACGCGAGCTTCTTCGAGGCGAACGAGCGCTACGCCGAGCGGGTCGGAAGGCTCGAGACCTACCGCCACATACGGCACGCCATCGACCCGCACGTGGCAGGTGCGCGTCGCGTCCTCGACGTCGGAAACGGCGGCGTGTTCGACTACGACACCACGCTCGCGGGCGAGATCGTGGGGGTGGATCTGTTCGTCGGCGGGACCCCGTCGGACCTGCCCTCCAACATCGAGCTGCGCCGCGGCGACGCGCTCGCGCTCGACGAGCCCGACGCGAGCTACGACCGCGTGCTCGAGATCTCGGTGTTCCACCACCTCGTGGGCCGCGACGCGTCCAGCACGCTGCGAAACATCGAGCGGGCGATCTCCGAGGCGCGCAGGGTGCTCGAGACGGGCGGCCGGCTCGTGGTGATGGAGTCCTGCGTCTCGGCGAGAGCCTTCGCGATCGAGCGCCGGCTGCTCGCACCGCTGCATGTGCTCGCCCGGACCCCCGTGATGCGCCACCCCGCCGCGCTGCAGTTCCCGCCCGAGACGATCTCGGCGGCGATCGACGAGTGCTTCGGAAATGTCACCGTCGAGCCCATCCCCGTGGGGCGCTGGATCATCCAGTTCGGCGTGCGCTGGCCGAGCGCCCTGACGCCCGCGCGCCCCTACCTGTTCACCGCCGTCCGCTGAGAGGGTCTTCGCCCGCGGGTCCGGGCAGCGACCGGAGGAACGCGTCGGTCTCGCGCAGAGCGTCCGGCGTTCCGATCTCGTAGAAGCGCTCAGCGGCCTCGAACCCCAGCAGCTCCCCGCGCGCCGCCAGCGCGCCGTAGAGCGACGCGAGATCGCGGTCGGCCGGATCGTGCGCCGCGACCGCGCCGGCGGTCAGCCCGCCGAGCCCGTAGTCGATCCACGCCATGTCCGGGGTCGGCGCCCGCTTGTCGTACCTGGTCACCCGGCCGCCTTCGAACGTCGCGTTCGACCGATCCCAGCGCCCCTCGTTGCGGAGCACCGTCATCACCGCGGGGAGTCCGCTGTCACGCCAGGCACGCGCCACCGCGCCGTAGTCGATCCGCAGATACGTGTCGCCGTACAGCACGAGGAACCTGTCGCCCAGGAGCGGCAGCGCCCGCCTGACGGCCCCGAGCGTGCCGTCGAGCCCCGGCGCGTCGTAGCTGTAGCGGATCGCCACCCCGAACCGCTCCTCACCGATGCGCTCCTCGATCGCCTCGCCGAGGTAGCCGACCGCCAGCACGACCTCGCCCGCGCCGTGCGCCGCGAGCAGTCGCAGCTGGTGGAGCAGGAACGGCTCGCCGGCCACGTCGAGCAGCGGCTTGGGTGTGTCGCGGACCTGCGAGCCCAGGCGCGATCCCACGCCGCCGGCGAGGATGCACACCGGCGGCAGCGCCCGCCCCGGAGGTGCGCCCGTCAGTCGCCCCACCCGCGGCGCGACTCGATGATGTACTTGGGGCGGTCGCGCGACTCGTCGTAGATGCGACCCACGTACTCGCCGATCACCCCCAGCGACAGCAGCTGGATACCGCTGAAGAACGCCACCACGATCACGATCGTGGGGTTCCCCACGGGGAAGTGCAGGCCGCCGATCTTCAGCCCGAGGTACACGATCGCGAGCAGGAACGCCAGCAGCGAGATCACGACCCCCACGATCGATATCAGCTGCAGCGGGTAGCGCGAGAACCCCACGACACCGTTCAGGCCGATCACGAGCGAGCCCCAGAAGCGGTTGTACTTGCTCTTCCCAGCGGCGCGCGGATCGCGGTCGTAGGGCACGCTGGTCTGCCTGAAGCCGACCAGGCCGACGAGCCCCCGCAGGAAGCCGTGGCTCTCCTTCAGCCCCACCACGTTGTCCACCACCCTCCGGCTCATCAGCCTGAAGTCGCCCGTGTTCGGGGGGATGTCGACATCTGCGATGCGCCGGATCACGCGGTAGCCGAGCCACGCGACGATCCGCTTGGGGAGCGTCTCACCGGCGCGCGTCCGCCGCTGCGCGTACACGACGTCGTAGCCCGACCGCCACCGCTCCACGAGCTCGGGGATCAGCTCAGGCGGATCCTGCAGGTCGCAGTCGATCACGACCACCGCATCGCCGGACGACGCCTCCAGGCCGGCGATCGTCGCCATCGGCTGGCCGAAGCGGCGCGAGAAGCGCAGCATCCGTACGCGGCTGTCGCGTTCGCACAGCTCCCCGATCAGCTCCTCCGTGCGATCGCTGCACGGATCGACGCTGAAGATCAGCTCCCAGCCGAGACCCAGCGGATCGAGCACCTCCGACAGACGCGCGTGCACGCGCTCGACGTTCTCCTCCTCGTTGTAGGCCGGCACGACCACGCTCAGCTCGGGGGGATCCTCCCGCGCGCTCACGCGTCCTCCTGCGGGCGCGCCAGCACCGTCAGGCCGCGTATGCCGAACGGCAGGCGTATCCCATGTGCCAGCAGCGAGCGCTCGATCCCGCATGCGACCCGCCCGGCGGCCGAGTCGGTCGTGCCGGCGATGTCGCGCCGCACCCGGCTCTCCAGCTCCTCGCCCTCCAGGTGGTCTCGGGTGCGTCGATTGCGCTGCTTCACCGCCCAGAACGCGGGATAGAGCGGCGCGCCGAGGAAGATGTCCTCGACCACCTCGAACCCCGCCGCACGACCCTTGCCCGCCAGCTCGCCGCGCGCGTAGCGCCGCTCGTGACCGAGGAAGCGGTCGTAGTAGTCGTAGTTGCCGGGGCCCACGGGCACGACCACCACCGCGCGCGCCCCCGGGCGCAGGACCCGCCGCATCTCCCGCAGCGCACGCACGTCGTCGCGGACGTGCTCGAGCAGGTTCGCGCTGACCAGGGCGTCCACGCTCGCGTCGGCGAGCGGCAGGTCGCACGCGTCCGCGCGGTACAGCGTTGCCGTCGGCACGTTCTCATGGGCCTTGCGCAGCCCGGCGGCGACGAGATCCACGCCGATCAGGGCCGCTCGGGGAAACGTGAGCCGCAGATCCTCGAGCAGGTACCCCGTCGAGCAGCCCACGTCGGCCAGCGTGGGCGCGGCCGGCAGCTCGCCGATCCGCTCGAGCACCGCGCGCCGCGTCCACACGTCGATGAAGTGCGTGCGGCTGCTCTCCTCGTGGAGCTCCTCGAGCTCGTCGGACCAGTTGACGGCGTGCTCGTCCGCGACGTGCGTGGTGAACGGCTGGCTCATGATTGCCCCTGCGGCTCGCAGGCAGCGAACATCACACCGTCGATCCGTCGCAACGTCCCGAGATCAGGTTCGGCGACCAGGCGCCTGCCGAACGAGGCCTCCCGCCAGGGGTCCCACTGCGCGGAGATGAGCCGACCCGTGAAGCGCTCCTCCGCGTCGGGGTCGAGCAGCGCGCACGACAGCTCCGCCGCCTCGGTCGCGGGGACGCCGCCGGCGGCGAGGTCGCGTGCGGTCCGCTCGTGGTAGGCGGCGCCCGCCAGGTCCGGCCCGGCCTCGAGCGTTGCACGATGGATGTCGGTTGCCACGAAGCCGGGGGCGACCGAGTTGATGCGAACGCCCTCCCGCTCCAGCTCTGAGGAGAGGTTCTCCGTGAGCCTGACCACCGCCGCCTTGGAGGCGGCGTAGGCGTCGAACCGCGGCAGCGGCGCCGTGGCTCCCCCACCGCTGAACGTCACGATCGAGCCACCGCTCGCACGCAGCGCCGGCAGGCACGTCTGGATCGCGAGCAGCGTGCCGAGGAGGTTCACCTCCAACGTGCGCCGGAAGGCGTCCGCCGCGTAGGTTCCGACCGGCCCGACGGGCGCAAGCGTCCCGGCCGCGCATACGAGCCCGTTGAGCCCTCCGAGCTCGGGTGCCAGCGCGTCCCATGCAGGCTCGTCGGCCACGTCCAGGGCGAACCAGCTGTGCGCCGACCCGGGAAGGGTCGCCGCCGCCTGCTCGCACGCCGCGGCGTCCCGCGCGAGGATCGTCACGCTCCACCCGCGCCCCGCCAGCGCGCCCGCAACGGCCAGCCCGATGCCCCTCGATCCGCCGGTGACCAGCGCCCGCGGAGCGCTCACGCGCCGACTCCCGCGCGCACCGCCGCGTAGGGCCCCGACGCGTAGGCGGCCTCGACCTGTTCCCACGCGTACAGCGCGTCCTCCAGCCCGCCGTTGATCGCGCCGGCGTCCGCCGCGTCGACCGCCGCCGTGAACGACTCCCACTCGCGCGCCCAGGAGCGGTCCTCGTCGGGGTACTCGATCACCTCGGTGTCGGGCGGGCCGAGCTCGGGTGACATCCGGTGGATCGTGAGGCGCTGCGCGCCGTAGGAGCGCACCAGCCCGTCCACCTGGAGCTTCGCCCTGCGGCAGTAGACCTCGAGCGAGAACATGTTCTTCCACTCGGTCCAGCTGACGTGGAGCTGCGCCCACGGGGCGTGCGTGCTGTCCTGCTCGCCGAGGAGCAGCGCGGCGCTGTCCTCGACCCGCATGTCCCAGAACTGCGTGCGCAGGAGCGCCGAGTGCAGCGGCAACGGCCCCGCGAGCCAGTGCGTGAGGTCGAGCAGGTGCATGCCCTGGTCGATCAGCTCGCCTCCACCGGACCGCTCGGGCTGTGCGCGCCACTCCTTCTCGTAGCCGATCCGGCCGCCGTGCCCGTAGCGCCCGCGCACGTAGAAGAGCTCACCATGGACTCCGGAGTGGACCTCCTCCGCCACCCGCGCGAGCCCGGGATGGAAGCGGTGGTTGAACCCCACCTTCACGAGGCGCCCGGCGTCCTCGCGCGCCTCGAGCAGGCCCCGGACCTCCGCAGCCCCCATCGCCGCGGGCTTCTCCACGAGCACGTGCGCGCCCGCGCGCAGCGCCTGCGCTGCGGAATCGGCGAGATGCTCGTGCACGGTTGCGACGATCACGACGTCGGCGCCGAGCCCCAGCAGCTGGGGAAGGCTCTCGGTCGCGCGCGCCCCATGTCGATCGGCGAGCGCCGAGGATGCGCCGGGGTCGACGTCGAAGCACGCCACGAGACGATCCTCGCCGGACAGCGCGCCGGCGCGCTTGGCACCGATCAGCCCACAACCGACGATCGCGACCTCGCGACCGCTCACGCGTACTCGCTCGCGTGCGCCCCGTCGAACTCGAAGTCGAACGGGAGCTCGGGCGCGCCGGCCGCGGCCATCGCCTGGCGCGTGTCCTCCGGCCGCGGCGCGTAAACCAGCAGGAACCCGCCGCCGCCGGCCCCCACGAGCTTGCCGCCGATGACGCCGCTGCGACGGGCGAGCACGTACAGCCGGTCGATGTGGTCGTTGGCCATCCCCGGGGAGCGTTCGCGCTTGTGTTCCCAGTGCTCGTGCATCAGCTCCGCGTACTCGTCGAGCGCCCCCGCGCGCAGCAGCTGGGCGCTGCGGACGCCGATCTCCTTCGTGCGATGGAGGTTCGCGAGCATCGTCTCGTCACCCGCCTGCGACCGCTGATCCTGGTCGGCCAGGACGCCCGAGGCCGAGCGCGCCTCGCCCGTGAAGAACAGCAGCATGTGATCTCGCAGGCGCCGCAGAACCCCGGCGTCGAGCTCCATCGGCACCACCTCGACACGCCCGTCCGGGTGGAAGGTGTATTCGCAGATGCCGCCGTGCGCAGCCACGTAGGGATCCTGCTTGCCCACCGGCTCTCCCAGCACGTCGATCTCGATCTCGCACGCCGACTCGGCGAGCGCCGCGGGCGTGATCGAGGTGCGCCGCGCGTGCGCGAGGCCCTTCAGCAGGCACACCGTGTACGCACCCGACGAGCCCATGCCCGTTCCCGCGGGCACATCGGCCACCGACGCGATCTCCAACGGGCTCCCGCGCCAGTGCCGTGCGAGCGTCTCGCGCAGGATCGGGTGACGGATCTCCGCGATCGTGTCGACCTCCTCCATCTCCGAGTACTTCATCCGGTAGCGGCGCTGGAACACCGTGTGGGTGAGCATGTAGACGTACTTGTCGATCGCACCGGAAACCAGGAAGCCGCCATGATCCCGGTAGTAGGAGGGCAGGTCCGTGCCGCCCCCGCCGAGCGAGATGCGCAGGGGCGCGCGGCTGAAGATCACGCTCATCGCACCCTCCCGCGCCTCATTCCGCGAGCCCCCGCGCCGCCTCGGTGGCCCACACGTAGGGGCTGCGCTCCAGCCACGCGACCGTCCGCCCGATCGCCGCGGGGATCGTCAGCTCGGGAGACCAGCCGAGCGACCTGATCCGCGTGGTGTCGAGGTGGATGAGCGGGCTGTCGCCGATCCACCCGCGGCGGCCGCCGGTGTGCTCGATCGTGGGCGTCACGCCCATCTGCTCGCAGATGATCCGCACCGATTCGTCGACGACGATCGTTTCGTCGGTGCCGAGGTTGTACACGTGTGCTCCGGGCTCGGACTCGTGCCGCTCCACGGCGAGCTGGATCGCATCGAGGCAGTCCCCCACGTACAGGTAGGACTTCTCCTGGCGCCCGTCGCCGAGCACGGTCAGAGTCGACGGGTCCGCATGAAGCGCCCGGAAGAAGTCGAACACGTGCCCGTGTGTGTAGCGCTCGCCGAGGATCGACACGAACCGGAAGATCAAACCCGTGAAGTCGTAGCCCGCGGCGTACGCGGCGATCAGCCCCTCGCACGCGAGCTTCGAGGCGCCGTACAGCGATGTCTGCAGCGGGAAGGGCGCGTCCTCCGGCGTAGGGAACACCTCCGGCTCGCCGTAGATCGAGCCCGTGGAGGAGAACACGATCCGCCGCACACCCGTGGCCCTCATCGCCTCGAGGACCGTCGAGGTGGCGATCGTGTTCTGCTCCAGGTCCCGCTCCGGATGGTCGAGACCCCTGCGGACGTCGGCGTTGGCCTGCAGGTGGAAGACCCAGTCGCAGCCGCGAACGGCGCGTTCGACGAGCGCAGCGTCGAGCACGTCCCCCTCGACCAAGGTGACCGCATCCCTCTCCTGCAGGTCAGCCAGGAACTCGCGACGACCGGTGCGGAAGTCGTCCAGCACCACCACCTCGACCCCCTGTGCCGCCAGCCGGTCCGCGAGGTTGCTGCCGATGAAGCCGGCCCCGCCGGTGATGCACGCACGCTTCACGACGCCCGGCCTCGCGAAGCGGCTCCGCTCGCGCGGACTCCTGTGGCGGCGACGCCCATCGGCTAGAGCGTAAAGCCGGCCGCGACAGCGTCGCCGTGGAACATCTTGACCGTCTCGAGCGAGTACTGCTCGAGGCTCTTGCCGAGGCAGTCGAGCTTCGCCAGCAGGTCGTGCGTCAGCGTGATCACGTGGCAGCCCACCTCGTTCGCCTGGACGAGGTTGAGGATCTCGCGCGGCGAGGCCCAGATCAGCTGCGACCGAGGTGCCTGGTCCATGATGTCGACGGACCGGGCCATGATCGGCACCGGGTCGATGCCGGCATCCGCGATACGCCCCGCGAACACCGAGATGAACGACGGCGCGCCGTCCTTCACAGCGGCGGTGATCAGCTCGACCTGGGCGGTCGTGAACAGCGCCGTCACGTTCACCTTGACGCCGTCCTCGGAAAGCTCCCGCACGAGTGGCGCCATCGACTCGCCGGTCGTGGTGGTGACGGGGATCTTCACGTACACGTTCGGGCCCCAGGATGCGATCAGGCGGGCCTGGCGCCGCATCTCCTCGCAATCGTCGGCGAAAACCTCGAAGGAGATCGGGTGGGTCGTGATGCGCTCGAGCAGGCGGCCCGCGAACTCGGCGTAGTCGGTCAGCCCGGCCTTCCACATGAGCGTGGGATTCGTCGTGAACCCCGCGATGCGGGGATCGGATGCCAGCGCGAGGATGCCGTCGAGATCCGCCCCGTCGGCGAATATGCGCGTCGAGATCTGGTCGAGCACCACGCGCCACGATACCGTGGCCGCCGGGGCTCCAAGCAGCTACGTGCGCGTCGCCGCGAGCACCCGCTCCGCCGCGTCGGACAGCCGGGCCGCGACGAGCGATGGCGCGAGCGCCCCGCCACGCTTGTGCGCGCTGCCCGGATACGTGAGCAGCGCGGTGTGGCAGCCGGCCGCCTCCCCGGCCTCGACGTCCGTGTCGGTGTCGCCGAACATCCACGATGTCTCGAGATCGAGACCTGCCTCGCTCGCCGCCTCGAGCAGCATCCCCGGCGCCGGCTTGCGGCAGCCGCACCTGCGCGCGAGCGGGGCCACGGTGCCCTCGGGGTGGTGCGGACACAGCCACGACACCCGGATCGAGGCGCCGGCCGCAAGCAGCAGCTCGACTACGCGCTCGTGGATCGCGCACACCTCCTCCAGTGAGATCTGCCCCTTCGCCGCGGCGGGTTGATTGGACACGCAGATCGTCTCGAAGCCGGCGCGCGCGAGGTCGCGCACCGCGCCCGCTGCCCCGGGGATCAGGGTGACGTCGCCTACGGCGAGCGGCGACTCGCGCTCGTCTCCGCCGGCCTCGGCGACGCCCTCGTTGATGGTCCCGTCGCGGTCCAGCAGCGCGGCGCGGGTCGCCACGCCGTGGCCGCGCGGCCGGTCGAGCACGAACGCGATCGGTCCGAGCTCGGGCGACCCGGTCCAGCGAC
>Ga0187823_10000088_pt1 | contig 19826 bp, 15 predicted proteins | sample NC_wetland_sal_i_12_FD_132968 | JGI IMG/M metagenome (GOLD analysis project Ga0187823, IMG submission 132968) | Wetland sediment microbial communities from Neuse River Estuary, North Carolina, USA - SourceSoil_3 | ecosystem: Environmental > Aquatic > Freshwater > Wetlands > Sediment | place...
CTCCCCGCCGCCCTCGGCCACAGCGCGGATCAGCGCGGGCGTGACCACCCGCCAGTGCGCCATGATCGCGTCGAAGCGCCCCGACTTCAGCGCCGCGCGCGCGCGCCGCGGCAGCATCGCGCGGTAGCCGGTGAGAGCCGCCAGCGCGGGGATCGCCGTGAGCATGTCCGTGGTGTAGTCGCGCCGCACCCGCGGCACCGACCACCCGAGGCGCAGCGTCGGTTCCTCGGCGCGGATCAGGTCGAGGCTGTCGGGGAACATCCCGCTGATCAGCGAGCGCGGGACGAGACCGCGGTGGCGCAGCTCCTGCAGCACCCGCAGCTCGTAGCCGGGGAGCTTCACGTCCACGTCCAGGTCGATTCCCGCGAAGCGCTCGCCGCTCAGGTGGTCGAGCGCCTGTGAGAATTCCAGCGGCTCGCGGGAGCGCATGTCCTCGTAGTCGTGGGCCACGAGCAGCCGCCCCTCGCCGCCGCGCTGCTCGCACAGCACGTCGAGCTCGATCATGTCCACCCCGTGCGAGAGCGCGGCATCGAAGCTCGCGAGCGTGTTGCCCGGCTCGATGTGCGCCGCACCCTTGTGCCCGACCCGCCGGGGACCCTGCTCTCTGCGCGTGGCCATCGCGCGCCACGATGGCAGAGACGCCCGTCAGCCTGCCGCTCGGTGGCCGCGCACGGCCTCGATCTCGCGCACGGCGGCCTTGCCTCCGACGTACGGAGCGAGCACCACGAAGCTGAGGTGATCCACCAGGCCCGGCAGGCGCGCCAGGCCGCCATAGCCGACGTGGCTGGCGATGATCCCCCACGTCGCGCCGGTGATCGCGTCGGCGGTGATCGGACCGCCGTGGCGTGGCGCGGGGGCGTGCTCGGCGAGCGGGCTCGTGACCGCGTCGATGGACCGTGTGAGGCGTCCGATCATCGCGGGACCCACTTCGAACACCTCCACGAACGCCATGCGCAGGAGCGGTTCGTGGGCGATCAGGTACCCCACGAATGCCGCCATCGCACGCCACACGGCTTCCGGCCAGGAGGCGGAGTCGTCGATGCTTCGCTCCACAGCGCGGCGCGCTTCGCCCACGATCTCGTCGAGCACGGCCAGGAACGCGGCCTCCTTGCTCGCGAACTCGCGGTGGAACGCCTCCGTGGAGATGCCCGCGTACTCGGCGATCTGCGGGTCGCTCAGCTCCGCGTAGCCCTCGTGGAGCGTCAGGTGAACGAGCGACGCGAGCGCTCGCGCGCGGCTGTCGTCGGAGGCGAGGAACTCGACCGGGCCCGGCCGCGCCGGCGAAGGGGCGGCCGGCGCGAGCGCCGTCAGGCGCCGCGCGTGTGGCGTGCGGTAGGCGTCGATCAGGTCCAGAAGGTCCTCGGTCATGGTCGCGAGCTCGCGCTCGCGCCCTTCGAGCAGCCGCATGAACGCGACGTGCCTGGTGCCAGCCACGATCGCCCGCGCGGCCAGCGGCGCGGCGGGCGCGCGATCGGGCGCCGCGTCGAGGACGAAGGTCACGAGCCGCTCGAACGCGAGGTGCGCGAGCTGCATCCGCTCGCGCGCCGCGGGTCCGATGCCGAGCGCATCGACGAGCACCAGCCGCGGCCCCTTCGGCGCGAACGCCGTGTGCCGGAGAAGCGCGTCGCACGCGGCGTGCAGCCGGTTGGACCATCCGCGCTCCCCCTGCCACCCCTCGATGACCTGCTTGCGGGCGCGCGCGACCACGATGTCGTAGGTGGCGAGGAAGCACGCCTGCTTGTTGGCGAACTGCTCGTAGAACGCCCGCCGCGAGACGCCGGCGAGCGCGATCACGTGGGCGACGGTGGTGCGCTGGTAACCCCGGCGCGCCACCGACTCGATCATCGCGCCGTATATGCGCGCGCGCTGGTTGCGCGCCACCTCCTCCCGCTCGAGCCCGTTGGGGCCGCGCGGGAGCCGTGCAAACAGCGGAGCGTGCTGCTGTCCCCTCGTGCGATCCATCCGCGTAAGTTCCACATATTAGACCAGCGCCGGGATGCTGACAAATGGCTGCGGCCGCTCACGCGCTGAGCGTGAGCCTGCGCGGGCCGGGCTGGAAGCCCAGCTCCACCAGCTGCTGCAGAAGCGGCGAGGCGATCGCCGGCTCGCCGTCGATCCGCTCGAGCGCGAGCTTCGGCACGCGCCCCGTCCGCACGGCGTCCGCGAGCGCTACGAGCGCGACGTGCAGCGGCAGCTCATCTGCGCGCGCAGCGAGCTGCTCGCCGCCGGCGGGCTCGGCGTCGAGCAGGACCAGCCCGCGGCCACCTCGCTCCACGTACAGCACGGGCCGCTCGGCGACGAGCACCACGTGGGCGCCCGCCACGCGCGCCGGGCGCCGCTCGCCGTCGGCGCGCTTCGGCCACGGCAGCGCCGCCCCGTACGGCTGCGCGGGATCGGCCGCGGCGAGCACAAGCGCGCCCCCGCCCGGCTCGGCGGCGGGGTCCTCGCGGTGCGGCGCCCGCAGGCGCTCGACGGCGCCGGGCAGCGCGAACTGGGCACCGCCCATGCCCTCGATGAAGTAGCCGCGACGGCACAGGCCGAGCGTCTCGAGGTTGCTGAACGTGTCGTACAGGCTCGCGAAGCCGCCGCGGATGCCCTCGGCGAGGACCTGCTCCCGTGTGACGATCCCGTAGCGCTCGAGCAGCAGCTCCGCCTGCGCACGACGGCGATCGGCGGCGCCCGCGGGGCCGTCGCCGGCGGCGAACAGCGTGTGCGCGAGCGACCAGCGGCCCTGGACCTGCGACTGCGCGCCCGTGCGCCTGCGCGAGCCGAATCGAGACCTCGCGGTGCCGCGGCGCGGCGCGGCCCCCGAGCGGGCCCCCGAACCGCGCGCGAGCGACAGCCGCGGGGCGCGCAGCGGCGCCCACGCGTCGTTGGTGGCCTCGCCCGCCCACACGAGGTCCCAGAGAGCCTCGCGCAGCGCCTCGGCGGGGGCGTCGAGCTCGGCGAGCAGGTCCGTGAAGAAGCACGGGCCGGCCTGCAGCCGCTCGCGCAGCAGGTCGTGCTCGTGGCCCTCGGGCCGCTGAAGCGGGCTGCGCGTGCTGGGCGCCCCGAGCACCGCGGCGTCCTCCCGGAAGTACAGCGCCACGCGACCGCTGCGCCCGGCGGCGCCAGCTCCCACCCACACGACCTCGCCGCTCGCGCACAGCGCGTCCAGCCACGTGGGCGAGTAGGCGCCGGTGCGCCGTGGCAGCACGTCGCGCTCCCATGTCTCCACCGGCAGGGCAAGTCCCTGCAGCGGCACGAGGACCTCGCGAAGCCGGTCCACGCCCGCCCCCGCGCGCGAGTGGCGGTCGACGCCCTGCCACGACGGCAGGAACGTGGCCAGCCGCGACTGGTCGGTCGGCTCGATCTCCTTGCGCAGCGCTGCCAGCGACGCCCGCCGCAGCCGCCGCAGCACCTCGACGTCGCACCAGTCCCTCCCGTCGGCTCCGGCGCCCGCGGCCCTGAGCTCGCCGCGCACCAGCTCTCCGTCGCGCTCGAGCTCGCGCAGCACGGCTCCCGCGTCGACGCCGTAACGCGCACGCAGCTCCTCGTCGCTGAAGGGGCCGCGCGTGCGCGCGTACCGCGCGACCAGCTGGCGCAGCGCGTCGGGCACGTCCGCGATGAACGCGTCGGGGAGCCCGCCGGGCGGCACCGCGCCGAGCGCGTCGCGGTAGAGCCCCGCCTCGTCGGCGGCCACGAAGCGCTCCTCACCGCCGACGCGCAGCGCGATCACGCGCCGTTCGCGGATCAGCTCGTCGAGCAGCGCGCGCGCGTCGACGCCCTCGAACACACGGGCGCGGACCTCCGTGTCGGTGAGATCGCCCACGTGGCGGAAGACGTCGTGGAGCCCGTCGCGCCCGGTGGCGCGGGTCAGCTCGGAGCGGTGCTGGAGATCGTCTTCGACGCGTTCGAGCGCGCCCGGGTCGATCAGCTCGCGCAGCTCGTCGGAGCCGAGCAGCTCGCGCAGCAGCTCGCGATCGAGTGACAGCGCCGCCGCGCGGCGCTCGGCGGCGGGCGTGTCGCCCTCGTACATGTACGTGGCGATGTAGTCGAACAGGAGCGAGGACGCGAACGGCGAGGCGGTCTCGGTCTCGACCTCCACCAGCGAGATCTCGCGCGTGTGCATGCCCCGGAGCAGCTCCTGCAGCCCCGGAAGGTCGAGCACGTCGCGCAGGCACTCGCGATAGGTCTCGAGGATCACCGGGAAGTCGCCGTAGCGGCGCGCAACCTCGAGCAGGTTCTGCGCCTTCAGGCGCTGCTGCCACAGCGGCGTGCGTTTGCCGGGGTACGCGCGCGGGATCAGCAGCGCGCGCGCCGCGTTCTCGCGGAAGCGCGCGCCGAACAGCGCCGAGCCGCCGAGCTCGGAGACGATCGCGCGCTCGACCTCGTCGGGATCGAGCAGCACGAGGTCGGCCGCCGAGGGGAGCGCCTCCGCCTCGTCGGCGTCGAGCTCGGGCAGGTGCATGATGATCCCGTCGTCGCTCCAGATCGCGTCGCAGTCGATCCCGTAGCGCTCCTGCACGTGGGCGCTCAGGGCCAGGCACCACGCCGCGTGCACGCGCCCGCCGTAGGGCGAGAGCACGCACAGCCGCCAGTCGCCGATCTCGTCACGGAAGCGCTCGAGTACGATCGTGCGCTCGCTGGGCAGCACGCGTGTGGCGGCCTGCTGTTCGTGCAGGTACGCCAGCAGGTTCACCGCCGCGCGCTCGTCGAGGTCGTGCTCGCGCTGCAGGGTGGCGGCGTCCTGCTCGACCGCCCAGCGCGAGAACGCTCCGATCGCCGCGCCGAGCTCCTTGGGGCGACCCACCGAGTCGCCCTTCCAGAACGGCACCGCGCCCGGCGCTCCGGGCGCCGGCGTCACGATCACGCGGTCACGCCCGATCTCCTCGATCCTCCAGCTGGAGGCGCCCAGCAGGAACGTCTGGCCGGGGCGCGCCTCGTAGACCATCTCCTCGTCGAGCTCGCCCACGCGGCGGCCGTCCGGCAGCGTGACGCTGAACAGCCCGCGGTCGGGGATCGTGCCGGCGTTGGCGATCGCGAGCTGGCGGGCGCCCTTGCGCGGACGGATCGTGCCCGCGAGACGGTCCCACACGATCCGCGCGCGCAGGTCGCCGAACTCCTTGGAGGGGTATCGCCCGTCGAGCATGTCGAGCACGTTCTCGAGCAGCTCGCGCGAGAGCCCGGAGTAGGAGTGCGTGCGCGTGAGCATCGCGTGCAGGCGATCGACCGGGAACCCGCCAGCCCCGTCTCCGGCGCCGTCGCCTCCTGACTCCCCGTCCGCCGGCGCGCCGCCGGCGGCCTCGGCGGACACGGCGATCGCCACCACCTGCTGGGCGAGCACGTCGAGCGCGTTGCGCGGCACCACCGTGGGCTCGATCAGGCCTTCGCGCATGCGCCGCGCGAGCACCGCGCACTCGAGCAGGTCGCCGCGGAACTTCGGGAAGATCCGCCCGCGGCTGACCTGGTCCACACCGTGGCCCGCGCGCCCGATCCGCTGCAGGCCGCGCGCGACCGACTTGGGCGACTCGATCTGGATGACGAGGTCCACAGCGCCCATGTCGATCCCCAGCTCGAGCGAGCTGGTGGCGACCAGGCACGGCAGACCGCCGCCCTTCAGCAGCTCCTCCACCTTCGTGCGCTCCTCGCGCGCCAGCGAGCCGTGGTGGGCGCGGGCGATCTCCTCCTCGGCCAGCTCGTTCAGCCGTAGCGCCACACGCTCGGCGGAGCGACGGTTGTTGACGAACACGATCGTGGAGCTGTGCGCGCGCACGAGCTCCAGCAGCTCCGGGTAGATCGCCGGCCAGATCGAGTTTCGTGTGGCCTCGCCGCCCGCGAGCGGCGCGGGGCCGCCGCCGTCGAGCGGGTCCGCCGCCGGGTCCACCGGCCCGCCCGGCTCGGTCATCGACTCGACGGGCACCTCGATCCGCAGGTCGAGCTCCTTGCGCGCCCCCGCGTCCACGATCTCGACCTCGCGGCCCGGGCCGACGAGGAACCGCCCGATCTCCTCGAGCGGGTTCTGCGTCGCGCTCAGCCCGATCCGCTGGACGTCGGGCGCGCGTCCGCCGGAGGCGTCGCCGACGAGCTCCTGGAGGCGCTCCAGCGTGATCGCGAGATGCGAGCCGCGCTTGGACTGGGCGACTGCGTGGATCTCGTCCACGATCACCGCTTCCACGCCCGTGAGCATCGAGCGCGCCTGCGAGGTGAGGATCAGGTACAGGGACTCGGGCGTCGTGACGAGGATCTCCGGGGGGGTGCGCGCCATCGCGGCGCGATCGCGCTGAGGCGTGTCGCCCGTGCGGATTCCCACGCGCACGTGCTCGGCGCCGATCCCGCGCAGCGGCGCGCGCAGGTTGCGCTCGATGTCATACGCGAGCGCCTTCAGCGGGCTCACGTACAGGATGCGGGTGCCGTGCCCGTCCGGCCGCGGCTCGGCCACGAGCCTGTCCAGCGCCCACAGGAATGCCGCGAGCGTCTTGCCCGAGCCGGTCGGCGCGGACACGAGCACGTGCCGCCCGCCGGCGATCGCGGGCCACGCGTGCGCCTGGGCGGCGGTGGGACCTGCGAAAGCCTGCTCGAACCACGAGCGCACCTGCGGGGAGAAGCTCGTGAGCGGCGACATACAGGCGAGGCTAGCGCGCACGTAGACTGGGACGCACATGGTCCGGCCGCAGAGCTCGTGAACGCGACCCCGGTCTCGCAGCCGCGCCCGCAGGACGGGCACGGCGATGCCACCGCGGTGGGTGTGCTGCCGGCCCAGCGGCTGCGCGCGGCGATCGCCGACGGCTGGCTCACGGCGGGCCAGTGGCGGATCCCCGACGAGTCCGTGCAGCCGGCGAGCGTGGACCTGCGCCTCGGCGAGCACGCGTGGGCGCTGCGCTGCAGCTTCCTGCCCGACAGCGACTCGGCCGTGGAGGAGAAGATCGAGGACATCGCCTTCGAACGGATCGACCTGCGCGACGGCGCCACATTCGAGCGCGACCGGCCCTACCTGGTGCCGCTGATCGAGGAGCTGCGCCTCCCCGAGGACGTGCGCGCCAAGGCCAACCCCAAGAGCTCCACGGGGCGCCTTGACGTGTTCACGCGCGTGCTCACCGACCGCAGCCACCGCTTCGACGAGATCGCGTCCGGGTACCACGGCCGCCTGTACCTCGAGGTGGTGCCGCGCACGTTCGCGATCCGCGTGCGGACCGGGCTGGCGCTCAACCAGGTGCGGGTGTCACTCGGCGACGGCCGGCTCGACGACGCGGAGCTGACCGCTCTGCACGCGGCCTCGCCGCTCCTGTTCCGAGGCGCCGAGCCCGTCCCCGCCGGGGAGATCTCTGTCGCCGACGGGCTGTTCGTGAGCCTCGCCGTGCCGGACGCGCGCGAGAGCGTGGTCGGCTACCGCGCCAAGCGGAACAGCCTCCCGATCGACCTCACCGCCGGCGGCGGGCTGCGCTGGGAGGACTACTGGGAGACGGTGCACCCCGAGCGTGGGGGGCGGATCGTGCTCGAGCCGGAGGTGTTCTACCTGCTGCTGTCGGCGGAGGGCGTGAGCATCCCTCCGCAGTACGCGGCGGAGATGCTCGCCTACGACCCCACCGCGGGCGAGCTGCGCACCCACTACGCCGGGTTCTTCGACCCCGGCTTCGGCTACGCCCGCGACCGCAGCGTGATGGGCAGCCGCGCGGCGCTCGAGGTTCGGGCCCGCGACGTCTCCTTCATGGTCGAGGACGGACAGCCGGTGTGCAAGCTCGCGTTCGAGCGGATGACGGCGGAGCCCGACGTGCTGTACGGCTCGGAGGTGGGCTCCAACTACCAGGGCCAGGTCTCGATGCTCAGCAAGCACTTCCGCGAGCGGCCCGCGCTCGCCTGAGCCGGGGGCGTGACGTTTGTGCGCTCGGTTTTTCTTATACTTCGGTACGAACGGTGCGCGTCCAGGAAGGACGAGCGTACCGTTGGCCGCCACCGACTAGATGCCTGCGAAGACGCGCTCAGCCTCCCGCCCCAAGCCACGTGCTGAGACGTCCGACCCCGCCTGGTCGGTGCCGAGCCTGCGCGAGCCGCGCTACTCGCAATCACTCGAGCGCGGCCTGGCGATCCTGACCTGCTTCTCGGCCGCACGGCCATCGCTGGGGATCGCGGACATCGCCGACGAGCTCGGCATGAGCCGCTCGACGACGCACCGGTACGTGATCACGCTGGTCGCGCTCGGCTACCTCGAGCAGGAAGCCTCGCGCAAGTACCGGCTCGGCCTGCGCGTGACCGATCTGGGGATGGCGGCGCTCGGGTCCACCGGCCTCGCCGAGCACGCCCACCCGTATCTGGAGGAGCTGCGGGCGCGCACCTCCTACACGGCGAGCCTGGCGGTGCTCGACGGCACCGAGATCGTCTACGTCGACCGCGTGCGCAGCTTCCGGCGCGGCGTGCGCGGCAGCGACCCCGGCCTGCAGCCCGGCTCGCGCCTGCCGGCGTACTGCACGGCGCTCGGCAAGGTGCTGCTGGCGCACCTGCCCGACGACGCGCAGCGGCGGACGCTCGCGGAGATCAAGCTCGCCAAGCGCGGCCCCAAGGCACCGACGAGCAAGCGCGCGCTGCGCGAGCAGCTCGCGGACGTGCGCCGGGCGCCGCTGGCGATCGCCGACCGCGAGCTCGACGACGAGCTGTGCGCGATCGCCGCACCGGTGCGTGACGGCGGCCGCGAAGTGGTGGCGGCGGCAGGCGTGGCCGCGCACAGGGCGATGATCTCGGCCGATGAGATGATCGACGCGCTGGGCCCGCACGTGATCGCCGCCGCGGACCGCATCTCCGCGCGGCTCGGCTACCGGCGCGAGGACGAGCGCGGCTGATCCGCCGTGGCGCCCCCGGGCGCGCCCGTCGCGTAGTGTGCCGCAGCGCGATGCCCGCTCTCAGACATCCGCGCGCGACGGCGCTCGTGGCCGCGCCGCTTGCGGCCCTGCTCCTCGGCGCGTGCGGCACGACCGTGTCGACGTCGAAGTTCAAGGGCGAAGAACACGCCGTCGCCCAGGCGATCGCAGACTTCCAGTCCCACGCCACGGCGACCGAACCGGCGAAGATCTGCGGACAGGACCTCGCCGCCAAGGTGGTGGCCGGCCTCGGCGGCAAGACCGGCTGCGAAGCGGCGATCAAACACCAGCTCAACCAGGTCGACAACCTCGAAGTGACGGTGGAATCGGTGACGGTGGCCCCCGACGGCAAGACCGCCACAGCGAGCGTGAAGAGCACGCACGGCGGCAAACAGAAGCCGAGCACGATCTCGCTCGTCAAGGAAGGCGGGAAATGGAGGCTCGCGGCGCTGTCGGAACCCGCCGGCTAGCCCCGGAGGCGGGCGGCTGGGCGGACGGACAGGCGGGCGGGCTGACGGGCGCGGGGGCGGCTCATCCCAGCGCGCGCCCGTACTGGCGCTCGTAGTAGGCGCGATAGTCGCCGGAGCGGATCGGCTCCCACCACCACTCGTTCTCGCGGTACCAGCTCACGGTCTCGGCGAGGCCCTCCTCGAAGCGGACCTGGGCGCTCCATCCGAGCGCGCGCACCTTCTCGGAGGAGAGCGAGTAGCGGCGGTCGTGCCCGGGACGATCGGTGACGTACTCGATCTGGTCGGCGCTGGCGCCCGTGAGCTCGACGATCCGGTTGACGACGTCGATGTTGGGACACTCGTCGGGGCCGCCGGCGTTGTAAACCTCGCCCTCCTCGCCGTGTTCGAGCACGTGGCCGATCGCGCGCGCGAAGTCGGTGGCGTGGATCCAGTTGCGCACCTGCATGCCGTCGCCGTACACGGGCAGCGGGTCGCCGTGCAGCGCGTTGAGGATCATCAGCGGGATCAGCTTCTCGGGGTACTGGTAGGGGCCGTAGTTGTTGGAGCCGCGGCAGATCAGCGCCGGCATGCCGTACGTGTGGAAATAGCTCTGCACGAGCAGGTCCGCCCCCGTCTTGGTGGCGGAGTAGGGCGAGGACGGGCGCAACGGGCTCTCCTCGGTGAACGTGCCCTCCTCGATCGACCCGTACACCTCGTCGGTGGACACCTGCACGTAGCGCATCCCATGCTCGCGGGCCGCCTCGAGCAGCACGTACGTGCCGAGCGCGTGGGTGCGCACGAACGCGTCCGGCTCGGCGATCGAGCGGTCGACGTGCGTCTCGGCGGCGAAGTTGACGATGGCCTCGGGCTGCGAGGCACGGATCGCGGCGGGAACCGCCTCGGCGTCCTCTATCGCGCCGCGGATGAAGCGGAAGCCGGCGTCGTCGCGGATGTCCTGAAAGTTCTCCTCGCGGCCGGCGTACGTGAGCTTGTCGAGCACGGTCACCTCGTCGCCGTACTCGACGACGCGCTGGCGAGCGAACGTGGAGCCGATGAAACCGGCGCCTCCGCACACGAGCAGTCTCATACGCGCATCATCCCAGCGCGCGCCGCGAGGTACCCCGCCAGCCCGTCCTCCCACGGCGGCAGCGGCAGGATGTCCTCGCGCTCGGACTCGAGCGCCGACCACGCGGGGCGCGGCGCGGGGCGCGCCATCTCCTCGCTGGTGGCCTCGCCGACGTCGCATGCGACCTCGGCCTGGCGGAAGATCTCCACGGCGAAGCGGTTCCAGGACACGGCGCCCGCGCCGGCGAGATGGACCACGCCGCCGCCGATGTCGCGCTCCAGCAACCCCACGAGCGCGGGAGCGAGGTGGCCGGTCCACGTGGGGCAGCCGACCTGGTCGACGACGACCGAGACGGAGCCGCGCTCGGCGGCGAGGCGGAGCATCGTGGCCACGAAGTTGCCGCCGCCGACGCCGAACAGCCAGGAGCTGCGCACGACCACGTGGCGGCGGCTCGCGGCCAGCACCTCGCGCTCGCCTTCGAGCTTGGTTCGCCCGTACGCGGACGTCGGACCGGTGGGGTCCGACTCCAGATACGCGCGCGGGCGTCCGTCCTGCACCGGCGCGACGCCGTCGAACACGTAGTCGGTGGACACGTGCACGAGCCTTGCGCCCGCGGCGGAGGCGGCACGTGCGAGGTTGCCCGCGCCCGCGGCGTTGACGGCGCGCGCGCCGTCCTCGTCCGCCTCGGCACCGTCCACGTCGGTCCACGCTGCGCAGTTGAGCACCGCCTCGGGCCGGGCGCGCTCGATCGCGGCGGCGACCGCGCCCGCGTCGGTGATGTCGAGCTCGCCGCGCGTGAGCCCCACCAGCTCGTGGCCGGCGCGCTCGCCCGCGCGCATCAGGTCCTGGCCGAGCATCCCGCCGGCGCCGGTGACGAGCAGCCTCACAGGATCGAGATGTCGGAGTTGTCGCCGACCATGAACCGGTACGCGCGCGGCTGGCGCTCGCCGCGGCGCACCGTCACGTTGCGCCCGAGCAGCGAGGACTCCATCCTCCCGTCCAGGTCGCACACGGTGGCGCCCTCGAGCAGGATCGAGTGCTCGACCTCCGCGCTACGGATCGTGCAGTGCTCGCCGATCGCGGTGTACGGACCCACGTAGCAGTCGCTGAGGCGGCTGCCGGCTCCGACGATCGCGGGGCCGCGGACGGTGGTGCGCTCCAGGCGCGCGCCCGCCTCGATCACCACGCGCCCGTCGATCTGCGAGTCGACGAGCTCGCCGTCGACGCGCTCGTCGATGTTGTCGAGGATCAGGCGGTTGGCCTCGAGCATGTCCTCCAGGCGGCCGGTGTCCTTCCACCAGCCCCGCACGATGTGGGGCTCGACGCGCCGGCCGGCGTCGACGAGGTGCTGGATCGCATCGGTGATCTCGAGCTCGCCGCGCGCGGACGGCTCGATCGCGCGCGCCGCGTCGTGGATCCCTGCCGTGAACATGTACACGCCGACGAGCGCGAGGTCGGTGGCGGGCTCGCGCGGCTTCTCCACCAGGCGCACCACCCGTCCGACCTCCCCCGCCGGCGCCTCGGCGAGCTCGGCGACGCCGTAGTTCTCGGGGTCGGGCACGGGCGTGAGCAGGATCAGCGCGTCGGGGCTGTGCTCGCGGAACGCGTGCACGAGGTCTGCGATCCCGCCCTGGAGGAGGTTGTCGCCGAGGTACATCACGAACGCGTCCCCGGCGAGGAACGGCTCGGCGGTGAGCACCGCGTGCGCGAGCCCGAGCGGCTCGTCCTGGAGGATGTAGGTGATCCGCACGCCGAAGCGCGAGCCGTCTCCCGCGGCGGCTTCGATCTCGGCGCCCGTCTCGGGGGCGATGATGATCCCCACCTCCTCGATCCCCGCCTGGGCCATCGCTTCGATGCCGTAGAACAGCACCGGCCTGTTGGCCACGGGCACGAGCTGCTTGGCGCTCGTGTGCGTGATGGGGCGCAGGCGCGTGCCCTTGCCCCCCGAGAGGATCAGCCCCTTCAGCGAGTCCATGCGCACGGCAGCCTAGCGGCGCGGCGCCCGCGGGCGGACCCGCCTGCGGGGAGACGGGCCTTGCCAGGCGCCCGCGATCGCCCGAGAATGGGGCCCGTGAGCAGCGACACCGGCAGCGGCGAACGGCTCGCGGTCACCCGCCTGCTCACCGCGTGCCCCGACCGCCCGGGCATCGTGGCAGCGGTCTCCGAGTTCCTGAGCGCCCGCGGAGCGAACATCGCCTCCTCCAGCCAGTACTCGACCGACCCCTACGGCGGCGAGTTCCTGATGCGGATCGAGTTCCACCTGCCGCTCGACGACCTGCGGCGCGAGGAGCTCGCCGCGGCGTTCGGACGCGAGATCGCGCGGCCGTTCGCGATGGAGTGGCGGCTGTGGGACGCACGGCGCCCGAAGCAGGTGGCGATCCTGGTGTCCCGCCAGGACCACTGCGTGCTCGACCTCCTGTGGCGCCGGCGCCGCGGCCAGCTGGGCGCGGAGGTGGCGCTGGTGATCTCCAACCACACCGACCTGCGGGCGGACGTGGAGGCGTTCGGGGTGCCCTTCCACCACGTGCCCGCGCCCGCCAGCGGCGACCGCGGCACGGAGGAACGGATGCTCGAGCTGCTGCAGGGCGTGGATGTGGTGGTGCTGGCGCGCTACATGCGCATCCTCTCCCGCGAGTTCCTGGAGTCTCTCGCGGCGCCCGCGATCAACATCCATCACTCGTTCCTGCCGGCGTTCGCCGGAGCCGGCGCCTACGAGCAGGCGCGCCGGCGTGGCGTGAAGCTGATCGGTGCCACCGCCCACTACGTCACCGAGGAGCTCGACGACGGGCCGATCATCGAGCAGGACGTGATCCGCGTGAGCCATCGCGACTCGGCGACCGCCCTCAGCCACCTGGGCGCCGACATCGAGCGCACGGTGCTCGCGCGGGCGGTGAGATGGCACTGCGAAGACCGCGTGTTCGTCCACGGCCGCACCACCGTGGTGTTCTAGCTCAGTAGACGCCGCCGAGCTTGCGGTGATCCCAGGTGGCGCGCCTGCGCTCCACGAACTCGAGGCCCACGCGCTTGGCCGCCTGCGCCTCCACCATCGCGGCGGCCTCGGCCGGCAGCTCCTCGGGCGGCTCGACGCCGCGCGGCACCGAGTAGCGGGCGAGGATCCGGCTCCCCAGCGGCGCGACGTCGGCGAGCTCGCGGTGGATGACGACCTCGCACTCGAGCATCACGCCGCGCAGCTGGTCGTACGTGTCGCCCGCCTCGACCTGCACGCTCGCGCGCGGATCGCGTTCGAGGTTGCGGACCTTCTGCGAGGCGGCATACGTCCAGGACCACAGCCGCGGCGGCTCGCCGTGCCCGCCGGAGCCCGGCCGCAGGACGTACCAGAGCGGCATCAGGTGCGGCCATCCGCGCGGTCCCGCGGTGGCGCACGTGAGCGTGCGCTCCTCGGCCAGGAACACGAGCACCTCCTGCTCGCTCATCCTGATCTGCTCGCGGCGGCTCACGCGGACCCGCCCGCCGGGCTCACGCGAACGCTGCCTGGGCCTCGCGCAGGCGCGCCACGGCGGCGCTGACCGCCTCGCGCGCGTCCTCGGGCTCGAGCACCGCGGCGTCGCCCGCTTCGCGCAGGACCTCGCGCACGAGCCAGTCAAGGCCGGCAAAGCTCAGCTCCACGATCACGGCGCCGTCGCTCCACTCGCTCACCACGCGGCGCGCCTCCCGCGCCCAGCGCGCCCGCTCGGGCGCGACCCACACGCGGGCGGTCCGGGACGCCTCGACCTCGCCCGTGCGCAGCCAGCCGTCGACCTCGGCGGCCGGGTCGACCTCCGGGCGCGGCTCGAAACGGTCGTCTGTGACGGTGGCGCGCCTGATCCGGTCCAGGCGGAAGTGGCGCACGCCGTCCCGCTCGGGGTCGAACGAGGCCACGTACCAGCCCTCGCGCCCGTTGGTGAGCGCGTACGGCTCCACGCGGCGCAGCGACCGCTCGTCCTCGTTCTCCTTGTAGTAGTCCAGCTCCACGAGGCGCCGGCCCACGATCGCCTTGGAGATCAGCCGCGCCACATCGGAGTCGTCGCCCGCGGTCGGGGCCACCTGCAGCCCCTGCTCCATCGGGTCCTCGCCGAGCGCCGCCACGATCTTCTTGCGCGCGGACGTGAGCGACCCCTCGGGGATGTGCTCACCGATCAGGTCGATCGCCGCGACGAGCGCCTTCGCCTCCACGGGCAGCAGCCGCGCGGGGCGGTCGAAGTTGTCGCTGTAGGGCTCCGGATCGACCTCGATCTCCCGCGTGTCCTCGTTGATCTCCGCGTAGAGCACGTAGGAGCCGCCGCCGAAGTTGACGACGTTGAGGACGCTCAGGTCCTCGCGCAGCTCCTCCTCGCTCAGCTGCAGGCGCTCGCACACCTCCGCCATGGCGATCGGCTCGCCGGCGCGGCCCGCGCCGATCAGGATGCTCGCGAGCGTTACCAGCCGAGCGAAGCGCTCCGGGCGGATCGCCGCCTCGGTGCGGCCGCCTCCGTCGTCACCGCCGGCGCCGCCGCGGCGCGAGCGTGGACGTGCCTCGCCCCCAGCCTGCGCGGCCGCCGCGCCGCCGCGCCGGCGCCTGCCGCTCGGCTCTGCGGGTGGCGAGTCGCCGTGGCGCTCGGCCAGCACGGACACGCGCTGCTCGAACTCCTCGAGCAGGTCGGGCGGACCGGACAGGCGCGCGTTGGCGCCGAGCCCGAGCACCCAGGAGATGATGCTGCGCGAGCTCGAGTAGGGCGTCCGGAACAGTCGCGCACCCTCGTCGCAGCCGTCCTCCGCGGGGAGCTCGCCGTCCGTGCACAGCACGTCGCCGTACCGCCCGAAATGGCGCTCCACCTGCCAGGCGATCCGCTCGGACACGAGCACCTCCGCGACGCCGCGCTCCTCGCCGAGCTGCCAGTCCGCGCGGTTGGCGTACGCGCGCGGGTCGAAGTCCTCGGGACGGTGGAAGTCGTGCTCGGCCTTGGTCGCGTAGGAGACCTTGCCGCGGATCCGCGAGAGGCGGAACACCCTGATCGCTTCGCGCTCGTGTGCGTACCCGAGCAGGTAGAACTGCCCGCCCTGGAAAAGCAGGTGGTAGGGGTCCACCTTGCGCGAGCTCACCTCGTCGCGCCCCATCGTGTAGTAGTCGAACACGATCGTCTTGTTGCGGAAGATGGCCGTCTCGACCTTGGCCAGGCGCGCGGACAGGTCGTGACCGCCCGCGGAGGCGGTGATGCCGAGCGCCACCGAGCGCGACTCCGGTGCGCGGAGCGGGCTCGGGCGGCCCCACGTGATCTGCTGCAGCGCCAGGCGCAGCGGCTCCGCGTACGCGAATTCGCCGTCGAGCAGCGTCAGCGCCGTCTGGAGCGCCGCGAGCTCCTTGTTCGTGAACGCGATCGGCGGAAGGTGGAAGTTCTCGGGACGCAGCGAGTAGTTCTCCTGCTCGGCAGCCCCGTCGGCCGGCCGCTCCACGGTGAGCTGGATGCGCAACGATTCGAGCTCGGAGCGGTCCGCGTAGAAGCGCCGCGCGAACGCGTCCTCGTTCATGCCGCTGTAACCCTCCACGTCGCGGCGGATCTCGGTCGCGGTGACAGGTCGCCGCTCCGCCATCAGGTAGGAGATCAGCGACAGCTGGCGGATCAGCTTCTCGGTGTCCTTCGCCATCGGCCACCAAAGATAGAAGCCGCCGGGGAGACGGGAGCGGCGCGCCGGGCAGCGCCCCCGCTATTTGCGGCGTTTCAGGCGGCTTCGCGCTCGGCGGGCGCCGGCGGCGGGTCCCCGGTGCCCGGCGAGGGCTCCGGCGCCACCGCGCCGGGGAAGAACGCCCCGCCGCCGATCGCGCGGTCGAATCCGGACCAGCGCGCTCCCGGCGGGAGCTCCTTCTCGAGGCGGTCGAAGCTGCCGAGCCGGCCCCCGAGGTTGTCGATCATGTGGACGAGCGTAGCCTCGCGCGTGCACGGCACCACGGGGCTGCCGTGCTCGAGCGCGCCGTGATGGGAGAGGATGATGTGACACACCTCCTGGGCGAGCTGGTCGGGGAACGCGTCGATGTCCTCGATCATGCGCCGAATCCGGTAGTAGCCCAGCGCGATCTCGCCCTGCAGGCGGCCCGCGTCCGTGAGGTCGATGCTGTCGCCCTGCTCCGCGTACGCGTCGAGCTTGCCGATGTCGTGCAGCAGCGCGCCGGTCACCGCCACGTCGCGGTTGACGCCGCCGAACGTCGCGCTGATCGCGCTCACGGCCTGGGCGACGCCGAGCGAGTGCTCGAGCAGCCCGTGGCGGTAGGCCTGGTGGTAGTGCTTGGCCGCGGGAGCGAGGCGGTATCGCTGCCACAGCTCCGAGCGCTCGCCGAACACGCCCGCCAGCAGCGCACGCAGGTGCGGCTCCTGCACGGTCGCGATCAGCTCGTGTATCTCCTGCTCCAGCTGCGCGACCGGGCGCGGGGGGCCGTCCCGCAGGTCGTCCTCGGAGAAGCTGCCGGGCTCTGCCCGATGCAGCGCGCGCAGGTTGATCTGCGGACCGAAGCGGGGGTGCACCGTATAGCGCCCGAGCACGCGCACCGGCTCCCCCGCGCGTGCCAGCTCGCCCGCGTCTTCGAGGTCCTCCCACACCATGCACACGACCATTCCGGTGCGGTCGCCCAGCTGCAGGCGCAGGTATTGGCCGCCGTCGCGCCGCGCGCGCCGCTCGCATCCGCGCACGACCAGCACCTGGTCGATGTCCATACCGTCGGTGAGCTCGTTGAGGAGCATGATTTTGGAAGGTAGAGGGGGTCGCGGACAGGACACCTCCGGCTGACTAGCATGCGGCTGGCGATGCGCTCGGAGTCCCGGAATCGCCTGCTCGTGGCCCTGATCGCCGCTGCGTGCCTGCTGTGCGCGACGGCGGCGACGGCGGGGGCGCGACCCCTCGCCGAAGGCACGTGGTGGCATCCCGCGCAGCACCTCACCTGGTACTGGCAGCTGGACGGCACGGTCGACAACGCCGAGCCGGTGCAGGCGTACGACATCGACGGGTTCGAGAACACCGCAGCCGAGGTGGCCACGCTGCACGCACGCGGCGTGCGGGTGATCTGTTACATCGACGTGGGCACAGCGGAGAACTTCCGCCCCGACTACAAGCAGTTCCCCAAATCCGTCCTTGGGCGCACCAACGGATGGCCCGGCGAGCGCTGGCTCGACATCCGCCGGCTCGGCGTGCTCGAGCCGATCATGCACGCGCGCTTCCAGATGTGCGCGGAAAAGGGATTCGACGCGGTCGAGCCCGACAACATCGAAGGCTACGCCAACAGATCCGGCTTCCCGCTGACCGCCGCCGAGCAGCTCGCGTACAACGAGTGGGTGGCCGAAGACGTGCACGGGCTCGGGCTCGCGATCCTGCAGAAGAACGACGGCGAACAGACGCCGGCGCTGGCGCCCTACTTCGACGGCGCGCTCACCGAGCAGTGCAACCAGTACAAGGAATGCGCCGACTTCGACCCGTACCTCGCCGCCGGCGAGCCGGTGCTGAACGCGGAGTACTCGCTGCGCACGCCCCGCTTCTGTCCCGCCGACCGGGCCGCCGGCATCATGGGCGCGCGCCTGAACCTAGCGCTCAACGGCAAACTCTACGAACCCTGCTTCTGAGCCTCAGAGCGCGCCCGCGAGCTTCTCGGCGGCGGTGCGCAGCATCGCGGCACGAGTCTCGAGTGTGGCGCTGCCGATATGCGGCAGGAGCACGGCGCGCGGCGCGGCGAGCAGACGGGTCGGGACCGCGGGCTCGTTCGAGTAGACGTCCAGGCCCGCCGCGAGCAGGTGCCCTGACTCCAGCGCCGCGCCGAGTGCGTCCTCGTCGACGACCGCGCCGCGAGCGGTGTTGACCACGACGGCGCCCGGCTTGAGCAGCGCGAGCCTGCGCGCGTCGATCAGGCCGCGCGTCTGCGCGGTCAGCGGCACGTGCACGCTCAGCACGTCGCACCACGCGATCAGCTCGTCGAGGTCCGCGACGTAGCCGTCCGCGCCCGTGGGGTTGCGTGCGTGGTGGCGCACGGTCATCGAGAACCCCGCCGCGCGGCGCGCGACCGCCTGTGCGATCGCGCCGTAGCCGACCAGGCCGAGCGCCGCGCCGTGCACGTCGCGCCCGCGCAGGTCGTCGAAGCGCCACCCCTGCCAGCGCCCCGCGCGCAGCCGGCGTTCGGCTTCGGGCGCGAGGCGGCAGGCGGAGATGATCAGCCCGAACGCGACGTCGGCGGTCGTCTCGACGAGCGCCTCGCCGGCGGTGAACAGGGGGATGCCGCGCGCCTGCAGCGCCTCGACGTCGACCGCGTCGGTCCCGGCGCCCGCGACCGCGACCGCGCGCAGCGAGGGCATCTCGTCGATCACCTCGGCCGGCACGGGCTGCATCGGACTGCACAGCACCGCCTCGGCGAGCGGTTCGCTCCCCGGCTCGCCCGCGACCAGAGCGTGGCCGGCCAGCGCGTCGAGGCATCCCTCGAGCATCGGGACCGACACGAGCACCTTCGCCATCGCGCGGCTCCCAGCGGCGTCCGCGCGCCTACGGCGTGAGGCGGTGCGGGCCGCGGTACAGGAACGTCACCTCGCGCACGCTGTCCTGGTTGCAGAGCATCATCAGCAGGCGGGTGAGGCCGAACCCGAAGCCTCCATGCGGTGGTGCGCCGTAACGGAAGAAGTCGAGGTAGTACTGGATCGAGTCCACGTCGACGCCCTTCTCGCGCGCCTGGGCGAGCAGCGGCTCGTAGCGGTGCTCGCGCTGCGCGCCGGTGGTGATCTCGATGCCGCGCCAGAGCAGGTCGAAGCTCTTGGTGAGCGTCTGATCGTGCTCGTGACGCATGTGGTAGAAGGGCCGCACGGTCGTGGGATAGTCCGTGACGAACACGAACTCGTGCCCGTGCCGCTCGCGCACCACCGCCGACAGCGCCCGCTCGCTGGGCGGGTCGAGGTCGTGGCCGGCGCCCGGCACCTCGACCCCCTGCTCGGCGACCAGCGCCTTCGCCTCCTCCAACGGGATGCGCGGAAACGGCAGCGTGGGCACGACCACCTCGCCGCCCAGCACCGATTCGATCTCGGCGCCGTGCTCGTCGGCGACGACCGCGAGCGCGTGCGCGACCCACGCCTCCTCGAACGCCATCACGTCCTCGTGCGAGTCGATCCACGAGATCTCGACGTCGACGCTCGTGAACTCCGTGTCGTGGCGCGAGGTGAACGACGGGTTCGCGCGGAACACGGGGCCCACCTCGAACACGCGCCCGAAGCCGCCCGACATCGCCATCTGCTTGTAGAACTGCGGCGACTGGGCGAGGTACGCGTCGGTCTCGAAGTAGTCCACGTGGAAGAGCTCCGCGCCGGACTCGCTGGCCGAGCCCATCAGCTTGGGCGAGTGGAGCTCGAGGAACCCGAGCGACGCCCAGTGCTCGCGCATCGCGCGCTCCACGGTCGTCTGGATCTCGAAGATCAGGCGCCGGTCGGGGCGGCGGAGGTCCAGGTAGCGCCAGTCGATGCGCTTGTCCAGCGCCGAGTCGGGCGC
>Ga0187823_10000089_pt1 | contig 19525 bp, 19 predicted proteins | sample NC_wetland_sal_i_12_FD_132968 | JGI IMG/M metagenome (GOLD analysis project Ga0187823, IMG submission 132968) | Wetland sediment microbial communities from Neuse River Estuary, North Carolina, USA - SourceSoil_3 | ecosystem: Environmental > Aquatic > Freshwater > Wetlands > Sediment | place...
ACCCATGCCTTAAAAGGGCATTGCTCTGCCAGCTGAGCTACGCGCCCACTTTCTTCCAATTTAACATAGGCGTAAGAGTTTGTTTGACTGCGCCGCCGCGAACCATGTGGGGACAGCCGCCCTCAGCGGTCCGGTCGAGCGCAGCTCGACTGTTTGCCGAAACCGAGATTGGCGGAGCTTTGCTCCGCCGGACAGCCGGGGGCGGCTGTCCCCACGTGGTTTGTGACAATGCCCGCTGGCCTGCGAAAGCCGGAGCTTAGCGACCTTTGCGGTAAAGGCTTTAGCTTCGGATACGCCAAGAGCCGCGAGTTCGCCAGAGCGTGTCAGCCTTGCAAAGTCGCGATGCACTGAATAAAGTAGGGGCGAATTCTAGCGCGCCAACCTCGGGAAGGTACTGCCCTTTTGTCTTCTTCACGCCGTACGTTTCTTCGGTCCCTCAGCAAGTCGGCGATCGTGTTGTCCCTGGATAGCGTTCTGGCCCTGGCCCGCCCGCTGCATTCGCGCGCATTTTTCCCGGATGAAGTTCCGGAGAAACCTACAGTGGGCCTGGGCCTGAGTTTTATCAACGTGGCCCGCGAGTCCGGCTTGAATGCAAAGACGATTTACGGCGGCGAACACAAGAACAAGTATTTGCTCGAGACCACGGGTTGCGGCGTCGCGTTCTATGATTACGACAACGATGGCTGGCTGGATATTTTCCTGGTCAACGGCTGGCGCCTGGAAGGCTTCCCTGCCGGACAGGAACCCGCGACGCATCTGTTCAAGAACAATCGGGACGGCACCTTCACCGACGTCACTGCCAAGGCCGGCGTGGCGCACTCGGGCTGGGGGCAGGGCGTTTGCGTCGGCGATTATGACAACGACGGCTTCGAAGATCTGTTTGTCACGTATTTCGGAAAGAACGTTCTCTTTCACAACAACGGCGACGGCACTTTTTCCGACGTCAGCGAAAAGGCCGGCGTCGCAGGCAACGGCAAGCGCTGGAACACGGGCTGCGCTTTTGTGGATTACGACCGCGACGGCAAGCTCGACCTGTTTGTCGCCAACTACATTGACCTCGATTTGGCGACCGCGCCGGTGCCGGAATCCGGGCCGTGCCTCTATAAGAGTGTGATGGTGGCCTGCGGTCCGCCCGGCCTCAAAGGCGGAAAGAATATCCTCTACCACAATAATGGAGACGGCACGTTTATCGATGTCTCTGAAACCTCGGGAATTCTGCAGGCCAACGGGACCTTCGGCCTGGGAGTCCTGACCGCCGATTTCGACAATGACGGCTGGCCCGATATCTACGTGGCCAACGACTCCACCGCCAGCGCCCTCTACCAGAACAAGAAGAATGGGAAGTTCACGGACATCGCCCTGGAAGCCGGTTGCGCTCTCAGTCCGGACGGCAAGCCGCAGGCGGGCATGGGAGTTTCGGCGGCGGACTACGATATGGACGGCAAGCTGGACATCGTCAAGACCAACTTCGCGGGCGACACGCCTTCGCTTTATCACAACCTCGGCGACAGTAATTTTGAGGACACCACATTCATCGCGGGCCTCGGCGCACACACCCAGTATCTGGGATGGGGCTGCGGATTTTTTGACATGGACAATGACGGCTGGCCCGACATCCTGATCTGCAACGGCCATGTCTATCCTGAAGTCGAGCAGCTAAAGACCGAGGCAGGCTATGCGCAGCGCAAGCTGCTCTATCGCAACCTGCGGACGGGAAGGTTCGAGGATGTTTCCCTGCAGGCGGGGCCCGGCATCTCGGTGCCGACGGCGTCGCGGGGATGCGCCTTCGGAGATTTCGACAACGACGGCGATCTCGATGTGGTGGTGAATACGGTGAATGACTTTCCGCAGCTGCTGCGTTGCGATCTGGCTCCCGGCAACAACTGGATCAAGGTGCGGACTATTGGCACCAAATCAAACCGCAGCGGGATTGGCGCCCGCCTGCGCTGCGTGACTCAGCCCGCGGGTGAAACCAATCCACATTCGCAGATTGATGAAGTGCGCAGCGGCGGCGGCTATTTCTCGCAGAACGATCTGCGAGTTCATTTCGGACTGGGCAAAGCCGACAAGGTGCAGTTGCTCGAAATCCGCTGGCCCAGCGGGCAGGTGGATACGCTGAAGGACATCAAGCCCAACCAGCTGATTTTCGTGAAGGAAGGCGAAGGCATTGTGCGCGCCCAGCAGTTCCCTGCCGCGGCAGCGGTTAAACGCGGGTAGGAGTTCACTTCGCTCGAGCCGCGGGGCCGGTGAGAGCAAGTCGAGGAACCCCATCCGGCCGTAGACTGTAGCGCTTGTAGGGGTCCTTCGACTGCGCTCAGGATGACAAGGGAGAGAGAATTGAATCGACGATCTGCGATCACGATGATTCCGCTGCTCGGCTTGCTGCTATGGGCTCCATCAGTTCTGGCGCAGCCAAAGCCGCCTTCGACTCCGCCAACGAGTGCGTTGCAGCGGCTTTCTGCTGATTTTTGGGAATGGCGAGCTTCCGAACAACCGTTTTCCTTCGACGATATTCCGCGGCTTGATCGTCAGGCGGGATGGGCGGCAGACTGGTCGCCGTCTACCATCGCGAAGCGACGTGAGGAATTGTCGGTCTTCGAAAATCGCTGGAAGGCGCTGGGAGCGGAGGTTCGCGACCGCTCCCGCGCCGACACTGTCGACTATCTGCTGGTCGGTTCCGCCATTGCCCGGGCACGCTGGGAATTAGATTATGTGCGCGGCTGGCAGCGTAATCCCTGGTTTTACCTGGACCAGACCTTGGCCTCGGTCTTCGTCAGTCTGACGCCGCCGCCACCCTTCGATGACGCCCGCAGCGCGGAAATCGTTCGCCGCCTTGAAGCGATCCCGCAGATCATCGCGGATGGAGAAGCCAACCTTAAAGACCCGGCCGGACCGCTGGCGCAGTTATCCATCCATCAGCTGGATGACATTCGTCCCCGGCTGGAGGAAATGGCGCGTAAGCTGAAACCCCTGCTTACGGCGGCAAGCGCAGCCCAGCTTGATGCCGCGGTTCTGAGCGCCATCCGGGCCCTGGAAGGCTATCGGGGCTGGCTGGAGCAGCGGCTGCCGGGCATGTCGAGCAACGTGGCCGTCGGACAGGACAACTATATCTTCTTCCTGAAGCACGTGGCGTTGATCCCATATACCCCCGAACAGCTGTTGAGCATGGGCCGCCAGGAATGGGAACGCGCGGTCGCATTTGAGGCCTACGAGAAAGAACGCAATGCCAGACTGCCGCAACTGCAGCTGGCCAAAGATCAGGCTGCACAGATGGCACGCGAGCGGCGTCAGGAACAGGAGATTCGCGATTTCCTCGAAGAGAAGAACATTCTCACCGTCCCCGCCTGGGTCAAACATTATCGCAACCTTCCCTTTCCGGCTTACCTGGCTCCGCTCGCGGCGTTTGGAGTGGCTGACGATCTCACCGGACCATCGCGTCTGAACGAAGACGCCACCAGCTACATCAAGACACCGTCGCCAGACCGGGGATATTTCGATTTGTCCACAGCCCGGGATCCGCGAGGGATCATCGTTCACGAAGGCGTGCCGGGTCATTATTTCCAGAAAGTGATGTCGTGGACGAACGAAGATCCGATCCGCCGCCACTACTACGATTCCAGCGCCAACGAAGGCATCGGATTCTACGCCGAGGAAATGATGCTGCAGGCCGGCCTGCTCGAAGACAGTCCGCGCACTCGCGAAATCATTTACAACTTCATGCGCTTTCGCGCCCTGCGGGTCGAGGTCGAGGTGAAACTGTCCACCGGTGAGTTCACCATCGAGCAGGCCGCCGATTACTTCATGAAGACCGTTCCTCTCGACCGCGCCACCGCCATGGAGGATGCTACTTTTTATGCGTCGGTTCCGGGCGTGGGGATTTCCTATCAGACAGGCAAGTTGCAGATCATGAAACTACTGGCCGAAGCCCGGCTGGCGCAGGGCGACAAGTTCAAGCTGCGCGAGTTCCATGACTTTGTGTGGAAGAACGGCAACGTGCCGATCGCGCTGCTGCGCTATGAATACCTGGGCAAGACGGATGAGATCGAAGCGCTGCTGCATTGAGATGCTCTTCGGGATCGGGCTCTTGCGGCGGTACGGGAGAGCTCCCCTAATGCCCTCAGGGACGCTGGTCTTTGGCGATGGCTGCCAGTTCGCGGACGATTTCCTGCAGGCGGGTCCGCCGCTCCTCATTCGCCCGGGATGCCATGGGCGCGGGGTCCTGCTGGCTGGCATAACGGTCGTTCAGATCACGAAGACTGGCGATCTCGCTTCGCAGGGCCACAACGTTTCTCAGAACATCAGCGGTATACATAGTTACTAGGATACGCTAGTTAGCCTTCGTCAAGGCGAGGCTCTTTCGTGCCTCGATCCTGCGAGGTCTTACCACATGAAGCGCGCCTGGACTCGTTCCCTCAGCCTGGTTGTTCTGCTGGCCTCAGGGCTGCCTTTGTCGGCGCAGAACTGGACGCTCGGATCCTGGACTCGATGGTCCAACCGTCCAATCGTTTCTCCCCGAGGCGACGGATGGGAATCGGCCGGAACCTTCAACCCGGCGGTCATCCTTCGCCATGGCAAGTTGGTCATGCTTTACCGCGCTCAGGACAGGAACGGTACGTCCCGCCTGGGATACGCGGAGAGTGCCGACGGTCTCCACTTCAAACGCCGCTCCCGGCCCGTGCTCTCGCCCCAGGCGGACTATGAAAAAGAAGGCGGCGTCGAAGATCCCCGGCTGGTGAAATTCGGCGACACCTACTATCTGACTTACACCGGCTACAACAAAAAGGACGCCCAATTGTGCCTGGCCACTTCCAGCGATCTGGTCCACTGGCAGCGCCGGGGCGTGATTCTTCCGGCTTACAAAGGCAACTGGAATATCGGGTGGACAAAGTCCGGGGCCATCGTGCCGGAAAAGATCAACGGCAAATACTGGATGTATTTCCTGGGCACCAGCGCCGACAAGACCGATCAGATGGGGCTGGCTTATTCCACGGACCTCATTCACTGGACCGAGGCCACCAGCATTCCCGTACTGCCGCGCCGCGCCGGCCGGTTCGATTCCCGCGTGGTCGAACCTGGGCCGCCGCCGATCGTGACGAAAGATGGAGTCGTGCTGATTTACAACGCAGCCGACGACAATCTCGCCTATCGCACTGCTATTGCCGTATTTGACCGGAACGATCCCAGCAAGCTGATCTGGCGATCAGAGCAGCCAGTTTTTCTTCCGGAACGGGATTGGGAAAAGGTCGGACAGGTACCGAACGTGGTTTTCGTCGAAGGGATGGCCAGGCGCCGCAGCGGCTACCTCTTTTATTACGGCGCCGCCGATAAATATATCGGCGTGGCCGAAGTCCCAATCGTTCCGTGATGTCCCCACCAGCTGGCTTTTTTTCCACGAGCCACGTAAGGACAGCTGTCCCTACGTGGTTCGTGCATGAAAAAGCGGCAGCCTGGAAAGCTGCCGCAGTTATCTCTCGACAACGTCGACCTTAAAAACGGAAGGTGGGGCCGAAAGTTACTTTCAGGTTGTTGCGGGTGCCGTTATCGAAGTAGATTTCATCGCCGGCCTCCAGCCTCAGTCCGATCGGGCCCCAGAAACCCTCGACCCCCGCGCCCGGATACATGGCGAAACGGGTGTCGCCGGTCTGAATCCCGCCCAGGGCGCCCACGAAACCTGCGGGCGCGTTCTGGTCGGAAACGCTGAAGTTCACAAAACCGAGTTTGCCGGTCAGGTAGGCCCGGAAAGGCCCAGAACTGGTCTGGAATTTGGGTCCAAACAGCGCGGTCAATGGCCTCAGATTGGTGTTCACAAACTGCGTGTTGACTCCATTCGAGAAGACACTGGTAAAGTTCCGCTTGAAGTCATATGACATTTCAGCTTCCAGCTGAACCGTGGGACGTACATTGAACGCGGCTCGTCCCCCGACGCCGACGAAGTTGATATGAGGGTTGGTGGCGCTGAGATTCAAATAGTCCGCGAAGGCGCCCACTTCAACATGATCAGAGCTTTGCGCCATGAGAGCCGACGGCAAAGCCAAACCGCAACTTAGTACGAACAGAAAAATAAGGCGTTTCATCCGTTATGTTTCCTCCTGGGTTCGGTCTTGCTTACGCGCACTCTTCCCTGCAGTCGATGAGCAGGGAAAGAAATGCTGCAGGAGCGGTGCAGGCGGGTAAGCAGTTGGTTAGGATGCGGCCGATCTGCCCTGGGTTGGAACGGAACCACGCCTGGAGACTTGCCCAGCCGCGGGGCGCTTCGAGGAAGGAAGGGCCGGACCGGCGCGGATCTAGGACCGATCCGCGCCCTACCGTGATCGAACAGTTGCCTTACTTCGAAGAACTATCGCTGTCGGAGGATTTGCGTGAGCCTCGCGGCGTCATTGACACCACGCTATATTCACGTTCCTTGGCGTCGGCATCTTCTACTTCCAGCAACATCTTGTCCTTGTGAATGCGGAACTGGGCCGTCTGACCCACGGGCAAGAGGACCGGATGCTTTTCGTCCACCGGGCGGATGCGATAAATCACGGTATCGCTCTGCAGGAGGTATTCCTGGCAGAGTAAAGCGTGAGTTTTCTTGTGCGCCGAATCGGTGCCGACCATTTCGCCGACAAAGCTTTTGCCGCTGTTTTCATCCACGCCGCACTCCGCCGAGTCCATCTGCAGCAAGGTGCCGGTTTGATGGACTTTGGGCTCCTTGGCCTGGGCCACAGATGCCAACACGAGTGCGATCATCAGGATCCTGGTTGTCATTTCCTTCTCCCGGCGCAGGCTGATTGAGCTCCTCATCTGCGCTCGACCTAATTCTGACCGAGCTTTCCCGCGGGCGAAATATCACGCCGGGGCAAAGCCCGTCGTAATCAGGGGGACAATGGGGAATCCCCTGTCTGGTGAGAACCATCGAAGCCCAGGGGCCTATTGCTCAGACGAAAAGGGGGGAAAAGCTACCAAGAATCATAGCGACAGGAAGCGATCTACAAAGAACCATAGTTGACGCGCTTTACCCGACCCCGATAGGCTGCTGATAGTTACGAAGGTCACAGAAGAACGCCCGGAGCCATGCCAGGGCAAGTTTCCGAGGGCAATCGGGTCCGGGCCAACGGCCAGCCTGCAAGCAGTACAACGAAAAGATAGTTACGCCGCATCTGATTTAGTGCGGCCGGAAAAGGCGACTTGACGGACGCGAGAAAACTACAGGGCGACAAAGTTTCCGAAGCTGAGGCGATCGAACGAGCCAAACAAGGCGACGCAGAAGCTTTTCAGCTTTTGTACGGATTGCATAAACGGCGCGTTTATTCGCTGTGTCTCCGCATGACGGCTAACACGGCCGAAGCTGAAGACCTCACGCAGGAAGCTTTTCTGCAGTTATTTCGCAAGATTGCCACTTTTCGAGGCGAATCCGCTTTTTCCACCTGGCTGCACCGGATGGCGGTAAACGTTGTCCTGATGCAGTTGCGCAAGAAGAGTCTTCCCGTGGTTCCGCTCGAGGAAACGCTGGAGAACGAGGAAGAGGCCCCCAAGAAAGAACTGGGCGCTCCCGACCCAATCTTGTCGGGCTCGATTGACCGCTTGCGGCTGCAACGTGCAGTGGACGCGCTGCCGCCGGGTTATCGCAGGATTTTCGTGTTGCATGACGTTGAAGGATACGAACACAACGAGATCGCTGCCATGGTGGGATGTTCCATCGGCAACAGCAAATCTCAACTGCACAAAGCGCGCATGAAATTGCGCGAGTCGCTCAAGACGAGCAGAGCCGAAAAGGCCGCCAAGCCGTAAAGAGCGATTAGAAGAAGCTAACTTGGGGGAGATGAAGTATGAATTGCGCGGAATTTCAGGAAATTCTACCGGAAGTGCTGGAGGGCGTCAGGACCCCGGAGCAGGAATTGCATTTGAAATCCTGTCCTCTATGTTCGGGTCTGGTGGCGGACCTTGACGTAATCGCCCGCGAGGCACGGCAGTTGCAGGAAGTGGCCGAACCCAGCCCGCGAGTCTGGAACTCAATCGAAATTACGCTGCGCCAGGAAGGCATCATTCGCGATCCCCGCGTGACACCGTTGCTGGTGCCGTCGAGGCCGCGCCCCTGGAGCCTGGCGTGGCTGGCGCCGGTGGCGGCGCTGGTCTTGGTCGGATTTGGGATTGTGGTCTACCAGAGAGGACCGAGCCCTCAACTCTCGGCCCGCGTAGACTCGGCACTTCCCGCCGCAGTCAGCACTCCGCAGACGATGCAAAAGCCCAGCGTAAATGAAGAGGATGACCAGTTGCTGGCGGCTGTGGCTTCGCGCTCTCCCGCGATGAAGGCACAATATGCATCCAACCTGCAGAATGTGAATGCCTACATCAGGGACGCCGAGGAATCGGCTCAGGCCGATCCTAACGATGAGGAAGCGCAGCAGATTGTGATGGACGCTTACGAGCAGCGCGCCGCCGTCTACGAGATGGCGTTGGACCGCTCCCTGCCCTAGCGGGCCAGGCGCGGCGGCAGCATGCCGCGGCGAGCAGCAGGAAAGCTCATGACCACGGCCGGTCGCCCCGACGACACGGTGAGAGAGGAAGGTATGGCGAGAACGCAGCGCGTACAACTGGTTTCGGTCATGCTTCTGGCAACCGCGATTTGCGCCTCCGCCGAAGTCCGTAAGGAATTCCGCTTTACCGTTGGGCCGGGATCGGTCGTCTCGATTACGAATCAGTTTGGACCGGTCGCCGTCAAGCCGGGCGCCGCAGGCCAGGTCATGGTGGTCGCCATCCTGCATTCCGACCAGGTGGAGGTCGACCAGACGCAGAGCGGAAACCGCGTTGACATTCTCAGCCACCTCCTTTCGCCTGCCGGTCCCGAGGCGGGAAGGGTGGACTATGAAGTATCCGTGCCGGCCGATGCCAGCGTCACCCTGAGATCATTCACCGGCCTGCTGCATGCTGAGGGCCTGCACGGGGACGTAACTCTCGAAGGCAGCCAGGCGAACGTGGAAGTGCGCGACGTCAGCGATGCCCACGTGCACGTGCGCACCCTGAATGGTTCCGTGGCTTTGACCAATATCCGCAACGGACATGTGGAAGTCACCTCGGTTGGGGGCGATGTGGTGTTGAACTCGGTAAACGGCCCCCTGGTGCAGGTGAACTCGACCAGCGGCAAGATCCGGTATGAGGGCGACTTCGGCAACAGCGGCGAATACATGCTGACCAGTCACAGCGGAGACATCGAAGCCAGCGCCCCCAACGACGCCTCCATCGATGTGACCGCGCGCTCGGTGCGGGGTAAGGTGGAAAACGATTTTCTGCTCGAGCCCAAGCACACCCCCTTCGTGGTCCGGGCAGGGAGTGCCTTCGCAGGTACGATGAACAAGGCAGCATCTTCGGTCCGGTTGTTTTCCTTCAGTGGTAAAATCCACCTCAAGAAGCGCTAAACAAGACGCGCTACACCAAACGAAATTGAGAAAGCTGGCGGGGCCGTCAGGCGGCCTCGCAGATTGCCGCCATACATGAGCACTCGACCGGGCGGGCCGTCTGACACCACGAAGTCCTCCTCCGGCTCCGGGGTACGGACCGTGGTCCTGGTGGGCTTTATGGGCGCCGGAAAGAGCAGCGTGGGCGCGGCCCTGAGCCGCCATCTGGGCTGGCCTTTCGAGGATCTGGACGAGCGCATCCAGGCTCGGGCGCAGCAGTCGGTCGAGCAGATTTTCCGGCAATCCGGCGAAACCGAATTCCGCCGGATGGAGCATGAGGCCCTGCGTTTACTGGTAGGCGAACTGGGCCCTTCCGCCAGGATCGTGGCTTTGGGAGGCGGCGCGTTCGCGCAGGACAACAACGTCGCCCTGCTCGAAGCGGCTGGGTGGTCTACTGTTTTTCTGGACGCTCCCGCGGAAGAGTTGTTCCGCCGTTGCCAGCAGCAGACGTTGGAGCGCCCGTTGCGCGGCGATGTAACAGAGTTTCGCCGGCTCTACGAGGACCGCAGGCCGCGCTACCTGAAAGCCGGGTTGCGCATTGAAACCTCCGGTAAAGACGTGGAAGAAGTCGCGGTGGAAGCGATCACCCGCCTGGGCCTGCGATAAAGCGCGCAGCCATTGCAAGCCAGGCCGGAGAAAATCTCGAACCGGAATTTTGAAGGAGTGCGAAACGTGAAGTTCAGAACGACTCTGGTGGTCGGCCTCTCCTGGTTGCTGCTCGCCTCGGCGGCCCTGGCAGCGCCGGCCAAGGACAAAGACAAAGACAAGGAAACCGCGGGCCAGGTCGTCGACGCCGGCTCCTTTGGCGTCTTCATGAATGGACACAGGGTGGCTACCGAGACATTCTCCATTCAACAGAATTCCGCGGGCAGCGTTGCCACATCCGAATTCAAGACCGAGGCGGGCGTTGACCCCGCCGCGCAGTCTTCAGAATTGCAGCTTGCGCCCAACGGCGATTTAAAAAAATACCAGTGGAAAGAAATCAGCCCGGGCAAAGCGCAGGCTGTGCTGGTGCCCAACGACTCCCTTCTGCTCGAACGCTCCACCACCAATCCCTCGGACAAAGAGGAGGAGCACCCTTTCCTGCTTCCGATTTCGACCAGCGTCCTCGATGACTACTTCTTTGTCCACCGCGAGATTCTGGTGTGGAAATACCTGGCCAGCGGCTGTCACCAGGACAAGGGAGTGGTCGCCTGCCCGCAGAACCAGCAGGTAAAGTTCGGCGTCATTAATCCGCATCAGCGTTCTTCCCTGCTGGTGAGCCTGGCCTTCACCGGAAAAGAGAAGGTTCCGGTGCGAGGCGTGGAACGCGAGCTCAACCATTTTGTGCTGAAAAGCGATGCCGGGGACTGGTCGCTGTGGCTCGACGATCAATTCAAGCTGGTGCGGATTCTGGTAGCCGCCGACAATACCGAAGTCGTGCGGGATTAGCGGGTAAAGGTTTCCATGTCCCTGATTGATGCACGCACGTCGCGGGTCCTGTTCACGGTGCTGCTGTTCGCGCTGGCCCTCGGCTTTCTGTACATTGCGCGCCGCACTCTGATTGCATTCCTGTTCGCGGTTTTCTTCGCCTATCTGGTGGACCCCGCGGTTTCCCGGGTCGACCGGTGGGTGCGCGGGCGGGGGCGGGCCATTGGCGTCATTTATCTATTGCTGGTTGCACTCCTGATTACCTTCTTCTTTTTCGTGGGCCCGCAGATCGGCCGCCAGGCCCAGCGTTTGAGCGAATCCTTGCCCAAGCTCCTGGAAACGGTGAGTTCGGGCCAGATTGCCGAACAGATTGGCAAAGAACAGGGATGGAGTGTAACGACCCGGGTGCAATTATCGACGCTTCTGGCCAACCACCGCAGTGAACTTCTAGGGCTGGCGCAACGCATCGGCGTGCGCGTGGCCGAAGTCGCGCAGCAGGCCTGGCTGCTGATCGTGGTACCCATTCTGGCGGCATTCTTCCTCAAGGATGGACGCTCGTTCGGCGAGGTGCTGCTCTCGTTCGTGCATTCCCGGCCGCAGCGCGAATTCCTCGAGGGGGTGCTGGGCGATTTGAATCAGATGCTGGCCCAGTTCATCCGGGCGCAGCTGACCCTGGCGGCGCTTTCATTCATCGCTTATATCGCGTTTCTGGGGCTGACTGGTGTTCCCTACGCGCTGGTGCTGGGCACGGCCGGCGGACTTCTGGAATTCGTCCCCGTGGTCGGACCCCTGGTCGCCGCCGCCGTTATCTTCGGCGTTGCCCTGCTGATGAGCTATCCGCACTGGTTCGTTCTGCTGATGTTTCTGGCTGCCTGGCGCCTGGTGCAGGACTATGTGATTTCACCCCGCATCATGGGAAAGAGCATGGAACTGCATCCGCTGGCGGCCATTTTCGGCGTCCTGGCCGGCGGCGAGATCGCAGGCGTGCTGGGCATCTATCTGTCCATTCCCATCATGGCCAGCCTGCGCATTGTGTGGCGGCGCTGGCGGCTCTACGCGGAGAAAAAACGCTTCGGGCCGCTGAATGAGTATTCCTTTGGTTCCGAGATCAGTCCCAGAACCTAGGCACGGACCGCATGGGGACAGCCGCCCCCGGCTGTCCAGTCGAGCGCAGCTCGACGGGTTTTAGGCGATGCCGACTTTCGGAGCTTCGCTCCGCCGGACAGCCGGGGGCGGCTGTCCCCACGTGGTCCGTGGTGAACGCAGCGCACCGGCGCTTGACATTGACACTGCTCAGACAACTGTTTCCTCTTCTAGCGCGGAGGTACACGCCGGCCGTGTTGTAAAATCCCAAGAAACCTTATGACTGCGAAAATCCCTGTAGGAATCCTGGGCGCGACTGGAATTGTCGGGCAGCGCTTCGTGCAGATGCTGGAGCATCATCCCTGGTTCGAGGTGGCGTGGCTGGCGGCTTCCGACCGCTCCGAGGGCCGACCGTATGCCGAGGCCGCGCGCTGGAAGCTGAAAACAGCAATCCCCGGAGAGGTAGCGGCAATGCGGGTTGCCCCCGCGACTCCTGACGGAGCGCCCAAAGTCATTTTTGCCGCGCTCGATGCTTCGATCGCGGCCGAGATGGAGCCTCGTTTCGCCGACGCCGGATGCGCCGTGATCACCAACTCCAGCGCGCTGCGCATGCAGAAAGATGTGCCCCTGGTCATTCCAGAAGTGAATCACGATCATGTCAAGCTGCTGGAGTGCCAGGCCTGGCGGAAGAAGTCGGGCGGGTTCGTCGTGACCAATCCAAATTGCTCGGCGATTGGCCTGGTCATTGCATTGGCGCCGCTTCAGCATGCGTTTGGGCTGGACACCGTGATGGCAGTCACCATGCAAGCCGTCAGCGGCGCAGGATATCCCGGTGTGGCTTCGCTGGACATTCTGGGCAACGTGATTCCCTACATCTCGAAAGAAGAAGAGAAGATGGAAGAGGAAACCCGCAAGCTGCTGGGCAAGCTGAATGGCTCGGGCATCGTGATGGGCTCGTTCGGCATGAGCGCCCAGTGCAACCGCGTCGCGGTTGAAGACGGCCATACGGAATCGGTTTCAGTGAAACTGACGAAGAAAGCAAAGCCGGAGGAGATCATCGAGGTCTGGAGCAAGTTCCGCAGTTTGCCGCAGGAGATGAAGCTGCCCAGCGCTCCAGAGCAGCCAGTGCGGTATTTGACGTCGAGTGATCGTCCGCAGCCGCGCCTCGACGTCGACTCGGGAAACGGAATGACGACCACGGTGGGCCGGCTGCGTCCGTGTGGCGTGCTGGACTGGAAGTTCACCGTGCTCTCCCACAATACGATTCGCGGGGCAGCGGGAGCGGCGCTGCTGAATGCCGAGTTGCTGAAGGTGCAAGGTTATCTCGATTGAGTTGCGCGGTTTCAGGGTACCCCGGCAAATGGCGAGGTTGGAGCGGGGCTTCAGCCCTGCATTAGAGATCTAATTCCTGGTGGCGGCTTCAGCCGCTGAGGGTGAATTGTTCCGAAGAACTGCAGGGGCTAAACCCCGTTTCCATACGCTGGCTTTCAATGCAGCGCTAAAGCGCTGCTCCGCCCTGCCTTCTCTCTGCCTGAGGAACTTACCTCGATGATCGTCATGAAGTTCGGGGGCACCTCGGTGCAGGATGCCAAGGCCATCGAGCGCGCCGGCGCCATCGTCAAAGGCCGGCTGGAACAGAAGCCGGTGGTGGTGGTCAGCGCCATGGCCAAGGTGACCGACCAGTTGCTGGCCATGGCCCGCGCCGCCGGCGCCGGCGACCGCAAGACCGCGCTGAAACTTTGCCGCGCGCTCCAGGAGCGCCACTACAACACTGCCGGAGAACTGCTGGGGACAGCCCTGTTCACCCAGTTTCATGGCGACCTGGGCGCCGACTTCGAAACTCTGGAAGAACTGCTGCGCGGCATCTCCGCCGTCGGCGAACTCACTCCGCGCACTACAGACTATGTCTCGGCCTTCGGGGAAATTCTCTCCAGCAAAATTGTGGCGGCGGCATTCTCCGCCCTGGGCATGCCTTCCGCGCTGGTGGATTCGCGCGAGTGGCTGGTGACCGACAGCGCTCATATGCGCGCCGCTCCCCAGTTCGAGGAAACCAACCAGAAGTTGCAGTCCAGGGTCGCACCCCTGGTGGCGGCGGGAAGAGTTCCGGTCATGGGCGGCTTCATCGGAGCGTCGAAGGCCGGGATTACCACCACCATCGGCCGCGGCGGGTCAGACTATTCCGCCGCCATTGCAGGCGCCGGCCTTGGCGCCGAACGGATCGAGATATGGACGGACGTGGACGGCATGATGACCACCGACCCGCGCATGAGCGCGGACGCCCGGCGCATCAAGGTGATCAGCTTCGACGAGGCGGCGGAGCTGGCCTACTTCGGAGCCAAAGTCCTGCACCCGGCCACGGTGCTGCCCGCAGTGCAGAAGAATATTCCGGTCTATATTCTGAACTCGGGGAATCCCACGTGCGAAGGCACGCGTATCACAGCTCGCGCGCCCCACTGCCGAAATTTCTTCAAGGCCATCGCGGTGAAAAAGCGAATCACCATTGTGGACGTAGCCGCTCCCCGCATGCAGTTGGCCCACGGCTTTCTCAGCGCGATTTTTGCCGCCTTCGATCGCCACCGCGTGGCCGTGGATGTGGTCTCGACATCGGAAGTAAGCGTGTCGCTGACGGTCGACTCGAACGAGTCCATCCCACCGCTCGCCGCCGACCTGGCTAAACTGGCCGACGTAAAATATGAGGGACGCAAGGCCATCGTCTGCCTGGTGGGCGAGAATTTGCGGGACACTCCCGGCATTGCGGCGCGGGTGTTCGGAGAACTGGCGGACGTCAAGATCCGCATGATCTCGCAGGGAGCGTCGGAGATCAATCTGACGTTCGTGGTCGAGGAGGAAGTGGTTTCCGACGTGGTTCAGCGCCTGCACAAGACGTTCTTTTCGGATTTGGATCCGGAAGTTTTTGCTTAACCTGTGCGCACGATTGGGTTGGGCGAATCCGGGAAGGGCACGACTTCAGTCATGCCGCAAAAGGCGCAAACAGATTCGGCTCTAGCCGCTGGGCTTTGCGGTTGTATGCCGCGGCGCAGCAATCTCAAGGATTTGTTGTGAATCTGCTTATCTTAGGACGCGGTAAGACCGGCTCCCTGGTGGCGGAAGTAGCGCGCCATCGAGGCCATAACATTACGCTGCTGTGCGCGGCGGAGAATCCGCACGCTTCGGCTCTGACCGTGGAGAAACTGCGCGATATAGACATCGTGACTGATTTCACCACGCCGCAGGCCGTGCTGGGAAATATCGAGGCCTGCGTCCGCGCCGGTAAGAACATGGTGGTTGGGACCACCGGCTGGTATGGCGACCTGGACAAAGTACGACAGCTAGTCGAAAAGAGTGGGTCTGGTTTCCTGTATGGCGCGAACTTTTCCATCGGCATCAATTTGCTGTTCGAGGCTGCGCGCACCGCAGCGGGAATCTTGCAGCATCATTATTCGGGCCAAATCTTTGAGCGTCATCACGCCCACAAGAAAGACGCGCCTTCAGGGACGGCGGTGACGCTGCAAAAGATTATTCGTGATGTCTCGGGCAAAGAGCTCGAAATCACCTCGTTCCGCGAGGGCGATGTGGTGGGCATGCACGAAATCGTGCTCGACTCGCCCAACGACACGATTTACCTTTGCCACGATTCCAAGTCGCGCCGCGGATTTGCCGAGGGAGCGGTGCGCGCCGCGGAATGGCTGGCCGGAAAAAAGGGATTTTTCGATTTTAAGGATATTTGGAGAGAGACCTAAAAGGCCGAGCTTCGCCTGCCGGACGGGCGAGGACACCCTGCCCCTGTATATTCCGTTCTGGCAACATCGTCTGCAGTTTTGCACGCACCCCGATTAGCGTTATCTTTATGTTATGCAATTTCGTGGCTGCGGTACGGCTTTAGTCACTCCCTTTCGGCAGGACGGCTCGGTTGACGAGACTGCTTTGCGCAACCTGGTTGCGTGGCAGGTGGAGTCGGGGATCGACTTTCTGGTCCCTTGCGGCACCACCGGCGAGACGCCCACTCTTTCTCACGACGAGTGGTTGCGGGTCGTCGAGATCACCATCGAAGTGGCTGCCGGGCGAGTGCCGATTGTGGCCGGCGCGACTTCCAATTCGACCCAGGACGCCGTCAACAAGGCCAAGGAGCTGGCTGCCCTGCCGGGCGTGACCGGCATCCTGACGGCTTCGCCCTATTACAACAAGCCGACGCAGGAAGGCCAGTACCGACATTTCCTCGCCATCGCGGAAGCCGTGGACAAACCCATCATTCTTTATAACGTTCCCGGCCGGACCGGAGCGAACATCGAACCGGGCACGCTGGCGCGGCTGGCCGAAGTTCCCAACATCGCCGCCGTCAAGGAAGCCAGCGGCAATATCACCCAGATGGCCGAGGTCTGCAACGCCGTTCCAGTAACTTTTGCGGTTTTGTCAGGCGATGACGCCGTAACTTTGCCCCTGATCGCGCTCGGCGGGGCGGGAATTATCTCCGTCGCGTCCAACGAAATTCCCCGTGAAATGGCGGACATGACTCGCGCCGCGCTGGGCAACGACTGGGAGACGGCGCGCCGCATTCACCGCAAGTATCTGCCCCTGATGCTGGGGAACTTTATCGAGTCCAATCCGCTGCCGGTGAAAGCAGTGCTGGCCATGATGGGGAAAATCGAAGAGGTGTACCGGCTGCCCATGCTGCCCATGCGCCGCGATACCCGGTCCAGGCTGCAAAAGATCGCTGCCGAGGCGGGGTTGATCAGCAAGCCGGCCGCTCCGGCGGCGGAAGCGTCAGATTTCTACGTCTACGAAAACTGGCTGGCGGGGCCGCACAAGAGCGTTCTGCACCGCTCCAGTTGCGGCCAGTGCAATCACGGCAAGGGCCGCCCGGCGGGACACGATGCCAACCACGCCCGCTGGCATGGGCCTTACCCCACCCTATCCGAGGCCCGCGAGGCTTCGCACCACATGCCTGGCGTGCTGATCCGGAGCGAATGCAAGTGTATTTGATTTCAGATTGCAGATTGCAGATTTCAGATTGAAAACCTACGCCGGCGCCGTCCGATGGCCGGAAGCGGAGCTTTTCAATCTGCAATCTAAAATCTGCAATCTGAAATTCTTTCTTCTATACTTCCCTTCTCATGTCCTCCCTGCAATCTGCCATCGAGCGCCTGGCCACGCTGGGCGAGGTGGAACGAAATCCCGACGCCCGAAAAACATTTCTGGAATTTCGCCAGCAGCTGACCCAGGGCAAGGTTCGCGCCGCGGAAAAGATCAATGGCGATTGGAAGGTAAATGCCTGGGTGAAACAGGGCATCCTGCTGGGCTTTCGTCTGGGCGAACTGGTGAAGATGGGCGACGCCTCGCTGTCATTCGTGGATAAAGACACTTTCCCGGTGCGCCAGTTTGGCGTGGCCGACAAAGTGCGCGTGGTTCCCGGGGGATCGTCGGTGCGGGAAGGAGCGTATGTCGCGCCTTCGGTCATCTGCATGCCGCCCATGTTCATTAACGTCGGCGCGTATGTGGATGAAGGCACCATGGTCGATTCCCACGCCCTGGTCGGGTCCTGCGCGCAGGTCGGCAAGCGCGTGCATTTGAGCGCGGCGGCCCAGATTGGCGGAGTGCTCGAACCGGTCAACGCCGCGCCCGTAATCATCGAGGACGACGTTCTGGTAGGCGGCAATTGCGGCGTCTATGAGGGAACGCTGGTGCGGACGCGCGCCGTCCTGGGAGCGGGAACCATTTTGACTCGTTCGACACCGCTTTACGACATCGTGCGCGGCCAGGTCTACAAGGCGTCGGATGAAAAGCCGTTGGAAGTTCCAGAGAATGCCGTGGTTGTGCCCGGCGCGCGAGCCGTGAAAAAGGGACCGGCGGCGGATTGGAATCTTTCGCTCTATACGCCGGTCATCGTGAAGTATCGCGACGACAAGACCGATCAGAGGATTGAGTTGGAGGAGTGGCTGCGCTAATCGCGGCAGTTCTTTCGCCCCATCGGGGGTCTTTCATTTTCGGCTTGGCCACCCCGGGCTTGCGCCCGGGGCTGCACTCTCGCGCCGCTTCGCGGCTGTCTGCCGCGGGTTTATCTCGAAGTTGAGCAATCCGTGATTCGAGACGCGATCTATTCGACGTTCACGTTGAGTCTTCCCGAACCATCGGTGCTTCTAACTCTTATCTGCGCCAGGTTGTGCACGATCGCATCGGCCTCCTGCAACTCCGTCGCCGGATAAGTGCTGGTGATTGCGATTGCCTTCATTCCTCCGGCGTGGGCGGCGCGAATTCCTGCCGGAGCATCTTCTATTACTAAGCACTCGGCGGGATTGATGCGGAGCAATTTGGCTCCCATCAGATACGGTTCGGGATCGGGCTTGCCTTTCGACACGTCGTTGGCTGAAACCAGAACCCGCGGAGTGGGCAAGTTTGCCAGCTTCAACCGGGCCGTGGCCAGATAGCGAGTGCCGGAAGTAACGACGCACCAGCGGCCTTCAGGAATGCTTTCGAGCAACTCCGCGGCCCCCGGCATGACGGCAACGCCTTCCTGGTCGTCAGCTTCGCGTTTCTCAATTCTGATCACTTCGGCGGCGGCGTCAAGGTGCGGGGCCAACTGGCGCACGATCTCGATGGTGCGAACGCCATGCGCGATCTCGACGACTCTCTGCGGATCAATGTGGTTCTCTTTTGCCCAGCGGCTCCACTGGCGAGTGACCGAACGGGTCGAGTCGACGAGGACTCCATCGAGGTCGAAGAGGATGGCGGCACAGTCGAACGTTTTCATGGTCAGGGTTTTGTCCAGGACGACTACGATGGCAGCGCCTTGGGGGCATCGGACACGACGATCAGCTTTCCCTCGGCCATCTGGCTGCGAATCTCCATGTGGCGTTTGCGGAAGTGCGAGCGGGCGCGTTCACCCCAGGCGCGAACGAAATAATAATTCAGGCCGGCGCCGATCACGGAACTGGCCAGGGGAATGATCCGTCCCGACCATTTCTCCACCACTTCCCGGCTGGCCTGCGCGGCGATACGCTGGATGACTCGGGGCACGAAGCGGCTGACGACTTCTTTCTCCAGCAGCTCGCGGCTGATGTCGACGCCGGCGGCGCTGGCGGCTGCGATCCATAATTCAGCCGTTTCTTCCTCTGTGTTGAACTCGAAGCCGTAGAGCAGGCTGAGTTTCTGAATGGTCCGCAGGGTCACGCCCGAAAGGATTCCCAGATCCGGAATAATTGTGATGAGCCCGCCCAGGCCGAATCCGGCCCCTTCGGCGGCCGCAACTTTCATCCCGCTGCGAATCACGCGTTGCGCGAGCGCGTCCAGCTGGCCGACCTCCAACGAATAAACACCCTGGAAATTGCTGATGGGCAAGCCGTACGCGGCCCGCACCTGCAGCAGAAACTTGGCGGGATCGACCTTGACGGTTTCATAGGCGCGCTGGAAGCCGCGGCGCATGCCGTCTTCCACCCGCCGCCTCAACCACGTTTTGGGCTCATGCTCAATCATGCAATTCAACCTTATCGCAGATGCGGACTGGTGGGAAGATTACGGTGGGTGTGGCGCGGGCGCCCTCGCCCGCGAAACTGTCGAATTATCCCGACGGCTGGGCCCTGCTTCGAAGCACACTGAAAACG
>Ga0187823_10000090_pt1 | contig 19407 bp, 20 predicted proteins | sample NC_wetland_sal_i_12_FD_132968 | JGI IMG/M metagenome (GOLD analysis project Ga0187823, IMG submission 132968) | Wetland sediment microbial communities from Neuse River Estuary, North Carolina, USA - SourceSoil_3 | ecosystem: Environmental > Aquatic > Freshwater > Wetlands > Sediment | place...
CAGAATCCGCAGATTCACGACCGCCCGCGCGCTGCCCGGCAGCACGTTGTCCTTGGTGCCGCCGTCGAAGATGGTAGGCGCGATCGTCGTGCGGACGGCCGCCGCCGTCGCCGGCTCCGCCAGGAGCCGGCGCACGACGAGCGGCTCGAGCAGCCAGAGATTGGCGAACAAGACCCGGTACGGCCACGCCATCTCCGGCCCTACCGCCTCGAACAGTCCCCGGCTGGCGCGGAGGGAGCCCGGGAACTGATGCTGCTCCAGACGGTCGATCGCCCGGGCGAGAAGTCCGACCGCGGTGCGCGACGGAGGCATCGAGGAGTGCCCCGCGGGCGCCCGGGCCACCAGCGCCAGCGACACGCTGCCCTTCTCGGCGATGCCGACCGTCGCCACCGGCGCCGCGACCCCCGGCACGACCCCTTGGACAATCGCCCCGCCCTCGTCGATCACCGCCTCCAGCCTGACACTCCGCCGGGCGAGCAGCGCGGCAATCGCGGCCGCACCCTGCGGGCCGCCGATCTCCTCGTCGTGCCCGAACGCGAGGTAGACCGTGCGGATCGGATGAAATCCGTCCCCCAGCAGCGCCTCCACTGCCTCGAGCACGCCGAGCACCCCGACCTTGTCGTCGAGCGCGCCGCGTCCCCAGACGTAGCCGTCCGCGACTCCCCCCGAAAAGGGAGGATGCGACCAGGTCGCCGGGTCCGCGGGCACGACGTCCATATGGGCGGCGAGGAGCAGCGCCGGAAGGGTCGTGTCCGCGCCGGGCCAGGTGTAGAGCAGGCTCCGCCCGATGACCTCTCGGCGGAGGATCGCGTGTACCCGGGGGAAAGCGCCGTCGAGCAGGGTGTACATGGCCAGCAGCGGCCGGGGGTCCCGTCGGGTCGAATCCTCGTCGGAAACGGTGGGCAGCCGGATCGCGAGCGTGAGCCGCTCGACGGCGGCGGCGGAGTCGATCGCCAGCGGGTCCGGCGGCAGCGGAACGACCTGCCGGCTGGTGAAGCGTCCGGCGCGCCAGAAGATCGCGGCGGCGAGCAGGATCGCGCCGGCGACGACGAGCCCGAGCACGCGGCGGATCATGCCGCGACCGCCCCGGCGTCCGTGGCCGTAGCGTCCCGGTCATCCCGCCCTTGGCCGAGGCCGAGCCAGACGGCGACCGCCGCGCCGCCGGCCGCGGCGAGGGTGTAGGTGACCTGTCGCCGAAATCCGGCCTCCAGCAGCAGCGGCAAGGCCAGGACGGCGATCGCCCACGCGAGCCGTTCGCCGAGTCGCCGCGCGGCCACCGATGCCGCGGGGGCGCGGCTCGCCCCGAGCGCCAGGGCGGCCACCATGAGCAGGAGAGCGGCGGCCAGCGAGACGCCGGCATCGCTTGCGAGCGCGACGAAGGCGAGCGCGTTCAGGGCGGCGGAGGTGCGACCACTCAGCGCCCCACCCCAGACGCCGAGCACGCCGAGCGGCATCAGCAGCGGCTGCCAGTGGTCGAGGCCGTCGGCCATCGCGGGACGCGCGACCCGAAGCCAGAGCGCGACGCCCAGCGGCGCGAGCAGACCGCCGCGGAAGAGCCGGTGGGCCGGCCAGAGACCGAGGCAGCTCCAGGCCACGAGCGCCAACGGTAAGGCCAGCAAGATCTCCGCACGCGGGCTGAGGGGTACATCGCCCAGGCTCGCGACCCCGAGCCCCGCGGGCCCGGCGATCGTCGCCAGCAGCCACCAGATCGGCAAGAGCGCCAGCGTCGCGACCGGGAGCCAGGGGATGGCCGCCTCCCCGCGGATCCGTCGCGCGAGATGGTCGGCGGCGGCCGCTACCATGAGACCGACGAACACGAGCCCGGTGTGGGGCCCGAGCACCACGCCCAACGCCCCCATGACGAATGCCGCCGAGATCGCCGGGCGCTCGCGCAGCACGGTCCAGTCAAGCGCCGGACCGCCGGGCCGGCTGGACCGCCGGAAGCGGCGGAAGACGATGCCGATCAGGGCCACACCCACCGCCCCGGCCGTGAGGGCGAGCACGGGCCGGAGAGCCCCGCTCGCCGCCACGAGCCCATGCAGCCGCCACAGGGCAAAGCCGGCCGCTGCCAGCAGCGCGACCGCGCGGGCTGAGCACGGCTGCTCCCGCAGGGCGCCCAGTGCGGCTGCGGCCGCCAGCAGCGCACCGAGCAGCAGCAACCCTGTATTCACGCCGAAGAAGGGGGCTCCCGACGCTCGGGCAGCGGCGGCAATGACCTCGGGATCCTGTGAGCCGGGGATCACCGAGTAGGACGCCATTGCGACGGCGTAGGCTGCCAGCCCGACAAGCGCGAGCCGCCCCCGCTCTACGGGCGTCTGGAGCAAGGCGCCGAGACCGAGGAGAACGTAGAGGGCGGAGAGTGTGACGGTCATGGGGAATCCAGGGTCCTGCGAAGGGCGAATTCCTTGGCCCGCAATGTGTTCGGGCCCGGACTGCAGCCCCGGCCGACCCGGGCTATGCCTTGGATCACATCTTGCCGATAATACGGTCGGGAGCCCCCGGCCGGGGGTCGGCCCACCGGGCCCGTCGGTGTTCCGCCAGTAGCCGGGACATCTGCAAGGCACGACCTGGCCCCGTCGAGCAAGCCATCCACCCGACCCCGAGGATCCTCACACCGTGACCGCCGCCTTGGAATCCAACCTGGCCTCCAAATCGAAGCCCGCCACGCCGGCCGGCGCGCCCGTCCCCGCGGACGAGCCGATGGCCTCCTTCGAGTCGGCCTATCGGACCCCCGCCCACCAGAAACGGACCTGGCGGCCGGCGAGCGAGATTGCCGTGGACCTCGGCACCGCGAACACCCTCGTCCTGGTCAAGGGCGAAGGCGTCGTGCTGAACGAGCCGTCGGTCGCGGCGGTCGAGCAGGCGTCCGGCGAAATCATGGGCATCGGCCTCGAGGCGAAGCGCATGCTCGGACGCACCCCCGAGGGCATCCTGGCCGTCCGGCCGATGAAGGACGGAGTGATCGCCAACTTCGAGGTGGCGGAGAAGATGCTGCGCCACTTTCTCCGCACCGTTCTCGACCGCCGGATCCTCCGGGTGAAGCCCACGGTCATCGTCTGCGTGCCCTCCGGCATCACCGAGGTCGAGCGCCGGGCCGTGCGCGACTCGGCGCAGTCGGCGGGGGTGAAGCGGCTCCTCATGGTGGCCGAGCCGATGGCGGCGGCGATCGGCGTTGGGCTCCCGGTGGACACGCCCTCGGGCAACATGGTGATCGACATCGGCGGCGGCACGACCAACGTGGCGGTGATCGCCCTGTCCGGCATCGTGTGCGACGCGTCGATCCGGACCGGTGGCGACGAGCTGGACCAGTCGATCGTGCAGTACATGCGTAAGAACTACAGCCTGCTCATCGGCGAGCCGACCGCCGAGGCGGTTAAGATCACCATCGGCTCGGCGGCGCCGCTCGACCCGGAGGTCGAGATGGAGGTCAAGGGCCGGGACCTGATCTCCGGCCTCCCCAAGACCGTCCGGGTCGACTCCGCGGGGATCCGTGACGCGATGCAGGAACCGATCTCCCAGATCGTGAACGCCGTGCGGCGCGCCCTCGAGGCCACCCCGCCGGAGCTCGCGAGCGACATTCTCGACCACGGCATCACGCTGACCGGCGGCGGGGCGCTGATTCGCGGTCTCGACCGACTGCTGAGCGAGGAGACCGGCCTCAACGTCCGGCGCGACCCGGATCCGCTGACCTGCGTCGTGCGCGGGACGGGCAAGATCCTCGACGATTTCGCCCGGTTCGAGAACGTCCTCACGACCTAAGGCTGCGCGGCGCCGAGCCACCGGCCCGGAGGCGGCGCGACGGTCCGCCCCACGTCCCGCCTCGCGTGCGATCGCATGAGGGCAAGGTCGAGCCCGGCGCGCACCATCCCGAGCGGATGGAGCTTCGAGCCCCGCACGTCCCGCCACTCCTCCAGCGGCAGCTCCACGACTGTCTCGGCCACCGGCGGGGCGCCCGCGCGCCGGCTGGCCTCCTCGAGACGGGCCAGCAGCTCCACGTCGAAGGCCCACCGGCTCCGGAACGGCGCGGCGAACGCCCCGCGGAGCAGCGGCCCCGCCCGAAAGAGCTTGGCGCCGCACTGGGTGTCGTAGACCGCCAGTCCGAGTACGACGGAGGCGGCGGTCGCGAAGACGCGTCCGAGGTAGTGCCGCACCGCCGAGCGCTCGATCGTGGTGCCCAGAAGCTTCACCCGGGCGCCGATCGCTCCGAGGAGCCGCGGACGGCCTTCGAGGACCGCGACGAATCGCGGAATGGCCGATAGTGGGGTCGCCAGGTCCGCGTCCCAGAAGCCGACGAATTCAGGGTCCCAGGCGAGAGCCGCCAGCACGCCGGCCCTCACCGCTCCCGACTTCCCCTGGTTGGTGGCGAGCCGCAGCGCCCGGATCCGGTCCGGCGCCCGGGCGGCGAGAGCCGCGAGCACGTCGGATGTCGCGTCGGTGCTTCCGTCGTCCACCAGCACGAGGCCGATCCGCTCGGAGCCGGCGGCCCAGGCGGCGAAGCGATCCGCGTCGAGGCGCGCGGCCTCGTTGTAGCACGGGACCACGATGATCGTGCGGGCCGCGCGCGGGCCGGCTGCGGCGGCGGTGCCGGGCGCCAGGGGGTAGGCGGTCAGCGGGCCTTCAGGGCTTGTCGTCGCTTTGGATGGCCTGGCGCTCCGCCACGATCACCCGGCGCGGGATCGGAACGTCGGTGAGGTGAGCGGCGACCTCGATCACCCCGTGCTCGGCGGGGCTTGCGGGCCGGACGACCCGAACCACGGTCCCGCGGACGGGGAGCGTTTCGCCGCTGCTGAGCCGGAGGATCCCCTCGAGCTTTGTCCCGACCGGGGGCTCGGGGCCGCCGGTCTGCCGATACCGGAGACCGCGCTCGGAGAGGTCGAGGACGTTGAGGGAGCCGCTGTCGAGAATCAGGCTCGGCCGAGTGCTCGGCGGGTAGTGCAACCGGGCGTGCATCCGCGGGCGACCGGGCGGCATTCGTCAGTGATCCTTCCCGCCCCCACAGCCGTCTCCGCCGCCCCGCCCAAGCCCGCCACCCTGGCCACTGCCGCAGCCATGATTCCCTCCAGGCCCGCCGGCCTGCCCGGCGCCGCCACTGGCTCCAGGGCCCAGAACTCCCCCGGCCGCCCCTCCGCCCCCGACGCCCGTCCCCGCGGGCATGGCCCCGGTTTCCTGCGCCCCCTCCGGGTTCCCGACCCGATTGACGACCCGCCCGTAGGAGCCTCCGATCGAGGTCCGGAAAAGCAGAAGTGCCACCAGCAGCCCCGCGGCGACGAGCGCGAGCAACAGGGCATACTCGGCCGTAGCCTGGCCGGAGTCGGGATTGCGTACGGCCGAACGGGAGCGCTGCACGGCACCTCCGGCACGGTACGGAACTACCCGCGAGCTGCCCCGACCGCGGGGCGTTCGAGCTGACGCTCTCTAAACCTATGTGAAATCCGGCGATCGGGACAGAGGGGACAAGAAGAGAAGGGCGGGAGCCTCGGCTCCCGCCCTTCTCGCACGCGTACCGGCTCGGCCCTACGCCCGCATCACGGACAGACCGGGATGCCTTCCTGGGTGGCCGCCGCCGGGGTCCCCGACCCCGAGAACGTCGAGCCCACGAAGATGCCGCAGGAGCCCGGCGAGTAGCCCGGGTTGGAGATCGTCGCCGCCCACCCGCTCGCGTTCGACGCGCTGTTGATCGTCAGCGTGTTCTTCTGGCTGACCGAGAAGTTCACCTGCCCGGTCGCGATCGTCGTCCCGTAGGTCGTGGCGTAGGTGGACGAGTCGGCGTAGAACGCCTCCTGCGCCGTGGCCAGGTTCCGCAGGTCGGAGATCATGCTCGACTTGACGGCCTTCTGCTTAGTGTTGGCGAACTTCGGAATCGCGATCGCGGCCAGAATGCCGATGATCACGACCACGATCAGGAGCTCGATCAGGGTAAAGCCCTTCCGACCCGACATTGTTGCCTCCGAGTGGTGTGCTGGTGAACCGGTGCGTGCAGTTGGTCGTCACCAAGAGGGGGCAACACACATGCCACCGACGGCCTAATAGCTGGTAAGTTATTTTGTAGGTGCAGATTAGAGCGCTTCGGGCGAGGCGCAATCACGGGGGCGGCAAGCTGGATTTCCGAATACTGCAAGACTACCTAAGTCTCTGCGATGGCCCGACATGGCGGTTTCGCAACACGACCGCAATATCGTACCATGATGGAGCGGACCGGGATCGAACCGGCGACCCCCTGCTTGCAAAGCAGGTGCTCTCCCAGCTGAGCTACCGCCCCGAAGTGTCCTGTCGGGCACAAGATACCCGCGCGCGCCGGCCGGCGAAACCGGACGGGAGGCGGCCCGGTCCAGCACCCCACTTGCGCACGCCCGGGGGCGCCGTCCATCCTATTACCTTCCTTTCTGTAACCATTCACCCTCACGAATAATGTTGATGCCCACCAAATCCAGCAGGAATGGCGGTACTTTCGCGGGGCCCGTCCTCGCGGCCGTCCTTGGCCTCCTCGCTCTGGTCGCGCCGGCACAGGCGCAGACCAACCCGGCGGACTCCAAGACGTATTTCCAGGAGACCCACTTCGCCCCGCGCGACACGATCTCGGAGACCGCCTACCAGGGCTGGAAGCAGTTCGAGCTGAACTGCTCGCGCTGCCACGGAGAATACGGCGTGGGTACGTCGTTCGCGCCGGCGCTCGTGGTCTCGCTCAAGGACGGCGGCACCATCCCGAACGAGCAGATCTTCATGCAAACGGTGTGCGCGGGACGTCCGGACAAGGGGATGCCTTCCTGGTGTGCTCTCGGACTGGAGATCCCGAAGATCCAGATGATCTACTCGTACCTCAAACAACGGGCTGACGGCAAGATCGGCGTCGGCCGGCCAGCGGTGCGCCGGGACACGACCGCCTCGGCGGGGAAGGGCTGATCGCAGTCATTTGGCGCGCTGGAGGCGCCGGATCGTACTGCGCATCTGGCCCTTGACCTCCTGACAGCTCATAGCACCCAGCCGATGCTGGGTGGCGAATCCGCGGTCGTGGGACTGGGACACCAGCCCCACCAGCTGCTTGCGCTGCGGTCCCTGCACGTGCTTCCGGTCCATGAGATCCCGGAACGCGTGCAGCACCGGTCTTGCATTGAGGTTGCAGGCCGCCGCCATGCCGCTGGTAAGACCGGTGAGCTCGGCCGCGGCACGCAGGGGTTCGCTCTGCTTTCCCGCCGCAGGGGCCGCGGCCCCCAGGGCGAGGATCAGGATCGTGAGGCTTCGCATCCGGCCGCCTGCTTTCATGCGACCCAATCGCGGGGCTCGAGCATGGCCATCAGCTCGGCCTCGAACGACCCGGGCGCAAAGGTGGGGGCATACTCCCAGCTCGCGAGCGGGGGCAGGCTCATGAGCACGCTTTCCGCTCGCGCGTTGGTCTGCAGCCCGAAGACGGTGCCCCGGTCGTAGACCAGGTTGAACTCGACGTAGCGGCCGCGCCGGAATAGCTGGAACCGGCGCTCCCGCTCGCCGAACGGGAGATCTCGCCGCCGCTCCACGATCGGCGCATAGGCCTCCGGCAGCACCCGCCCGACGTCGCCCGCGAACGCGAAGAGCCGGTCCAGGTCGAGCCCCCAATCGCCGCCCCGGAGGTTGTCGAAGAAGATCCCGCCCACCCCGCGCCGCTCCCCGCCACGGTGCTGGATCACGAAGTAGTCGTCGCACCACTGCTTGAACCGCGAATAGAAGCCATCGTGGTGCCGGGCGCACCGGCTCCGGAGCACCCGGTGGAAGTGCACCGCGTCGTCGGGGAACGGATACGTCGGCGTGAGATCCGTCCCCCCGCCGAGCCACGCGTCCACGACCGCGCCCCGGGAGCCCACGAGCTCGAAGTAGCGCACGTTGAGGTGCACGATCGGCACCATCGGGCTCCGCGGGTGGATCACGAGGCTCACGCCGGCCGCCAGAAAGCGCCGCGCCCGGTCTGCGAGCGCCGAGGCGCCCAGCCGTTGCGCCATGCCCGGGGGCAGCTCGCCCTCCACGACGGACCGGTTCACGCCGGCCTTCTCGAACGTCCCGCCGTCCGTCAGCACCCGCGCCACCCCGCCGCCCCCACCGGGGCGTTCCCAGCGATCCTCCCGGAATCGGCCGCCCCGGTCCAGGGCGGTGAGGAACGTGGTGATCTCGTCGTGGAGCGATTCGATCCATGCCGTCGCTGCGGCCCCGCGCGACGTCACGCCCGCCACTGTCTGACGGCATCCACGAACGCGCGCGCGTTGTCCACCGGCACGTCGGGAAGAATGCCGTGGCCCAGATTGGCGACGTGGCCGCGGCCGCCGAAGGCGCGGAGCATGGTCCGCGTGCGCTGGCGGATCTCGCTCGGCGGGGCGTAGAGCCAGCAGGGATCGAGGTTGCCCTGCAGCGCGACCGGAAACGGCGCGACCCGGCGGTTGGCCGCCGCCGCCTCCGTTTGCCAGTCCACGCCCAGCACGTCCGCACCGGTCGCCCGGGCGATTTCCTCCAGCGCCCAGCCGGCACCCGGGGCGAAGACGATCACCGGCGCTCCGGCCGCTTTCGCGATGTGGACCGCCTCCGCCAGGTACGGCAGGCAGAACACGCGAAAGTCCTCGGGCCCGAGCGCGCCGGCCCACGAGTCGAAGAGCTGGACGACCTCCGCTCCGGCCGCGACCTGGGCCTTGAGGAACGCCCCGACCGTCCGGGCCAGCCGGCCGAGCAGAGCGTGCGCACGCGCCGGGTCTTCCACCAGGAGCCGCTTGGCCAGGCTGAAGCTCTTCGACCCGCCGCCCTCGATCATGTAGCTCGCCAGCGTCCACGGGGCCCCGGCGAAGCCGATGAGCGGCACCCGGCCCTCGAGCGCCCGGCGCGCGAGCCGAATCGCCTCGAGCACATAGCCCAGGCCCTCCTCCGGCACGATGTCGCGCAGGCCGGCGAATCGGGCCGGCGTGCGGAGGGGCTCGGCGAAGCGCGGGCCGACGCCCTCGTCCACCGACAGCTCCATACCCATCGCCTGCGGCACGACCAGGATGTCGCTGAAGATGATGGCGGCGTCCACGCCGAGGATGTCGACCGGTTGCAGAGTCACCTCGACGGCGAGCTCCGGCGTTCCGACCATCGTGAGGAAATCCGCCCGCTCGCGGACCTTCCGGTACTCGGGGAGATACCGGCCGGCCTGGCGCATCATCCACACCGGCGGGCGCTCGACCGTCTCTCGCCGGCACGCGCGCAGCAGCAGATCGTTCATGGCACCATCGGTCAGTGGGATTTGGCGAGCGCGCGGATCCGCTCGAACACCGCTTCCACGGTGGGCCGCCTGGCGACACCGGCCGGCGCCCAGCCCGCAGCGCGCGCCGCCCCCGCCGTGGTGGGGCCGATCGCGACCAGAGCCGGCCGCTCGTCCCGCGGCACCACCTTCGCCGCGAGCGTGGCGACCCGCGGGCTCGCCACCAGCACGACGTCGGCCCCGGCGATCGCGCGGCGGGCCTCCTCGTCGGGCGCGAGCAACGAGCGGTAGCAGACCACCTCTTCGACCGCCACGCCGCCCGTCCGCAGCACGGCGGGCAGCTCGTCCCGCCGCGTGTCGCCGCAGGGGAACAGCACCGGAGACCCCACGTGCGCGGACAGCATTGCGCTCCCCAGGATCGAGCCGGCGCCGGCGTCCATCGTCACCAGGCTCGACGGCACGCGCACGGAGTCGAACAGGCCGCGGAGCGGCTCCGCGGTGGCGGCCCCGGGCGCCCAGGCTTCCTGTCCGGGCGGCGGATTCACCCGGTGCCCCGCGAGGCGGGCGGCGAACGCTTCCGCCGCCCGCGGCGACGTGACCGCCACCGCCCTGAACTCCGGCAGCCGGAATATGGCCCGATCCACCGGGGCCCAGTCCGCCGGCGGGCCGAACGCCAGGAGCGGTGCGTCGCGAACGACCAGCCCTTCGGAGCGGAGCCGGTCGGCGAGCCCGGCGAGCGAGCCCGGCGCCGTCGTGAGCACCACCGTCGGCGCTCGCCCCGCCATCAAGGCTCCGGGACCGGCTCGGCCCCCGCCTCGCGCACGGACCGCAGGATGGCGTCGGCGCCCTCGCCGAGGAGCTGGTCCGCCAGGCCGGCTCCCAGCTCCTCGGCCTCCGCGAGCGCCCGGGCGGGTCCGGCACGCACGCCTTCCGCGACCGCTTCGCCCCCGAGCGACACTACCCGCCCGCGAAGCCGCACGACCGTGCTGGCTCCGTCCCGCGCCACCACGGCCAGCGCCGCGACCGGCACCTGGCAGCCGCCCTCGAGCCGCCGGAGGAATCCCCGCTCCGCTCCCGCGGCCAGCTCGACGTCCGGATCGTGGAATGCCCGCCGAACCGCCTCGCGCGCGACGGGGTCCGCGGCCCGGACCGTCGCCGCGAGCGCACCCTGCCCCGGCGCCGGCAGCATCACGTCCAGGGCGAGCCGCTCGCTGATCCGCGCCTCCAGCCCGAGCCGGATCAGGCCCGCTGCCGCCAGAACCACGGCCGCCCAGTCCCGGCTGCGATCCAGCTTCGCCAGCCGGGTATCCACGTTGCCGCGGACGTCCGTGATCTGGAGATCCGGTCGGGCGCGGAGCAGTTGCGCCCGGCGGCGGAGGCTGCTCGTCGCCACCACGGCGCCCCGCGGCAGCGTAGCCCAGTCCAGGCCGTCCCGCGTCACCAGCGCATCCCGCGGATCCTCGCGAAGCCCCACGGCGCCGAGGGCGATTCCGGCCGGCAGAACGGTCGGGAGGTCCTTGAGCGAATGAACCGCCAGGTCGATGCGGCCCTCGAGCAGGGCGTCATCAAGCTGCTTGGTGAACAGGGCGCGACCACCGATGCGGGAGAGCGGCATGTCCCGGACGACGTCGCCGGTCGTCCGGATCTCGATCCGCTCGGTGGCATAGCCGTGCGCGGCGAGGCGGGCGCGGACCCGTTCCGTCTGCCAGAGGGCGAGCGCGCTCGCGCGGGTTCCGAGGCGGAGGGGCGAGCCTCCCGGCATCAGTCCGCCTCCACGATGAGCGAGGGGTGGCAGGGTGCGCGGAGCCCGGCGGCGGCGCCGCCGACGCGCCCGCGTTCCGCAAATCTAACCGGACCGGAGCGCATGCTCAGCGGGCTCCGGCGACCCGCGTCGCGGCGTCGAGGCCGGAACAGAGCGCGTCCGGGAGGGCCACACCCCGGCGATACGATCCGGCGAGGAACAGCCCGGGGTTCGCCGCCTCGATCTCGTCCATCAGCCCGAGCCAGTGGTCGTACCCCAGCACGTACTGCGGAATCGCCCGCGGCCACCTGACCACTTGGCGAAAGCGGGGCTCCCCGCGGGCGCCGAGCAGCTCGCCTAGCTCCTGGCGCACCAGCTGTACGAGCGCGTCGGGATCGAGCGCCGCGAGCTCGGGTTGGCGGGCTCCCCCGACGAACGCGGTGAGGGTCACGCAGCCTTCCGGGGCGCGGCCGGGGAAGAGTGTCGAGGAGAACAGGACGCCCAGCAATCGGCGGCGCTCCACCGCCGGGACGAGGACACCGAAGCCGTCGAGCGGGTGGGTCACGTCCTCGCTGCGGAACCCCAGTACTACCACGGCCACGGGCGCATAGGGGATGTCCGCGAGCCCCGCCAGTCGGGCGGGCCCCGCGGTTTCCACCGGGAGCGACCCGAAGGTGTGCGCCGGACAGGCGAAGACGACTGCGTCGTGCCTCGCCTCGTCGCCCCCCACCCGGAGGACCCACCCGCTGGCCGCCCGCCGAACTCCCCGCGCCGGACAGGAAGTGCGGATCCGGTCGCCCAGACGCCCGGCCAGCGCCTCGGGAATCTCGCCCATGCCGGTCGGAAACGAGTGGATGCGTCCCGGCCCGCCCGCCATGGTCTTGCCGGCGACCCGGAGCGCCCGCCTGCGGGCCAACGCGCCCCGCAGGATGGAGCCGTGCTCCCGCTCCAGGGCATGAAGCCGCGGAAGCGCGTTCCGCACCGATAGCGAGGCCGGGTCGCCCGCGTAGATCCCGCCCACGAAGGGGCCGGCCGCGTAGTCGAGAAATTCGCCGCCGAGCCGCCGGCGGACGAAGTCGGCGATGCTCTCCTGGAGGGATGGATCGGCGCCGGGTACGAAGGGCTCGCGCAGGATCGCAAGCTTGCCCTTGAGCGAGAAGGCCCGGGTGGTGAGCAGCTCAGCGGGGGAGGCGGGGAGGGCCACGAGGCGGCCGGCCCGGACGACGTACCGCTTGCGGGCGGCCGGAGCAGCCTCGATCTGCCGCGTGGCCAGGCCGACTTCCTCGAACAGCGCCTGCACCTGCGGGTCTGGGTTCGCCAGCGAGTTGGGGCCCGCTTCGGCGAGGAAGCCGTCGCGCCGTTCGGTGCGAACGACGCCGCCCACCCGCGGCCCGGCCTCGTAGACCGTGACCGCATGGCCCAGGGCGGTGAGGCGGTACGCCGCGGCGAGGCCGGCGACGCCGCCGCCGATGATCGCGACCGACACCTACCGGAACGCCCGGGCGAGCCCCTCCTCGAGCACGGCGAACTCGGCGTCACCGTGGACCGCGGAGGTGAATGCCGCCTCGAACGCCGAGGGCGGGAGGTAGACGCCCGCATCCAGCATCGCGTGGAAGAAGCGGCTGTATGCCGCGCGGTCCGTGGCTTTGGCGCCGGCGTAGTCGTGCACGGGGCGGTCGGTGAAGAACGGGGTGAGCATCGTGCCCACTCGCTGCACGGTTACCGCAACGCCGGCCCCTTCCGCGGCCCGGATGACGGCCTCGGCCGCGCGGACCGCCCATCGCTCGGCCCGATCCCACACCCCCGGCGTGGCGAGCAGGTCCAGGGTGGCGATTCCCGCCGCCATCGCGAGGGGATTGCCGGAGAGCGTGCCGGCCTGGTACACGGGACCGGCCGGGGCCACCTGCAGCATGAGGTCCCGACGCCCGCCGTACGCCGCCGCCGGCAGGCCGCCGCCCATCACCTTGCCCAGGCAGGTCAGGTCGGGCGTGATGCCGAAGAGCACCTGGGCGCCGCGCGGGTGCACCCGCCATCCGGTCATCACCTCGTCGAAGATCAGCAGCGTGCCATGCCGCGCGCTGACCTCGCGCAGGCCCTCCAGAAATCCCGGCCTGGGCGGCACGACGCCCATGTTACCTGCCACCGGCTCCACCAGCACGGCAGCGATGCCGTCGGCCCGGGCGGCGAAGAGTCGCTCCACCGCATCGAGATCGTTGTACGGCGCGATGAGCGTGTCGGCGACGGCGGCCGGCGTGACCCCCGGCGAGTCGGGGAGTCCCAGTGTTGCCACGCCTGAGCCGGCGGCCGCCAGGAGCGCGTCCGCATGCCCGTGGTAGCAACCCTCGAACTTGACGACCGCGCGCCGGCCGGTCGCCGCCCGCGCGAGGCGCACCGCGCTCATGGTCGCCTCGGTGCCCGAGCTCACGAACCGCACCATCTCCACCGACGGGAACGCGGCGATCAGCCGCTCCGCCAGCCGGACCTCCAGCTCCGTGGGAGCCCCGTAAGTCGTGCCGCGGGCCGCCGCGGCACCGATGGCCGCCAACACGTCGGGGTGGGCGTGCCCGAGGATGAGCGGGCCCCAGGAGAGCACGAGGTCCACGTACCGGTTGCCGTCCACGTCCTCCAGCCACGCGCCTTCGCCACGCGCCATGAACCGGGGAGTGCCGCCCACGCTCCGGAACGCCCGGACGGGACTGCTCACCCCGCCGGGCATGAGCTGTTCCGCCAGCGCGAACAGGAATCCGGACCGCTCCGCCGAGGCCGGCACGACGCGCAGGCGCGTCATTGAGCGGGGTCCGGCTCGCGGAGCCATTCCGCCACGTCCTTTGCATGGTACGTGATGATCGCGTCCGCGCCGGCGCGCCGCATCCCCGTCAGGGCTTCCAGCACCGCCCGGCGCTCGTCGATCCAGCCGAGTTGGGCCGCGGCCTTCAGCATCGCGTATTCACCGCTCACGTTGTAGGCCACCAACGGCAGCGTCGTCCGCTCGCGCACGGCGCGAACGACGTCCAGATAGGCCAGCGCGGGCTTCACCATGAGGAAGTCCGCACCCTCGCTTTCGTCCAGCGCGGCCTCCAGCAGCGCCTCGCGCACGTTGGCCGGGTCCATCTGGTACTGGCGCCGGTCGCCGAACGCGGGGGCGCTGTCGGCGGCCTCCCGGAACGGCCCGTAGAACGCGCTGGCGTACTTCACCGCATAACTCAGGATCGCGCAGTCCTGGTGCCCCGCCCCATCCAGCGCGGCCCTGATGGCCCGGACCATCCCGTCCATCATGCCGCTCGGCGCCACGACGTCCGCCCCGGCCGCCGCGTGGCTGACGGCGACACGGCCCAGCACCTCCAGCGTCGCGTCATTGTCCACCGCACCGCCCTTCACGACGCCGCAGTGGCCGTGGCTGGTATACTCGCAGCAGCAGACGTCGGTCGCGAGCAGAAGACCGGGATGGCGGCCCCGGAGCCGCCGCAGCGCCCGCTGGACGATGCCGTCCGCCGCGTAGTTCTCCGACCCGAGCTCGTCCTTGGCCGCCGGCAGCCCGAACAGGATCACGGAGGGGATCCCGAGCACCCGGAGCCGGTCGGCCTCGCGGTCGAGCATGGCGTCCACCGAGAGCTGGAATACGCCCGGCATCGAGGACACCTCGCGGGCCACGTCGGTGCCGTGGACCACGAAAAGCGGCGCGATAAGGTCCTGGGCCGCCAGCCGGGTCTCGCGGGAGAGCCGGCGAAGCGCCGGCGTGCGCCGCCGACGGCGGGGCCGCACGAACGGGTAAGAGCTCACGGGCGGTGGGGGTTGCGGATGCTGGACGCGATCGGGAAGCGGGTCGGGCGAAAGGTACGGGCGGCCGTGGCCGCTCACAAGCGAGGGCGGCCGTTCAGCCCACCACGTGTGGGGTCTGACCTCGCCCTGTCCGCCGGGCGCGTATAGTCTTTGCAGGAAGCGGCCCGTAACCAGACGCACGCCCGGCTCGTTCCGGCAACATACCTCCGGCCTCGCGCCCTGCAGGGGCCGGCACTTTGGGTTCTCGCGGGCAGGTCCGCATGCGCTATCGCTCGCTGCTCCTCGTCTCGGCCATCGCGCTCGGCGGAGGGGCGTGTGCCCGCCCCCCGAGCCCCCCTGTTCCCGTCCCGCCGCTCGCTCCCCCCATCGCCATCGTGGACGCCGTGCTCTGGGACGGCACCGGCCGGGACCCCGTTCCTCACGCCGTGACACTGGTCCGGGGCAACCGGATCCTCTGCGCCGGCAGCGTCGGCGAGTGTCCCGTGCCCCAGAACGCCCGGGTCGTCGATGCCCGCGGGGGCTGGCTGATCCCGGGACTCATCGACACCCACGTCCACCTGCTGTTCCTCGAGCGAGGCAGCGCGGGCGAAGATCTGGCCAACGACCTCAAGGACCTGCTGGCGCAGGGCATCACGACCGTGCGCGACATGGGCACCAACCCGGTCGAGCTGCTCTCCCGCACCCGGGCGCTTGGCGCCGCCCCCCGGGTCTACGCGATGCAGCTCGTGGCCGGGTTCCGCTTCTTCTACGGGATGGAGCAGGTGGTGACCACCGACGGGAGCGTGGCCTACCGCCTGCCGCAGGCCCAGATCATGGAAGCCCGCGGCTGGACGCCGATGCTCTTCAACAAGGACGACGACGCGGACTCGCTCGTGGCCGTGGCCCAGAAGACCGGCGCGATCGGGCTCAAGCTCTATGCCTACCTCGATACGGCGTCGGTGCGGAAGCTCACGGAGGCCGCTCACCGCGCCGGGATGTCCGCCTGGGGGCATGCCTGGGTTCAGCCGGCCAACCCCCAGGACCAGGTGCTCGCGGGGGAGGACGGGATCGTCCACGCGTCGCTCTTCGTGGGCGATCTCTTCTCCGCCACAGGACGCGACAGCCTGCTAAGGAGCACGGCCATCCTCTGGGCCGGCGCCCGCGAAGCGACGCCGGCCGCGGCGCTCGACCCCCGCATCGGCGAGACCCTCGACAGCATGGCGAAGCGGGGGACGTTCCTCGAGCCGACCCTGGACGTGACCCTCCGGAGCGTGGCCCACTACGACGCTGAGCATGCCGAGCGGCCCTCCCTCCCGGAGCAGTACGCGCGGGCGGCCGTGGGGTTCAGCATGGCGGTCGCCCGGGAAGCGGCCAGGCGGGGCGTCCGGATGACGGCGGGCACCGACCACGTCGCCTACGGACCGGTACGGGACCGGGCATCGCTGGTCGACGAGCTCCGGCTCCTCGTCGACTCGGTCGGCTTGTCGCCGGAGGCCGCGCTCGTGGCGGCCACGCGGGATGCCGCGGTCGCCATCGGGGGCGAGGCCGCCCGCTCGGTCGGCACGATCGAGGCCGGTCGCTACGCCGACCTGCTGCTTCTGGACAAGAGCCCGCTCGACGACATCCGGAACCTGGACGGCATCCGGTGGGTGATGGAGGACGGAAGGCTCTGGCGGCCGTGGCAGCTACGGAGCGGTATCGCCCTGGCGGCCCCGGCCTCGACCGCAACTGATCGCGACGACGAGCCCGCCCTCACCCATCCCGGGCCGCGCTAGCGGGGCGCCCCGGCCCGGCCTTCGGCCGGGCCGCCGGTTTCCACCGGCAAGTCCTCCCGCTCCGCCCACTGGGTCCAGGCCCCCGCGTAGATCCGCACGTCCGGATAGCCCAGCAGGTAGCGAAGCGCGAAGAACACGTGGGTCGCCTCGGTCGTGGCGTTGCAGTACACGATGATCCGCTTGTCCGGCGTGACGCCCTGAGACTCGTAGCTCGCGCGCAGCGAGTCCAGCGGCTTCCAGACCCGCCCGAATCCCTGCTGACCCAGATCGTCCTGCCAGTAGTGGCTGATCGCGCCGGGAATGTGGCCATGTCGTATCTGCGCCCCGGCTTCACCGGAGAACTGGTCCGGCGGCCGCGCGTCCACCAGCACGGCGTCGCGCCGCTCGACCGCCCGCCGCACGTCGTCCAGGGCCGCGACCTCGGGACGGAACCGGCCCGGGGGTGGCGGCGCCGGCACCAATTTGGGATAGGGCTTCGCGATCGGCCGCTGCTCCAGCTCCCACTTGAAGTAGCCGCCGTCGAGCAGGTAGACCCGGGGATGGCCGTAGCTCGCCAACAGCCACGCGAGGAAGGTGGCGTCGATGTTGCGGGTTTCCCCTGCGCTGTACACCACCACCGGCTGGTCCCAGCGGATGCCGAGCCGCGCAAAGATCCGCGCGTACCAGTCCGCAGGCAGCAGCTGCATGGGCAACCCGTGGTCGGCCGCTCGCAGCGTCTCGATGTTCAGATAGGCCGCGTCCGGCAGGTGGCCTTTCAGGTAGGTGAAGGGATCGCTGCGCACGTCGATCAGGCGAAAGGCCTTCCCGCTCCGCTGCCACTCGGCGAGCTGCTCCGTGCTGATCAGCGCCGGCCGAACGGGAGCGCGGGGACCCGCCGGCGCCGGGGCCCCCGGGCCAATGCGCGCGCTGACGAGCAGCGCCCAGCTCGCCATGAGCAGCGCCCGTCTCACGGGTCCGAATCTCCGGGCAATCCCAGAGCCTCCTTCTCCTCCTCCACGTAGACCCGTGCCGCATTCCGCCGCAGGCGGGAGTTGAGCGAAACCGGCCGGTTCTCGTCGGGGGGAGGAAGCGCGGAGAGCGCGCGCTGCATCGGGACGCCCCTCTCGACCGCCGCCCGCATCTCTGTCCGGAGCTGCGTCACGTAATTCCGGGTCCGCTGGACCAGTTCCGCCGGCACCGCCGGGATGGCCCCGTGCCCGGGTACCACGACCCGCGGAGCGAGGGAGTCGATCCTGGCCAGCGCGCCGAGGAGCGCGGGCGCGCTCCCGTCCACCATCATCGTCACACCGTCCTCGATCAGGATGTCCCCGGCAAAGAGCACGCGCTCCGCGGGGAGCCAGACCATGAGATCGCCGGGCGTATGCCCCGGCCCGGGCGAGAACACCACGATGGTTCGGCCGCCGAGGCGGAGGGTGTCGCTTGCGGTGACCGGCCGGTCGGGCGTGTCGGCGAACTCGAACCCGCGCATCGCGTCGAGCCCCACGACCCGGATCCAGTTGATGACCTCCTCGTCCGGGCCGCCCTCCGAGGCCAGCGTCCGGGTGTCGGGATGCGCGATCACCCGGGCTCCGGCCTTCCGGAATACGATCGCTCCAAAATGGTGGTCCGGGTGGTGGTGGGTCAGCACGAGCCAGCGGATCGGCCGGCTGGTGACCGAGCGGATCGTCCGGAGCAGGGTCTCGCCCGCAGCGGGACTCGCCTCCGCGTCCACCACCACGACGCCCTCCCGGGTCACGATGAACCCGGCGTTGGCCCTCCCCTCCGACCCGCGCCCCGTGTCCCCCATGACCGCGTACACGCCGGGCGCGAGCGTCCGGAGCGGAAAGAGCGGCGGCCGCGAACCGGTGCCGGAAGCCGAAGCGCCCCATGCGAGCGGAAACGCATGGAGCGCGAGGAGGATGGTCGCGAGCAGGGCCCGGCTCAGGCTGCGGTGAAAGCGATGTCGACCGACTGGGTGTAGACGCCGCCCTTGTTGTCCTTCCACCTCATCGTCAACGGCGCCTCCCGGTCCGCCCGGAGCGAGAAGCTGACGACCGGGTCCCGGCTGATCCCCGAGGTCCACTCGAACCGGGCGACCTCGTCGCCGCCGTACGTGATGACCACGTCGTTGATGAAGTAAGCCGGGATGGGGTCGCCGTCCTTGGTGCGGAAGAACCCGGTGTCCATGGGATGGGAGATGATCGAGTTGACCGTGATGATCTCGCCCTTCACGATCCGGTCGGGCACGCGGATCCGGGCCTCGCCGACTTGATGTCCCATGGTCAGCCGCAACCGTTCAAGGTGACCAGCACCTTGGTGTAGTCCGCCCACAACTCGCCGGTGCTGGTCTCGAGAATCGCGCGGACCCAGGTCGACCGCTTCATCTTGATCCGGGTGGAGATCGAGACCTGTCCCGCGGCCGGCGTGAGGTAGAACCCGGCCACGTGGGGGTCGGGATTGTGGTCGACGATGAGATGGATGCCCTTGACGTAGCGCTCGGAGGTCATCGGGAGGTCGCTCTCGATGATCACGGGAACGATCCGCCCGTCTTCCGCAACCGCCGGCATGTCGAGCTGCACATGCGCGCGGGTGATCGGGCGCCCGCCGAACCGCTCCCGGTAGATCCGCGCGACTTCCTCGTTGGGGATCTCCGGGTCGCCCGGTCCCGCCGGCAGGGCCTGTCCCAGCAGCCGCCCGGATCGGGAAAGGGCGCCCGAGCCTACGATACCGGCGGATGCCAGCGCGAGAGCCTGGAGGAACGAACGTCGGGGAAGTCCGCTATATACTGCCACACACCCTCCATCGGCGCGGTCAGGGCGCCGTGCAGCGCGCCGCCATCCGCTTAGAATGCGTACGGCCCGGGCCCGGGAAAAGCAAGGCCCGGCGCTCATGCAATCGCGCCGGTGCAGGAGCTGCCGGCTCCCGCGGTGCAGCCGAAGCAGTGGGGACCCGTGGTGATA
>Ga0187823_10000091_pt1 | contig 19242 bp, 15 predicted proteins | sample NC_wetland_sal_i_12_FD_132968 | JGI IMG/M metagenome (GOLD analysis project Ga0187823, IMG submission 132968) | Wetland sediment microbial communities from Neuse River Estuary, North Carolina, USA - SourceSoil_3 | ecosystem: Environmental > Aquatic > Freshwater > Wetlands > Sediment | place...
AGAATACATTCAGACGGACATCAATCAGCTGCCCATGGAAGCCGCCATCGGGGCGAACGGCGAACCGGTCACCGTGCAGGTGGAAACCCGCGGCGGGACGATTCGGGCAAAAGTCTGGCGCATGAAGGTAGGACGCTGCGATCTGCTGCTGCTCGATTCCAACATTGAAGGCAACCATCCCGAAGACCGTGAGCTCACCTCGCGGCTGTATGGTGGCGACTCGCGCATCCGCATCCGCCAGGAATTGTTGCTGGGGATAGGGGGTTTCCGAGCCCTCAAGGCCATGGGCATCACCCCCGGCGTTCTGCATCTGAATGAGGGCCATAGCGGATTTGCCGTTCTGGAGGCGATTCGTGACCGGCTGCAAACCGAAGGGATTGGTTTTGATCACGCCGTGCGCCGGGTTTCCCGCGAAACCGTTTTCACCACCCACACCCCGGTGCCCGCCGGCCACGACAGGTTTTATGCCGAACTGATGGAGGAGCATCTTGGCCCCATGCGCGATGCCCTGGGCATCTCGCAGCAGAAGCTGATGGAACTGGGCCGGGAAAATCCCGGGGACCAGAACGAGGACTTCTGCATGACTGTCCTCGGGTTGAGGCTTGCCCGCCGAGCCAACGCGGTCTCCGCTTTGCATGGAGAGGTTTCACGGCACATGTGGACCGGGCTTTATCCCGGCAAGCCGGAAGACGAAGTCCCCATCGGACACATTACCAATGGCGTGCATGTCCCTTCCTGGCTAGCGCCGCAAATGTTCCGCCTTTACGATCGCCACCTGGGAACGGGCTGGCAGGAGAACAATGCCGACCCGGCGATCTGGGAAGGCATCGAGAACGTGGACGATGGCGAACTCTGGGAAACCCATCTTCACCTGAAATCGCGCCTGCTGGATTTTGTGCGTCACCGCGTGGTCGAACAGGCTGAGCGCCGCGACGAATCTTCCGAGATGCTGTTACGCCTGGGCCGGGTACTGAGTCCGGATGCGCTGACCATCGGATTTGCGCGCCGTTTTGCCACTTACAAGCGGGCCGACCTGATTCTGGCGGACATTGAAAAACTGACTTCCATGGTGAACGATCCCAAGCGGCCGGTGCAGTTCATTTTTGCCGGCAAGGCGCATCCCCGCGACGAACCCGGGAAGAAGGTGCTGCAGCAGATTGCCAAACTGATGCGGCAGGTGGAGTTCGCCGACAAGTTTGTTTTCGTCGAAGACTACGACATCAACGTGGGCCGCCATTTCGTGCAGGGAGTCGATGTCTGGCTGAACAATCCCCGCCGCCCGCTGGAGGCTTCCGGCACCAGCGGCCAGAAAGTGGTGTTGAACGGAGGCCTCAACCTTTCGGTGCTCGACGGCTGGTGGGCCGAGGCTTATGACGGGTTGAACGGGTTCGCCATCGGCACCGGCCGGACTCATTCCGACATGAGCATTCACGATAATCGCGACGGCGAAGATCTCTATCGCGTGCTCAAAGAAGAAGTGATCCCGCTCTACTACGAGCGCGACCGCGATGGCCTGCCGCGCGGCTGGATCCGGCGCATGAAGCGCACCATCCGGACCCTGGGCTGGCGCTTCAATGCCAACCGCATGGTGATGGATTACACCTTGAAATGCTACGTGCCGGCGGCCGGAGGCATGTCCAGCGATCTCAGCAAGAAACTGTGATCCGGGACGGTGTGGGGCGGACACTCCTGTCCGCCGCTTTTGACCTTGATTTTGACTTCAGGATTTTGGCTTCAGGATTTTGATTTTGATCTTGATCTTTTGGATTTCGTCACGGAGTTCAACGGCAAAATCAAAATCAAAATCAAAGTCAAAGGCGGCGGACAGGAGTGTCCGCCCCACACGGTTGCAGGATCAATCGGCGGCGAATACTTCGTCGGGAGAACTTTTTCGTTCCGAGCGCGGCAGAGTTGCCACCACCTGGGTGCCGTGGCTGTCCGAATCCATTTCCAGCTGGCCGCCCAGTTCGTGAATGCGTTCCCGCATCCCCGCCAGCCCTACTCCCCCGTGCGCACCATGGCTGCGAAAGCGGGCCAGAACGTCCGCGGGGATGCCCTTTCCGTAGTCTCTAACCCGCAGCACCACCTTGACCTCAGTCAGCCTCAAGGAGACATCCGCCCGCCGGCTCTTGGAATGGCGATGCACATTGGTCAGGCTTTCCTGCAGAACGCGGAAAAGTGCCAGCTCCAGCGAACTGGGCAGTCGGCCGAGATCTTCGGGCATGTCGAGACTGGTGGGAATGCCACTGCGCTTCGCAAAGCCCTCCACATACCATCTTGCGGCCGAGGCAAATCCGGTTTCATCCAACAATGGCGGATGCAGGAGATGGGAGATGGTGCGGGTTTCGGTCATGGCCTGGTCGAGAAGCTTGATGCATTCCCCGATCAGCGCATTGTCCGGCACCGACTTGGCCAGCATGGCCAGGTTCATCTTCGCACCCACCAGGTATTGTCCCAGGCTGTCGTGAAGTTCGCGGGAGAATCGCCGGCGTTCCTGGTCCTGCAGCTCCAGCAAGCGCACGCTGAGAGTGCGCAAGGAGGCTTCCGCCTGCTCCCTGGCTTTCAACTCCGCGTTGAGCATGCGGTAGTGCAGGAAGAACAGCGCCAGGGTCAGGATGAACGCCGCGCACAGAATGTACGCGGTGATGCGGAACAGCCGTTCCGACCGCGCCCGGCGGACGTCCAGGAGCTGCTGTTCCTCGTCCTGCATTCTCTGCAACAACCCATCCGCTTGCGCGGACACATCGATAATCTCCTGCCGCAGCCGCACCTGTTCCAGGTTGTCGGGAGCCTTGCTGTGCTTCAACTGGACTGACCGGTCGAGCAGATCCAAACGGCGGTGGGTAATACCTTCGAGATTTTTCCAAAGATTGGCCTGCTCGGGATTGTCGGACGTTTGTTGCTCGATCAGCTTCAATTTTTTGGGAATTTCGCCCGCCGCCGCTTGATATTCTTCGAAAAAAGCGTCGTCGCCGGTATCGACATAGCGGGTGCGTGCCCGGCCGGCGCGAGCACTGATGGTGTTGATGTCGGCCAAAGAGGATTGAACGTCGCGGGTATGGCTGACCCAGCGCTCCGCAGTGCGCAGCCGGACCGCGGTGACATACGCCGCTATTCCGCTGAAAAGCAGCAGAACGACAGCCGCGCCAAATGCGAGCTGGGTTCGCGTCCGTTGTGACACCAGTTGGTTCACGGGCCCTTTGCATTCCGAAGGACAGGAAAAGTCTTATTCAACGGTAGCGACGGCGTGATCGGGTGTTGTGATCACGCGCATGAGGATTTTATACCACTTCAGGTAGAAGGCTGGCGGAAGCGAGTGGGAGTCGAACCCACCGGCGACAGGAAAACCTGCCGCCCGCCGGTTTTGAAGACCGGGAAGATCACCGGACCCCATGCGCTTCCAGAGACAAACCAAAGCGGCCACGGATGTCGCGGATTTCCCCGGATGAGAAACTCTTAATGGGAACCTTTGAAAACTAGATCCGCGCGAATCCGCGAAAATCCTTGGCCGCCGTTTTAATCCTCAGCTACTTCGGCTGGGGGACGATGCGCAGATACGGCTTGGGGGACTTCCATCCGCCGGGATATTTCTGCTGCGCCTCATCGTTCGAGACCGCCGGCAGGATTATGACATCGTCGCCGGGCTTCCAGTTCACCGGCGTGGCCACCTTGTGCTTGGCGGTAAGCTGCATGGAATCGAGCACCCGCAGCACTTCGTCGAAGTTACGGCCGGTGCTCATGGGATAGCTGAGCTGCAGCTTGATCTTCTTGTCCGGCCCCACCACGAAAACGGTGCGCACGGTGGCATTGTCCGCGGCGGTGCGGCCCTCGCAGGTTTCGCCCGCCTCGGCGGGCAACATGCCGTAGAGTTTTGCGACCTTGAGCTGCGGGTCGCCGATCATGGGGTAGTTGACCTTATGTCCCTGCGTCTCCTCGATGTCCGCTGCCCACTTGCCATGACTGCTCACCGGGTCAACGCTGAGCCCGATGATTTTTGTGTTGCGCTTGGCGAATTCCGGCTGCAGCCCGGCCATGTAGCCGAGTTCGGTGGTGCACACCGGAGTGAAGTCCTTGGGATGTGAGAATAGGATCGCCCAGCCGTCGCCGATCCACTCATGAAAGCGGATCGGGCCTTGCGTGGTTTCGGCGGTGAAGTCCGGAGCTACGTCGTTGATGCGAGGGACGCTGGGGGTTTCGGTTGCGGTGCTCATGGTTTGCTCTCCTCAGTGACTGATTTGGATGATCCCGGAATGCCGGGATTTTGATTGCTCCCGTCCAGGCCTTCATGAGCGGGTGGGAATCAAGGCAAAAAATAACCCACCCGATTTCGGCCGGGTGGGTGTCGGAAAACCTTGCTGCGCTACCCACACTCCGGCGTCCGCCGACAACAACACAGGACGCATGGAGTCGAGTTGATTCGCATTCAGGCATAGGATACGCGGCCCGTGAAATCCAGTCAAACGGCCGCTAAGGCCTCCCCCGTACCGGAAGGCAAGCCACGAGCCACGTGGGGACAGCCGCCTCCGGCTGTCCGGCGGAGCAAGGGCTCCGCTGATTTGGCTCCCCAAAGCCGCGGGCGAGTCGCCCGCGGCCACACCGGCAGGGGCGGCGGTTTGCGGTGAATCGCGCCAAACACTGTTGTGGCTGTTATGCCTCTTGAGCGGCACGAAATTTTGAAATGGAAACACCTTTCCCGAAGCGGTTCGAGGCTACAATAAAATCGTCATGGCACCCGAACTCCGCCGCTTTCCTTTCGTGCAGCTCGATGTTTTTTCCTCGCGCCCCTTCGAGGGAAATTCCCTGGCCGTGTTTCCCGATGGCCGCGGGCTAAGCGATCAGCACATGCAGGCCCTGGCGCGCGAGATGAATCTTTCCGAGACCACCTTCGTGCTGCCGCGCGATGCCGCCACCGAGCGGGAACGCGGAGTAAGAGTCCGCATCTTTACCGTGCAGGAGGAGTTGCCTTTTGCCGGCCATCCGACGCTGGGCACGGCCTTCGCGCTGCGCGGTTCGACCGGCGCCGGCGAGGTGGCCCTCGAACTGAACGTGGGCCGGGTTCCGGTGCATTTTGAGGAGAAGGCGGGCGAGCCCGTCTTCGGCGAGATGACCCAGGTGGAACCGAAGTTCGGGATGATTCACGATCGCGAGGCCGTGGTCCGCGCCACCAGCCTGCGCGACGGCGACATCGATCCCTCACTTCCCATCCAGACCATTTCGACCGGCCTGACCTTCACCATTGTCCCGTTGCGTGGACTGGATGTGATCCGCCGGCTGCAGGTGAACCTCGCGACTTCGAAGGAGTATCTGCAGCAGTCGGGAGGCGGTAATTTCTTTTACTTCGTGACCCGGGAGACGGTCGATCCCGCCGCCCGGCTGCATGCCCGCATGCTGTTCTACGGCGGTGAAGACCCGGCTACCGGTTCCGCCGCGGGCTGCGCCACCGCCTGGATGGTGGCGCATGGCGTGGCACAGCCCGACGAGCGTGTGCTCATCGAGCAGGGAATCGAAATGCTGCGGCCGAGCCGGATCTTTGTGCGGGCCTCGCGCGTGGATAACAGAGTGGTTAACGTGCGCGTGGGAGGAAATGCTGTGGAAGTCCTGCGCGGAGAAGTTTCTTTCTGAACCGCCGGGCCGGATTGCCGCGAAAAATTACCACCAGCACAAGCGCGAATTTTTTTCAATGGGGCTAATTGACCATTAGCATCGGCGGCACTTTACAGCCGGCTCTTCTGCCTTTAGCATTTTGTCTCGTTCTTGAATTCTCTACATCAACCGAAAAAGCATATGACCTCTGGCGCCCTCATCAGGTTCAGGCTGCCTTCTCGGAAGCGGGACTAAAGCCGGAATGAAGCCGAAACGAACCATTCTCTGCGTAGACGACAACGAGCAGTCGCTTTCCATCCGCAAGGTCATGCTGGAAACACGCGGCTATCGCGTCATCGCCTGCGGCAGCGGCGAGGAAGCACTGGAGCGGTTTAAAAAGGGCGGGATCGACCTGGTGCTCACCGACCTGATCATGCCCGGCGTGGATGGCAGCAAACTGATCGACGCCATCAAGACGCTCTCGCCGCAAACCCCGGCGATTCTGTTTTCCGGCAAAGTAAGAATCTACGATCGCGATACCCGCGCCGACGTATTCCTGCCCAAAGGCATGTACGCTCCGGCGGAATTGCTGGAGCGCATCCGGTTGTTGCTGGTCCGCAAGCGCGGTCCCCATCGCGCCCACTCCAAGGCGCAAGCCGCCGGACGCCTGGGCGCTGCTTGAGACGTTGACCCTCCCAACTTCTGCCAACCCTGAGCGGTCCCGCGCAGCGCAGGCTTCGTGTAATATCGAACTGCTGGATGCCTGCCTTCATCGAAGCCGTGGAACTGCGCAAGACCTACCGCGTGGGCAAAATTGACGTTCCCGCCCTCCGGGGCATCTCTTTTAATGTGCAAAAGGGAGAATTTGTCAGCGTCGTAGGCCCCTCGGGCAGCGGCAAGTCCACCCTCTTCTACCTGCTGGGCGGCCTCACGCGCGCCGATTCCGGGCACGTGGTCATTGATGGCGACGATTTCGCGCAACTCTCCGACGCCGAGCGCACCCGGCTGCGCAAGCGCAAGATCGGATTCGTCTTCCAGAAGTTCAACCTGTTGCCCACGCTCGATGCCCAGTCAAACATTGATATCGCGCTCGACATCGCCGGTGCGAACGGGGCCCGCGACGCCACTTACTTCGACAAGATTGTGGGCCTGTTGGGCCTGGACAAGCGCCTCCACCATCGGCCGTCCGAACTCTCCGGTGGTGAACAGCAGCGGGTGGCGCTGGCCCGGGCACTGATCAATAAGCCGGCCATTGTTCTTGCCGACGAACCCACGGGCAACCTGGATTCCAAGAATTCCGAAATCGTTTTGGCCATGCTGCGGCATTCCAACCGGGAGCTTGGCCAGACCGTGCTGATGATTACGCATAACCCGGAAGCCGCCGCCTATGGCGACCGTATCATTCATATGCGCGACGGCGAGATCGTGGCTCCCGACAAGGACCCGCAGTGGACCGGTCACTCCGACTAACTGCAAGGCGCGGAGTGTCAGCGAAAGCCACGCGCGGCTTCCGGCGCATGGTTCAGATGGGGGAGTTGTCCGCTGAAAATTCATTGTGAACACCTCTGAACTCATCTACGACTGGAACCAGAGGGATGCCGCTACGCTGCGGCTGGCCGGCCCGGTACTGCTCAACGATGAGACCCTGCGCGATGGCCTGCAGTCGCCTTCCGTCCGCGATCCCTCAGTTGCCGAGAAAGTTCAGATCCTGCATTTGATGGAAGCCCTGGGCATCAACTCCCTCGACCTCGGGCTGCCGGGCGCGGGGCCGCGTGCGCTGGCAGATTGCGAAGCGCTGGCCCGCGAAATCGTCCGGCACAAGATGAAGATTCGCGCCAATTGCGCCGCCCGCACCCACGAAAATGATATCCGGCCGATTGCCGATATCGTGCAGCGCACCGGGCTCAACATCCAGGCCGCTACCTTTATTGGCTCCAGCCCGATCCGGCGTTACACCGAGGGCTGGACCGACGACTTCCTGGTCGAGACCACGGAAAAGGCGGTGAAGTACACGGTCTCGCTGGGCCTCGATCCCATGTACGTGACCGAGGACACCAGCCGCTGCGATCCGGCCATGGTCAAGCGCCTGTATTCGACCGCGATCAGCTGTGGGGCGCGGGCCATCGTGATTTGCGACACCGCGGGGCATGCGACCCCCATGGGAGCGTTTGCCCTGGTGCGTTTCGTCCTTGAAGAAGTGGTGAAGCCTTCGGGAGAAAAGATTCGCGTGGATTGGCACGGGCACTGCGACCGCGGCCTGGCGATTGCGAACTCGATGGCGGCCCTGATGGCGGGCGCTGCATGTGTCCATGCGTGCGCCCTGGGAATTGGCGAACGTGTCGGCAACACGCAGATGGATCAGATGCTGGTGAATTTGAAACTCATGGGTATTGCTCCCTGGGGAGACCAGGACCTCACCCGGCTGAAGGAATATTGCCAGGCGGTCTCGAAGGCCACGGGCGTGCCCATCCCGGCGAATTATCCGGTGGTCGGGGAAGACGCATTCCGCACCGCCACAGGAGTGCATGCGGCGGCGGTGGTCAAGGCCTATAAGAAGAATGATATCGAACTGGCAAACGCCGTCTATTCCGGCGTGCCTTCGCAAATGTTTGGGCTGGAGCAGATCATTGACATCGGACCCATGAGCGGCAAGTCGAATGTGCTGTTCTGGCTGGAACGCCACGGCGTACCGGCAACGGACGATGTCGTGGAAAGAATCTACCAGCGCGCCAAGGCCTCCAACCACACCCTCACCGAGACAGAAATCCGCGAGTGCCTGAACGCAGTGTAGGCGCGGGCGCCCCGCCCGTGCGGCAGCGCTCCGAACCATTCAGATCAAGCATTTAGAGTAATGACATTTCCAAATATGGAGTAGAATATATATAATAGTGGAGACCATGACGGCCACCTCAAACTCGCATATCGCCGGGATCACACTGGAAAAACCCGCCGATCTCTCCAGCAGGAAAATCCAGGAGAAACTGAGCCCTTCTGCCATCGTCGGATTTTTCCGCCTCGCCGATCTGTGGCAGCTGCGCGACGAAGACGCTCGGGCACTTTTGGGCGGGATTTCCAACGGCGCGTATTACAGCCTCAAGCGGCGTCCGTCCAAGACTTTGGACCAAGACAAGCTCACCCGCATTTCGCTGCTGCTCGGAATTTTCAAGGCGTTGAACATCCTGTACAGCAAGAAGCTGGCTGACGCCTGGGTGCAACTGCCTAACAGCAATCCCATGTTCGGCGGGGAACCGCCCCTGGCCTCGATGATCAAGGGCGGGGTGCCGGCCATGATTCGCGTGCGGCAACTCGTGGATGCGCGTCGCGGCGGCCGGTAGTGGCCCCTCCTATCACGCAGCTTCATCAGGACAACACCCATCGCCTGGTTCCCGCCCGCTACAGTGACGGCAACGCCAGCGTGCTGGCAAGGCTCACCTCCGACCTGCCGCACCTGCGGGATCTTTTCCAGCTCGAAGGCGCAACCAACGAACGCTTGCTGGGAGAGGCGAATCTGCTGCCAGGGATCACCGTCCACGAACTGGTATTCGGAATTCCCAACTGGCACATCGTCAATGCCGCCTTCACTCATGCGCGTCCCGAGGGAAGCCGGTTTAATAGCGCGGACCGCGGGGCGTGGTATTGCGCCTTCACGCTCGAAACCGCCCAGGCTGAAGTCGCGTTTCACTTTGCCCAGAGTTTGCGCGAGGTGAACTGGGAAGAGAGCGAAAGCGCGACCTACCGCGAGTATCTCGCCGATTTTCGCGCCGGGTTTCACGACATCCGCAAGAGCTCTGAGCACACCGGCTGCCTTGATCCGGTGAGCCACATCGCGTCACAAAAACTCGCTCGCGAGCTATTGAATCAAGGCTCAGCCGGATTGATCTATCCCAGCGTTCGCCATCGAGGGGGCACGTGCCTCGCCTGCTTTCGTCCCGCGCTAGTGATCAACGTTCGGAAGGGTTGGGTCGTCACGCTGGAGTTTGCCGACGCCTTTGCCGTGCCAACGGTCCATATAGAAAAGGTGCGGAAGACGACATAACCACTGGCCAGTGCAACGCGGCGTAACGATTACTGTCCCGCCGTAATCGGACGGGCGTCGAGCACGCTATCTCCAACTCCCGGTGGAGCGTTGTAAGATGAGAAACCAGTCGTCAGTCTTCAGTCATCCGTCGTCAGTTCTCAGGTGCAGCCACCACCTGCACATGATCTGACTGACGACCGACGACTGACGACCGACGACTGACGACTGATCCATGCCTGGCTCGCAACCAGAAGTGTCGGAGCTGTTTCCTGGGGTGCAGCAGGAAGTGAGCCATCTTTGTTCGTTGCCCGAGATTCGCTCCGCCTTCACCTGGTTTCGCGCCCAGGAGCCACAGTTCGCGCAGTGGCAGCTGGAGCTGGCGCGCATCCCGGCGCCTCCCTTCGGCGAAAGCGCCCGCGGACAATGGCTGGCGGACAAGTTTTCTGAACTCGGCCTGGAATCGGTCCACAGCGACGAAGTCGGCAATGTTTTCGGCACGCACGCCGGCTACGGGCACGGACACGTCTCCCTCAGCGCTCACCTGGACACGGTGTTTCCCGCAGGCACGCCCCTGAACGTCCGGCAACAGGGCAGCCGGTTGTACGGCCCTGGAGTCTCCGACAACGGCGCCGGTATCACCGCGATGCTGGCCATGGTGGCGGCCTTGCGCGCGCAGCGCATCCGGCACGCCTTGCCGCTTCTGTTTATCGGCAACGTGGGGGAGGAAGGTGAAGGCGACCTGCGCGGCATGCGCCACATTTTCTCTCAGCCGCGCTGGAAAGATCAGATCCACTACAGCCTGGTGCTCGATGGCGCGGGCGCGGACACCATCGTGGCCGAGGCCCTGGGCAGCCGCCGCTTTGAAGTGATCGTGCGCGGCCCAGGCGGACACTCCTGGAGCGATTTCGGCGCGCCCAATCCCATCGTGGTGCTGGCGCGCGCGGTACAGGGGTTCGCGCAAACCCCGGTGCCGGCCTCGCCCAAGACCACGTTCAACGTCGGCGTGATTCGCGGCGGAACCTCGGTGAATTCGATTCCGGAATCGGCCAGCATGCGGGTGGACATTCGTTCCACGTCGATGGCGGAGATGGAACGCCTGGAGCGCGCTCTGCGGCAGGCGCTCGACCAGGCAGTCGAAGAGGAGACGCGGGCCACGGAAGCGCGGACGGCTTCGCGGCGGCGGCCCTTTGGGCTCAGTTCCGAGGTGCTGGTGATCGGAAACCGCCCCGCGGGCGAGCTCTATCCCAACGCCCGCATCCTGCAAGTGGTTCGCGCGGTGGATGCGCAACTGGGCAATGCGGCGCAAGTGCAACGCGCTTCGACGGACGCCAACATCCCGCTGTCGCTCGGACTCGAGGCCATCGCCATCGGCGGCGGCGGCGCCGGCGGCGGGGCGCACACTTTACAGGAATGGTTTGACTGCAGCGGACGCGAGCTCGGCCTCAAGCGCATTCTGCTGACTTTGCTCGGTCTTGCCGGAGTCGCCTTATGAAACTGGGAACCAAAGTTGTCCTGCTGGCTATCGTTTCGACTGCGGCCCTGACGGCAGCTGGAGCGCAGAACTTGCCCGCCCAACCCCGGGCTGACGTCATTTTTATCAATGCCAACATTTACACCGGCGTGGTGGATACATCTTCGTTTCATGCCGTCGAGCGCGCGGAAGCCCTGGCGGTGCGCGATGGACGCATCGAGGCCGTGGGCCGCAACGACGAAATCGTGAAGCTGAAAGGACCATCCACTGAAGTGGTCGACCTGGGCGGGCATTTCGTCATGCCCGGGTTTAACGACGCTCACGTGCACCTGGCCAATGCGGGCTTTCAGCGGCTGACCGTTGACCTGCTGGGAGTGAAGTCGCTGACTGAGTTTCGTGAGCGCATTCGCGCCCGGGTCGAGAACGCCGCGCCCAACGAGTGGATTGTTGGCGGCGGCTGGGACCAGACTTTGTGGCCGGTCAAGGAACTTCCCAGCCGCTGGGACATTGATGAAGTCACCACCGATCATCCCGTGTTCCTCGAACGCGTCGACGGCCACATTGCGGTGGCCAACACCCGCGCCTTGCAACTGGCGAGCATCACGGTTGCGAGCAGGGACCCCGCAGGTGGCAAGATCGATCGCGATACCACCGGTCAGGCTACCGGCATCCTGCGCGAAACCGCGCGCCAGGCGGTTACCGCCGTCATTCCCAAACCCAATCATGACCGGCGCCGGCAGGCCATTGAAGCCGGGCTGCAGGACCTGGCCCGCAGCGGCATCACATCCGTGCAGGACAATTCCGATTACCAGGACTCGAAGCTGGCCTGGGACGATTTCCAGATCCTGGAAGAAATCGAGCGCGAGGGCAAACTCACCGCCCGCATCACGGAGTGGTTAAACTTCAACGATCCCTTGACCGTGTTGCAGGAGCACCGCGCAGCGCATCCCCAGTCCGATCACATGCTGCACACCGGCATGCTCAAGGGCTTCATGGATGGATCGCTGGGCTCGCGGACCGCCGCGCTGACCGACCCCTACGCCGATGATGCCGCCAGTTTCGGACTGCCGCAGTATCAGCAGGACGAACTTACGCGGATGACGAAAGAGCGGGTGAACGCAGGCTTCCAGATCGGTTTCCACGCCATCGGCGACAAGGGCGTGCAAATGGCGCTGGACGCCTTCGCCGCCGCAGAAAACGACCATGCGGGAACGACGGACCATGTGGGGACGGGTCTCCGACCCGTCCAGGCCGAGCGCAGCTCGGCTATGCCTGCCACCGTCCCAGACTTCCGCTTCCGCATCGAGCACGCCCAGGTAACCACCCCTCTGCAGATCGCGAAGTTCAAAGAGTTGAAAGTGATCGCCTCCATGCAGCCCAGTCACGTGCTTACCGACATGAATTGGGCCGAGGCCCGCCTGGGTCCGAAGCGGGCCGCCTATTCCTACGCCTGGGCAGCATTTCTGAAGAAGGGCGTAGTGCTGGCCTTTGGTACGGACTATCCGGTCGAACCGGTTGCGCCCTTCCGCGGCCTCTACGCCGCCGTGACCCGAAAGAGTGAAGACGGCAAGAAGGAATACTATCCCGAACAGAAACTGACCATGGAACAGGCCATCGCCGCTTACACCACCGGTTCGGCATTCGCCGAGTTCGCGGAAAAGGACAAGGGCACGCTGGCTCCCGGCATGCTGGCCGACCTGGTCGTTCTGGATACAGACATCACTTCCGTGCCCCCGGAAAAAGTCCTTGCCACTAAAGTGCTGCGCACCGTGCTGGGAGGGAAGACGGTGTACCAGGCCAAATGACCGTTGTCATTCGCCACCAGCCATGTGGGGACAGCCGCCCCGGCTGTCCGGCGGAACGGAGCTCCGCGTGGATGAGAACGTTGATATGGGAATGATCGCTCCAAACCTTAAGCGAGCGGAGCTCGCCCGGACAGCCGAGGGCGGCTGTCCCCGCGTAGTCAGTGCCCGGCAAACTCTTTCTCCTTTGTTAGTCTAGCCAGGTGTCCCGCTCCCTCAAAGCCCACATTCTTCTGGTTCTGATCACGCTCATCTGGGGCTCGAATTTTGTCGTCATCAAGAATGCGCTGGCCGATATTTCTCCCCTGTTTTTCAACGCGGTCCGAATGAGCCTGGCGGCGGTGGTGCTGGCCGCGGTCTTCTATCGCGAACTCGGCCGCCTCACCGCCAGCTCCCTGCGTTCGGGACTACTGGTGGGTGTCTTCCTATTTATCGGGAACGAATTGCAGACTGTCGGCCTGAAATTTACGACGCCCTCGAAATCAGCCTTCCTGACCGGCGTCTCTGTGGTTCTGGTTCCGGTATTGCTCGCTTTGTTCTGGAAGCGCCCGCTCAATCGCTGGACCTCCGCCGGCGTGGTTCTGGCGTTTGCTGGCTTGTATTTGCTGACGGTACCAGCGTCCACCGGAGGCGGGCTCAACCTGCACAGCATGAATCAGGGCGACCTGTTGACTCTCGGGGCCGCGCTGGTATTTGCTTTCCACATTATTTTCATCGAGCACGCAACCCGGACCCAGGGATGGCAGCAAATCACCGTGGTGCAGGTTGCCGTGACTGCGCTTCTGATGATTCTGACCGTCCCGCTGGCGGAGAAGGTCTACGTGGTCTGGTCTCCGCGGGTGCTCTGGGGAATCGGGATCACGGGCTTTTTGAGCCTGGCGCTGGCTTTTGCCATCCAGGCCTGGGCGCAGCAATTCACTCCCGCCACGCATACTGCGCTGATCTTCACCCTGGAGCCCGTCTTTGCCTGGCTCACTTCGTTCGTCTTTCTGGGAGAACGTCTGGGCGGGCGTGCCGGGTTGGGAGCAGGCTGCATCCTGGCCGGACTGCTGATTTCGGAAGAGAAGGCGAGCGTGGAATCGATGGCGGTTTCTCCCGACCACGCCGCTGTCCCCGGCCAGCACGGCTAGCCTCCCGGCCTCTACCACAACACTTTTCCAGGAATTTGCGTCTAATTCACTGGAAGTAAGGTTGCTGACTGCTGTTGGCGGGAAGGTATAATCAGCAGGGCAGATTATTATCGGAGGAAGTCATTATGAATCAGCGCGCAAGCGCTCTTTGGGGACGTTTGAAGGCGAACCGTCTCGCCTACAGCATTTCTATCCTGATCACGCTGACCGTGGGTATCCTGATCGGGACCGTGATCTCCTCGGGCGTAAAGGGCCAGGACAAGAAATCATCCTCCGACGTGGCCCCGCTGACCGTGCCTTCGCCGCAGGTGCTCTCCAACCAGTTCTCCCAGATCTCCAAGCAACTCGAGCCCAGCGTGGTCAACATCAACACGGAATCGACCATCAAGACGCCCCGCCGGCGCCGCGGCGTCCCCAATGGGGACGACGATGCCAACCCCTTCGACGACTTCTTCGACCGCTTTTTCGGCGGACCGGGCGGTCAAGGAGGCCAGGGCGGCGGTTCCATTCGCGAGCGCTCTCTGGGCTCCGGCGTGATCGTGGACCCCAAGGGTTATATCGTTACCAATCGCCACGTAGTGGAGAAGGCAGACCGGATCCGGGTCAAGCTGCAGGATGATCCGCCGGGCATGCTGCATGACGCCAAAGTGGTGGGATCCGACCAGGAAACCGACCTGGCCGTCATCAAGATTGAAAGCGACAAGCCGCTCCCAGTGGCAAAGCTGGGCAATTCTGACAGCATGCAGGTGGGCGACTGGGTGCTGGCAGTAGGCAGTCCGTTTGGCTTGCAGGAAACCGTGACCGCTGGCATCGTATCGGCAAAAGGCCGCAACATCGTGCCCCAACGCCAGTTCCAATCCTTTATCCAGACCGATGCCGCCATCAATCCGGGCAATTCCGGTGGTCCGCTTGTAAACATGGCGGGCGAAGTCATTGGCATCAACACCGCCATCCTCACTGACACCAACGCCTACGCGGGCGTGGGATTTGCCTTGCCCTCGAACACCGTGGCGCAGGTTTACAACCAGCTGGTCGGTCCCGACCACCGGGTATCGCGCGGCTCGATCGGAATCATGTTTAACGCGCTGGACAACCCGGCCATCGCGAGAGTCTATGGAACCGGCTCCGGCGTGACCATTTCGGATGTGACCCCGGGCAGTCCGGCGGAACAGGCCGGCCTCAAGGTGGGCGACACCATTGTCGCGGTAGACGGCAAATCGGTAAAGAACGGCGACGAACTGGTTTCGGATATTGCCGCCCGCAAGCCAGGGTCTAAAATCGCGGTCGGATTCATCCGCGACGGCAAGAAGCAGGAGGCAACCGCCGTCGTGGCCGACCGGGCCAAGCTATTTGCCGCGCGCCTGGGCGATGAAGACGAAGGCGGTCCGGAGAGCGGCCCCAAAGAAAGCAAACTCGGCATTACCGTCCAGACCCTGACCCAGGAGATGGCAGACCGGCTCGACGTTCCCGCCGGCAAGGGTGTAATCGTGAAAGACGTGAAGACCGGGTCTTTTGCCGAGGATGTAGGCTTGAGCCGGGGCGACATCATCCTCGAAATCAATAAGCAGGCGGTGGACAGCGAAGACCAGTTCAACCGCATTTCCGGCACCTTAAAGAGCGGGCAGGACGTCGTGTTCCTGGTACGCCAGCGGGGCGCCGGCCGCGAGGGTGGAACCATCTTTCTGGCCGGTACACTTCCGTAACCCGAAGCCGGCGCAAAGAGGGCTGGCGGAGAAGCCGGGAATGGTTTACCCTGCCTGCTCGATCAGGAATCGGGTAGTAACCGGGTAAATAGGTTACTTCCGGACTACAGCCTTGAGACTGAGCCGCTCCATTTCGATGGCATGTTTGAGCGCGGGATGCGTCGTGCTCCTGGCCTGGAGCACACTCGCGGCCCAGACCGGCTCCAAATCGTCGGCCAAGAACAAGTCAGCGGCAAAGTTGCAGAAGGTGTCTGCGCATTCGACTTCCGGCAAGAACAGGAAATCGCGCAAAAGGGTAAGCTCACGCCGCGGGCAGCAGAAGATCGATTCCAGTCGCGCCCGCGAGATCCAGGAAGCGCTGATTCGCGAGCACTATCTCGAGGGCACGGCCTCGGGCACCTGGGACGCCAAGTCGCAAAGCGCGATGCAGCGCTACCAGGCCGATAATGGCTGGCAAAGCAAAGTGGTTCCAGATTCCCGTGCTTTGATCAAAATGGGGCTGGGCCCAGACCACGAACATTTGCTGAATCCGGAAAGCGCCATGACCTCGCAACCGGAGTCGCCCCACGCCTCGCCAATGCTCGGCCAGTCCCCGGCCATGGCACTTCCACACCAGCGGTAAAAGCGGACGTCGGACGTCGGACTCGGACTTCAGCCCTCGGACTTCGGACTTCGGCCCTCAGCCCTCAGCAAAACCTCATTATTCGAGAGCCTGCGGAATCGAGAACAATGGAGGACGGGCGTCCTCGCCGGTCCCAGCAACAGCACACCTGTCCCGGCAAATACGGGCGGTGAGCGCCCGTCCCCAACTAGCGTTCGGAGGTCCGAAGTCCGACGCCCGAAGTCTGAGGTCCGAGGTCCGAAGTCCGAGGTCCGAGGTCCGAAGTCCGACGCCCGCTCTACCGCCCCTTCTTCATTACTGGATTCGGAAAATAGGGCAGGGGCTTGTCACTGATTATGGCGCGGGGATTGTCATCGACCAGGGCGCGGGCGACTTCTTCGCCGCAGAGTTTGGCGACTTTTTCTCTGGCCGCTGAGAGCGAAGGCACACGGTGCTTGGTGTCATGGGCGTCGGTGGCCAGCACGTGCACCGCGTCTCGTTCCAGCAGCCACTCCGCAGCGCGCCCGACTTTTTGTCCCCACAAACCCGTCACCGCCGAAGCGGTCACCTGCACGGCGCAGCCCTGATCCACCCACTCGAGCACTCGCTCCTGCGTCTGCTGCAGGATGGGATTGCGTTCGGGATGAGTGATCACCGGCGTGATGCCGACATCGGCCATCCGGGTAAAGCACTCGTTGATCTGTGACGGGATGCTGTAGTTGCTCAGCTCTACCAGCAGGTAATGGCTGTCCTCGATGGTGTAGCGTTGCGGCGAAACCAGGACGTCCTGCAGGTTGTCATAAGAAAGATGGAAATCGCAGCCCAGGCTCAGGCGCGGGGTCTGGCCCACCAGTCCCCTGAGGTATTCGAGGTTGCTGGCCAGATCATGCCGGTTATATTGAAAGCGTTCGTTGGCGTGGGGAGTGGCCACAATGTGCTCGATGCCGTCGGCCGCCGCCATGCGGCACATTTCGAGTGACGTGTCCCACGACGTGGGACCGTCGTCCACCTTGGGCAGAATGTGGCAATGGATGTCGATCACGTGGATTTCCGCGGGGAAGAGCTGTCAGGTGATTTAAGCAGATTTTGAGCGAAAGACCAAGGGAATGGCTGGTGCGCCGTTATGTTTTCTAAACTTTCGTCATCAGGGTAACCAGCATGGCTCTCAGCCCTCAGCTTTCAGCCATCAGTGAAATCCGAATTCCGCGGAGCTGAGGTCTGGGCAACTGAGAGCTTACAGGTGACAGCCCTCAGCGTGAAAGCTAGTTGCCCATGGTCAGCACGACCCGGAAGCGGGCGCGCCCGCTGATCATCTGATCGTAGGCTTCCGCGACTTTTCCCAGTGGATAGCGCTCGATCATGGGACGAACCCCGCTCTGCAGACTGAACTGTAACGTGTCCTCGGAATCCTTGGCGGTGCCGGAAGGCCATCCGCGAACCGTTCTGCGGCCAAAAATGAGTTGCAGGGGAGTGATGGTAAGAGGCTCCGGGCTGGCCCCAACCACGACCAGCTTTCCGTCCGGCCCCAGTCCATCCACCAGGGCAGAAATCGCTTTCGAATCGGGTGCGGTAGCGAGAATGACGCGAGCTCCGCCCAGGGCCTGCAGGGCACCGGCCGGCGCATTCGCATCCGTGTCAATGTAGTGGTGGGCGCCCAGTTTCTTAGCCAGAGCTTCTTTGTCCGCGCCACGCCCGATCGCGACCGTGCGAAAGCCCATCTGACGCGCGTATTGGATACCCAGATGACCCAGGCCTCCCACGCCCTGTACCGCCACCAGGTCGCCGGCCCACGCTCCGGCGTGGCGCAGCGAATTGAACACGGTGATGCCGGCGCAGAGCAGCGGCGCGGCCTCGTCCGCCGGCAGATCGTCAGGCATGGCGGCGACCGCCTCCGCCGGGACCACCACGTATTCGGCATAGCCGCCGTCAAAACTGATTCCGGTTATTTTTTCAAACTGGCAGAGAATGAAGTGGCCGCGGCGGCAGGGATCGCATTTGAAGCAGTGTCCGCCATGCCAGCCCACGCCCACCCGCTGGCCGGGTTTCCACTGGGTGACGTCCGCTCCAACCGCATCGATGCGGCCTGCAATTTCGTGGCCCGGGACGCGCGGGTATTGCAATCCGGGAAAGCCCGACTGCTTGACAATGGCATCGCTATGGCAGACGCCGCAGGCTTCCACCTTGATTCGCACCTGGGCGCGGCCAGGCTCGGGAATCGGACGCTCGACGATTTCGAAGTTTCCACCAGGCTTGCTGACTTGCGCGGCTTTCATGGTTCTTCTTCCTCAAGAGTTAGAGACATCATTCCGGGTGCCCCGTCCTCGTCCCTCCGTCTTTTAGAGAAACAGAGCGGGGTTTTACCTGTATGAACCCGCGGCGCTGCCGCACGAGCGAGAGCGCTCGCGCCCACATTTCTTATTTGTAGCGCTCCGCGATGAACTCGCCGATCGCCTGGTAGGCCCTCGTCAGCGTGGGCTCGTCGGGCAGAAACACAATGCGGAAGTGCCGGGTGCCGGCCTTCTGTCCAAAGCCAGATCCGTGCACCACGAGAACGTGCTTGGCGCGGCACAATTCCTTCACGAAGACATCGTCACCTTCCTTGATATCAATGCGGGGAAAGGCATAGAACGCGCCGCGGGGAGACACACAACTCAGGCGCGGCGTCGCATTGCACCACGCGACGGTGAGATCGCGGCGGGCGCGAAGCTTATTGCGTACTTCCACCAGGTGGTCTTGAGGCCCATCCAACGCGGGCTTGATGGCGTACTGTTCGGGATGGTTCGCGCACAGGCGCGCCCGCAACAGACGATGAATGCCTTCGATGTACGGCTTTACCGCGGCCGCATCGCCGCTGACCACGCCCCACCCGATGCGCCAGCCCGGCGCCAGATAGTTTTTGGAGAGTCCGCCGAAAGTCACCACCGGCACGTCGGG
>Ga0187823_10000093_pt1 | contig 19093 bp, 19 predicted proteins | sample NC_wetland_sal_i_12_FD_132968 | JGI IMG/M metagenome (GOLD analysis project Ga0187823, IMG submission 132968) | Wetland sediment microbial communities from Neuse River Estuary, North Carolina, USA - SourceSoil_3 | ecosystem: Environmental > Aquatic > Freshwater > Wetlands > Sediment | place...
AGTATCCGGTCATCGCCAAAGCCAACAACCTGGACGATCCCGACAAGATCAAGGTCGGCCAGAAACTGGTAATCCCGGCCGCAGCATAAAGGCGGACTTCGGACCTCGGACATCAGACCTCGCGGTCGTGGAGGTTGCCGGGGTCCGCAGTCTGAGGTTCGAAGTCCGATGTTCCACAGCCGAAGCCGGTTTTAAGCTATACTTCCGCCGCGCCAAAGGGGTGGCCGCCAAGCGCTACCAGGTCAACCTCGCGCCGGAGGAAAACCGTATGCATCTGCTCTGGACATTGCTGATCGGACTCGTCATCGGAGCGGTGGCAAAATTGATCATGCCGGGCAAAGACCCGGGCGGGATCATCGTCACCATGCTCATCGGCATCGCCGGATCGTTCCTTGCGACCTGGGCCGGTCGCGCCATCGGCTGGTATCAGGAAGGACAAGCCGCGGGTTTCATCATGTCCGTCGTCGGCGCCATCGTGTTGCTCGGCATCTATCACCTGGTCAAACCGAAAACGACATAGCCGCCGGCATCATTCCACAAACCATGTGGGGCGGGCGCCCTCGCCCGCCGCCTTTGACGTTGACTTTGACGTAAGTTTCCGGCCAGGGGCGCCCAGCGGCAAAGCCGCAGACCGGCGGCAAGAAGAAAGCCCAGAAGGTAAGCCGGAGGCGCCAGGCGTCAAAAGCCGCGGAGCGGCGGCACGAATAAAGCCCGGGGCGCAAGCCCCGGGTAAAAGGCGGCAAACGGCCCAGCTCCGTAGGAGCGAAAGAATCGTTTCTAAACACCGCGACGACAACCGGTAATTCTAAGAAGGAAGGGCACCATGCGCTGGACCCCCGGCGGCAGCAGCGACGACGTCGAAGATCGCCGCGATGAAAGCGGCGGAGGCGGTTTTCGCCCCGGAGGCATCCACCTCGGCCTGGGCGGGATCGTGGTCCTGTTCATACTGAGCCTGGTTTTCAAGCGGGATTTTCTTTCCCTTGTTAGCACCGACTCGGCGGGTACGGGCGGCACCGCGGTCAGCCAGCCCGATCCCGTCCGCGATCAGCAGGAAAAGCCGCTGGTCGATTTCGTCACCTTTGTCCTGAACGACACCCAGAACACCTGGAGCCAGGTGCTGCCGGCGCAGGGCGTGCCCTACCGCCACGCCAAGCTGGTGCTGTTTCGCGACTCTTACGATTCCGCCTGCGGCACGGCGCAATCTGCCACCGGCCCTTTCTACTGCCCCGAAGACGAAAAGGTCTATATCGATTTGGGTTTCTATGACGAACTGAAACAGCGTTTCGGCGCTCCCGGAGAATTTGCCGAAGCCTACGTCCTGGCCCACGAAATTGGGCACCATGTCCAGAAACTGCTGGGCATCGAGAGCAAGGTGCGAGCCGCGCAAGAGCAGAACCCGCAGGCCGCCAACCAGCTGTCGGTCGCCCTGGAACTGCAGGCCGACTGCTTCGCCGGCGTTTGGGGACACTCCACCCAGCAGCGCAACCTCCTCGACCCCGGCGACGTAGATTCCGGCCTGAAGGCCGCAGCCGCCGTCGGCGACGATCGCATCCAGCGCATGTCCCGAGGCACGGTCAATCCCGAGACTTTCACCCACGGAAGTTCCGCCCAGCGCACCCAATGGTTCCAGCGCGGCTTCCAGGACGGCACGATCGCAGCCTGCAATACGTTCCAGTAGTTAACTCTCGAGGGCGCCCCGCTCAAGCTTCGCTTGGGCGGGGCTTTTTGTTGTCCGCTGAATCGATCCTTGGGATCGAGTAGAACGGCGCGGTGTCGCGTGACCGAGGATTAAAAACCAGGAATCGGGAAACAGTAAGGCGAAAAGCGTGACAGGATTTTCCCGGGCGGTGGGAACAAAAGATGCCCGCCCAACCAAAACTTGGACGGGACACGGTTTCGAGTTGCCTCAGGTCTGGGGCTGAGTGGAAGCCAATCGTGGCTGCACCGGAGCCTGAACGTGCGGCGCAGCTTCGGGCTGTGTCCGCTGGATGTTCGGGTTCAGGCCGTTGTCGTCCGCGCCGCTGTCGATATCGAAGTGCAGGGCTCCAGGATCCAGGCTCGGCGTAATCGAGTAGCTGGCCTGCGAGTCGTCGCCGTATGCGGTATCGGGATCATACGGCGGCGGCGCAGTGTTGTAGCCGGTGTCCGGGTAAGACTGGTAGTAGGGCGAATACCAGTATGGGTTGTACCAGTAAGGGTTGTACCACCAGGGGTCCCATCCAAACGCCCAGCCCGGTCCCCAGTAACTGCCCCAGTAAGGCCATCCCAGGCCAAAACCCCAACCTCCCCAGCCCCAGCCAAAGCTGCTCGCGAAAAAGCCGCCGCCCCAACCGTAACCGGGCCAAAAGCCTCTTCCCCAGCCGTAGCCGCGGCGGCCGAAGCCGAAGCCATTCCCCCGCCAGCCGAAACCGTTGCCAAATCCACGATTGCCGAAGCCCCGGTTGCCGAAGCCGCGATTGCCGAATCCGCGGTTGCCGAAGCCGCCGAAAGAATTAAAGCGCGAGCCGCCGAGTAAGCTCGTGCCCGATCCGAATCGCCCGTTCGAAAACGATCCGAAGCCGGAGCGGCCGAAGCGCGATCCTGTGAAAGACGAATTGCCGAAAGTCGATCCCCCCATGCGCGAGCCGCTGAAACCTGTGCCCGCACGAATCGACCCGGAGCGCGAACCCTGCCCCGCGCCGAAGGCCGCGCCTGACGACGCGCCCCGGGATGGCCCAAAACTGTGCCAGCCGCTTCCCACCGCGGCCCCGTTACGAGCGGAAAAATTGGAGCCTGCGACACTTCCCGAACTGCGTCCTCCGCTCAAGCGCCCGGAATTGCCGCCGAACGAATGCCAATTGCCGTCGTTCATTGCGGCATGAAAATTCGACGAACGATTTCCGAACGAACGATTCCCAAACGAACCGGAACTGCGGCTGGATTGAAACCCGCGGCTTCCCCCGCTCATGCCGCGCGATGCGCTGAACCCGCCGTATGAGCCGCGGCCCGATCCGTAACGTCCCGCCGATCCCCCGCCGAAGTTTCCGCCTCGATAAGACCCGCCACCGCCAAACGAGCGCCCGCCTCCGTAAGGGCTGCCTCCTCTATATCCGCCGCCCCCGCCACGATAAGACCCGCCGCCTCCGCCGCCGCGATATGACCCACCGCCACCTCCGCCGTGGAAACCACCTCCACCACCACCGCCGTGGAAACCGCCGCCCCCTCCGCCACCGTGGAAGCCTCCTCCACCGCCGCCACCGCCGTGACCGCCGCGCTGGGCCAGCGCCGGATTCGGTGTCAGAGCCAGAGTTGTGGAAGCGGCAAACACGATCAGGGATTTAAGCCAACCGCATTTATTCATAAACTTGTCCCCCTTCGAGCGTGGCAGCGCACTATCAATGGCGGAGCCTCCTGCCAATTCCAGCCCTGTCAAATCGGATTCCCGTTCCCGCCCCGAGTTGTGCGGACACAGAAATCGCCATCACAGAAGATGCATCTCAAGGGCCAATGATGGATGGAAAGCCGCAACTCAATTACCCCACTGTTCTCAACAACTCCGATCGCGCACCGCACCCAGTAGGCAAACCCTTGCAGCCCTCCATGGCCCAATTCCACCAGGGGTGGTGGTTTTCGGCCAGCGACGCCCTTCCGCGGAATCTTTCGTTACCCGCGGTGCGCACGCCAGGCAACTTTTGTTTGCTCTCGCGGGTTCAATACAGGTAATAGTAATCATGCATGCGTGGAGGAAAAGATTGAAACCCTCGAGCCTTTTTTGTGGACGTAGTGAACGAAAACGATTTGCCCCATCCCTCACATTCCTTCTCGCCCTGGCCTTGATTTCCTCGGCTGCCCTGGCTGTCAGCGCTCAGAGCGTCGCCTTCAGCCCCTATCAGGGCGAGAGTGACGGCGTCAGCGCCGGAGGAAAGTGGATGGTGTTCCATTCCGAAGACAAGATGACCGCCGCCAAAAAAGTTCGCTTCGAGCTTCTGGCCGACAACTATCTCAGAGAAGATCCCGACTACAAGCCGCGCATCGAAATCACCTGCACCGACGGCAAGCACACCTACACTGACTTCAATCCCGGCATCCGCCTCGGCCCGCCCAACCGCCCCGGCTTTTGGGGACAGCCCCAGATGCGCGTGATGGTGCGGGTCGACGACGCGCACAGCTATCACGGCTGGAACTGGATTCGCGGCCGTTTTCTCTCCGTCGACAAAGGCACGACTCGCGAATTGATCGGAGCTCATATCTTCAAGGTGGAAATCCGCGGCCGCAACGGCCCCGAAATCGCGGAGTTTTCCCCCGCCGGCCTCGACCTCGACCGAGTGAAACAGGCTTGCGATCTGACCCCGAAGAGACCCAGCAAGGACTGAAATCTCGCTCGCGCGTGCCCCGTCCAGGCTTTGCTTGGGCGGAGATTTATTTTGTCAATCCCCTGCCCGCCCTTTTCCCCTTCAACCCCTTCATTCGCCGGACACAATACTTTGGCCCGCCCTGTCCCATTCACCCTGCGGCAACTGCTATCCTATAACTAGAAAGTAAATATCAGGCGCGGGCGACGAGCTCGCGCCTTTTCTTGTTTGGGCGTGCCGGCCACCGGCAAATGCGGGGACGCGATCACGGGTTTCCCAGTCGCCTTAAAATTGCCCAGGAAAACTCGAAACGGCTGCAGCTCTAAAGGACACGGTTTTCAGGAACCTGTTCCGTGAGCAGTCGAAGGCTGATGCCGGCGTGGTTTGTGACCAGTCCGGCGCATCCGAAATGCGTGCCCTACCCACGCCGTGCGAGCGCACCTGAAATGTGCGCTCTCCGGAAGTAGAAGCGCTGGCCCAGCGCCCGCGCCTCTTGAGTTGGGGCCATGGAAAACAGCGCGGAAGTTCCCGCCGGGCAGCGCGCCGGGCGGGACAGAAAGGGCAAGGCTCAAAAAGGCACTCGCAAACAGCGGGGCGAGTTGGCCGAGATGGGATTCATGTTCAAGGCTGCGGGCCTCGGATTCGGCGTCGCCAAACCCTGCGGAGACAGCGAACGCTACGACTTCATCCTGGATTCGGGGACGCGACTCTGGCGCGTGCAGGTCAAATCCACCTACGTGATGCGCGCCCATAGCTATACGATCAATGCCGTTGGCGGAAGCTCGCATAACAAGAAGTCCTACACGGCCGATCAGATTGACATGTTGGTCGCCTACATCGTCGCGGAAGACGCCTGGTACGTGGTCCCGATCGAGGCCTTCGCGCCGCGCGTGCACCTCAAGTTTTATCCCACCGGGAGCCGCTACGGCGGCCGCTACGAAAAATATCGCGAAGCCTGGGATTTGATGAAAACCGATTTCGAAACTCGAAACCTGACCAGCTCGCAAGCGCTGGGCCGTCTCCTCCCAAGATAAATGCAGGCGCGAGCGCCCACGCTCTTGCGGCAGCGAGGCAAGCGATGCAGGGATTGGGATTTGACGGCCTCAATCAACCAAGGTAAGGTTGTGCCGCCGCGCCCCCGGCCCGCGTGGCAAATCCATCGGAGGCTGCTCAATGAAAAGCCGCTTCGCAAAAGCCGTACTCACCGCTTCCCTGCTTACGTCGGTGCTGTGGGCACAAAACGCCGGCAAGACGCTCACATCCTCCCAGGCTGTCCTGGAATTGTGGAACGACATTGGGCGCAAGCTGATTGCCATGGCGGAGGATTTTCCCGAAGACAAGTACGACTTCAAACCCACCCCGGCGCAGCGCAGCTTTGCCGAGCAACTGCTGCACGCGGCCGGATCAAACGATCTTTTCACCGCAATCGCCAAGGGAGAGAAACCGGTCGACGACGAATCGCGCGCCCACTACAAGACCAAAGCTGCCGTCGTCGCCTATGTGAAGAAGTCGTTCGCCGATGGCGCAGCCATGATCAAAGAGAAGGGTGACGTCGGAATGGCAAAAACGGTCGTCAGTTTCGAATCGCACGAGACCCTGCCTCTGCTGGATCTCGCCTACGAACTGATCGAGCACTCCGCGGAACACTACGGCCAGCTGGTGGTTTACTACCGCGTTGCCGGGTTGGTGCCGCCGGAGTCGAGGCCGCAGAAGTAGGCGGCTATTCCAGGCCCAGGTCTTTCCATTTCCTGTCCACCAGGGCTTTGGTCTTTTCGTCCATCAGGATTTCGTCGGGCCAGGGACGGCTAAAGCCCTCGCTGGGCCATTTGCGGGTGGCGTCAATCCCCATCTTCGAGCCGTAATTCGGCAGCCGCGAAGAATGGTCCAAAGAATCGACCGGGCCCAGCGTGAACTGAATATCACGCTCCGGGTCAATGTGGTTTAACACCTTCAGCGTGACCTCGCCCAGGTCCTGCACGTTCACGTCTTCATCCACCACGATGACGCACTTGGTGAACATGGCCTGGCCGAGCGACCATACGGCGTTCATCACCTTGCGCGCCTGTCCCGGATAAGATTTCCGGATCGAAACCAGCATCAGGTTGTGGAAGACGCCTTCGAGCGGAAGATTGATGTCCACCAGTTCCGGAATCGTCAGCCGCATCAGCGGCAGGAAAATGCGCTCGACCGCTTTGCCCATCCACCCGTCCTCCATCGGCGGCTTCCCCACAATCGTCGTCGAGTAGATGGGATTCTTGCGGTGCGTGATGCAGGACACGTGAAACACCGGATATAGATCTTCCAGCGAATAAAAGCCGGTGTGGTCGCCGAAAGGGCCTTCGCTGCGCAGTTCGTCGAGGTGCACGTGGCCTTCGAGCACGATCTCCGCGGTGGCGGGAACTTCGAGATCGACGGTTTCGCACTTCACCAGCTCCACCGGCTGCTGGCGCAGGAAGCCGGCGATCAGGTACTCCTCAACGTCGGGCGGGGCGGGGACGATCGCGGAAAAAGTGATGGCCGGGTCGGTACCGATGGCCACTGCGACCTCCATCTTGCCGGCGGGACGGTCGCCTTCGATCAGGACTGCGCCGCCGGAGGTTCTGGCCATGACATCGACCGCGGTGCTGGCCCGGGCCGTGGCGCCCGCGCTGCTTTGCGCCGCCCTCCGCAAGGCCTCGCGGAAATGTTCCGCGCCGACCTTCTGGCGCTGCCAGTGCATGCCGGTGGTGCGTTCGTCGTAAACCTGCAAACGGTACATGCCGACGTTGCGCTTCCCGGTCTTGGGATCGCGTGAGACCACGCACGGCAGGGTGATGAAGCGGCCCGCGTCCCTGGGCCAGCATTGCAGGATGGGGAAATCGAGCAGCGAACCATGCTCGCGCTCGATCACTTCCTTGCACGGACCGGTAGGCACGGTCTTGGGAAAAAATTTGCCCATCTCGGCCAGCATGGGGAGCATTTTTACTTTGTCCAGAAAGCCTTGCGGAGACTTCACGTCCATGAATGCCCGGATGCGGTCGGCCACCTGGTCGAGGCGGTCCACCTCGAGCGCAAGATTCATGCGGCGCGCCGAACCAAACTGATTGATGAGAACCTGCGATCCGGGATGACCCTTGATGTTCTGGAAGAGCAAAGCCGGGCCGCCGGGAGCTCCTGGAAGCTTGCCTTTGCTTACCCGGTCGGCGATTTCGGTGATTTCGAGGATCGGGTCCACTTCGGCGCGAATGGTCTTTAGTTCACCCGCCCGTTCCAGCGCCGCGATCCACGCTCGCAAGTCGTCGTAAGCCAAAAGCTTTCCCCCGTTTGGAACTGGCAATTATACGGCAGTCATCGCGTTCGACCCTGACGTGCGGAAGACGAGTCCTGAAAATGAAGAAACCGTTGATCACGAAGGCTGAAACGCCGCCCGCGCCAGCGACCGAATCGCCGCTGACCGCGCCCCACGGCCTGAACCAGATCATCAGTGTCTTCGGAGATATCAACGACTATGTCGGGACGGATGGGCAACTGGAGGCGCGCTGGCAAGCCGACTGTCTGGACCGAGTGCCGCTGCCGTTTCCCCTCCGACTGTCCTGGGACCCCGCGCGAACCATTGTCCAGATGACCTGTCACAAGCGATTGACATCCATTTTCGCGGCGGCCTTTGGCTGCGTTCAGGAACGCGGGCTGCAGGCAAAAATCATCAGCTTTGGCGGATGCTTTGCCTTTCGTCCCCAGCGCGCCGGCAACAAGCTCTCCACCCACAGCTGGGGAATTGCCATCGATCTGAACCCGGACACCAACCCGCAAGGCTCGGCCGGAAACATGGATCCCGGGATCATTACGATCTTTCGCCTCGCCGGCTTCGAATGGGGAGGCGATTGGCCGGGTAGGGCTCGAGACCCCATGCATTTTCAATTCTGCACCGGGTATTGAAACGCGGCGTGGTGGCGCATTCAAAAGTTTCCCTTTGCAACGGCGTCATCCCGAGGGACTTCAGTCCCGAAGGATCCGGCGCGCATCGGCAACATTTGCCTTGGCGGCAGCGCGGGGACGTGGCGCCTGGGGCCTGAATTCGAAAGACAATCGCCGCCACGGTCCTCGGCCGATTGGCTTGGAGCGTTACCTTCGAATATAGTTCTTGCATACCATCCAGATCGGGGTGACCGACGTGAAGCGACGCGTGGTGATTACGGGAATGGGCACGGTGAGCCCGAATGGCATTGGCAACGCTGCGTTCTCGGCGGCGGCATTGGCGGGGAAAAGCGGGATCCGGCGGATCACGCGCTTCGATCCGTCGGAAATTCCGGTTCAGATCGCAGGCGAAGTCACGGACTTCGACGAGCTGGCCTGGGTGGACAAGCGCGAGCGTAAACATGTTTCCCGGGTATTGCCCCTTGCCCTGGCGGCCGCGACGGAAGCCCTGCGCACGGCCGGAATTGACGCGCCTTCCCTTCCCCTGGAAAAGAAGCGGCGCTTTGGCGTGATTCTCGGCTCGGGAGGCGGATCGCAGGAATTTACCGAAGAACAATACCGCCTTTTCTTTCATCAGCAATACAACAAGATGAGCCTGTTCTGCGTCCCCACCGGCGTCATGGGGACTCTGTCCAGCGAGCTGAGCGTGCGCTTCGGACTGCGCGGGCCCAGTCACGTGGTCACCACGGGGTGCACTTCCTCCACCGACGGGTTCGGATATGCGGTTCGCCAGATACGCGCGGGCAGGCTCGACATGGTGTTGAGCGGAGGAGCGGACGCGCCCATTTCGCTGGGCATCGTGAAGGGCTTCGTTCTGATGAAGATTCTCACCGACTCCTGGAACCATGCGCCGGAGCGCGGCTCCAGGCCGTTTTCCGTCGACCGCGATGGCTTCGTGGTGGCGGAAGGCGCTTGGATGTTCGTGCTCGAAGAATATGAGCATGCCCGCGCCCGCGGAGCAAGGATCCTGGCCGAGATCAGCGGCTACGGCTCGACCTGCGAGGCCTTTCATCGGGTGCGGCTGCAGGAATGCGGCGAGGAGCCGGCAAGAGCCATTGGACTGGCCATGAAAGAGGCCGGAATCGGGGCCAATGACGTCCACTACGTCAATTTGCACGGGACATCGACCCAGCTGAACGATCGTATTGAGACCCGGGCGCTGAAGCTGGTGCTGGGCGAACACGCAGGCCGGGTGCCGATGTCCGCTTTGAAATCGCAGATCGGCCATCCCCAGGGGGCATGCGGAGCGGCCGGAGTGGCTGCCACGATTGTCGCCATGCAGAACGGCCAGATTCCCCCGACCATAAATCTGGAAACGCAAGATCCGGAGTGCGATCTGGATTACGTCCCGGATGTGGGACGGAAAAAGGCGATCGAACACGCGGTCTGCAACTGCATAGCTTTCGGATCAAAAAATTCGGCGCTGGTGCTGAGAAATTGCGCGTGAAAGTCGTCAGTCGTCAGTCATCAGTCGTCGGCAAATTCCACTTCTGGTTGTCATTCCGAGGAGCGCAGCGACGAGGAATCTGATTTTGCCGACGACCAAGGGCCAACGACCAACGACGCTTGTTCCTCCAACGACGGCTACCTCTCCACCAGGTTCAGCCTCGGCTGACGACCGACGACTGACGACTCCCTCACGTCTCCACCATGTGCAGTACCGTCCCCTCCACCCTGGGCCAGGCGTTAGAGCGGGGATCGATCAGGTCGAAGTGTCCGGCGGTCGAGATTTCCAGGTAGTGCACGTTCTCCCCGCGCCCCTTTTTCTGCTCGGTGTAGTTGCGGCTTAAAAACGGCGGCACCGTATCGTCGGCGGCGCCGTGAATCAGCCATTGCGTCGCTGCGGGAATCTTTAGCTTCATGGGATCGGCTTCGCGGTAGTGTTCGGGAACCTGGGTAGGATCGCCGCCGAGAAAGTCCACCACCGCATTGTCGCTGAGGTGAAGTTCCCACGCCTGCTGCAGGTCTACCACGCCTGCCAGGGACATTACCCGCTTAACGGCGGGCTCGTGACCGGCCAGGCATAACGCCAACTGCCCTCCCGCAGAGTGGCCCATCACGAGCAGTTTAGTTTGGTCCAGATTGTAGCGTTTGGCCATCTCGGCCACGTAACGATAGGCGCTGCGCACGTCTTCGAAGGTGCCCGGCCAACCTCCTCCCGGGTTGCCCACGCGGCGATACTCCACATTCCATGTGGCCAGTCCCCTGGCCGTCAGGGCGGCGCAAAGGTGTCCGGCGTGCTTGAGGTCATATTTTGCGCGCCAGTAGCCGCCGTGAATGTTCATCACTATCGGGAATGGGCCTGGAGATTTTGGTATTCGGAGGTCGCCGAATTGATTGGGGTCAGAGCCGAAGGCGAGATGCGCATCGGCTGGAGGCGGCGGGATAGTGAAGATATCCTCTGCGGGCATAGGCGTGGCAGCTTCTTGCCGGGGGCGCGACGGCGGTCAGATCAGTTCCTGGTTTTTAGTTCCGGTTCTTGGATTACTGGCCCTTGAGTTTTAGTTTGGATTTGTTTTCTTCAAGAAATTCCCGCAGCTTTTCGGAGGCTTCGAGCAAGCGGGTCCATTGTTCGTAATAGAGGGTGACGGGAAATCGGCCCAGGCCGTAGACGCTTACTCCGCCCTTTTCGCTGACCCGGAATTCCAGGCTGCCGCCGCGCCGCGCCCCCTGCTTTTCGAGCTCAGACAGCCGGGCTTTCAGCTCTTCATACGTTGGTTCAGGCATCGAGATTACCTCGGAAAATCTGGAGCGGGAGACGGGGATCGAACCCGCAACCAACGGCTTGGGAAGCCGCTACTCTACCGTTGAGCTACTCCCGCTTGGGAACTTGATCAGGGTAACACTGGGGGGAACAGTGGGGCAACGGGGCTACTCGATGGGTTCGACGAGGCGGTCGGGCAATTGGGCGACGGTGATGGCGGCGAGGACGAAAACGATTCCGAGGACCTGGAGCGGGCGCATCAGCTCGCCGAGCGCGAGGGCGGCGATGACGATCGAGAATACGGGTTCGAGGCAACTGACGACGATGGCGCGGGTGGGCTCGAGATGCTGCAATCCGGCAAAGTAAAAAGCAAACGGGGCCAGCACGGACACGAGCGAGAAGAGCAGCAGGAAGAGCCACTGGGGAGCGGAATAGTCGGCGGCCACGAGCTTCCAGGGAGGGTTGACGAGCAGCCAGAACAGGGACGCGCTGCCGGTGGTGTAAAGCAGCACGATCCAGCGATCGCGGCGGGCCAGGATGTCGTGGCCCCCGATGTTGTAAAAGGCGAAAGAAAAAGCCGCGAGCAGGGCGGCGAACACGCCGACCGCGTCCAGGCGGAATGCGCCCCGGCTGAACAGGCCGATGACCAGGGCAATTCCGGTCACGGCCAACCCGACCGCCGCCACTCGTTGGAGCGTGGGTTTTTGCAGCCCGCGAGCGATGGTGTAGATCAGCACCCAGATGGGAGCGGTGTATTGCACAGTGATCGCGGTGGCAACGTTCGTCCTTTGAATGGCCAGGTAATAGAAATAGTTGGACGCGGCCACGCCCAGGATGCCGATGAGGAAGAGTTGGCCGAGGTCGCGGACGGGAAGGCGCAAGGCGGGAGGCCTGCGAGACAGGCCGAGAATAGCAAGCAGCACGAGGAAAGAAAACGAGGCACGGCCCTGGGAAAGAACCAGGGGGTCGATAGCGGTGACGGCGTGAAGGCCGGGAAGGCGGCCGGTGAAGGCGGCGCGGCCGAGGGTGGCGGAGACTCCCCAGAAGAACGTGGCAGTGGCGATGTAGGCGTAGCCGCGGACGGGTTGGCGGGTCTGTGGATGCAAGGTTGCAGGTTACAACAAAAACCTTTTGCCGAGCTTGGCTCGGCCGGGCGGGCGAGGCGCCCGCCGCCACGCGGTCCCCGCAGATCACCTTCGGTTGTCGGTTCGGGGTTCGGGGTGGATGAGGACGCGGAAGAGTTCGGGAAATTCCTGCTTGAAGCGGATTTCGAGTTCGGTGGAGACATCGTGGACGCTGGACAAGGGCAGGTCGTCCGCCATGGTGCAGTGGGCCGAGACGTAAATTCGGCCGCGCACACGTTTGATGAGGATTTCATGCATGTCGAGGATCTCGGGGAATTTGGAAGCGACGGCCTTCAATCGCCGCTCCAGCTTGGCGTCATGCACCAGTTCGTCACCGGCCTCGATGGTGGCGGGCTCGCTCTCGATGTGGGTGAGGATAGAGGAAATTTCGGGGACGTCCTGGCGAATCTCGGCCTCGAGCACGGTCACGCGGTCGTGGGCTTCCTTCAGGCTCAGGCGTTCGTCGAGTTCGAGGTGCTGTTCGACGTGGAGGTGGCCCTTGAAATCCTGCACGCTGACGTCGTGCACGTTGAAGTTGTAGCGGGTGGCGACGGCGCGGACGCGATCGAAAATGTTTTCCGTGCGCAAGGCGCGAGGCACGGAGTGCACGACGACGTCGGCATCGGGAAGCACTTCGTGGACGGCGCTGGTAACGGCTTCGGTCATCTGCTCGGAGCGCTGGAAAGTGACGTTGCGGGCCACGCCCACGGAGAGATCGGCGAAGTAGCGGTTGCCGGCGCGGCGAATGCGCACGCGGTCCACTTCGAGCAGGCCGTCGACGGACGAAACCGCGGCGACAATCTTGGCGCGCACTCCGGCGGGAGCGGCATCGAGCAGGGCGTCGATCGTCTTGCGAGCAAGGCGCCAGCTTACGTAGACGACCACCCCCGCCACGAAAAGCGCGGCCACGGGATCGGCGTCGCGCAGCCAGCCCACGCCATAGGCTCGTCCAATCAAAACCAGCAGGAGGCCGATGATCACGATCCCGCTGGACCAGATGTCGGTGGAGAAGTGAAGCGCATCGGCTTCAAGCGCCTGGCTGTCATACTTGGCCGCGATTCTGCCCAGGGCGCGGGAGCGCCAGAAATCCACCGCCATGGAGATGAACATCACGGCAAAGGCGGCGAGGCTGGGTTCGATCTCGACGTGGTGGAAGAAGAGTCGCTTGACGGCTTCGTAGATGATCCAGACACAGGTAAGCAGAAGCAGGCCGGTTTCGATGAAGGCGGAGAAGTTTTCCACCTTGCCGTGGCCGTACTGGTGGTCAGCGTCGGCCGGCTTGTCGGAGACGCGAACGGACATGAGAGTAATGATGGCGGCGATGAGATCCAGGACGGAGTGCAGGGCTTCGGAGAGTATGCCCAGGCTGCCCGTGGTTACGCCGACCACAATTTTCAGGGTGGTGATGGCGAGCGCGGCCAGAACGGAGTTTCCCGCCACGGCGCGCTTCTCGGCGCGCATGGACTCCGAGCTGTAGACCGCGGGCGATCCGGACATAGCGGCATTATAGCTGTCGGCGGGCACCAGACCGCAGACGCCGGACCTCGGGTCTCAACCTGCTTATTTGCTAGGGATCTGACGTGAGTTGAGGTAAAGTTTCTGGTGTCAACCAGCCTAAGTCTACGGTGGTGGGTCAGTTCGAACTTCCTCCAGCTTCTGCCAGGCGCATGCTGAGCTTGATCTTCGCGGATGCGCACCGACCCCCCCGCCGTGGCGATGCGCGCAAGCTCCTTCGGGACTAAAGTCCCTCAGGATGACTCCGTAGCCGGCGCCGGAAAAGCGCCGGTCAACCCTTCATTACTTACACTCGGCGTTACGTGCGCCCGAGCAAGGAAAAACTTCCCATGAATCGTGCCGGACTATGCACTTTGATCGTAGCCTTCGCCATCGTTACCGCCGCCTGCGCCGCGCAGGCGCAGACCAAACCGCCTGTGCCGCCGATCAAACCCGGGTTGTGGCAGGTGCACATCGAGCGCGAAGTGAACGGCCAGAAGGCGCCGGACATGAGCGAGCGCATGAAGAACATGCCGCCGGAAAAGCGCGCGCAAATTGAAGCCATGATGAAGCAGCACGGGGTGGCCATGGGCGACGCCGGCAATCAGGTCTGCTACACCCGCGAGTCGCTCGATCATTCGCCCTGGGCGGACGCGCAGACGGATTGCAAGCCCACTTTCACAACCCGCACCTCGTCCAACTGGAAGTGGCACACGTCCTGTCCAAAATCCGGATATGAAGCTGACGGCGAGGCCATTTTCAACGATCCCGAAAACTACACAGTGAAGTCCGCATCTGAATCCAAGATCGGCGACACGGTGCGGAAGTCGATCACGACGATCACGGCCAAATGGCAGGGGGCCGATTGCGGCAACCTGAAGCCAGTGGATCCCAATCCCAAGCCCTAGCGGCGACTGATCGTGTCCCGGGAGGTGTGGTCCAGCAGCCCTTTTTATGTGGGCGCGAGGGACTCGCTCGCGCTAAAGCGGCACCGGCGCTGCTGCACGAGAGACTCGCTCGCGCTGATGCTGCAGCGGCGCTGCCGCACGAGCGGGGCGCTCGCGCCCACATTGAACTGCGGGCTCTATGCTAGGATTCTCGATGCTACTCGGCCATTCGGCATGGGAGGAACTCTGATTTGAGAATTTATTTGCACTGGACCGGTGGGTTGATTCTGGTGGCGGCGGCCTGGGGACAGACGGCGAAACCGGCGGCCCATGCGGCACCGAAGGCGGCGGCCGCGAGCCCCGCTGCGGCGACGATTGGCCCGAATACGCCGGTGATCACGATTCCGGGAATGTGCGACAAGCCGGAGGCGGAGAAGTCCAAGGCGGCGGGGTGCAAGACCGTGGTGACGCGGGCTGAATTCGAGCAACTGATCAATGCGGTTGCGCCCGCCATCGACCCGGCGTCCCGAAAACAGCTCGCGACCCAGTACGGCACTGCACTGGTCATGGTCCACCGAGCGCACGAGATGGGACTGGACCAGGGGCCCAAGTTTCAGGAACTCATGCGCGTGGCCCGGATCGGCGTGATCACCAAAGAACTGGGCCAGAAGCTGCAGCAGGAAGCGGAAAACATTCCAGACAAGGAAGTCGAGGCTTACTACCACAACAACCAGGGCATGTTCGAAGAGGTCGACCTGCAAAGGGTGTTCATACCGCGCAGCAAGCAACTCCAGGAAAGCGAAAAGAAAGACAAGCCCGACGACGAAGCCAGCAAGGCCGCCGCCAAGAAAGAGCAGCAGGAATCCGAAGATGCCATGAAGAAGCTGGCGGAAGCGTTGCGGGCGCGGGCGGCCGCGGGAGAAGACTTTGGGAAGCTGCAGGATGAAGCGGTGGCGGCGTCGGGATTCAAGGGCAAGCCTCCGACCCGGCTGGGCAAGGTGCGCCGGACCAGCCTGCCGCCCGATCAGACCGACATTTTCAACCTGAAGGTGGGGGAAACTTCACCGCTGATCAGCAGCGCCCCGGGTTACCTGGTGTATCGAGTGGGAGAAAAAGATACGCTGCCGCTCGACCACGTGCGCGAGGAGATTGTAGCGGCGCTGCAGTCCCAGCGCATGCAGGATGCGATGCAGGCAATTCAGCAGTCGGCCACGCCGGAATTGAACGAGAAGTATTTTGGGGATGCGGCGGCGAACGCGCCCGGGGGGCAGGCGCCGGACAGCGGGGCCGCGAAACCCGCGCCCAAGGCCCCTGAAGCCGGTCCCAAATAAATGGGCGATGCGAAACCAACCGTAGTGGTCACGGGGATTTCCGGCAATCTGGGCACCCGCCTGCTGCCGCAACTGGGCGAGTTTAACGTGATTGGCCTGGACGTAAACCCGCCGGTGACCGACCTTCCGCTGCAATTTGAACGCATCGATCTGGGAGAGGAAGCGTCCTGCCGCCAGCTTTACGTTTTGCTGCGCGAATCGCGGGCCGAGGCGGTCATCCATCTGGCCTTCATCCTGGACCCGGTGCGGGCGGGGGTGCTGGATGTCGACCGCATGTGGCATATCAACGTGGCGGGAACGGCGCGGGTGATGGAAGCGATCACCGAGGCCAATCACGAAGAGACCATTGTCCGGAAATTTATTTTTCCCAGCAGCGTTTCGGTTTACGGATCGAACCTGACGGCGCCGGCGACGGAAGAGCATCCCCTGGGCGCGCACACCCTGCCTTACGCGATCCACAAAATGGAATGCGACAAGGTGGTGCAACAGCGCGCCCCGGCGCTGCGCGGTTGCAGCGCGTACATGCTGCGGCCGCATATTTTTGCCGGGGCCAGCGTGGAGAATTACATGGTGGGCGCATTTCGCGGCACGCCGGGCGGGCGCAGCAAGCGGGCGGAAAGCATGCGGAGCCGGGGCAAGCGGTTGCCCTGCCTGTTGCCGGGCGGGCGGCGCTACCTGGAGAACCGGATCCAGTTTGTGCATGTGGATGACATGGCCCGGCTGATCCGGCGCATCCTGCAGAAGACGGAACCTGAATCACAAAGATTGACGGTGCTGAATGTGGCGGGGCGCGGCGATCCGTTGACTTTTGAGCGCTGCATTGAAATCGCGCATGCGAAATTGCTTCGACTGCCAGGCAAGGCGGCATTCCGCATGGCTTTGAACATTTTGTGGCGGCTGGGGATCGTGGCGATTCCGCCGGAGGCGGCGCCTTACATGACGGGCGAGTACACCATGAATACGGACCGGCTGCAGAAGTTTCTGGGCGAGAATTATGAGGACGTGATCCGCTACACGGTGGCAGACGCATTTGCGGATTGCTTCAAGCAGGCGGAAGAGAAGGCCGAGATGCACGTCGCGGAATGATTGATTTGCTTTACCGCTTTTTGTAGAACCGTAGCGTTCTAACTTCAGTTTTCAGTCTTCAGTTGTCAGTTCTCAGTGAGAACCTTTATTTTTTTCCGCGATATAGGCCGGCGATACCCAGGGTGTAGGGAGTCCAGGAAACGTCGCGGAAACCCGCCCGACGGATGCGCTCGAGCATTTCCTCAGGCGCGGGAAAGCGGGCAACCGAGGTAGGCAGATAGGCGTACGGACCTTTTACGCCGGAGATGAGCGTGCCGATCGCGGGCAGGACTCGTTTGAAATAAATCCTGTAGCAACGTCCCACCAGGCCCTGGGGTTCCCCGAAATCCAAAATGCCGAATTCCCCGTCCGGACGGAGGACGCGCATGATCTCGCGCAGTCCGGAGTCGTAGTCAGCCAGGTTGCGAAATCCGAAAGCGGAAGTAATCAGGTCGAAATGATTGCCGGGAAAAGGCAGGCGGAGGGCGTCGGCCTCGATCCAGCGCAGCGGGGTGGATGCGGCTTTGCGGCTGGCCCGCTGCAGCATGGCGTGAGAAAAATCCGCGCCCAGAATTCTCGCGGAAGACTTCACTGCCTGGCGGCGCAAGGCGAGCGTCATATCGCCGGTGCCACAACACAGATCGAGAACTTGCGACTCCTGGCGGGACAGAATGGCGGAGAAGGTGCGAGCGGTCCTTCGCCACCAGAGGCGGTCCACGTTGCAGGAGAGGACATGGTTCAGCAAGTCGTAGCGGGGCGCGATCGAGGTGAACATCTCGCGCACGGCGCGCGCGGCCGACTGGGGATCGGTGGCGCCTTCAGGGGCGGCGCCGAGGACGGCGGATTTGGATGAGTCAGTCAATTTGAAATTCTTTGTCGTCCTGACACGGCTTATGTCGTTCTGGCTAACGCGACAGGCGGCGTAAGTCGTCGACTGCCTCGATCACAACTTGTTCAGGGACATCGTTGGCGATTTCCACTTTGCCGATTTCTCGCGGCAAGACGAAGTGCACGACGCCGTTGCGGGTCTTTTTGTCCGACTTGAGCAGGCGGAGAATGTCACGGCTGCGAGACTGAACTTTGGGCAGCGGTCCAAGGGCGCGCACCGCCTGAGTGATGCGGGCGGCGCTGGCGGGGTCGATGCGGTCGACTGCGGTGGCGATTTTTGCGGAGGCGATCATGCCCCAGGCGACAGCCTCGCCGTGCAGGAAGTGGCGATATCCGCTTTGGGCTTCCAGGGCATGGCCGATGGTGTGGCCGAGGTTCAGGACGCGGCGCAGGCCGTTCTCGCGTTCGTCGGCAGAGACCACTTCGGCTTTCAGCTTTACCGATTCTGCGATGATCCATTCCAGGCGGCCGGGGTCGCGACCCAATTGGCCGGGATCGACATTTTCCAGGGCGCGAAATAATTCGGGCTTGCCGATGACGCCGCACTTGAGGGCTTCGTAGAGGCCGGCGCGGAATTCGCGCGGGGGCAGCGTGCTGAGGACCGCGGGATCGATCAGGACGATGCGGGGGTGGTGGAAGGTGCCGACCAGATTTTTCCCGGAGCGAAGGTTGACGCCGGTCTTGCCGCCGATCGAGGCGTCGACTTGGGCGAGAACGGTGGTGGGAATTTGAATGAGATCGACGCCGCGCATGTAGAGCGACGCCAGCAGTCCGGTGACATCGCCGACCACGCCGCCTCCGAAGGCTAGGATGACGGAATTGCGATCGGCACCCAGTCGGCTCAATTGCCCGGCCAACTTTTCCACCGTGGCCAGTCGCTTGTGGCGCTCGCCATTGGGCATCTCGACGATTTTCGCGCTGAATCCGGCGGCCGAGAGAGATGCCAGCAGTTTTTTTCCCCACTTGCGGCGGACCGAGGGGACCGTGACCACGAACAGGCGCTCATGCTTCGCGGGCGAGTCGCCCGCATTCGCGCTGAAGATTACGCGGAAGAGATCGCGCAGGGTTTCGCCGGAGCGCTGCAGGAGGCCGTTGGCGATTACGGCGTCGTAGGGTCGCGGGGGAAGCGCGATGGTTATGCGGGTCATCGGTGTCATCATAACTTATCGGGAGGCGACTATCGGGCGGCGCCGGCTAGGGGCTGGGATCACGCAGGTCGACGAAGGAAGACTTTCCAGGCTGGGCTTGGGAGGCTGGGTTTGTCTCCTTGCCGCACGAGCGGGGGGCTCGCGCCTACATTGACAACTTCTTCCTG
>Ga0187823_10000094_pt1 | contig 19092 bp, 17 predicted proteins | sample NC_wetland_sal_i_12_FD_132968 | JGI IMG/M metagenome (GOLD analysis project Ga0187823, IMG submission 132968) | Wetland sediment microbial communities from Neuse River Estuary, North Carolina, USA - SourceSoil_3 | ecosystem: Environmental > Aquatic > Freshwater > Wetlands > Sediment | place...
CCCGCTTCGATCATGGCTTTCATCAATTCGAATGCGTTGAGATTTCCACCGAATCCCGCTTCTGCATCGGCGACCAGCGGAGCAAACCACTGGATTCCATTCTTCCCTTCGGCATGATGGATCTGGTCCGCCCGGGTGAGCGCCTGATTGATGCGCCGCACCAGATTGGGCACGCTGTCAGCCGGATACAGGCTCTGATCGGGATACATCTGCCCCGCATCATTGGCGTCGGCCGCAACCTGCCACCCGCTGACATAGATCGCCTGCAGCCCGGCTTGCACCTGCTGAATCGCCTGATTGCCCGTCATCGCGCCCAGAGCCGCCACATGCGATTCGAGTTGCAGAAGACGCCACAGGCGCTCGGCGCCGTGCCGGGCCAACGTGTTTTCAATCGGCATCGAGCCCCGCAAGCGCTCGACATCATTCGGGCTGTAAGGCCGCGTAACCCCTGCCCAGCGCGGGTTTGACGCCCAATCAGTCAATGGGGACGGTGCCTTGCCGTTAGTAGCCATATGTCTCCTCGCAATTCTTCGCGTAGATCTGCCTGGCGCCGGCATCCGCCGGCTGTAGAGAGGGCATCTCGCCCTCTCTTCAAATCGGATCAAACTCTTGGTTCAAAATCATCGCCTCACTGATCCGCCTCGCCTCGCGAAACGTATCGGCCGTCCCCAAATCACGGTCCGGATTCTCGAGCAGCGTTTCCAACTCCTCGTCAAACAACCGCGCAATCAGCTCCGGCGTATGCGATACGGCTTTCCCGTCGTCCATCACCGGCACCTGCCGGTTGTGCCGCAGACGCTGCGCGATCATCAGACGATAAATACGATCCGTCGCCAGGTCCTCCATGTAGCCGTCGAGCAAGCTGGCGCCCTTGCCGTTCAACACGCCATTGCGATAACGGATCACCGTCCGCACCGCTGCCCGCGTCCCCGCCAGCGTGCGCTGGCCCACATCCTTCGGTACCGGCCGCAAATCCGGATAGCGTTCCGCCTGCGCCCTCCGCCCCTGCAACTGGTTGGGGAAGGGGAACTGGTCGAGCGCAATCTGGTTTTGATCGGGATGCCCCGTCCACGCTCCATCCATGAGACAGTCAGCCTCATTCTTCTTATCTTTTGCCAGCGCGGATAGGGCCCGCTCATTCAATTCTCGATCCTCGCGGCTGGGAAAGAGCGCGGTCATTCCGCCAATCGCCAATGCGCCGCGTTTGTGGCAAATCTCGGGCAGCAACTCGCGCAGGTTCTGAAAGAAGGGAACGTTCGAAGGAATTGTATTGCGGTCAGGCAGCACCCAGTCCGGATCGTCCAGATTGAAGTGGATCAGGCTGGCCATGTAATCCCAGCGCCCCAGGTTCAATCCCAGAATGTGGTCTCGGAGGTTGTAGAGGAACTCCTCCATCTGAAAAGCCAGCGGATGCGATTCCACCAGCGCCATGCACTTGATGTATTCGCGCGGCCATCCCCGGACCTCGGCCAGCGCCTGAAACAGGTCACGCCACCACAGCGCTTCATCGGCTGACTCGGACTTCGGAATGTAAAACGCCAGTGGGTGCTTCAGTTCCGCCGGATCAACCCGGAATACGATACTTGCGACGTCGAACAGTGACGCGGGCGTCAGCTCATCGCCGAATATTCCGCCCTGATGAATGTGCAGACCACGAGGGCGAATCCAAATCGCCGTAGTCCCCGGCGCTATGCCGACCACCTTGTCCCGTTTCTTGTCGAAATACGTCAGCGTGCCGCGCAATGCTTGCAGAATATTTTCCATCCCGAGCCGCTGATGGTCCCATTCGTTCACCATGGAATCTTCCAGGTCGAGCATCACCCCGGGCGCGCCGGAGTTGAGCATCTTGACCACCAGGTCGGCATCGTCGGCCGGACCCGTCATCTGGTTGCGCTGGTCCCGGCACCATTCCGGCAATTCGATTCGCCAGCCCCGCCGCACCGCATCTCCGGGAAATCGGTGGGTCGGCTTATCGCCCTGATAAGACTCCTGCAGAACGCGTTTGCGTTCTCCAATCAAGGACCGCTGCCAGGGTGCAAAGCGGCGATGGAGCGGCGCCAGAAACTCGATAAACCCTTCCGGAAGATCGTGCCTGGGGTCAAATGTGGCTGGTGGGCAGTTCACTTGAAAGCCCTCCAGGGCAACCTTGCCAACGGGAATAGTGGCCATGGCTTAACTCCTGAAATTCAGAGTGCCGGAGCGTTCAGTTGTTCAGATTGCGCTGCGAAGGCGGCCCGAACGGGCCCAGGGGAGCCCCTCAAATAACAACCTCAATTCTTAAGGCAACTGGGCTTCCAATCGGAACCGGCGCTTCACCCTATAGAATTCAACATCTTGCTGGTGACCTCCGCAGCAGAGAGCGACAGCTTTTCCTTCCCAGCACACAATGCTTGCACACACCCAACGCAGGCGTGACGAAACTTCTCTGAAAGTGATCCGGGCCGGGCGGGGTCAACGAGTGTAGACGACCATTCTCGTCAACCGCGGGTCGTGCGACAATGCCATTGCTTAGAAAAAGCCATTGAATCGGCCCGCGACGCGCCTCACAGCAATTGCGGAGTTTGGAAATGAAGAATCCCGTTCGGTTCCTGCTGCATGTGCCTGTTCCTTGGGTGTTCGTGCTGACCTATCTCCTTGGAGTAGTCCTGGAACATGTGCATCATCGCACCCTCTCTCCAACATTGGCCTCGGTTAGTAGGACGGCCGGAGCTGTGTTGTTTGCTGTGGGTGCCGTCATTGCAGGCTGGGGGCTCGTGCTTTTCGGTAAAGCCAAAACCACAACGGTTCCGGGTAAGTTATCCGGGAAACTGGTGACTTGGGGACCGTATCGCTTCACTCGAAACCCAATGTATGTAGGCCTTGTCTTAGCCTACCTCGGAGAAGCGGGGTTACTGAAACAAATCTGGCCAGTCGTTCTTCTCCCCTTCACGGTTGCCTACATTAACTGGACTGTGATTCCGGTCGAGGAGGCGAAGTTGGAAGAAGCCTTCCCCAACGAGTACAAACAGTACCGCGCGAAGGTGCCGCGCTGGTTTTAGCAAACACCAAGGGGCGCTCAGTCCTGTCTATTACACGAGTACGGCGTTGATCTCAGTCGTATCAATCAATAGTTGGCGATAAATCGCGGTCACACTCATTGACCCCGGATCGTGGTTCACAGGGACTGCTTTAGGCAGCTTTTAGACTAGTTCCCCGCGCGCTAGAGGACATTCACCTCCGTGAAAAGAGCCATGATTTAAGCTACGGTGTAACGGGATTGATCCGGGCGGCAGCGCCCCATGTCTATCTGCCGACAGTGATCGCCGAGTTATGGCCGTAAGGGGTTTGTAGTGGAACCATTTCGGATTCATGTCGCGGATGAGGTGCTCGATGACTTGCGGGCACGGTTGCGCCAAACCAGATGGCCCGATCAGATACCCGGTATAGGCTGGCAACAGGGCACCGAGTTGGACTGGTTGCGACGCCTGGTTTCCTATTGGGCCAACGAATTCGACTGGCGTGGCTGGGAACGAAGGCTCAACGCGTTCAACCACTTCACCTGGGAGGGCATCCACTTTGTGTACCAGCGCGCGGCATCAGGCAGGGGCGTGCCGCTCATTCTCACGCACGGCTGGCCCGGCAGCTTCCTCGATTACGTGGAGATGCTGCCCATGCTTGAGCACTTCGACGTGGTCGTTCCCTCCCTGCCGGGATATGGTTTCTCGCCGCGCCCACTCCAGGTCGGCATCAACTACCGCTACGTCTCGGAGCGCTGGCACCGGCTCATGTCTGAGCTTGGGTACTCGCGCTATGGTGCGAGCGGTTATGACTTTGGGGCTGGGGTAACAACGATCCTTGCGCTTGACCATCCGCAATCACTGATGGGAATCCATCTCACGACTCTGGAGTCGGATCTCACCCCCGTCGTGAACGATACGGAATTGTCCGATGTCGAGCGTTCGTACCTGGCCGTAAACCGGGCCTGGGAAACGACGGAGCGGGGCTACAGTGCGATCCAGTCCACCAAGCCGCAGACGGTGGGCTATGGCCTCAACGACTCTCCGGCAGGGCTCGCGGCGTACCTGGGTGAGAAGTGGCACTCGTGGAGCGACGTTACGCCGACCGACGACTTCCTGTGCGCCACGCTCACGTTGTACTGGATCACGCAGAGCATCACTTCGTCGATGCGCGACTATTGGGACAATCGCTGGCACCCGGTCGATCCCGCCTACGTCAGCACACCCACGGCGTTTGGCGTTTTCGCGCACCAGACCGTCCCCGAGGGCGAACTGCCGCGCTCGTATCTGGAGCGCTTATACAACATTCAGCGCTGGACAGTCTTTCCACGCGGGGGGCACTTCGCCCCGGCTGAGGAACCAGCGGCGGTCGCAGCGGACCTCGCCGCCTTCTTTCGTGGCCGGAGCTGAGGCCATACTGACAATCCGCACTTTCAAAGCAACGGGATTGTCAGGAAGCCGTCTTCTCCTTGGCGTTACACTCCAAACGGACCAGATGGCCGGCAACCAGGTGCAATCGCTTGATTGCAACAGTCAGGGCTGCAACAGCTTGCATGGGCTTGTCTGGCGGTGGACTCGGTGGGAGCCTTATCGGGCATGGAGACGCGCCAGGCAGATTTGCGGAGCATCATTCGACTTGTGGCGATCCTCAATCTGGCATATTTCGGGATTGAGTTCGCCGTGGCTCTCGCGATCGGATCGGTTTCGCTCTTCGCTGACAGCATCGACTTTCTTGAAGACGCATCGGTCAACTTCCTGATCCTGGTCGCGTTGGGGTGGAGTGCTCCCCGCCGCGCGCGCCTGGGAATGGCGCTTGCTGGAATTTTGCTGGTGCCGGGGTTGGCCACTCTTTGGACCGCGTGGCACAAGTTCCTCACGCCTGTTCCACCCGCGCCCGTGCCACTGTCACTCGCGGGTGCGGGGGCGCTCGTGGTGAACCTGTCATGTGCGCTCATGCTGGCCCGCCATCGCCACCACGCAGGTAGTTTGACCCACGCAGCGTTTCTTTCGGCCCGCAACGATGCATTGGCCAACGTCGCCATTATCGGTGCAGGGCTGACGACAATTTACATCCGATCAGCGTGGCCCGACTTGATTGTAGGGCTGGGGATTGCAGCGATGAATGCGGACGCAGCGAGAGAGATTTTCACGACGGCGCGGGAAGAACACCGGACAGCCGTTCCGTGAAGGATGCAGAGGGCTTCGCGTCCCGCAATGGCGGTGTGTTCTTACCTGGCCCTGACCGGATCCGCCGTTCCATCCGACCACCAGCCCGCGGGAACCATGAATACATTGATGGGCTCCGGAGCGCCACGGAACTGTGGATTCAGCATGACGGGCGAGTGGGACAGATCTGCACCCCACGCGGCGCCATCCATGAGGGGAGTGTAAAACATCAGGTGAGCGATCCAGTTGTGGTGGTCGCCATCGGTGAGGTACTGATCTTTCGACATCATGTAGGACATCGCTCCAGGCTCCAGGGGCGGCAGCTCTTGCTTAATGAACGCCTTGATGCCTTCGATGATCTGAGCTTTGGATTGACCGGCCAACACCATCTCCGTTCTCTTGTAGGTCAGCGGCAGGATGGAGCGGGCAGCCGGCGGATTGAAGCAGACCGGGCCTCGAAGCTTAGGGTTCCAAAAATTATCGGAACCATCACCACCGAACGGCGACATCCACCCCCTCTCCACCACACACACGAAGCCGTTCTTACCCTTGACAGCGGTTTCGTAGCCATGCCGTCCCAGGACGAGAACATCGGCATCGCGCGAGATTGCCTCCGGCGCCGCACTCCGCGCCATGGCAATCTCGGCAGGTCGATCCATCAGGTACTGGTCAAGCGGGGCCATGCTCGGAAATGAGGCTTTGGCGTCCTGCGCCTGCACCTGCCACGCCGTGCTCAGCACGACCACCAACGCGAAGCTTCCTACTAGTGCGACAGTCCTGACGATGTTTCGGTCCATTGATTTTCCCCTCATTGTCTTCGGCCATGTAGGCCACGCCGATCCCGCTGTCTTCGAGTCTTTCGACCATGCGGTAGTGCGCGAAATGGCTTCCCGGATTATGCCGCAAGCATGCTATGGCGGAAAGCGAAGGCAAGTCAATAAAAGCTGGGGCTCGGCGGTATCTGCTCAAACGAACGTTCTGGTTCGACTTGACGGCACGGCTTACAATACTTCCATAGACCTTTCCGCAAAATGGGGAGAGGGCTGCCGCAACTTCGCCTTCCTGAAAGAACGGGTTCCCGATGAAAACCGCAAGTGATCGCTCAATTGCGCGGTTTGGGAGGAGGAGAAAAACATGACCGAGCAAGAGTTTGCCGCGAGATGGTGGAGTGGCAGATTCCCCAGCGCCAACCCTCCGACCGGCGCCAGCCCGATCACCTTCACCGATGCGCTGGACCTGCTGGTCCATTTTCGCAGGGGCTGGGGGACGAAATCGGCGATGAAGGTGAAGGAAAAGCATTTTCTGGAGAGTTGGTGGCAGGGCCGATCCTCTACCGTCGATCCTCTCAATTGGGACAGCTTCATGACTCTGGCAGATGCTGAGGATCTCCTGGTCCAGTATCGCAAGGCTGCTCACGTTGTCTGGCCGGTCGAGATGCCCACAGCGAGCTGAAGGGAATCGATTGTAGCCACAACAATTTCCGCCGGGGGAACTCCGCGGCTACAATCTGCCGGGTCGATTATTTCCTGCGATTCACCGACTTCAGCATCACAGTCTTTGATCTCTAAGATTCCGTTATGCGAGGATGAGTGGCCGCGTTGGCCAAGCGTAGGCCCGGCCCAGAGACTGCCATAGAGGAAGGAAATATCCATTGATATTGTATCGGACCACTGATGGGATATTCGTCGAACACGATAGCAAGTTCTACCGCGTTAACGCGCCGTCGTTCGACTTTCTAGTTGCCCAGGACGATCTGCTCGGATTTCTCACTTCCATTGTCGGCGGGGGAAATCCCGCGGAGCCATTCGACCAGAAAAGCCTGCAGGCCCCGATTGGCAATCAGGAGGTCTGGGCCGCTGGCGTCACTTACTACCGCAGCCGCAGTGCGCGGATCGAGGAATCAAAATCGGCTGGCGGTGGCGACTTCTACGACCGCGTCTACTCGGCGGAACGGCCCGAGTTGTTCTTCAAGGCGGTTGCGCACAGAGTGGCGGGCCCGAATAGTCCGGTAAGGATCCGCCGGGATGCTACTTGGTCTGTTCCTGAACCGGAACTGACGTTGCTTGTCACCCCACGCGGTCAGATCATCGGCTACACCATCGGCAATGACATGAGTTCCCGCGATATTGAAGGTCTGAACCCTCTGTACCTGCCTCAGGCAAAGGTTTACGACCAGAGTTGCTCGCTCGGACCCGGCATCCTCATCCAGAATGAGCCGCTGCCCTCCTCCACCCGCATCAGTCTGGATATCCTGCGCGCCGGGCAGTCAGCGTTTACAGCAACCGTCACTTTGACCGAGCTGAAACGCAGTCCGGCGACATTAGTTGAATATCTTTTCCGCGACCACAGTTTCCCTTACGGCTGCCTCCTGCTCACCGGCACCGGTATCGTTCCGCCAGATTCCTTCACGCTGCGAAAGGCAGACGAGATCCGCATCAGCATCGATGGCATCGGCACCCTGGTGAATACTGTCGCCTGAACCAAAGATTTTCGCGACGAGAGCTCTTGAAACAGATGCAAGTCGCCTAAACGAGACTGCTCAACGGTGCATGGGGTTCAGCCGCGATTTTCTCTCCACTACCCGCCCATCAGAACTTCCCTCTACCCGGAGGGATGGCTTACTCTATATCGCCATGCAACGCCTTGCACTGCTGCTTACACTGCTCGTCACCACCGCCTGTTTTTCGCAAGAGCCGGTCCGCGTCAAGGTCAACCTGGTCAGTGTGTCCTTCTCGGTGAGGGATTCACGCGGGGCGCTGGTTGAAAACCTGACCAAAGACGATTTCGAGGTTTTGGAGGACGCGGTTCCTCAAAAGATTGCTTTCTTCTCTCGAAGTTCCGATGTGCCGCTCACCTTAGGATTGATTGTGGATGCCAGCGGCAGTCAGGATCATTTCTCCAAGCAGCACAAGCACGACCTGGAGGTGTTCCTGCAAGATGTTCTCGGGCCGAAGGACCGCGCCTTCATGCTGTGCTTCGGAAACCACCTGCGCCTGGTGAGCGACTTCACCCAATCGAGCGGCCAGATTCTGGATGCCCTGGATCGCTACCAGCACGATACCGGCCGCTTCCCGGAACTGGGCCCGAAAGAGTCTCGAGACCTGGGCACGGCGTTTTACGATTCCATTTTCTATTCGGTAACCGAAAAGCTGGCAGATGAAGACGGGCGGAGGGCCCTTCTGATCTTCAGCGACGGCGAAGATAACTCCAGCTCTCACGACATGATGACAACCATTGAAACGGCGCAGAGCGCGAACGTCATTCTGTTCCCCATCCGCTATACGGAGAAAGAGCACGGCAAACTGACGGCCCGCAATAAATACGGGATCGCCGTGATGGACCGTCTGGCGAAAGAAACCGGCGGCACCGTGTTTGACGCGGAAGCCATCGACCCGCACACGTACTTTCGTCAAATCGGCGAGGAGCTGCGCAGCTCCTACGACCTGGCTTATTATCCGAGCAATCCGGTCAAGGATGACTCTTTCCGCAAAATCGTCATCCGCCCCAAGCAAGATGGGCTCAGGGTGCGCTCCAAGACTGGATACTTTTCGAGATAGACTCGCGCATTAAGGGGCCGCGTTGAACGTCGCTACCTGCATGACCCACACGCCGGAAGCCTCGGTCGCCGTCGCGTTGTAGCTGCCCGTCGCGTTCACCGTCTTGTCTTCCGCGATGTTGCCATAGAGATTGATTATCCGCGACGCGAATCCACTGCCCGCCGACGTGAATTTCGATCCGCTCGTACCGGCCCCAAAAATCAGTTCACTGGCCGCCGTCGTGCTCACCGAGCCGCTGTTCGCCGCCGTTCCTGTTCCCGCCGCTCCCACGGCCTTGTCGAAGGGCGCCGTCGGGTCCAGGCCGCTGTATTCCAGAATCCGCACATCCGGATACACCGCCGCCTTGCTGAACGTCACCGTCACCGTCGTGCTGCCCCCGGCAATGTTCGGAGCATAGTAGATCGACTGCCTCAACCCGGTCCCGCTGGTCGGACCTACCGCCAGCTGGTAGCCGTTCAACTTGTTGTCCGTCACCGAGCTGATGGTCGACGTGGTGTCTCCCCAGCCGATGACCACGATGTTCATATCTCCCGCCGTCTGCGCCACCGCATACGTCACCGCCAATGTCGTGTTCGAGGCCTGGATCGTCGACGGCCCCGAATTCGACTGCACAAACGCGATGTTTCCTCCTCCGCCGCCGCCGCTGCTCGTGTAGGTGTACCCGTTGTTCAGCGTTCCATTCTGATTGTCGGTGTTCGTTACCACCACGTTCACTGCGCCCGCCGCGTGCGCCGGGGTCGTCGCCGTGATCGTCGTGCTGTTCGCTACGCTCACACCTGTTGACGAGGTTCCTCCAAAACTCACTGTCGCTCCTGGCAGGAATCCGGTGCCCGTGATGGTCACCGGCGTCCCGCCCGCCGTCGTTCCTGAAGTCGGTGAGATCGAAGTTGGAACGGGCGGGGGTTGCGCCGAACCTCCGCTCGCCCGGAAGGTTGCCACCTGCATCACCCAGGCGCCCGAACTGCCGGTCGCCGCGGCGCTGTAGCTGCCCGTGGCATTGACCGTCTTGTCTTCCGCGATATTGCCGTACAGATTGATCATCCGCGCGGTGAAGCCGGTACCCGCAGCCGTGAATTTCGATCCGCTGGTGCCCGCTCCGAAGATCAGTTCGCTGGCTGCCGTCGTGCTCACCGAACCGCTGTTCGCCGCCGTTCCCGTCCCGGCCGCTGCCAACGCCTTATCGAAGGGCGATGTCGTATCCAGGCCGCTGTATTCCAGGATTCGCACATCCGGATAGACCGCCGCCTTGTTGAACGTCACCGTCACCGTGTTGCTGCCTCCGGCGATGCTCTTGGCGTAGTAGATCGACTGCCTGAGCCCGGTCCCGCTCGTCGGACCTATGGCCGGCGTATACGTATTCAACCTGCTGTCAGTCACCGAGCTGATCGTCGACGTGGTATCTCCCCAGCCGATCACCACGATGTTCGTGTCACCCACCGTTTGCGAAGCCGGATAACTCACCGCCACCGTCGTGTTCGAAGCCTGGATCGTTGCCGGCCCCGAATTCGACTGCACTAACGCGATGCCTCCACCGCTTCCCCCGCCGCCACTGGAGGTGTACGTATACCCGTTGTTCAAGGTGCCGGTCTGAGCGTCCGTGTTGGTCACTACCACATTCACCGCGCCCGCGGCGTGCGCCGGTGCCGTCGCGGTAATTGATGTGCTGCTGGCCACGTTCACGCCGGTCGCTGCCGTTCCTCCAAAGCTCACCGTCGCTCCCGCCAGGAAGCCCGTGCCGGTGATGGTGACTGGCGTTCCTCCCGCCGTGGTCCCCGATACCGGCGACATTCCGCTCACCGTTGGCGCCGGATTGCCCGGGGGCGGCGGAGGCGGGTTGCTACCCGATTGCGAAAGCGGGACAAAACTGAAACTCCGCACAAACATGTAGCGGGTGACGTTGGGCGTGGCAAGACCGCCCCAGCCAGTGCTGTTCGTTCCCCAGTGGTTGATCATGGCGTAGGCGGGGGTTTGCGGGACGACGCCAGTGTGCGTCGACACCAGCGCGCCGTCAACGTAGAAGCTGATGGAAGAGGGCGTCCACACGCATTTGTATGAGTGGAAACCTGCCTCCGGCGCGAAGGGCGCTTGCGACGAGGTCGATTGCTTGGTGTTCACGCTGGTCCAGGTTGTCCACCAGAGCGTGCCAGGATTCTGTCCTTCAATCTCCGGGCTGTCGATCTCGGTCTGTGAGTTGTTCACATACACGAAGCCCGAGCTGATCTGGCCGGAGACGGCCACACCGGATCCCGTGGGCGTGCTTGAAGTCGAAGAAGCGCGGATGACCCACTCGTAAGTTCCGAAGCCAAGGATCTGCTTGGACTGCAACTCGCCGCCAACCGAAGCGATCCCGCCGCTCGAGTTGTAGGTCTGCGTGACCTTGATGCGCAGCATTCCGGTGGAGAAGTCGAGATTCGAAGGAACGAACGTGCCCCCGCCCGGAGCGCCCCAGTTGGAGGGGATCCATTTAGAGGTGTCGAGCGACCCACTGGAAAAATTGTCGAAGAACGTGGCGCCCGCCGGGGCCGAAGGCGCGGCGGCTTGCAATGTACCGTTGACGAGGAAAAGAGTTGCCAAGACTAAAACGACCATCCTCATTATGAGAACCTCTACAGGAGATGGGGACGGGCGAACCAATCCCTTATTGGCCAGAGGGACTGCGGGGCCTTGGGAACGGTGAAATTTCCGATTACTAGACTTACGCTCGACGTGCCAGTTCGACACTCAGCGGCTGTACCCGAAAGAAGGGCACACGTGGACTGCTCCGCTCATCATTTCCCTTGATGAAAACCTAACCCCAGGTCCGTAAGGCAGCGGGACCTGGCTGAACTGGAATCCGAAGCGGTTGCTGCAAACAATGTTTCCCGACTCCGCATCCAGGACGCGGAGACAGAAACCCTGGGTTCGACGAATAGCGGCCCGGGAATAGTAACAAAACCGGAGCTAAAAGTCTTGTACCTCGGGCCCTGAATCCCGCACCCGGCGGGCGATTTGGCCCAACCGGGGCAGCAGACATTCCGACTCCGACAGAGAACTGACCACCTCAGTGGCGTGACCGGAAAGAGCAGTAAGGTTGAGGCGAACTTCGCAGATTGCGTCTACTTTGGGTCCACAATCTCCGGAGGAGGTGGCCGAACGAACTAAAAGTACAAAGGGGTATCCGTAGGAATGGAAGGGAGTAGATTAGACTTCGTCTGAAGCAGCCGTCCGGGAGGGAAGCCGCCATGCGAATCAGTCCAATTTCCCACAACGAATGCAGTGAGCTGTTGAAACGCGTATCTGTCGGAAGACTGGGATGTTCGTTAGACAATCAACCGTATGTTGTACCCGTTCGCTTTTCGTATGAGCCTGACTGCATTTACATCTTTTCGACTGTCGGCCAGAAGATCAAGTGGATGCGGCAAAATCCGAGGGTGTGTCTGCAAGCCGACGAAATAGGGAATTCGTCGAACTGGCTCAGCGTAATCGTGACTGGAACCTACCTGGAACTGAGCGAGCCGCAGTACCACACCGCTCAGCGGGAACATGCGCGGGAGCTGCTCGCGCAGCACCCTGAATGGTGGCGAATCCCCCTGTCGGAAGCACGCGACAGATCGCTGATTTCTTCGATTGAGACGGTGTTCTTTCGCATTGACATTAAGTCGATGAGCGGGCTCCGCGCCATGCCGGAAGGAGTCGAAGGCGCCCATTAACGGGCGCGTGGAGATTTCATCGTAGAAACCTAATTTCGAGCGGGTGGAGTGGCGTCTAGTTGACCGGAGGAGGGCAGGTCTTTACGCTTGCAAATCGCACTCTTGACGAGTGGCTCGCTGCGAGTCAGCTCGAGAGTCCAGCGAGCATCGCTGACAGTGGTCGAGACTCCGCAGCGAAACAATTGCAGAACCCGAGGATGATACTGCGCAGATTTTAGGTACTGATCCGTGCCCGCAAAGGAGCAGTTGCTGTGTCGAAAAAATCTGGAACACTTGTTTCCCGGGCAGGGCTTGGCATGCTCGCGGGCATGCTGATTGTCGCCTTGCCGTGCGCGGCCGCCAAGCAATTGACCAACGACAAGTTGTCCGTGACGGTGAATGCGCAGGATGGCTCGTACCAGCTGGGCCTGCCTGGCGGCCCGCCCGTGCTCAAAGCCCGCGTAGGAGCGCAGGTTGACCACCAGTGGCTGCGATCGAGCGATTACCAGCTGCGCCGCGCTTCGGAATCTGCATTCAATGATGAGCTCGGCTCCGGCCGCCAGGTGACGGTCACTTGCAGCGGGCTGGACGGCAAACCTGAGCTGGCTTACATACTGCAGCTTTATGACCGGCATCCGTACGGGACCATCCAGGTAAAAGTGCTGAACAACACGGGGAACGATGTAACCGTCCAGGAAATTCGGAGCGTGGACGCGACCGGGGAGCCGATTCTCGATCTGGGCGGACATCCATCGGCGATCCGGGTGCTCTCGGACAGTTTCAGCGAAGATTGGCCGGACCTGGCGCTGTACGACCTGGGGGCTGTCCCCGGCGGGATGCATCGTGGAGCAGGGAGCCAGCTCATCTACAACCAGGAGAGCAAGCAGAGTTTATTTCTGGGCGCGCTTACCTCTGACCGGTTTCTGACCCTGCTGCATCTTCAGGCTGGGGGTACGGGCGCGAAAACCAAAATCGCTTCTTATACCGTGGAATCCACGGGAACCACGGAAATCCAGAGGGCATTCAATCTGAAGAATTCGCCGGCCGACGACCAGGTCGAATTGAGCCTTCCCCTCAAGCCCCACGAAGCCATCGTTTCCGAGCGACTGATGTTCGAAACCGGACCCGATTACCACGGCCAGCTCTTGGCCTACGGGGATGCAATCCGGCTTCTGCACCATGCCCGCGTCTCCAGCGCGACGCCGATCGGTTGGTGGAGTTGGACCGCCTATTATGGCGCCATCAATGAAGGCGAGACTCTGGCCAATGCAGACTGGCAAGCCGAACATCTGAAATCGCTGGGGTACAAGTATTTCCAGATCGATGAAGGCTATCAGTATGCCCGCGGCGAATACACGACCGCCAATGCAAGCCAATTCCCGGATGGCTTGCGATTCGTGGGCCATCACATTACCGGCGACGGCCTGACCTTCGGAGTTTGGACCGCGCCGTTCGAGGTGACGAGCCGGGCCTGGGTTTACGAGCACCACAAGGAATGGCTGGTCCGCAATGCCCAGGGCGAGCCTATCCCCATTGGCAAAGTCTGGAATCAGGATACGGATGTACTTTACGCGCTGGACACCACCCACCCTGGAGCGCAGGAGTACATGCGCCAGACTTACAACACACTCGTCCGCGAGTGGGGAGTAAGGTTCATCAAGCTGGACTTCATGGATACCACGGCGATCGAGGGCTATCGTTACCGGCCCAACACGACCGCACTGGAAGCGCAGCGCATCGGTCTGCAAGTGATCCGGGACACAGTCGGCGATGACGTGATCCTGGATAAAGACGGCAGCCCAATGCTCAACCCCGTGGGACTTGTGGACACGGGTAGGGTCTCGGTCGATACGGGGCATAGTTTTCAGCGGACGAAGAATGCCGCCCCGGGCGTCGCTGCCCGCTTCTACATGAACCGCAATTTTTTCGTCAATGATCCGGACGCCTTTAATATCACCGACAAGTACATCGTGGAAAGCAGGAACGCCGAGCCTTCCCTTTCGCTGGGCGCGGCCCAGGCGTCGATCGCGCTCTCTGCGGTATCCGGCGGCATGTATGAGATCGGAGATGACATGCTGGTGCTGGGCTCCGAGAAAGACAGATTGGCTCTGGTTGAGAACCGGGAATTGCTGAATTTGGCCAAGATGGGGCGGGCCCATATCCCGGTCGATCTGATGACGTACCAGCCGGAGGATGAACAGCCCAGCATTTTCTTCCTCCAGGAGAGTCCGCGCCAAGCCATGCTCACTGTCTTCAACTGGACGAACGCACCCCGCTCGCACTCGCTGAAACTCACGGACCTCGGCCTTCATGCCGACCACGCATTGGCGGCAACCGATGTGCTGAATCAGGACGCGTCGGTTGCGATCGAAGGAGCCACGGTGCGGATCGAGAACCAGCCCCAGTCTGTGAAGGTAATCAAAATAATTGACAGGAATTTTGCCGAGGCGGCCCCAACCATAACCGCTCAGGCGCCTTCAGCCGCAGCCACGGGTGAGACAATCAATTTCTCGGCACAGGCTGGGGCGGACGGAGTGCCCGCAGTCGCGTATCACTGGGATTTCGGTGACGGCACGAGCGCAGATGGCCCCAAAGCGTCTCATTCCTACACGACAGCGGCAGATTTTGCTGTCCGGCTAACGGTCGACGGAGTGGATGGCGTGCCGGCCCGGCAGACTTTCTCCATCAAGGTAACCGGCAATTTGAGGGCGCTGCCCAGCCTCAACGAGAACCGGCGCTTCGTCGAGCCTACCGACCGCTAAGCCTGCAGCGATGGAACATGGGCGGTTGCGTCAGCGGCCGTGCGATTCGAAGGCGGACCTGACAAATGGCTCTGGATCCAAGTCGAGAGAGTTATTGAAACAGACGCAAGGGCCTCAACCGGCGGCTTCCCGATCGCATGCTTGCACCAATGTTCGGTAATTGACAGGGGAAAGATCCGGGCGTACGGTCGCCTCAAAGGAGTATCCCTATGAGCGCAAATCCCCCGAAAAAATTGCCCGCGAACGTGACCAGCGAACCCAGGGACATCGAACTGGAAGAACAGATCCGCTTACGCGCCTACGAACTCTACGAGACCCGAGGACGGCAGGACGGCCACGAGATGGAAGACTGGCTCCAGGCTGAAACAGAACTCAAGGAAAAGATGGCCCACCGCATCGCCGCCTGACACGACTCTTGGCAACATGGCCCCGATCCTTCGGGGTCTTTTTGCATCCATCGCTTCTCCCCCGCGGCCTTCGTCGGCGTAGCCCCTTATCTGACGAGAACAACTCATGGCGTCATCGCCGGGTCCCCGGCAACACCATACTCCGGAACATGTCATCGCGTCTGGTCCTGGGACAGGTGACGTAAGGTGTTGATTTTGCAGGCTTCAGCATCTTCCGCCTCTCCGCAGGCATCTAAGCACCAGAGGCAATTTCTATGAAGCGATTTTCTCTTCTGGCGTCGGTCTTAATCGTCGCGGCAGCAATTTCCGCCGCGGCTGCGCCCGGTTCCAGTACCGCGGACGTGCCGGCATTTCCGGGCACCCTGGCGAATGCGCGCTATGTCTATGTCGCCGCCTACGACGGAGATCAGTTTAGTCCCAACCTCCTGCCCGAAGATCGCCAGGCGATCAGCGCCGTAGAAAGCGCCATACAGAATTGGGGCAAACTCACGGTCGTGTACCGGCCCTCCGAAGCCGACATCACCATCCTGGTTACCAGCCGGCCTTCCGAAGACCTGCTGGCCGTCTACGACGCGCACGGGCCGCGGGGCAGTTATCTGTGGCGGGTCATGGGCCGCGACGGTCTCGCTTCCGGTGAGACTCCGTTGGTCACGCAATTTGAGACGGCCTTCGAAAGCGTGCAGAACCACAAGTAAGAAGCGCCTGGATGTCTTCCCAACAAAAAGCCCCGCATCCATGCGGGGTTTTTTCTGCGAGCGAAGCTAAAAGAATCAGGTTTCGCCACGCATCAAGCGAGGCCGGAACTTTCCTTGCGATTCAGTGGCCCGGCCGGGATTTCCTCGCCGGACCAGTCGCATGAGTCGACCTCGATTGGCTGCGGAAACGCGCGGGAGGAACCGTGAACTCGCGCTTGAACGCCCGGTTAAAAGCCGCTTCGGACTCGTAGCCGACCTCGGAGGCGATCTGCGCTACCGAATAACTGGTCGAAGCCAGCATCTGCGCTCCCAACTGCAGTCGCCACCGCGTGAGGTAGGCCATGGGAGGCTCGTTGAGGTAATGACGGAAGCGCTCCGCCAGCACCGAGCGCGACAGCCCCGCTTCCTTTGCCAGGGAAGCAATGGTCCAGGGCTGCGCAGGATTCCGGTGCATCAGCGCCAGCGTCTTGCCGACCTCCGCATCGCGGGCTCCGGCCAGCCAACCGGTTTGCTCCGCTGGAAGGTGCGCAATGTAGGCGCGCAGTGTTTCCACAAATAAGACCTCCGACAGTTTGGCCAGGACTGCTTCTCCGCCCGCGCGGGAAGCGTCAGCTTCATTCACCGAAAAGCGGATCGAGTTCTCCAGCCACCTGCCCGACGCATCATTACGAATACTGACTTTGAACAGCGGCGGCAGACCGCTCAGAAAAACCTGGCTCAGCCGCGGCTCGCACGCCATGTAGCCGCAAATGAATCTTGTGACTTCCCCTCCGCCACCCAGGCGGGCCAGCTTCAACCCCTGGGCAACAATTCGAGCCAATTCTTTCGCTATGTCCACACTCCGGGTCGCCGGTCCGTTTTCGATGATGTGAGCATCGCCGTGGGGAAAGATGACGATGTCGCCGGCATCGAGAGTTATGCGCTCGCCGTCCAGCAACCGCGCAGAGGCTCTCCCTTCCGTGAGCAAGTGATAAATGATCACGTGCCCGGCGCCCGGCGCCAGGCAGGACGCAACCGCGTGAGAGGGCGGCGAGCAAAGACTCCACGGCGAGGAGAATTCTCCGTTGTAATACAACGCCCCCTGGAGCTTCACCACCTTCAGCACCTCGGAGAGCACATCCATAGATCCTCCCGCGGGGACTCCCGGCAAACTTCTTCGGACTCCCAAGCAAATCATCTTACGGCAACTTTGCCCTGAGCAAGAAAGCCGGACGCGCGAGTAAGTATAGGCCGCGATAAGGGTGCATAGTAAGCCTCGTCGAAGCGCTTACAGGTTCAAAAAGTGCTTCAAGACAAGTCAAAGGCTGAAGGAGATGACGAGTGCCGAGTACTAGCGATGTTCTTGATCAGCATCTGAAATGCTTTGGCGAGAACGACCTCGATGGCGTACTCGCTGACTACTCATCCGACGCCGTGTTCTTTGTGCCCGGAAAGCCGCTCAGGGGGCCCCGCGCAATCAAGCCGTTTTTCCAGGCCTTATTTTCGGAGTTTGCCAAGCCTGGCGCGTCGTTTTCGATACAGCAACGATACGTTGAGGGCGATTACGCCTACATCTTGTGGAGTGCAGAAACGGCAGACAATTTGTACGACGCCGCTACCGACACGTTCGTAGTGCGCAACGGAAAGATCGTAGCGCAGTCCTTTGCGGCAAAGATCACCCCGAAACGCTGAACGGCCGGTCCAGCGCGGTGGCCGTCAGACTGAATGGGCGTGGTTGCAGGCGGGAAGCAAGTCGCGTGGACAGGAGGAACCAAATATGGCTTTGAATCAAGTGAAACTGATCGAGGAAACGCCTGCGTCAAGCTCGAAGAAGGAGCTCGACACCGAACTCACCGATCCCTTGTTGCCAATCGAAGAGGAGAGTGTCATCCCTGGGGCCCGGGGAGACGTCGAAGACGTTCCTGGCGATGAATGGGACTTTGGCGTGTCGGCCATGACGACCGACGCGATCCGCATCCTTATTGCAGGTGATTAAAAAACTGGGAGGAAACATGAGCACCACTACAACCGCACCGGAAATCGACAGTCTGAAAGCCAAGCTGAAAGCAACATGGATGGCTGGAGACTACGACCGCTTCTCGCGCTATATGGAGCAGGGCGCGCGCATTTTCTACGAACAACTCGATGTTCCCGCAGGCTGCCAGCTGCTCGATGTGGCCTGTGGTTCAGGCCAGGTCGCGCTCTGGGCGGCGCGAGATGGAGTAAACGTCACGGGCGTGGACCTCGCGCCCAACCTGGTGCAGCGCGCCCAGGCCCGCGCCGACGCGGAAGGCCTCAAGGCCCGCTTCATCGAAGGGGACGCCGAGTCGCTTCCGTTCGAAGACGCCAGCTTCGACGTCGTCACCAGCCTGGTGGGAGCGATGTTTGCCCCGCGGCCGGAACTGGTGGCCCGCGAACTGCTGCGGGTGTGCAGTCCCGGAGGCACGATTGCGATGGGAAACTGGACGCCCGAAGGGTTCATCGGACAAATGTTCAAGACCTTCGCCAAATTCATCGCGCCCGCCGGCATGCCGGCACCGGTGTTGTGGGGTGATGAGACTGTGGTGCGCACGCGCCTGGGCCACGGGGTTTCGGACCTTAAGATGACGCGGCGCCAATACACCTTCACCTATCCCTTCCCGCCGGCTGAAGTGGTGGAGTTCTTTCGCCAGTACTATGGACCCACCAATCGCGCGTTCGCTTCGCTGGATGAAACCTCGGCGCGAACCCTCCGCGGAGAACTTGAAGAGTTGTGGTCGGCGCACAATCGCGGAGGTGATGAGCTGACCGTGGTTTCATCGGAGTACCTGGAAGTGATCGCCTTGAGAGCCTGAGATTCGGGCTGGAGCCGGGTAGCAGGAG
>Ga0187823_10000095_pt1 | contig 19061 bp, 17 predicted proteins | sample NC_wetland_sal_i_12_FD_132968 | JGI IMG/M metagenome (GOLD analysis project Ga0187823, IMG submission 132968) | Wetland sediment microbial communities from Neuse River Estuary, North Carolina, USA - SourceSoil_3 | ecosystem: Environmental > Aquatic > Freshwater > Wetlands > Sediment | place...
CACCACCCCAAGCCGTATGCCGATCCCGGCGAGCTGATCGTGAAGTCCCGCCGCCACTGCGAGTCCCTGGGCGAGCTCACGCCCGAAGAGGCGGCGGCCCTGGGCCCGGTGCTCCGCGCGGCCGTCCACGCGATCGAAACGGTGGTCCGGCCGGAGCGGGTCTATGCCGCCTGCTTCGGCGAGCGGGTGCGCCACGTGCATTTCTACCTCCTCCCCCGCACCCGCGCGATGCCGGCCGGGCACGTGAAGTCGGACTTGCACCGGAACGCGCGGATGCTGCTGCGCCAGGCGGGGCTCCTGCCGGATCCGGGCCGCGAAGCGCGGGCCCTGGCCGCCGCCCGCATCCGTGAAGCCTGGGGCTCGAGTGACCGGTCTTGACCGGCTCACCGGGACCGTCGCTAGCTTGATCCTTTCGTCCGGATCTCGAGCCCCGAGGAATCCCATGTCTTCCGATCGCATGCTCGCCGAGCTCCTCAACCGGAGCCGGCTGCTGGAATACGCGCTTGCCCACGTCGAAACCGCCACCGCCAGCGGCGGCCGCCCCGCGCAGCGCGACGCGCTGAAGGCCCTCTACCACACCGCCCAGCTCTTCGCGCTCGACGCCGCCCAGCTTCGGTCGCGCGCGGAGGCGGCCGGCATCCTGGCGGCCGGCAATGGCTACAACGATGACTGGCTGGTGATTCCGGAGCGGCAGGAGGAGGGGGCCGTGGCCGCGCCGCCGCCGGCACCGGCCCCCACGGAGCCGCCGGGCGGCAGCGAGAAGATCCTGGTCGTGGATCCGGACGAGGGGACGCGGGCCCTCGCGACCGCGATGCTCCGCGAGCTGGGCTATCGGGTCCACGAGGCCCGCTCGGGCGAGGAGGCGCTGGGCCACCTCGCCGGGAACCCCGACGAGGTGCACCTCCTCGTCACGACCCATCATCTCCCGGGCATGACCGGCTCCCAGCTCGCGGAATCGGTCACCTCCTGGCACCCCCGGGCCCGCGTCCTCTATACCCAGGCGGACGCGCCTCTGCGCCCCTCCGAGCTTGCCCGGAAGGTGCGCGAGGCGCTGACGACGGCTGCGGCTAGCGGCGGAGTTTTCTCAGCAGCCTGAGGATCTCGAGGTACAGCCAGACCAGCGTCACGATCAGCCCGAAGGCCGCGTACCACTCCATGTACGCCGGTGCGCGGCCGACGCCCTGCTCGATCCGGTCGAAATCCAGGATCAGATTGAAGGCCGCGAGTCCCGTCACGAACAGGCTGAAGCCGATGCCGATCGGCCCGCCTTCGTGCAGGAAGGGGATGTAGAGCCCGAAGGTCGCCATCACCAGCGCGATCACGTAGAACACGGCGATCGCAAAGGTGCAGGAGACGACGACGGTCTTGAACCGCTCGGTGGCCCGGATCAGGCCCAGCCGGTAGGCCAGCAGCATCACGCCGAGCGTGGCGAGCGTGAGCACGACCGCCTGAACCGGCAAACCCTTGTAACGCAGGTTCAGAATGGCGGACAGGGCCCCGAGGAGGAGCCCTTCCAGCGCAGCATAGATGGGCGCCGTGACCGGCGCGTGCTCCGGGCGAAAGATCGTGTAGAGTGCCACAGCGAACCCGCCCACGATCCCCACCAGAAACAGCGTCCCGAGCTTGTCCGGCTGGGCCAGCCCGGCTCCGGTCTGCAGCCACGCGAACGTCGCCGTGACGGTCAGGATCCCCAAGAGAATCAACGTCTTCGAGATCGTGCCGCCGAGCGTCATCGTGCCGGCGCCGGCCGCGGAGGCCGGCCGGAAGTCGGCTCGCGCGAATACCGGATTGGACGTGGTGGCCATTCACAGCTCCTTGCCGTTCGCTTGGGGGCGTTGCCGGAGGAAGCACAAAGGATGCCCGCGGAGCCGGGCGGCCCCGCACGAGTGCGTCCCGACGCCCTTAGTCGATCCTCCGTCCCGCCATGCCTACGATCATCCCGTCCTGGGCCGCGATTCTCAGCATCTCCCGCCGGACGCTCCCGGCGGTGGCCAGCACGCGCGCGGGGTACCGGGAGCAGCGAGGCGTCACCGTCCCCCGGACGCAGCCATTATAGCGGCGGAGGGCCAGCCGGAGCGTCCGGTTCCGGACCACGTAAAGCCGCAGCAGCCGGGCGCCGTGGCAGATGTTGGCGTCCAGCTCTTTCAGGTCCGTGCTGGCGCACCCATAGCTGCCCGCGTGCACCGGCATCACCTGCATGAGCCCGACGGCGCCCTGGCTGCTGACCGCGGCCGTGTCGAGCGCGCGGTTCTCTATCAGCAGCACTGCGGCGAGCAGGCTCGGGCTCAGGTTGAGGCGGCGGCTCTCCCGCACGACCGCCGCGGCCGCGCGGTCTGCGAGCTCGGGCTGGCGCGTGCGCCGCGCGAGCACCTGGGCCAGCGGTTCATAGCCCAGCCGGGTCGTGACCGCCCGCTCGAGCACGGTGCTGTCCGCCCACCGGATGTGCGGGCGCGGCTTGGGCCGCGGGGCCGGCTTGGGCGGAGCCGCGGCCACGACCGGCGCCGGGCCCGGCTCGGGCGCGGGGGCCACCACCGCCTGAGACTCCGGGGGGATGGCCGCGGGACCCCCGGACGCGCAAGCGGACACCGCGACCACCAATGCGGCGGCGAGCGGGTCGAATGTCCGGCGATGCCCCTGTCGGTCGGCCATGCGGTCTACCCTCCAGGACGGGCGCGGGGTCGTCGCGCAGTATCGGGGCCGGTAAGGACCGGTCTCAAGTGTTCCGAATCTGGAGGTGCGGAAGAATTCGACGGTTACACGTCTCCGGCGGCGGTTGAGGCCCGCCGCAAGTCGTGCCGCCGGAAGCGCTCTTGGTGCCGTGGGTCGGCGGGTGCAACTCCTGGCGTCTCCCCGGGTCGGGCGGCATTGTTACATTGGACCGGCCCAAAACCGGCCCGTGCGGTGCAACCCCCGGCCGGCGGGTCCCGGCCGCCCTCGCAAGTGCCGAAGTCAGGGCCATTTTGCGAGCCCGCCAGACCGCGATCCACCCTTTTCCTCGAGCCTTCCCATGCGCCTCATCCGTGGCCTCGGCCTCACTCTCTTGATCGGCGGCACCACCCTGCCGGCCGCTCGAGCACAGGATCCGGCGACGGACCGGAGCGCGGTGCTCGCCGTCGTCCGCCAACTGTTCGACGGGATGCGCGCCGGCGACAGCGCCGCCGTCCGCGCGACGTTTCACCCCCAGGCCTTGCTCGCGAGCGCGGCCGTTCGGAAGGGGGCGGCGGTTTTCGAAGTGGATACGGTGGATGCGTTCGTGCGGGCGGTGGGCGCACCGCACGACGTGATGTGGGACGAGCGAATTCGGGGCACCCGGGTCGAGATCGACGGACCGCTCGCCTCCGTGTGGGCGGAGTATTCGTTCTATGCCGGCCCGAAGTTCAGCCACTGCGGCATCGACGCGTTTCAGCTCGCGCGGGATGGAGATGTCTGGCGAATCGTTGCCCTGACAGATACCCGCCGGCGCGACGGCTGCCCGGACCAGCCCGCGGGATGATCCCGGCCGCGCCATGTACCGCATCGTCTGGGAGTTCGAGCCGGATGTTGCCCGGCTGGCGGAGTTCGAGCGGGACTACGGTAGCGAGGGAGTCTGGAATGCCCTCTTCCGGCGGGGTGCGGGGTACCTGGGGACGGAGCTGGTCCGGAGCCCGACGGACCCCTCCCGCTACCTCACCGTGGACCGCTGGATCTCGCGATCCGCGTACGAAGCCTTTCACGCAGCGTTTCGCGAGGAGTACGCCGCGCTGGACGCGCGCTGCGCGGCGTTGACCCGGACCGAGCGGCTCGTCTCCACGGCCGAGGAGCCGTGACCTGAGCCGGCTCGGACTGCCCTGCGAGGTGCCGGAGACGGGGCTATCTTCTCCCGAGGCACCGAGGAGACCTCATGATCACCCGCCGCGACTTTCTCGCCCGGACCGCCGGCCTCACCGCCGTGGCGGCCGCCGCGCGCCCGCTGCTGGCCGCGTCGGCCGGCCCGCTGGTCACGATCTACAAGAACGCGAGCTGCATGTGCTGCAGCCATTGGGTTGAGCACCTCAAGCTCAACGGCTTCTCCACCGAAGCCCACGACATCGACGACGTGGATCCCATCAAGGATCGCTACGGCGTGCCCAAGCCTCTCCGCTCCTGCCACACGGGCGTGGTGGATGGTTACGTGCTCGAGGGACATGTGCCGGCCGACGACCTGACGCGGCTCCTCAAGGAGCGGCCGAAGGTGACCGGCCTCGCCGTGCCGGGCATGCCGCCCAGTGCGCCCGGCATGTACCAGCCCGGCGATCCCAAGAAGCCCTACGAGGTGCTCGCCTTCCAGAAGTCCGGCGCAACCACGAAGTACTCGGCCCACTAGGCCGGGCGCGCTAGGCCCGCCCGCCTCCTCCCGGACGCGGGCGGATCCGCCGGGTTGGCTCCGCTTCCAGCGGATCGTCGGGCCAGTAGTGCTTGGGGTAGCGACCCTTCAGGTCCTTCCGCACGTCGAAGTACGTCGTTCGCCAGAAGTTGGCGAGGTCGCGCGTCACCTGGACCGGCCGGTGCGCCGGCGAGAGCAGGTGCAGCGTGACGGGCACGCCGTTCACGCGCGGCGTTTCCGCCAGCCCGAATACCTCCTGGAGCCGCACCGCCAGCACCGGGGCTTCGGGATCCCCGTAGTCGATCGGAATGCGCGATTCGCTTGGCACCGTGACGTGCGTGGGCGCCAGCTTCTCGAGCGCTCCCCGCTGCTCGCGCGCGAGCCGCGCGAGCAGAAGTCCGGCGAGATCGACCCGCGCCAGGTCCGCCCGCCGCCGGATGCCCGCCAGTGCCGGTCCCAGCCATTCGCCGAGCGATGCGGTGAGCGCCGCGTCGGATACGTCGGGCCAGCGCGGATCGCGCCGGTGCAGAAACCGTAGCCGCGATCGAAGGCCGAGCGCCGCGTCGGTCCAGGGGAGCGCCCCGGCGCCGTCGTGCATCAGCCGGTCCAGCACCGCCGCCGATACCGCGGCGGGGTCAGGATCGCGCAGCGGCGCGTCGGCGAGCACGATCGCGCCCAGCCGTTCGCGCCTCCGGGCGACGACGCCGTCCGCCGCCTCGTCCCACGCGACGATCTCCTCCAGAATGATCTGCGCCCCGAGCTCCCGCTCGAGGTCGGCCCGCGCGACTGGCGCGGCGAGGAAGATGCGGCTCTCCCGCGGGCGCCCGTCCAGCTCCGCGGCCGCGACGAACTCCTCCTGTCCCAGCGGATCATCCGGAGCCACGTACGCGCCCAGCCCATTCCGGAGGAGGAAGCGGCCCGGCGCGCCGGGCCGCCGCTGGCCGACGCGATCGGGGTAGGCCAGCGCGAGAAGGAGCCCCGCCGCTCCTGGCTCCTCCGGCTCGGTCCTCACCCCCAGCCGCCGGCGAAGGATCCCGGCTTCCGCCCGCGCGCGCCGGAGTGCGCCGGGGCTTGCCCGCGCATCGCCGCGACGGAGCGCCTCCAATCGGAGGGTGATATCGGCCCGCTCGTTGGCGCCGCGAAAGACGTCGCGCTCGCCCAGGAGCGCGGCGAGCTCGCAGCCGAGCCCGCCCAGGCCCAGGGCCCGGGCGCGCAGCAGCATGTGCGCGAGCCGCGGGTGCAGCGCGAGCTTCGCCATGGCCCGTCCGTGCGGAGTGATGCGCGCCGCCGCGTCCAGGGCGCCCAGCTCACCCAGCAGCTCGCGCGCCTGGGCCAGCGCAGCGGCCGGCGGCGGATCGAGCCACGCCAGCTCGCCCGGATCGCTCACGCCGGCATCGGCCAGCTCGAGCGCGAGCGGCGCCAGGTCCGCCTCCAGGATCTCCGGCGTCTCGAACGGCCGCAGCTCCGCCGCCGCCGCCTCGGGCCAGAGCCGGAGGCAAACGCCGGGGCCGGTGCGGCCGGCCCGGCCCCGGCGCTGGTCCGCCGAGGCGCGCGAAACGCGGACCGTTTCCAGCCGGGTCATGCCGGTACGCGGCGAGAAGCGCGGGACCCGGGCATAGCCCGCGTCGATCACGACCCGCACGTCCTCGATCGTAAGGCTGGTTTCGGCGATGGACGTGGCGAGCACCACCTTCCGCTCGCCCGGTGCGCTCGGCGCGATGGCCGCCTCCTGCGCCTCCGGCGCGAGATCGCCGTAGAGCGGACGGACGCGCGCGGCGGGCCCGAGCGGCGGCTCCTCCAGCCGCTCGGCGGTGCGGCGGATCTCCGTGGCTCCCGGCAGGAAGACCAGGATGTCTCCGGTCTCCTGCGCCAGTGCGTCGCGCACGGCGCCGGCCGCCGCCGCGTCGATCCGCGCGTCCCGGCGGGGCGGCGCATACCGGGTCTCGACCGGGAATGCCCGGCCCTCGGCGGCAATCACCGGCGCGCCGCCGAGCAGGCGGGCCACCGGAGCCCCGTCGAGCGTGGCCGACATGACGAGAATGCGGAGATCCGGACGCAGCAGCGCGCGGCTGTGCAGCGTGAGCGCCAGTCCGAGATCGCCGTGCAGGCTGCGCTCGTGAAACTCGTCGAAGATGACGAGCCCGACGCCTTCGAGCCCTGGATCCGCGGAGAGAAGGCGGGCGAGCACGCCCTCGGTCACCACCTCGATCCGCGTGGCCGGTCCCACCCGCGTGTCCCGCCGGATCCGGTAGCCGACTGTGCCGCCGACGGCCTCGCCCAGGAGACGCGCCATCCACCCCGCGGCGGCTCGAGCGGCCAGCCGCCGCGGCTCGAGCATGACGATCCGTCCCCCCCGCAGCCAGGGCTCGTCGAGCAGGGCGAGAGGCACGCGCGTCGTCTTGCCCGATCCCGGAGGCGCGAGCAGCACCGCGGCTCCGCGGAGCAGTGCCTCGCGAACCGCCGGCAGGGCCGGGTCGATCGGCAGGGGGTTCATGAGGCGGAATCATACCGCGCCCGGGCTCCCTTCCGCGCTCGGCCGGCCCGCGGTAGTGTTGAACCACCTGTATGACTCGGACCGATCTCCTCGGCCTGTTTGCGTACGACGCGTGGGCCAACCGGGAGGCCCTGGCTTCGGTGCGCCCCGCCGCGGTCTCGGCGCCGAAGGCCGTCAAGCTGATGGCGCACGTCGCGGCCACGGCGGAGCTGTGGCTCTCCCGGATCCGGTCGGAGCCGGCGCCGCTCCCGGTCTGGCCCGACCTCTCTCTCGACGAAAGCGAGCCGGTGCTCGCCCGAGGCGCCGCGCGCTGGAGCGCCTACCTCGAGGCGGCCGGCGACGCCGAGCTGGCCCGGGCGATCGCCTACACCAACAGCAAGGGCGACGCGTACCGCAACTTGGTCTCGGACATCGCCATGCACGTCGTCTTCCACGCGCACTACCATCGCGGCCAGATCGCCGCGCTCGTCCGCGCGGCAGGGCACACCCCCGCCTACACCGACTTCATCCACGCCGTCCGCACCCACGCAACCGGAACCCAGGAGGTCCGCCAGTGAACGAGGTCGACATCCGGCGTCGTGCCGCCGAGCGCGCCCGACAGGTACTCGAAGGCAGCTTGAGCCCCGATGCGTTTCGCGAGGAGTTCGCCGACGTGGAGGACCGCCACGTCGCCGAGCTGCTCGACCTGATGGAGCATCAGCCGGAGCACGGCCTTCTGGGCGGGGGCGAGAGCGCCTGGCGGGACTACCAGAAGTCGCTCCAGGACGTCATCGCCGGCCTGGGCGAGTAGGCGTCGTGGCCGACGGCGACCGGCGGCGCGAGATGCGCCGCCACCTGGTGGTGATGCTGGTCCTCGTCGCCGTCGTGGACGCCGTCGCGATCGCCGCCTGGTTCCTCGCCGGCCTTCGCGGCCGGAGCGGTGGCGTTCAGGTGCTGTTCACGATCGTGTGGACCGTCGCGACGCTCGCCGTGGTGGTGGTATCGATGCGAAAGATCAGGGAGGCGCAGAGGCGGTGAGCCATGCCCTCTCCCGTCTCCCTGCTCGGCCTCCCCTACGACAGCTCATCCTCGTTCCAGCGCGGCCCCGCCCTGGCCCCGCCGCTCATCCGCCAGGCGCTTGCCTCGCCGGCCGGCAACCTCTGGACCGAGGGGATGACGGACCTCGGCGTCCCCGGCCGCCTGCACGACGCCGGCGATGCGAGTCTCCCCGAGGGCCCGGACGCCCGGGAGAGGATCGAGGCGGCGGTGGCAGCGCTCCTCGACCGCGGCTTCCGGCCGCTCTCGCTCGGCGGCGACCATTCCGTCACCTATCCGATCCTCCGCGCGCTCGGACCGCGGTATCCCCGGCTCACCGTGGTGCAGTTCGACGCGCATCCCGACCTCTACGACGTGTTCGAGGGCGACCGGTACTCCCACGCGTGCCCGTTCGCGCGGATCATGGAGGAAGGCCTGGCCACCCGGCTCGTGCAGCTCGGCATCCGGGCGATGACCGGCCATCAACGGGAGCAGGCCGTCCATTTCGGGGTCGAGGTGCAGGAGATGCGCCGCTGGCGGGACGGACTGGTGCCGCCGGTCGAGGGGCCGGTCTACGTCTCGTTCGATCTGGATGCGCTGGATCCGGCGTTCGCGCCGGGGGTGTCCCACCGGGAGCCGGGCGGCCTCTCCGTCCGGCAGGCCCTGGACGCGGTCCAGCGGCTGCCGGGCCCGATCGTGGGGGCCGACGTCGTCGAGTACAACCCGCTTGGCGATCTGGGCGGCGTGACGGCGCGAGTGGCGGCGAAGCTCGTGAAGGAGCTGGCGGGACGGCTGCTCGAGTGACGCGCTAGGGTTTGGCCCCGGCGGCGCCCGACACCGCCGGCGTCTCCCCGGTGGGCTGGTCCACGGCGTCGATGCGGACGACGATCGCCGTGATGTTGTCGAGCCCCCCGCGCCGGTTCGCCTCGGTGATCATCCGGTCCACCCAGGTCTGCGGGTCCCCCTCCGACTTGAGGATCTTCACCAGGTGCTCGTCCTCGAGCATGCCGGTGAGCCCGTCCGACGCCAGCAGCACCACGTCGCCGGTCTGGAGCGCGCCGAAGTAGAGATCGGGCGCCACGTCCACGCTCGCGCCCACGCAGCGGGTGATCACGTTGCTGTAGGGATGCACCCGCGCCTGCTCCGGGGTGAGGAGCCCGGCGTCCACCTGCTCCTGCACGTAGGAGTGGTCCTTCGTGAGCTGGGTGAAGGCGCCGTCCCGCAGCAGGTAGGCCCGGCTGTCGCCCACCTGGCCGATGAGATACCGCCCCCGCATCAGCACGAGCACCGTCGCGGTCGTGCCCATGCCGCGCTTGTCGTGCTCGGAGATCGTCCGCTCGAAGATCGCGTCGTTGGCCACCCGGATCGCGGCGCGGATCCGCTCGCCCACCTGCGGCTCGGACAACCCGCGGATCGAGCCGATCTCGCGCGACGTGATGCGAACCGCCATCTCGCTCGCGACCTCGCCCGCCGCGTGCCCGCCCATCCCGTCCGCGACGATGAATACGCCCCGGTCGGAGAGCATCAGATAGTTGTCTTCGTTGCCCGACCGGACGACACCCACGTCGGTGCGGGCCGCACAGGTGAAGTGCACGGGGCTCCGTTATCGGCGGAACATGAACCAGATGACCCCGGCGATCACCAGCACGGCGGCGATGATCGCCCACCGGGGAACGGCCGGGGACTTGGGCGCGGCCTCGCGGAGCGGCCGCCGAGGCGTGACCGGCGTGGGCGTGGCGGTGGAGGGCAGCCCCGGCACCATCCGGGTGCCGACCCGCTGCTGGATGCCGGTCGTATCGTCAGTGGACTCGAACAGGGTCGTGACTTCGCCGAACCGGATCGCGGCGCCCGGTCCGAGCGGGGTCTCTTCCGTCACGCGCTCGCCGTCCACGAAGGTCCCGTTGGTGGAGCCCAGGTCGCTCAGGACCCAGATCCCCTCGCGCCGCTGGAGCTTCGCGTGCGACGCGCTCACGCTGGGCTCGGGAATGACGAGGTCGTTGTAGTCGGCGCGACCGATGTTCACGACCGGGGTCCGCACGGTGAGCCGCTTGCCCTTGAGGCTCCCGCTTCGCACGAGGAGCGAGGCGATGGGCGCGTCCACCACCGAGATCGGCGTCACCGGCCCCGAGGGCGGCCTGCCCCCCTCGGGCACGCCGCCCACGCCGAACATCGTGTTGAAGAGCCGCTGCTGCGCGCCGGTCGGCGCCTCGCCCGGGGCGGCGGCCCCGGGGGCCTGGGGCTCGGAAGCCGGCGGCGGCGTGGGCGGCTCGGGAGCCGGCGGCGCCGCCGCGGCGGGTGCCGCTGGCTCGGCCGCCTTGACCGGCTCGGGCGCGGGCGCCGCCGGGACCGGCGTCGCCTCCGCGTAGAACCGGAACTCGTCCGCGCCGATCCGGATCACGTCGGCCCGCTGCAGCACGCAGGATCCCTCGATCCGGTGGCCGTTGACGAACGATCCGTTCGTGCTCGTATCCACCAATACGAAGCCCTGCTCGGTCGCCACGATCTGGGCGTGGCGCCGGGACACCTCGTTGCCCGGCACGACGACGTCCGCGCTGGCGTCCCGCCCGATGACCAGCGCGGCGCCGACCTGGTATTCCCGGCCGTCGGTAAGGCAGACGAGACGCCCGCCGGTCGCGACGGCCGGCGCGGCCGATCGGGCCGGGGCGGGCGGAGTGAACTTTTCGAAGGCGGAGGAATCGAAGAACTTCGTGTGGCCGGCGCGGGCTGGATCGACGACCAGGAGCTCGTGAGGGCCGATCTGGATCTTGTCACCGTGGAGTACCGGTGTCGGGTCGTCTCCCTGGCGCACCCCATTGACCAGGATCTCCGCGCCCTGCGAGGCACGCCGGATCGCGGCCGATCCGTTCTCCAGCCCCTGGACGATGGCGTGCCGCGGCCGGACGCCTTCGCCCGTGAGCGGCACGGTACAGTCCGGGCCGGAGCCGACGACCATTTCGCCGGCGGCGATGGGGTATCGCAGACCGCCGACCTCGAGTTGCATCATGGAGCCTGTTCGAAAGCCGTCATCGGGGTGCCAGTCAAGCTATCGGCAGGCTGCTAACCGCGCAAGCCAACGTGGGTTACCTCCCCGCCGCCCGGGAGCGACCCTTGACCGCGGAGCTGCAGCTGATACAGGCGCTCGTACAGCCCCCGCTGGGCCAGCAGTTCCCGGTGGCTGCCCCGCTCCCGGATCTCGCCGTGATGCAGCACCAGGATCTCGTCGGCGTGCAGGATCGTGCTGAGCCGGTGCGCCACCACGATGCTGGTCCGCCCCGCCATCAGCTCCTGAATCGCCCGTTGGATCTGGGCCTCGGTCTCGGTGTCCACCGAGCTGGTGGCCTCGTCGAGCACGAGGATCCGGGGATCCCGGGCCAGCGCCCGGGCAAAGCTCAGCAGCTGGCGTTCCCCCACGCTCAGGTTGCGCCCCCGCTCGCCCAGCACGTGCTGGTACCCCTTGGGTAGTCGGTCCACGAAGCGGTCGGCCCCCACCCGCCGGGCGGCCGCTTCCGCCGCCTCCGCTGCGATCGGCGCATCCAGCGTGAGGTTGTGGAGGATATCGCCGGTGAAGAGGAAGAGGTCCTGCTGCACGAACCCGATCAGGCCCCGAAGATCCGCCGTCGAAAGCTCGCGGATGTCCGCCCCATCGACCGTGATCCGCCCGCGCTCCGGATCGTAGAATCGGAGCAGCAGGCTCACGATCGTGGTCTTCCCCGCCCCCGTGTGGCCCACGAGCGCGAGGGTCTGACCCGGGCGGGCCCGGAACGAGACGTCCTTGAGCACCCACGGACCGGCCTCGGAGTAGCGGAACCAGACTCCGTCGAAGGCCACCTCGCCGCGGACCGGCCGGGGCAAGGGACGCGGCCGCGACGGCTCGGGCACCGTCACCGGCTCGTCCAGCAGGCGGAACACCCGCTCGGACGACGCCATGGCGCTCTGGAGCAGGTTGAACTTCTCGGAGAGGTCCTGGAGCGGCTGGAAGAAGCGCCGGGTGAGCTGGATGAACGCCGCCAGCACCCCGACCGTCATCGTTCCGCCCAGCGTGCGGAGGCCGCCGTACCAGAGCAGCAGCGCCAGCGCCACGGCGGTCAGCACCTCGATGACGGGGAAGAAGACCGCGTAGATCGTGATCGAGCGGAGATGCGCCTCGAGATGGCTCGCGTTGACCCGGCGGAACTCCTCCGACGCGGCCCGCTCCCGCCCGAAGAGCTGGACCACGCGCATGCCCGACAGATGTTCCTGGAGGTAGGCATTGAGCCGGGCCAGCCGGACCCGGATGTCCCGGAACGCGTCCCGCACGCTTCGCCGGAAGACCGTCACCGTGAGCCAGACGAGCGGGATCACCGCGAACGCCACCAGCGCCAGGCGCCAGTCGGTGAACAGCATCATCAGCATGATCGCCACGAGCGTGAACACGTCGCCGAAGACGGTCACCACCCCCGACGAGAACAGCTCGTTCAGCGTCTCCACGTCGGAGGTGACCCGGGTCATCAGCCGGCCCACCGGATGGCGGTCGAAATACGGGATGCTGAGCCGCTGGAGCCGGCCGAAGATCTGGAGCCTGAGGTCGTACATCACCCGCTGCCCCACGTAGGCGGTGAGCAGCGTCTGGCCGTACTCGATCACGAACTCGAGCCCGAGCGCCCCGAGATAGAGCGCCGCGAGCGTGCCGAGCAGCCCGAGGTCCCGGTGCGGGATGGCGACGTCGAGCGCGCGCTGCGTGAGCGCCGGGCCCACCAGCGTGAGCCCGGCGCCGCCGAGCAGCAGCAGGACCGCCCCGCAGACCGGGAGCGGGTACGGCCGCAGGTAGACGAGGAGACGCCGGAGGAGCCCGGCGTCGTAGGCCCGGTCGAGCGGCTCGTCGGGCGCGGCCGCCGCGCCGGGCGCCGTCATCCCGCGGCCTCCGGCAGGGCGGTCTCGTCCACCACCCGGAGCCCGCGGCGGACCCATCCGGAGAAGACGATGAAGCCGAAGCCGATGGTGCAGTAGCTCTGGATGAAGCGCCAGACCAGCGTGTAGACCGGTGTCAGCTCCCGCGGCACGTACACCGACATCACCGCCGCCGTCAGCAGCTCCGCGATGCCCGAGGCGCCCGGCGTCGGCGCGAAGTAGAGGAGGAACATCACCAGCGTCTGCACCAGCAGCACGTCCACGAAGTTCGCGTGGATGCCCAGCACCCGGAGCGCCACGTAGCCGGCGAGCAGCTTGTTCGCGTGCGACGGGCCCGAGAGCACGGTCGCCCAGACCAGCGCCAGCAGGCCGTTCGGCGTCTTGAACGCCACCACGCTCGCCGCGGTATCCTCGATCCCGGCCCGCAGCTTCTCCAGCCGCTCAGCCACCCGCCGGCTGCGCCGTCCCACCGAGTCCGCGAGCTGGTGGATCAGGCCAGCGGCGAAGTGGGGAAACACGACGATCACCAGCATCACCAGCCCGATGATGCCGACGACCCCGAGGCTCCCGAGGAAGAGATCGTACAGCGACAGCCCCAGCACGTTGCCCTTGGTTCCGAGCGACCGGCCGGCCCCGAACAGGATCGCGAGCGGGCCGGCGATGCCGAAGAAGGCGATCGTGGCGATGAAGCTCACGAACGTGGCGGCGACCGCCACCGGCAGCGGGATCCCGTAGCGCCTGAGCGTGTAGATCGTCATCGGCCCCGCCCCGGACTGGAGCGGCGTCACGTAGCCCGCCCACGCCCCCATCCCCCCGGCGAGGAGGCAGCCCTTGAGCGACGGCGACGGGACCACGTGCCGGGCCAGCACCCAGAGCCGGAGCCCCCCGCCCAGCCAGTCCATGGACGCGAGCCCGAGGCCCACGAAGAGCCACGGCCATTCCAGCTGCGCGAACTTGGCCAGCGACGCCGAGACGTCGTTGCCGTAGAGCAGCGTGAGGCCATAGCCCAGGAGCGACGCGACGAGGAAGAACTCGAAGCCCCGCAGCAGGAGCTTGGGAGTGAGCAGGCGGGCCATTGTCGCCCGGAAAGTTAGCCGCGGGCCTGAGAGGCGGGAAAGGCGGAGGCCCGGCCGGCCCCGTTATCTTGCGGCAGCATGTCCGACTCCGTCATCCGCATCGTCAACGCCCGCCAGCACAACCTCCGCGGCGTCACCGTCGATCTGCCCCACCGCTCCCTGATCGTCGTGACCGGTCCTTCGGGCTCGGGCAAGTCGTCCCTGGCGTTCGACACGCTCTACGCGGAAGGGCAGCGGCGCTACATCGAGTCGCTCTCCACCTACGCGAAGCAGTTCCTCGAGCGGATGCCCAAGCCCGCCGTGGACCGCCTGGAGGGGCTGGCCCCGGCCGTGGCGATCGAGCAGCGGAACCCCACCGTCTCCAGCCGCTCGACCGTGGGCACCGCGACGGAGGTCTACGACTACCTCCGGCTGCTCTGGGCCCGCGTGGGAAGGACCTGGTGCCGGGTCTGCGGCGCCGCGGTGCGGCGCGATACCCCCCAGTCCGCCACCGACCAGATCCTGGCCGAGGTGCCCGCGGGCGCCCGGCTCCAGATCGCGTTTCCGCTCCCGGCCAGCGCCCGCGTGACCCACGCCGCCGTGGTGGAGAACCTCCGCGCGCTCGGCTTCGTCCGGTTGATCGCGGACGGCGTGCCGCACCATCTCGACGAGCTCCCGCCCAGGCTGGACCTCACCGCCGCCGCCGAGTTGCTGGTCGTGGTGGACCGGGTGTCGGCGGGCCCGGACGCCGCGTCCCGCCTCGCCGAGTCCCTCGCGGCCGGCTTTGCCGAGGGCGAGGGCGTCGCGCTCGCCCTGCACGAGTCGGGTAGGCTCCGGTTCACCGAGTTCCCCGCCTGCAGCCGCTGCGACACGCCGGCCGCCGCGGTGATCCCGGCGCTCTTCTCGTTCAACAATCCGCGCGGGGCCTGCTCGTCCTGCAACGGGTTCGGCGCCACGCTCGAATACGACGAGTCCCTCATCATCCCCGACCCGTCGCGGAGCCTGGCCCGGGGCGCGATCGACCCCTGGACGAAGCCGCGCTACGAGGGGCGCCGCCGGATCCTGCTCGAGCGGGCCCGCCAGCTCGACGCGGACCCCGCCGCGCCGTGGAGCCGGCTCAAGGCCGCCCAGAAGCGCGAGCTGCTCTACGGCAAGAAGGGCCGCTACCTGGGGATCTTCCCCTTCCTCAAGGGCCTCGAGGAGAAGCGCTACAAGCAGTACATCCGGGTCTTCCTCCGCCAATACCAGCTCGCGCAGACCTGCACGGCCTGCCGCGGCACCCGGCTCAACCCGGATGCGCTCGCGGTTCGCATCGGCGAGGACACGATCGCCGCCGTGGCGGCGCGCTCCGTGGACGAGATCCATGTCTGGATCCGGGACCTCCAGCTCACCCCGACCGAGCGGCAGATCGGCCAGCTGATCCTGGACCAGCTCGCCGACCGGCTCGGCTTCCTCCGCGATGTGGGACTGGGATATCTGACCCTGGAGCGCCAGACCCGGACCCTCTCGGGCGGCGAGGCCCAGCGCATCGCGCTCGCCAACGCCCTCGGCTCGCGCCTCGTGGACTCGCTCTACGTCCTGGACGAGCCGTCCGTCGGGCTCCACCCGCGGGACACCGATCGGCTGCTGGCCCTGCTCCACCGGCTCAAGGACAACGGGAACACCGTGGTCGTGGTCGAGCACGACCTCGCCGCGATCCGGCAGGCCGACTTCATGCTCGAGCTCGGACCCGGCTCCGGCGAGCGGGGTGGCCGCGTGGTGCACGCGGGCCCCGTGGCCGAGGCGGGGGCGTCGCTCACGGGGCAGTATCTCACGGGCTTGAAGCGCATCGCCGTGCCCAGTGCGCGCAGGCCGGCCGGGCCGCGCTGGCTCCGGGTGCGCGGCGCCGAGCTGCACAACCTCGCGGCGGTGGACGTGGACATCCCGCTCGGCGCGCTGACCGTGGTCACCGGGGTGTCCGGCTCGGGCAAGAGCACGCTGGTGTACGACGTGCTGTTCCGGAACCTCGAGGCCCGGCTCCACGGCGGGCACTCCGCCAAATCGCACCTGGGCGAGGAAGTCGGCCGGGTGCGCGCGCTCACCGGGTGGGAGCTGCTGGAGGAGGTGCTGCTGGTGGACCAGTCGCCGATCGGCCGGTCGCCCCGCTCCAACCCGGTGACCTACGTCAAGGCGTTCGACGAGATCCGCGAGCTGTTCGCCCAGCAGCCGCTCGCCCGCCAGCGGAAGTACAGCGCGGCCACGTTCTCCTTCAATCTGCCCGGCGGGCGCTGCGAAACCTGCGAAGGGGCGGGGCACGTACAAGTCGAGATGGTGTTCCTCGCCGACGTGTTCGTGCCCTGCGAAGCCTGCGGCGGCAGCCGGTTCAAGCCCGCGGTCCTCGACGTGAAGATCCACGGCCACTCGATGCAGGACGTGCTCCAGTGGACGGTGGACGAGGCGATCACCCGCTTCCGCCACCAGCCCCGGCTCGGCGCCGCGCTCTGGCAGCTCCAGCAGGTGGGACTCGGCTATCTCCGGCTGGGCCAGCCGGCCACCACGCTCTCGGGCGGGGAAGCGCAGCGCCTCAAGATCGCGCGCGAGCTCCTGAGCGCGGGGAAGCGGGAGGGCACGCGGCTCTATCTCCTCGACGAGCCGACCACGGGCCTGCATCTCGACGACGTGCGGGTGCTGATCCAGGTGCTCGACCGGCTGGTGGACGCCGGGCATACGGTGGTCGTGATCGAGCACCACCTCGACGTCATCAAGCGGGCCGACTGGATCGTGGACCTGGGTCCCGAGGCCGGCGCGGCCGGCGGGCGGGTCGTGGCCCAGGGGACGCCGGAAGACGTTGCGACCGTCGCCGCGTCCCATACCGGCCGCTACCTCCGGCCGCTGCTCCTCCCGGCCGCGCCCGCGCTCGCCGGATGACCCGGCGACAGGGCATCGCCGCGCTGGTCTTCATCGCGATCGTCTGGGGCTGCACCTTCACCGTCATCAAGCAGACCCTGACCCTCGTCTCGCCGCTGCTCTTCCTCGCGCTCCGGTTCCTGCTCGCCTCGGCTCTCGTCGCCCCGTGGTTTCGCGGCCTAACGCGGCGGGAGCTGGCCGGCGGCGCGGTGCTCGCGCTGCTCTTCTGGGCCGGCTTCGTCTTCCAGACCGTGGGCCTCCAGTACACCACGCCCAGCCGGTCCGCCTTCATCACCGGCCTGAGCACGCCGCTGGTCCCGCTCGCCTACTTCGCGATCTACCGCCGCCCGCCGTCCCTCGCCGTGCTGCTCGCGGTGCTCGTGACCGGGATCGGCATGTACCTGCTCACCCGCCCCGGCGGGATGAGTGCCGGCCTGAACCGCGGCGACCTGCTTACGCTCGCCTGTGCCGCCCTCTTCGCGTTCCAGATCGTGGCCGTCGGCCACTACGCCCCGGTGGCGCGGCCCACCCGGCTGCTCGCCCTCGAGCTGGGCTTCACCGGCGTGCTCTCCCTGCTCGCGGCGCCCCTGCTCGAGACGCCGCGGCTCACGCTCGGGCCACCCCTCGTCCTCGGCCTCGCGTTCGTGAGCGCCACCGCCGCGCTCACGTTCTACCTGCAGCTGGGCGCGCAGAAGGTCGTGACTCCCGCCGCGACCGCGATCATCTTCACACTCGAATCGCTCGCGGCCGCCTTCACCAGCTGGATCGTGCTGGGAGAAATCCTGACTCCGGGCCAGTGGCTCGGCGGTATTCTGATTCTCGCCGGCGCCGTGCTGCCGTTCGTGCTGCCGGCCAGGGACCGGCTGAGCGCGGGCGCCGTCGGAGGCGTCGAGGCGCGGTCGGGGTCGTAGCGGCCGCGGCCGCGCCGCTAGGGCGCGGCCGGCTCTGACGGGGCCTGCGTCGCCGCCTCCCGCACCAGGCGCCACGCCTCTTCCACGTGCTCCCGCTCGGTGCACCGCTGGCCCACCGCCAGCCGGATCGTGAACCGCCCGCCCAGCACCGTGTGCGTGAGGAACACCCGCCCGCTCGCGTTGACCCGCGCCAAGAGCTCGCGGTTGAGCCCGTCCAGTGCGGGATCGTCCGGTGCCGTGCCCGCCGGCCGGTAGCGGAAGCACACGAGGCCGAGCGGCGCCGGTGCCAGCAGCTCGAAGTCCGGCGCCGCCTCGACCCACCCGGCGAACTCGCGGGCGAGCGCCACATGCCGCCGCACCGTCGCCCGCAGCCCCTCCACGCCGTAGCTCCGGATCACGAACCAGAGCTTGAGCGCGCGGAACCGGCGCCCCAGCTGGATGCCCCAGTCCCGGAAGTTGACGACGTCGGGATCATGCGCCGTCCGGAGAAACTCCGGCGTGATCGTGAACGTCCGGAGAAGCGTGTCCACGTCCCGGACGAAGTATGCGCTGCAGTCGAAGTTCACCAGCAGCCACTTGTGCGGATTGAACACCAGGCTGTCGGCGTGCTCCACGCCGTCCAGGATATGGCGAAGCTCGGGCACGATCGCCGCGGATCCGGCCCAGGCCGCGTCCACGTGGAGCCAGGCGCCGTGCCGCCGGCACAGCTCCCCGATCGCCGGAAGGGGATCGATCGCCGTGGAGGAGGTCGTGCCGACGGCGGCTACGACGCAGGCCGGCACGAGCCCCGCCGACGCGTCCCGCGCCATCGCCTGCGCCAGCGCTTCGGGCTGGAGCGCGTAGCGGCCGTCCACCGGGATCTGCCGGAGCGCCTCCGCGCCGTAGCCCGCGAGCTTGACACCCTTGGCCACGGACGAATGCGCCTCGGCGGACGCATAGACCCGGAGCCGCTGCCCGGCCCCGAGCCGTTCCCCCGCGAACCCGCTGGCCCGCTCGCGCGCGGACAATAGGGCCAGCAGCGTCGCCGTGGACGCCGTGTCCTGGATGACGCCCGTGAACCCCGGAGGGAGGTCGAGCATGTGCCCCAGCCACGCCATCGTCACCTGCTCCAGCTCGGTGGCGGCCGGCGATGTCTGCCACGACATGCATTGCGCGCCGAGCGTGGCGGTCAGCATCTCGGCGAGGATCGACGGCGGACTGTTGTTGGCGGCGAAGTAGGCGAACCAGCCGGGATGGTTCCAGTGCGTCATGCCCGGCAGGATGAGCCGCTCGAAGTCGGCCATGACCCGCTCGAACGGCTCGGCCTCGTCGGGCGGGCCGTCTGGGAGCGCGCGCCGGATGTCGCCCGGCCGCACCCGGGGCACGATCCGCCGGGTGCCGACGTCGCGGAGATAGTCCGCCATCCAGTCCACCAGCTCGTGCCCGTGCGCGCGGAATTCGTCGGGAGTCATGCGGAGAAGATACAGGAAACG
>Ga0187823_10000096_pt1 | contig 19059 bp, 16 predicted proteins | sample NC_wetland_sal_i_12_FD_132968 | JGI IMG/M metagenome (GOLD analysis project Ga0187823, IMG submission 132968) | Wetland sediment microbial communities from Neuse River Estuary, North Carolina, USA - SourceSoil_3 | ecosystem: Environmental > Aquatic > Freshwater > Wetlands > Sediment | place...
GCTTTCACAGCAATCCGAAGAATTATTCCAAAACCATTAAACCTGCCTTGTCATACACCATGTCATACAAATGGGCGCCGGGCGAAAGCTTGCTTCAGCACAATCAAGCGGCTGATTCGTGAACGCGGATGTGACCTTGGAGCACCCCTTTCTCGATCAAGCGGTCGGCATTTCCGCCGCGTTGGCATTCGAGAAAAGCGTTGTACTGGCGGCGGAGGAAGTAGCCACCATGAAGCGCCGCAAGGCATAATTTCAGCGGCTTCCACTTGGTACATGCGGTAGATAGCAGCATCGTGCGCGACTTCCCGGGGCTTCACGAGTCCCGCATAGAACCTCTGTCCCCGGGCGGCCCGATATTCTTGCTGGACGAGGTGCTTGCCCGCTCTTGTCAAGCACCAGGACCGAAAGCTTTTCCTGCCCCTTGCCAGCCATCACCCGACGCGGACGGATGAGCTTCTGGCCTTTGAGGTTGAGAACGTCCTGACGCAATTTGCCTGCCTCGTTGGGGTAGCGGTGGCGAGCGAGATCTGCAACTGCAATGGTGCGAAATTTCCCAATCTCGGTCATCATTTCCCGCTCTGCTGGGCTGATGCGATAGCTGCGATTTCGCACGAACACCAGGCCGCGGGAGCGGACGAGCGCGGTGGGCTGCTCGCGTTCAGGAACAACAATGGACAATGGTCGGGACTCGGCAGTCAGCTGTCGATCTGAACGGGGCCGGGCTGCTCTTTGGCAGGCGCCAGTTAACGTTTTTCCAGTCCTGGTTAAAGAGTTGCTGAGCGAGTAGGTGCTTCAGCCTTTCATCTCCCCGCCCTAATCCGTCACCACCGATGCTTCGGCGTATTCCTGTTTATGGATTTCCCGTGCCGCGCGATCAAGCAAATCGTTGACTTCGCGATCCGAGACTTGCGAGAAGTCGTAGTAGAACTGCCCGACGCCATAAAATGGATCCGGCATAGCCAGACAGACCAGGTCGTCTACTTCCTGCCTAAGATGATCACAGGTGAAAGCCGGTGCCACTGGCACACCTATTATGATCCGAGCCGGTTTCATCTGGCGCAGTGCATTAACGGCAGCCCGCATGCCTGAACCGGTTGCAATACCGTCATCCACGACGATTACGGTGCGTCCCCTTACGTCCAATGCCGGACGATCACCGCGATAGACGCGTTCGCGTCGCTTCAGTTCTTTTGCTTCCCGGCTGGTGACCGCTTCGATGTCCAACGGAGAGATTCGCAAAGCCTCGACAATTTCTGGATTGAGGGCTCGAATACCTCCACTTGCAATAGCTCCGAACCCAAGTTCCTCGTGCCCGGGCACGCCTAATTTGCGCAGCACAAGAATATCGAGTGGGGCTTTAAGCATTCTGGCCACCTCAAAGGCAACCGGAACACCCCCGCGCGGAATGCCGAGGACGGTTACATCTTTCCGGTCTGCATAGTTCCGCAGGCGCGTTGCCAATCCGCGACCGGCTTCTGTTCTATTGGGGAAAATCATCGCGCACCTCGATGGGTCTTACCAACTTCACAATGTCAAAAGATGGAAGTTTCGTATGTACGAGCTATCACCATGAGCAGTGACCCGAATCACTTGTCATAGGTTTCGCGGTCGCAGAATGACTTGCGAAACTTGGGTTCAGAGCGCTGAAGGATAGGTTTCAGGAACTTCTCCGGCCTCCCAAGCAGTCGTGCGCTCCAAAGGCTCGACTGCCCTAGTCTCGTCGAAGTGCAGAATCGCGTCGAATTGGTCCGGAAGCTGGGCATGAAAGTAATGGCTCTGGCGTTCCGAGCGGGGCTGATAAATCACTCCAATCGCGCGCTCAAGGCGCGGCTCGCGCAACAGTAACCGGGTTTCATCGTGTTCGTTCGGGAGCAGCAGGAACTTCGACATACCGGTGGTGTGAAATAGCGCCTCGTAACTCCCGGGCAGGGCCGGCCGTACATGCTTGCGCTCTGCCGCACCGTCCCACTCAGTGGCGGCAGTGACCGTGCCGGTGTAGGTCGTGAAGCCAACTGAAATCGACTGTTTGCCGTATCGCTGGCGCACCAGTTGTCCCAGGTTGAGTTCACCGTGCTGTCCCATCTCGGTGGCGCGGGCGTCACCGAGATGAGAATTGTGCGCCCAGACGACTACTTTCGCGTGACTTGCCCCCAGATGTTGGACCAACGCATCAAGCGTCTCGGCCATATGAGTGTCCCGCAGGTTCCAGGACGAGGTTCGCTCGCGAAACATGGAGCGGTAATACTCTTCGGCATTCTTCACCAGACGGGCGTTCTGTTCCGCAAAAAAGAATTCATCGGGGAAAGCATGGCCATCGCGGCGGGCCAGGTCAGCGGCCCGCTGGCGCATCTCCATCCACTGGCTGATGACTTCGTCCTCGCAGCTTTTGCTCAGTCCGAAACTCGCGGCGTATCCGTAAGCCTGTGTATCCTCGCCGAAATCCTCAAAGCAGGCATAGCGATAGCGGGCGCGGCGGGCCGCCTCGGGATCAACCTTATCCAGGAAGTCAAGCACGGCGCGGATGGAAGCATGCAGGCTGTAAAGATCGAGTCCATAGAAACCCGCGCGCCCGGAGTGCCGGTGTTCGTTGTAATTGCGCAGCCAGCCCACAAAGTCGAGCACATCGGCATTGCGCCACATCCAGGCGGGAAATCTCTGGAAGCCGGCAAGCGCATCGATCGCGTCGTGGTCCTTGCCCTGAAATCGCACAAACTGGTTGATGCGGTAGGCGTCGGGCCAATCGGCTTCGACCGCAACCGCGTTGAAGCCTCTTTCCGCGATCAGGCTCTTGGTGATCTCGGCGCGCAGCCGATAAAACTCATGAGTACCGTGCGAAGCCTCGCCGATCAGGACCAAGCGAGAGTCGCCAATTAGGTTGAGCAATGGATCGAAATCTGCCGATTCACCCGTGAGGCGATGTGCCGCGCGGCGAATTGCGTTCACGATGTGGAAATCGCTATGGGTTCGCATTTGTGGGCCCCTCCGGTCCCACCAGATCGAGCCGGTACATGAAGCATGGCAAAGCGTTTGTGATGAGGATGTGCGCGCGGTCACGGCGTCGAGTGAGTCGTATCACGACGCGAAGGGCAATCCGCGTATAGGGTGGATTTGTTTGGTGGAGGATCTTATGAAAAAAGAGAGGTTGGCCTGGACACTCTTCGGCGCGTTTGGCGCTGGCGCCCTGACCATGTACTTTGCCGATCCCAATCGAGGTCGGCGCCGGCGGGCGACTTTAAGAGATGCATTCATACATTCCGGTCATGACATGGAAAAGTTTGCCCAGCGCTTTGGCCGCGATGTCGAGCATCGCGCGGAAGGCGCCGTGGCAGAAACTCGCCGTCTGTTCGAGGATGACGACAACGTGTCGGACAGCGTCCTCGAGCAGCGGATTCGGACGGCGGTGGGCCGGGCCGTCTCCCATCCCCATGCCGTCGAAGTCAATTGCACCGGGGGATCAGTATTTGTAGGGGGCTGGGTTCTGGCCGACGAGGCCGGCGAGTTGGTCAGTGCCGTGCGAGCGGTGAGAGGGGTTAGAGAGCTTTCCACGTTCCTTAATACAACCGACCATCCGCAGCATATTTCGGCATTGCAGGGAGGGGCCCGGCGCAGATCTCTACCAGACTTCCTGCAGCAGAGCTGGTCGCCTACAAGCCGGGTCCTGGCCGGCTTCACCGGCGCCGGTCTGATCGCGTATGGCGCGACTCACCGCAAGCTGCTGGGGAAGACTCTCGGGATAAATGGCGCAATTCTGCTCGCGCGTTCCGTACTGAATACTCCACTGAAGGGCATCATCGGCGCTGATGAAACTGCGGGTCTTCGCATCCAAAAGACGGTCATGATTAAAGCCAGCGCGGCGGAGCTGTACGAATTCTGGAAGAACCCGGAAAACTATCCCAAGGTATTCGCCCATGTGAAGGAGATTGCGCCTGAGAAGAATGGAATCTTCGTATGGCAGGTTTCGGGCCCAGCCGGCTTTCCCCTCAGCTGGAGAGGAAGAATCATACGCCTGGTGCCCGAACAGCGCATTGAGTGGAGGAGTCTGCCGGGCTCAATCGTTGAAAACCATGGAGTCATCCACCTGGAAGCGCAGCAGGATGGCCGCACCCGGGTACACATCGATATGAGCTACAACCCGCCGGCCGGCCTAGTCGGGCATGCCTTTGCGGCACTGCTCGGCCTTGATCCCAAGAAATCTCTCGATCAGGACATGGTGCAGCTCAAGTCCCTGCTGGAGCAGGGAAAAACGACAGTTGGCGGCCATGAGGTAACCAAGAGCGAATTGAAATCTGAAAACACAACTGCGGCTTGATGGATGGGGGGGCGCTTTATGTGGACCTCCGAGAATAAAAGCGGCGATATCGATATTGAACCCGGGGAGTGGATTGCGTTCTTGGACGGCTTCAGCCGCCAGCATGAAGGCTGGCTGGCCACCATCGAAGTGGCAACCGCAGGCGGCAAGCTGAAAGAGGTCGTAAACCAGCGCCTCAGGGGTGTCAGCATCGATCATGCCGACGGGCATCAGCGGGCGTATGTCGAGATGGGTGACCCTTCCGGCGAAGCTCTGACCCATACGGTTGAACGCCCAACGCGGATCCGGTTTCGACGAACCCAGTCTGGAGCCCATGAAGGCCTGGAGATAGAGTCGGCCGACGGCACTAGAACAATCGTGCGTTTCCGATCTGCCATGCTTCCGGAGACGCTGGATGGCATCGCGTCGTGATACGTTCTCAACCAACCGGCGCGGCGAGTCGAGAACTCAAGGCTGGCTCATTGCGGCATAGGAACCAGTGGTCGAGGACCACATGACCTTGCCGGGAGGAGCTAGTGACAGTCACCCAAAGACGTGATCCAGGTTCACACCGACAAACTTCCGGCTCAGCTGTAATGATCCTGTGGCGGCCCTGTTCTCGGGATCGCCTGCGAGTGGGACAAAGGAGAGATCGGTGCGATGACGAACTGGTTTAGTCGGGAAGGCTCGGCATCGCCGCTGGGGGTCACCTGGATCGCTGACGAAGATGCCTTCAATTTTGCCCTGTATTCGAAATACGCGTCTGAAGTAAGGCTGCTGTTTTATTCGCGAGACGATGTCGCGAATCCCCTCTACGAATACAAGTTTGATCCTCTCATCAATAAATCAGAACGAGTCTGGCACTGTCGCCTGAAGGCCAGCGCAATCGAGGGAGCCCGCTACTACGGGTACAAAATCTCCGGGCCAAATGAACCCGGGGCGGGGCATCGCTTCGACGATCAGAAGATCCTGCTCGACCCCTATGCACGGTCGGTATATTTCCCTCGCCAATTCAGCCGCGAAATTGCGCGCATGGCGGGAAGCAACGCGGGCAGGGCACCGCTCGGAGTTCTGCTTCATAAGGCGGAGTTCTCCGGAGCAGCAGACCGGCCTCCCGTCCACACTTCCGATCTGGTGATTTATGAAATGCACGTCCGGGCATTTACCGCCCGGGACAATTCCGGTGTGACCTCCGGGAAGCGCGGCACGTTCGCCGGGGTAATCGAGAAAATCCCCTATCTAAAGGAACTGGGAGTTACGGCCGTCGAGTTGATGCCGGTGACCCAGCAGGATCCCGAGGAAGGCGCGAATTGGGGCTACATGCCCCTGGTATTCTTTGCGCCCCATCACGGGTATTCCAGCGCCGACGCCACGGAGGACATTCTTGTCGAATTCCAGAGCATGGTGATGGCGCTCCACGCAGCCGGCATCGAAGTAATCCTGGACGCCGTTTATAACCATACGACGGAAGGCGGCGAAGATGGCCCGACCTACAACTTCAAAGGAATTGACAACAGCACCTACTACCTTCTGGAAGCCGACCGGCGGCACTATCGCAACGATACCAGCGCCGGCAACACGCTGAACTGCGCCAACCGTTACGTGCGCAAGATGATTGTCGACAGCCTGTTTTACTGGGTCAGACAGATGCATGTAGACGGGTTCCGCTTTGACCTGGCATCCATCTTTACCCGGAATGAGGATGGCACCATCAATACCGAAGACCCTCCGGTCATCGCCGCGGTCAGCGGGGCCTTCGACTTCGCCAGGGTCCGTCTCATCGCGGAGGCGTGGGACCCGGTCAGCTATCAGTTGGGGAGAACGTTTCCAGGCGTTTCCTGGCTGCAGTGGAACGGGCGGTATCGCGATGACGTGCGGGCGTTCGTGAAGAGCGACCCTGGCATGGTTGCGCAACTCATGACCCGGATCTATGGCAGCAGCGACCTGTTTCCGGATGACGTGATGAACGCCTATCACGCCTACCAGAGCGTCAATTTTATTACCTGTCATGACGGATTCTGTCTTTACGATCTGGTCGCGTACAACCAGAAACACAATCTGGCAAACGGACAAAACAATAGCGATGGCGCCGACCAGAATCTGAGCTGGAACTGCGGTTGGGAGGGCGACGAGGAGGTCCCAGCGGAAGTGATGGGCCTGCGCAAGCAGCAGATCAAGAATTTCTGCTGCCTTCTGTTCCTGTCCAACGGCACCCCCATGTTCCGCGCCGGCGACGAATTCATGAACACACAGCAGGGCAACAACAATCCTTACAATCAGGACAACGAGATTACCTGGCTCAATTGGGACCGGTTGACCCAGAATCGTGACATGTTCGAGTTCTTCCGGAAGATGATTGCCTTCCGGAAAGCTCATCCTTCCATCGCCCGCAGCCGGTTCTGGCGGCAGGATGTGCGCTGGTACGGAGTGGGGGATACACCCGATCTCTCGTTCAATTCCCACACCCTGGCTTACTGTTTGCACGGAGCGTCGCAGAACGACAGCGACCTCTACGTGATGATCAACGCTTTCTGGGAAGACCTGACCTTTGTAGTCCAGGAGGGAGAAGCGAAAGAGTGGATCCGAGTGGTGGACACGGGTCTTCCGAGTCCCTCAGATTTCTGTGAACCCGGTTCGGCTGAGGCCCTGCCCAGCTTGAGTTATCAAGTCAGAGCGCGCTCCGTGGTCGTATTGGTCAAGTCCTGAGTGCCACGAACGCGAAGCGTGCTCATCCATCTGCTGATGCCGGCGCCTACTTCTTGGGAGTCGCGGGAGGATGATGATATTCGTGCTTGCCCGCATCGTCCGGTGGCCCATGATGGGCGTTCATCATATTCTTCATCGCATCCATGTGCTTATCCATGTGATCTACAAGAGATTGCCACATGTCGATGTTGAGCTGTAACTGATTCCTGGTCTCGCGGTCGGACACTTTACCGACCTGATCTTTCATTTTTTGCAGGTTGGACCGCATGCTGTCGATGTCCCCCTGCATGTCTTTCATCATCTGCTCGTGCATTTTGGACATGTCATGCGGGTGGCGCATGCCCATCATGCCCGGGCCGGGGGCCTGGTCCTGGCTCATGCCACCGCCCGTCCCGGGTTGCGCCGGGACATTCTGCGCCAGGCTCCAGATTCCAAGAAATGCCAGGCAAACCAGCAAGGTTGCAATGAGTTTCATAGAGGCTCCTTTTCTTGTTCGATAAGGGTTCGACGATTTCGCGATTAGCCGAGCCCACGCACGGTCAGTACCGGGCAACATGCCTCTGCAACCACCCTGTCGGCAGTTGATCCAAGATGGTGAACTGCGCGAACCAGAGAGCCGGCTCCGCGGATACCCATCACAATCAGGTCTGCCTTCTCTTCGTCCGCAGCCTGCAGGATGCCGTCGGCGGGCGTTCCAAACTTGACCCGATAGTCACAATGCGACCTGCTTGAGGTCTGTCCCGCCAATAATTCCTGTAGACGCTCCTCAAAGAATTCCTCAAACCTCGTTTTGGCGGAGGGATCCTCTCCGATCTGAGGCGCAACGTAGGTCGGAACCAGGGTGGCGCCGAACGTCTCCGCCAGCGAAACTGCATACGCCAGGGCTCGGACTGAATCGGCTGAAAAATCGGTTGCGTACAGAATTCGCTTTGGTTTGCGCTCAGGCGCGATGCAGCCGCAACGCGGCCCCACGGTCAGGACAGGACTTTCCGCCCGGTGCAGAACTTCGTCAGCCACCGCGCCAGTAAGGGCCTTCTTCACTCCCCGCCGCCCGCGCGTCCCAACCACGATGACCTCGATGTGCAAGTCGGCGACCAGTTTCTTCAACGTGTCCCAGATCTCTCCCTCCCTTACGATCGCCTCGCGCCGCACTTCCTGCAGCTCCGGGCGGATAAGCAGCTCTTGCATACGCCGCTGTCCATAGGTCTGAATCTCGGTTCGCACCTGGGGAATGAGTTCGGGCGGCAGGTACTCGTACATCTCAGGCGAAATTACGTGGGCTACGTAAACCTTGCCCCCGTACTGCCGGGCCAATGCGACTGCATAAGGCAGCGCCAGTTCCGAGCTGGGAGAGAAATCAGTGAGCAGCAAGAAATTCTTCAGCTTGATGTTGCCCGGAGTGACGCGTTTAAGGGCGGCGGGTTCCGGCTTAACACCGGACCTTTCGGCAGGCGTCTTAGTCATCGTTTCGAGGAGTTCCATATCGCCTCCCGTGCAGGACTAACATACATTCTGCCTGGAATGAACGCGGTGACAGAAATCACACCGCAGCGTGTGGACAGTCACCCGATGAGCCGGCCGGAAGCGTGAGATTTGCTCTTCCGGAACCCTCACTTTCCTGTGACAATAGTAGGACGTGGCTGCGAACCGGTATTCATCGTGTTGTGCTTACGTGATACTCCTGGTTGTCGGGATCCTGTGTTGGCCTCCGTTCGCTGGATCGGCAAGCCTGAACTCACAGCCAGAGTATCGCCTCCGGCTCCGCCATCTCCACACCAACGAGCAGATCGACCTGGTCTATCGGCGAGGCGACGATTACATCCCAGAGGCAATGGATCGCCTCGATCGATTTCTGCGCGATCACCGTACTGGAACGATCTACAGGTTGGACCCGCGTCTGTTCGATCTGCTCCATGATCTGAGCGCGTCGCTGGCGCATCCGGAGTCTGAAATTGACATCGTTTGCGGGTATCGCAGCCCCTGGAGCAATGAATTTCTGCGACACACCACCTACGGCGTGGCTTCACACAGCCTGCACATGCAAGGGGAAGCCATTGACATCCGCATTCCCGGGGTAGCCACTTCGAAACTGCGTGACGTTGCTCTCAGCCTCCACCGCGGCGGGGTGGGATATTATCCGAAATCTGAATTTGTTCATGTGGACGTCGGACGAATCCGGCGATGGCAGCACTGAACTCCTGGGCTGGGTTTCCCCATTCGAATCAGGCGTGAGCGGGATTTGAGGCTGTTTTGCGCCTGCACTTTGAGACCATAGAAGTTCGGACTCGTCCGTAATGCTATAGGATTGGAAGCGCGCCGGCGCATCTGGCCAATCATCCTCGCCATGAGCCTCGAACAGCAGAGCGTAATTGGCATCGCCATAGGAGCGCTGGGGGGCGCCGCGGTCGGCCTGGAACGCGAGTGGTCCGGCCACGCTGGCGGCCCGCGAGCGCACTTTGCCGGCATTCGCACTTTTACCTTGATGGGCGGATTGGCCGGCGTCGCAGGCTGGCTCTGGTCCCTCGGCGTCCAATCCGCCGCGATCATTCTGCTGGCCGGCGCGACCGCACTGGTGGTGGCGGCCTATGTCGCCGCCAGTCGACAGGAAGTCGACGGCACCACCGAAGTCGCCGCCCTGGTGGTGCTGTCGGCCGGAGTGCTGGCGGGAATGGGTCACCTGGTGCTGGCCAGCGCGATCGTGGCCATCACGACACTTCTGCTGGTTGAAAAGTCACGCCTGCATGCCATGATCACGCGCATTGATGACGCCGGTTTGCGAGCCGGCGTCCGCTTCGCGGTGATGGCGGTGGTCATTCTTCCCCTGCTGCCGCCTGGTCCATACGGTCCTCTGGGAGGTGTCCGGCCCCGCCAACTCTGGCTTTTTGTGCTGCTGTTTTCCGGCTTGAGCTTCGTTGGCTACGTGGCCCGTCGCGTCATCGGCACCGATCGTGGTTATCCGGTCGCGGGCCTGCTGGGCGGATTCGTTTCTTCCACAGGAGTCGCGTTTACCTTTGCGCGCCTAAGCCGGCAGAATCGCAATTTCGCGTTTCCCCTCTCGATCGGAGTGGTGGCGGCATGCAGCATCATGAATCTGAGGGTGCTGGCTGCTACTGCGATTCTCAAGCCTGCGCTCGCTCTGGCCCTTATCCCCTATCTGGCGGCGCCTTTCCTCATCGGCGCGATCGTGGTTCTGATCGGATTGCGACGCCGCGAAGACAAGGCTGCGGTGCAAGCTCCCTCCAACCCGCTCCAGTTGGTCTCCGCGCTGCAGATGGCCGTGCTGTTCCAGTTGGTGCTGTTTGCGGTGTATGCCATTCGCGCGCACTGGGGAGAAACCGGCGTACTGTTCTCCGGCGCCATTCTCGGACTCACCGATGTGGACGTCCTGACCATCTCCATGGCCAAGAGCGCGGAAGGGCAGATAGCCATTCCGGTCGCCGCCGAAGCCATCGCTATCGGCATCCTCTCCAACACCATCCTGAAGTTGTTGTTAGGGGCGGTCATTGGGAGAGGAAGATTTCGAATACTAACCCCGGTCTGGTTGGCCGTCATGGCCATTGCCTCGGCTGCTTCTATTGCTGTGCTGCGCTGAAGCGGCTGAGGAGAGACTGTTCCAAAGCCGCGTCCTGGCCATAGATATCCCGGAAGAAATGAACTTTGCCATCTTCCATCACCACGGCTGTGCCGTACACAATCAGCACCGGGACCGGCTTTTCCAGGTCCACCCGGAACGTCTCCTCCCCCAGCGTGGCGGCCCGGATGGCATCCACAGTCCATTCCGGTTTATCACGCAGAAGCCAGGCGGCCAGCGCCACCGGATCTTCCACGCGAATGCAGCCATGACTGAAATCACGCCGGGAACGGGAAAACAGTTCCATGGCAGGTGTGCCATGCATAAACACCTCATGCGGATTGGGGAAATCGAACTTCAGCAATCCCAGGGCGTTGTTCGGGCCAGGTACTTGGCGAATGCCGAGTCTTCCAGAACGGAGCTGCCGTTTTGCCTGTGCGCTGTTCGCATCCTGAACCACCGCTGTTCCCGTAGAGTCCACGATTTCATAAGCGTTCTTCGCAAGGTAAGCAGGGTCCCGGTTGATGTGGGGCAAGAGTTCCGCGCGCACAATCGATAAGGGGACATTCCAGTACGGCCGGAAGATCACAGACTTGATGTCGGAGGCGAAGACCGGAGTCTGGTGCTTGTACGCCCGACCCACTACGACTTTCATAAAGAGCGCCCAGTGATACTGTTCGTCAATCCCGCGAAGACGAAATTCAGGGATGTTGACGATGACGGCAGGGCGTTGGAACTGATGCGGCAACCAGCGCAGCCGCTCCAGGGTGAGTTGGAGCTGAACGACGCGGCGACTGAGCGGGGTGTTGAGTTCTCTCAGTGTCTGCCCATCGATCAGGCCATCCGGCTCCAGGCCGTGGCGTTGCTGGAAGCGCTTCACCGCCGCGACCAGTCCGCCCTCGTACATAGCGCGTGGCTCAACTTGTTTCTCAGTTTCGGGAAGGTCTCCCAGGAGCGCCAGAAGCTTGGCCAATCGGGGCAGTCCGGCGTAAGCATCACCCGGTCTGATCGCCTTACGCGGAACCGCAAGAAGTTCGCCGTCGTCGCGGTGGGCGAGTTCAAGATAGGTGCGAAGCGCATTCAGGGTTCTGTGATACGTGGGGAATGGAGGTTCGATGCCTTCGATGGCGGTCTCGATGTCCATATCCGAAGCGTTCACCAACTTTTCCCACAGGAACTCGGACAGGTCGAAGCTCGAATGATCCATGTCCAGTTCAAAATGAAACAGGCGGGGGTTAACTCGTCCCAGATCCAGGTCTGAGATATACCGCATGGCCGAAACCGTGAGTGCGACATCGAATCGCACCAGATCCGATTCCGGTGCTGGGCTGCGTTGCGCGAGAGCAACAACCCGGCTTTCCCACCGGGGACCGTCGTAGTCTTCGGGGTCAAGGCCTTCACCATCGGCATTTTCCAGTATTCGAATGATCGCGAGCGCATGGTTGCTGGGTCCAGACTCGTATATCCAGGGGAGTGAGCCGATCGAGGAAGTGTAGAACTCCGTGACCTCGGTTCGATAGTTCCCGAATTCAGGCCACCGAAGATCCGCAAGTTCGCCTGTGTCGATGATCGCATGTAACTGGGTTTCACCTGCTGCACTGAGTTTTTGCGAGAGAGTCGCCGCCACCATAGGAGCAACGGCAACCTCAAATCCTCCTGCGCTCACCGCGCTTCCGACCGGCATAAAAGTCAGTGACAAAGCCAGGCAAAGACGGCGGAGGTTATGAAAGGTCACTCGGGTGCGAACTTTTGACGACAAAACGTGTTCCGCCATCCCGGCCTCGTTTCCGTGACAACGCTAATTGCATCAGTCGTTCCCGGGCTATGGGTGACATTACACGGTTCAGTGATTGTAATCACCGACAGCAACCCGGGAACCTGGAACGTGATTCCTATCACCGCGAACAGTGACCCGCCTTACAGATTCGATCCGCCGAAACAATTAGGGTGACACTGAAGTATTTCGTGTGTTTCCGCAATGTTTCTTGAAGGAGCTGGTTGTGAAATTCGCAAAACTGCTTGGTTTATGCTCATCCTGTTTCTGGTCTATGCTGCCCGGGTTGCAGCCCCTCCGTGATCTATCCGTTACTGTTGATCTTGGCTCGCTCCCAGTTAGCCTTCGCCCGTGAAGGAGATTTCATGAAAACTCCTTTTCGTCTCAACTTTTCGGAAATTCGCATGACCGACGTACCTCTCGTCGGCGGGAAGAATGCCTCTCTCGGCGAATTGTTCGCTGCATTGGGGCCGCAGGGCGTGGGTGTGCTGGACGGTTTCGCTCTCACGACGGATGCCTACTGGCGCCTTCTGGAACAGCGGAACCTGCGGGGAGAGCTGGAAACGCTTTTCAACAACTTCGACGCTGAAGACTTGCAACAACTGGCATCGCGGGGACATGTGGCCCGGACCAAGATACTCCAGGCGCCGTTCCCCGAAGATGTGAGCACCGCCATTCTTGATGGGTACCGGGAACTTATGGCGCGGCTGGGGAAAGAGCCTGAATTAGCGGTGCGCTCTTCGGCCAGTGCCGAGGACTTGCCGGAGGCCTCCTTCGCAGGCGCCGCAGAGACGTTTCTGAACGTGCGCGGGGAAGACGCGTTGCTGCGCGCCATGCATCAGTGTTTCGCCTCACTGTTTACCGATCGTGCAATCAGCTACCGGGCGCGCCAGGGCTATTCGCAGTCAAAAGTCGCGCTGTCAATTGGCGTCATGCCCATGGTGCGTTCCGATCTTGCCAGCTCGGGCGTCATGTTCACCCTGGACACAGAATCAGGATTCCGTAATGTGGTGACCATCAACGGCTCTTATGGGCTGGGTGAGTTCGTTGTGCAAGGCGTGGTTACACCGGACGAGTGGCTCGTGTTCAAACCCACATTGCGCGAGGGTTGCGAATCGATCGTGGGTCGTCAACTGGGATCGAAGGAAGTCCGCATGGTGTATGCGGCAGGCACGCGTTCGACCCGCAGCGAGGCCACACCGCTTGCTGACCGCTCCCGCTACTGCCTCACCGATCCGGAAGTCCTTCAACTGGCCAGATGGGCCTGCCTGATTGAAGACCACTATTCGAAACTCGCCAGCCATCCGCAGCCCATGGACATCGAGTGGGCTAAAGATGGAACAACGGGCGAATTGTTCATTCTGCAAGCGCGTCCGGAAACGGTGCACTCGGCAGAGTCCACGAAAATTGCGGCAGAAGTGTATCGCTTGAAGGTCAAAGGGGGAACGCCGCTATTAGTGGGTCAGGCAGTGGGAGAGAAGATTGGCGCCGGCCCGGTTCGTGTGATCACCGATGTCCGCAAACTGCAGGAGGTTCAAGCAGGAGAAGTGCTGGCAGCCGAAAACACCGACCCCGACTGGGAACCGGTCATGCGCAAGGTAGCGGCCATCATTACAGACCAGGGTGGACGCACCGCTCATGCTGCCATCGTCTCACGCGAGTTCGGCATTCCATGCATCGTCGGCACCGGCAATGCGACCCACACCCTTGAATCCGGAAGGGAGGTGACGGTTTGCTGCTCCGAAGGCAGCGAAGGCCACGTCTATGCCGGACGGTTGCCGTTCGAAATCGCGTTGGTTGAGGCTAATGCTTTGCCTCTCACTCGCACTAAGATTATGTTGATTGTGGGTGATCCCGGGCAGGCGTTTCGTCTGGCAGCGATCCCCAACGAGGGAGTCGGCCTGGCCCGGATTGAATTCATCATAACCAATCACATCGGGATCCATCCCATGGCGCTGGCGCAATTTCCCAACCTCAAAGATCCGAAAGCTGTGAACGAGATCCGCGACCGGATTAGGGATCAGAGTCCTGCAGAGTTTTTCGTTCAGAGGTTGAGCGAGGGCGTAGGACGGATCGCCGCGGCGTTTTACCCCAAACCGGTCATTGTTCGCATGAGCGACTTTAAGACCAACGAGTATGCCCGTTTGCTGGGGGGCGCGGAGTTTGAGCCTCACGAGGAAAATCCGATGATCGGCTTTCGAGGGGCCTCGCGGTATTACGATCCCCGCTACTCGCCCGGCTTTGCCCTGGAGTGTGAGTCGCTCGCCCGCGTTCGCCAAAAAATGGGACTAACAAACGTGAAGGTGATGATTCCGTTCTGTCGCACCGTGGACGAAGGCCGAAAGGTCATCGAAATCATGAGCCGCAACGGTTTACGTCAAGGTGAGGATGGCCTCGAAGTGTATGCCATGTGTGAAATTCCGGCGAATGTAATTTTGGCGGATGAATTTCTGAAGATCTTTGACGGGTACTCCATCGGATCGAACGACCTGACACAGCTCACCCTTGGACTTGATCGTGACTCCGCAACGGTCGCCCACCTGTTTGACGAGAACAATGCAGCAGTGCGGCGAATGATTGCGCAGGTAATCCGCTCGGCGCGCACGGCACACAAACCAATTGGAATTTGCGGGCAGGCCCCTTCGGACTTTCCGGAATTTGCCGAATGGCTGGTGGAGCAAGGAATCGACTCGATTTCGCTGAATCCCGACACCGCCATCAAAACCGCCCTACGCGTTGGCGCAGCAGAGCGGCGTACCCTGGCCGCAGCGCTTGCGAGGTGATGCATGAAAACCACAAAGACACACGCCGACGGTCCTATACCGGTCCAAATTGCGCTGGATGGCGTAGCCATTTTTGGAGATCTCCAGCTCCCGCCCGAGGCCAATGGACTCATCATTTTCGTCCATGGAAGCGGAAGTAGCCGTTTCAGCGGTAGAAACAGGCAGGTTGCGGGACAGCTCAACCAGGTTGGCCTGGGAACGCTGTTGCTTGATCTGTTGACCAGGGAAGAACAGGAAGCAGACGAGCTGACGATGCAGTTTCGGTTTGACATCCCGCTGCTCGCCAAGCGTTCAACTTTGGCGGTGCAATGGGCTATGAAACAACCGAAGCTGCAACAATTGCCGATTGGTCTCTTTGGTGCAAGTACAGGAGCAGCGGCCGCGCTCATCACCGCAGCAACTTTGAAAGGACAGATCGCGGCCATAGTGTCTCGCGGAGGCCGTGCCGATATGGCCGAAAGCGCGCTCGGACAGGTGGAAGCTCCAACTCTTCTCATAGTCGGTAGTGAGGATACGACCGTGCTGAATCTGAATGTCAAAGCGGCGAGACAAATGCACTGTGTCTGCCGGCTACACGTCATCCCTGGCGCGACACATCTGTTTGAAGAGCCGGGAGCGTTGGAACAGGTGGGAACCGTGGCCGGCGACTGGTTCGCGGAGCACATGCACGCGCAAGGGCCTGTTGGAGCTCGGATGCCGGTGACCATTCGTGGTGGTTCGAGACACCCGCACCGGTGATCTGCATCACTGCCGCCCGGCTCGGTCGTTCTTAGAGTTGAGCGTACTTCGAGGTGCTGTATGGAAGCTGCCGCTGGTCTTATTACAAAGCGGAACGTTGAATGCACGGTTACACGGGAAGATGTCCTAGCTCTCGCGACACTTTGCGATCCGCACGCTACCGCTGTCTCCTTTGGTTTTGGACACATTACGGCACCGGACGACTCTCATCGCGAAGAAGTCATCGCCATCAAGGGGCTGATGCAACAGGCGATGACCCAGTTCGCTCATGAACGTACGCCAGTCGCTCTGTCGAAAGACTTGCACCAGATACTTACGGTCGCTGAGGACATCCGACGTAACCCCGCTCGGCTGCGTCTGGTCTTTGCTTGCGGCGACCAGGGTTTCTGGCGGGAATTCAATCTTCCGTCTACTGGGCGGTTGAGCTTCTTGCGTTTAGGACGTCGCTTCTATCTGGCTCCGCTCATGCTGGCGCTGCAATCGCTTGCTCCTTACTGCGTGGCGATCATTGAGTCTGGAAAAGCTCGGGCTTTTGTTGTCCGGGGCACGGAGATTCAGGAGGTCACCGAGGGCTTGGCCATCGAAGAGCTCAGGTTGCCGGCAGATGACCCGAGAGTGGGATGGTCCAAGCATGTCCTCAAGGGACGAGCGGAACACGAAAAAGAATACTTCAAGAATCTGTCGCATAGACTGCTGCAACTGGTATCGCAAGAACATGCAATCGGCCTGGTAATTGGCTGCCATCAGGACCTCTGGGGTGAAGTCGGGCCGCAATTTGCTCATCTGGAGAAAGTCATTATGGGGCGCTTTCACCTGGCCCATTTCGACGCTGAACCGAGCCAGTTGATGAGTATGGCAATGCCGGCATTCGAACACGCACAACAGACGCGCGTGCCGGCCGTCCTGCGCGAGATTAATGAGACACCTTCTCGCCGGGCGTTGGGAGTCCAAGATGTCCTGGACGCACTCTCAGGCGGACGCGTGCAAGACCTCATCCTGGGCCGCCTTCCCGGGCAGACGATTTCCGAATGCAAGTCCTGTGGGCGGATGATGGCGGTCGCAGGTCACAATTGCCCGTCTTGCGGAGATGCTGAAGTGTTTTATATGCCTGCCGAAGAGGGCCTGATTCGTCAGGCCCTTTTGACCGATGCGGAGATCCTGTTTGCCGAAACCGATGCGGTGCCAGGATTCAACGGCGCAGCAGCCCGGTTGCGCTATTGAGGGTACTCGGAAGGGAGTAATTTTATGGACCCGATGACGCAACGAGTGATTGAAGACGGGGTTTGGCTGCTTGTGCTGATGGTTCTGATTGGATTCTTTTGGTTCCACGAACGTGGCAAGCGTCGAACCGATCGCGTGAAGCGGCAGTGAAGACCAAACATCGATGGCGCATGACGTCAGGGTGACCATGCTCACCATCAGTTGTGCGGCGCTCACGTTCAACCGCGGAAGTTGGCACTCGAAGCAGAAGCAGCAAAAGAGAGTATTCCGGAGAAGGCGATGAACAAAATCCAGATCAAGAGCAACGAGAAAGTCCAGCGCAAGCGCAGGACGCGGGCGGTGGCAATCCCTCAACTCGCAGCGTCAAGAATCTCGCACAAAGAGACATTGACTATGCGGAACCCGGTTGGCCAGCGGACCACCGCTTCACGGTGGCGGGGTGCCCGCAGCCAAAACTGTCGACTGCGCGCCGGAAGTCGGGGTTGAAAAAATCACGGTCGACAAGAACGGACCGACTGGATGATTTGGGGACTTTCTGACTCATGGAGAGAGCAACACTGCCTGGCATCAGGCATCTTGGCGAATCTCATAGTGTTGACTCTCATCCTCAACATTTCCTCTAAGGTAACCGCTTGTTTCGTCGTGGAGTCTTCATTGGTCACAGCGTTCTTATGTAGCAACACTTATCAAACGTTGCAGACAAGCCATTTTACCCCGCCATCTCCCGTGTCTTACGAAGAGGCTAGGCACACATACCGGCTACTGAGGCTCATGCCGGGGTCCCCCTCCCCTTTGGTTTCGCAGCGGTAGGGACTCCTAACGTCCTTGGTTTGATCGGCAGACACAGCAAAATGGCTCCGCTTTGCGTCAGAATGCCTTTTAGAGACGATCAGCCATTTCGGGGCAGGGGGCGAAGGCGACCGGTCACCGCGATCCGCTCGGAATAGAGGGGCAGAAATTCTAAGATAACAGTGAGCAAGTTAGCTTGACTGAACTCGCTCTAGCATCCCACCGGGGGGTGACTATCGCCGCCATCGCTCTGGATTTGTAATCGATTTACCGGTTTCGTCAACCCACTCACTTTCTTGCATTTTCTATACTTAACCGCGATTCTCTGTTAGTCATGCGCGGTCATGTGCGGTCAAATTGAGGGGCATCAGTACACAGTTCGGTACACAGTTTGTTCGATTCATCTTTGCCGCCGATTGACAACAATGCCACTGTCCTCCAGGCAGGCGACCATCCGCGATTTGCGTCGCACACTCCTAGCGCAGAAGATCGAGACCAGGAACACCGAATCGCCTATCACTGGACTGACCGACAGTCAGCCGTTATCCGGCATCGCGCAAGGACGATCCCGGGCACGCTAGTGGTTTCGCCGCTCTCACTTCCACTTGGCGGTGATGGTCTGTACATCACGGCCGATGAATTCCGCAAACACCATGAAACCGTATTTGAACTGTTCGATTGGATTGGGAAGTTTTTTGAAGATCACGGCGACGAATACTATCCGCATAGCCTGCTGGGTAATCTCCTGAATATACATCCGCGTGGTTGCGGTTCAGCCATTGTAATGATTAAGAAAAGCTGGAATAGAGGGAACGTTCACCGCCCGGCGTCAACCCACGATTTCTGCTGACGAGTTCTATTTCGATTCCTCGGCCGTCTCGCGAGAAAACAGCAGTCCGGTTCCTGCCGTGCCGGGGCGAGTGTCTTCTCCTACGAAGTACAGGTTTCCGGAATCAGCCTAATCTAGGGTACAGGTCCGCACGGGCAGAATGCGCGACCGTGACGAGTGTAAGAGAGGAGCATAAGCTTTTTTGGCATGGCTCCAATCCATTCAGGGGAGTTCGGCACATCACCGGCAGCCGATACCGCCACATCGCCCCTACGAAGCATCGGGAACGAGCGGGATGAAAGCCGCCTTGAACGGCGTCCCAAGCCTCAGCGTGCGCGATGGCTGGTGGATCGAGGGTCA
>Ga0187823_10000097_pt1 | contig 19033 bp, 10 predicted proteins | sample NC_wetland_sal_i_12_FD_132968 | JGI IMG/M metagenome (GOLD analysis project Ga0187823, IMG submission 132968) | Wetland sediment microbial communities from Neuse River Estuary, North Carolina, USA - SourceSoil_3 | ecosystem: Environmental > Aquatic > Freshwater > Wetlands > Sediment | place...
GCCGGTCGCCCGCTTCCACAGCATCCCCAGGATGACGGTGCCAAACAGCGGAGCAATAAAGAAGCTGAACAGGGCCTGCACGTAATCCATGATGCTGGCGAACTGCATCACCAGATATGCCGTACCCACGCTGATCAGGACGCCGATCACCGTGGTCCAGCGGCCCATGTTTACGTAATGATGGTCGGTGCCTTTGCTGTTGATCAGCGGACGGTAGATGTCGTAAGTCCAGACCGTGGTGAAGGCGCTTACATTGCCCGCCATGCCGGACATGAACCCCGCAATCAGCGCGGTGATTCCCAGCCCCAGCAATCCGGGACCACAGTAGCGGGCCAGCATCAGGGGAAGCACGTCGTTGTAGCTGTGCTGACCGGTGGCCGCCGCGACCGACTCCGGAACCAGTTTCATCGGCAGCACGGCCAGGCCGATCAGACCCGGCAGGATCACGATGAGCGGCACCAGCATCTTGAAACCGGCGCCAATAATGGGCGCCATTTCCGCGCTGCGAATGTCCTTGGCCGCGAGGATGCGCTGCACCACCAGAAAGTCCGTGGTCCAGTAGCCCATCGAGATGACGGCGCCCAGTCCAAACACGATGCCGGTCCAGTGGATGCCCATGGGATTCGAAGTGAATGAGCCCAGACCGGACCAGAGATGGACGTATTGCGCCGAAGATCTTGCCGCAATCTGCACCTTGAGATTGGTCCAACCGCCGGCTTCATACAATCCAAGAATCGGAATCAGCAGCGCGCCTGCCCAGATGAGAAAGAATTGCAGTACCTCATTAAAGATGGCGGAGCGCAGTCCGCCCAGCGTGACATAAATCGCAACCGTAAGCGACGACACCCAGATGCTGAAATTGATGTCCCAACCCAGCACGATTTGCATGACCTTGGCCATGGCAAACATATTGACGCCGCTCATGAGCACGGTCATGAAAGCGAAAGAGATCGCCGACAAAGCGCGGCTGGGCTCGCCGAAGCGCAGCTTCAGATATCCGGGGACGGAATGCGTTTTGGAAATGTAGTAGAACGGCATCATCACCAGCGCCAGGAAAAGCATCGCAGGAATGGCGCCGATCCAATACCAGTGGGTCGCCAGAATGCCGTACTGGTAGGCCGATCCCGCCCAGCCCATCAGTTCGAGCGCGCCCAGATTGGCGGAGAGAAAACTGAGGCCGGCAACCCAGGCCGTCATCTCGCGCCCGGCCATGAAGAAATCTTCACCGGTGTTCGATCGCCCGCGCAGGTAGAAACCGATGGCCAGAACCAGGGCGAAGTAGAAAGCGATGATGGCGACATCGACTCCGGATAAGTGAACGAGCTGCGTCATGGCGAACATTGCAAAAGCTGGCATCATTTCTTTTCCTTTGCCTGCCCGTAATACGCGTTGGACCCGTGCTTCCTCAGGTAGTGCTTATCGTGCAATCCGCCCCCCGCGGGTTTCGCTGCAGGGTCGATGTTGATGGTGAAATACGCCATTCGCGCCACCGCCTCCAGGATCGCCGCGTTGTGCGCTGCCGCCGCGGGATCCGGGCCCCAGGCGAACGGACCGTGATTGGCTACCAGGACAGCCGGCACCGCGGCATAGCCTACCTTCTCAAAGGCTCGAACGATAACATGGCCGGTGTTTTTCTCATACTCGTTGGCAATCTCGTCCGCCGCCATCACGTCAGTGACCGGGACCGGGCCGTGAAAGTAGTCAGCGTGGGTGGTGCCGAAGCATGGAATCGGCCGCCGCGCCTGCGCCCACGAGGTGGCGTATTCGGAGTGGGTGTGAGCGACGCCGCCGATTTTCGGGAAGGCCCGATAGAGGACAAGATGGGTGGGTAGGTCGGAGGAGGGCCGTAAATCGCCTTCCACTATCTTGCCCTCGAGATCGGTGACCACCAGGTGTTCTGGTTTCATGACCTCGTAGGGAACGCCGCTGGGTTTGATGACGACCAGGTTCTGGTCCCGGGAGATGCCGCTGGCGTTGCCAAAAGTAAAAAGGACTAGCCCCCTCCGAACCAGCTCCAGGTTCGCTTCCAGCACCTCTTCCCTTAGTCGAGGCAAAAGCATAAACAGTCAGGTAAGTCCGAGATGCATCGCGAACGCGGCGAGTAATCGTTTACTATTTGAAAATTCAAAATAGTGTACGTAACCGCTTTTGTCAATCACGTATATCCGTGCGATCGATCGGTTCCCATTCCAATTCCCCTAATCCCTTAATTTTGAGGTTATGAAGGGCGGCCGGAACGGCGGTGCAGGGCGTCCCGGGAACGCTTCGGATAACGTTTTCTCACTCTCCCCTCGGCCGGCCACCGTGCTCGAATCGCCCCCCTGGCCGGGCCGCAGTTGTCCGTCCTCATCGCTAGCTGGACGCACGAAGATAACATGTTACGGCATCCCACTCCACACTCCCCGCTTTCCCCATTTCCCTCCTCGCTCCCGGGCCCACCGGGATAACGTTTGCCGTGCTAAAATCCGGGCTTCGCGCCGCCGCGTCTCAGCCCTCATGGATATCCGAGAAATAGCGAAACGGGCCAAGGTTTCGACCGCCACCGTCTCCCGCGCCATCAACCGGGTTCCCACCGTCAATCCGGCGCTGGCCAAGCGGGTCTGGAGCGTGGTTGAAGAACTGGGCTACTACCCGAATACCCAGGCGCGGGCGTTGGTCTCCGGGCGCAGCCGGATTTTTGGTCTCATCATTTCGGAAATCACCAACCCCTTCTTTCCGGAAATCGTCCAGGTCTTCGAAACCATCGCGGTCCAGCACCACTACGAAATTCTGCTCACTTCCACGGCAAATGACCCGAAACGAATGGAAAGCGCCGTCCGGCGCATGATCGAGCGCCGGGTGGAAGGCGTTGCCATCATGACCTTCGGCATGGAAGAAGTGTTGCTGGAAGACCTGAAGCTGAGGAAAGTGCCTCTGGTCTTCGTCGATGTCGGGCCGCCCCGCCCCCGGGTGAGTAATATCCGGATCGACTATCTCAACGGAATCCGCCAGGCGGTGCAGCATCTGGCGGCCCTGCGCCACGAGAAAATCGCATTCATCACCGGGCCCTCGCGCTTGAAATCCGCAATGGCAAGAAAGCATGCGTTCCTGAGCTCCATGCAGGAAATTGGACTGGAGACCGAACCGGAACTGGTGATCGAAGGCGACCATACCGTGGAAGGCGGCATGGCGGCCTTCAGCCGATTGCTGGCCGGACCGGTGCGGCCCACGGCGGTGCTTTGTTCGAACGACATGACTGCGATCGGGGTGATGCGCAAGAGCCACGACGCCGGGATTTCGATTCCCCGCGACCTCTCCGTCGTGGGGTTTGACGACATCCGCCTGGCTCAGTTCATGTTGCCGCCGCTGACCTCGGTGCAGATGTCCCAACCCGAACTGGCGCGACTCGCTTTTCATGCACTGCTGTCCGAAGTCGAGCGGGAAACTCCATCGCCCAACGGAACCGACTACGTGTTGAAGACAAATCTGGTATTGCGCGAGTCGACCGCTTTGATTTCAGCCGATTCGAAGCTGGCAGAGAAACGGCGTTGAACCCGGTTGCGCAGGCGCGAACCGGCGGCTCCCCGCTCTCGATTCCCTACTCGAGCGCGAGGGTCAGCCTGGTTACCGAAGCCGGCGGAAAACTGTAGGCAAGATCTCCCCGCTGGAAATCGAGCGCCCTGGTCTGAGGAGTCACAACCTCGCGCTGTTCAAATGTGTTGTGGGCGTGCATATCTGAACTGGTCAGCGTCGTCGCCGTGCCCGATTTCAAACTCGCGCCGCGAACCCCGATCTTGGCCTCACGTGCGGCGCTCAAGTGCGGGTTCACCACGGTCAGCACCAACTCCCTGTCATGAAGCGAGGCTGAGCCTTGCAATCCCCAGAATGACGCAGCCTTCCCGTCGCGGTCATAGTTCACCGCAGGCGCAGAGAAGATCGTCCGCAAAGATTGTCCCCCCTGATGGGCCGCGTACATGGCGAAGACGTGGCCAACCGGGGTAACGCAAAATTTGTCCTCGTGCGCCAGATACAGGCTGTTCAGGCAATTGATCAGCTGGGCGCAGTTGGCCATCGCCACCTTTTCCGGATGCCGGTTAAAGGTGTCGAGGGTCGAGGCGCTGAACACCGCGTCGCGAAGGGTCGGCGTTTGTTCCAGAATGTCGCCGGGCGTGGCCTCGCTGCCGGGGCGGTACCAGGGTCCCCATTCATCCACCACGAGTTTGATGGAATGTTCGCGGTCGAATTCCCCCATCACCTGCCAGTGTCCGTTGATCAGGGATTCCATGACGTCGCCCTGGCGCAGCAGTTCGTACCAGTCCAGGGTGTCGAACTTGAGCGCGTCACCCTTGCCCTCGTTCCAATTGGAGGTGCGGCCCCGGCTTAGGTTCCAGGCATAGTAGTGAAGCGCCAGGCCATAAATGGAGCGGATGTCTCCCGGAGAATGGCGCACGATCTCTTCCAGAAATCCGCGTGTCCAGTCCCAGTGGTCGTCGCTCGGCCCGGAGGCAATGAACGACAATTTCTGTCCGTACTGAGGCACCCAGGCGGTGTATCTGCGGAATTCCACGGCATATTCCTGCGCCGTAAAATCTCCGCCGCAACCCCATGACTCGTTACCGACTCCCCAGTAGCGAACCCCGAAAGGCTCGGCATATCCCGCTGCGGCCCGCATATCCGCCAGCGTCGTCGTGCCCGCGGGCGAGTTGCAATACTCGACCCAGCGATAAAATTCGGCGGCGGGAAGGCTGCGCACATTCGCCGCCAGGTAGGGCTGGCTTCCGATCAGCTTGCAGAACTGGACGAACTCATTGGTCCCGAATTGATTGGGATCGTACTTATGGCTGGCGGGACCGGCCGAAGTTTCCTCCTGGGCCCAGAAGTTGGTTCGACGGGGACGCTTGTCGGCCGGCCCGATGCCGTCACGCCAGTCATAGCTGTCGGCAAAGCATCCGCCGGGATAGCGGACAACCGGCGCTTTGATCTTCCGCATCTCCTCGACCAACTCTTTGCGGATGCCGTTCAGGTTGGGGACTTTCGACTTCTCGCCCACCCAGACGCCGTCGTAAATCACGCCGCCCAGGTTTTCGGTGAAGTGTCCGTAGATGTTGGGGGAGATGCTTCCCAGAGGTTCTCCCAGCAGAACCTCGATCTGCGAGTCGTCCGCGACGGCAGCGCTGGCGGCGAAGGGCGCAGCCCGGCTGAGCCAAACGTAACCTGCGCCCACGACGCTGTTGCGGATGAACTGCCTGCGTCCAATCACGTCACGCTCCCCATTGAATAACGGCATACGAGCGGGCCGGCACTTCGAACTTCGCCCGTCCGGCCGCGATTGTAGGTTTGTCCAATTGTCGCGGCGCCACTTTTTGCGGACTCTCGAAGCTGTTGAAAGCTTTCAAATCGTCGCCCGTCAGGAGCATCGAAGACAGCGTTTTGGATGGCGTCTTATCCTGCCAGTTCACTTCGACGGCGTGGGCCTTCGACAAATCCCGGTTGAGCACGAACAGGGAAACCTTGCCGTCCTCGGGGTTGAGCGTTCCCGCCACGTCCAGGTACGGAACCTGCCCCATTCCCGAAACCTCGTAAGTAGGAGACTCGACCAGCAGGTTGAGCACCGAACCGTGGGCGAATTGCAGGGCCCAGCTGTAGGGATAGTAGATCGTCTGGCGGAACAATCCGTTCGCGTTCGTCATGATGGGGGCGATCACGTTGATCAACTGAGCCAGGCATCCGATCTTTACTCGGTCGGCATTGCGCATCAGCGTATTGAGAATCCCTCCCACCACCAGGGCGTCTTCCAGGTTGTAAACCTCTTCCAGCAAATGGGGCGCTTCCTTGCCGTGGCCGTTCGTGGCGTCTCCGCTGCGAGCCCGATACCAGACATTCCATTCATCGAAGGAGAGCCAGAGCTTTTTCGGAGACCTTTTGTGCCCGCGCACCAGATCCACCACCGCCAGGGTTTCCGCGATCTGCTTTTCCATGCTGAGATTCATGGCCACAAACTTCGAACTGTCGTTGCCGGTTTCTTCGGCAGTATTTCCCAGATAGCGATGCAGGGAGAGCGCGTCCACGTACTCGTAGCATTGTTCCAGGACTTCGCGGTCCCATTCCAGGTAGGTAGGCATGAAGGGCCCGCTCGACCCGCAAGCGATGAGATTGAGCGCGGGATCGACGGCACGCATCTGCCGGGCCGCATCCTGGGCCTTCATGCCGTACTCGGCGGCAGTCACGTGCCCGATCTGCCAGGGCCCGTCCATTTCATTCCCCAGGCACCAGTTCTTTACGTTGTACGGCTCCGCCACGCCATGCTTGCGGCGCAGGTCGCTCCACCGTGTGCCCTGCGCCACATTGCAATATTCCACCAGGGCCGCTGCCTGTTCCGGGGTTCCGGTGCCCAGATTGAGGCCCATCAAGGGTTTGGTTCCGACAGCTTTGCACCAGGCCATGAACTCGTCGGTGCCAAACTGGTTCGTGTTCAGCGAATTCCACGCCTTGTCGAGCACCCGCGGACGGTCCTGCTTGGGGCCAACCCCATCGAGCCAGTTGTATCCCGAGACAAAATTTCCGCCGGGATAACGGACGATGGGAACTCCCAACTGCCGCACTTCGTCCATCACGTCCTTGCGGAAGCCATTGGAATCCGAAAGCTTCGAACCGGGATCATAGACTCCCTCGTAGATGGCGCGGCCCAGGTGCTCGAGAAACGAACCAAAGAGATTGCGATCGAGAGGGGCTACGGTGCGTCGCGTGTCGATGTAAATTTTCGCAACTTCGCCGGGGTTCGAAGGCGGAGTCTGGGCGGAGAGGAAGCGGCCGAAGGTTAAGTTTGCGGAGCCGGCGATGACGGCGGTAGAAGCGTGGCGCAGGAAACGACGTCGGTTGGCCGAAAACATTTTGGCAATCTCCTGAGAGCCTTTACCAGCAGGCGGGGAAATAGTAAACGTTTGCTTGGTCGGCTGCCATTGTTTTCTTGGGCGCCGGCTCTCTCTCAGTTGCTGTTTAGAAAAAGGAGGGCCTCGCAAGTGAGGCCCGCGTGTTGCACCCTTGCGTTCTGCACGAGGAGCTTAAAGTGTAAGAACGCATGAACCAAAGATCAGTTCGACGCTGACGACGTCGTCCCCGACCCCGAAACCGGCGTGACTGTCTCCGCCGACACCGGTGCCGCCTGCGGCCGGTAGCCATTGCGGGTGCGCACCCGACAACCTCGGGCGCGGTCGCCTATCAGCTTCACCGTGATGGCGCGCCATCCCCGGTTGGGATTGGCTTGCGGGTAGTAACTCAGCGAATAGAGGTGAGCCAGGTCGTTGCGGATCGAGGCGAAGGCCCTCTGCTGCTGTTTCCAGGTCTTGGCAAAATACGCCTCGCCGCCGGTGGCCGCGCTCATGCGCTTGAACACTGTGCTCGAAACCGGTTCCAGCTTGGCTTCGCGGGTGCTGATCATGTAAATCGGGATGCCCTTCGATTGCGCCAGCTCGGCCACATCTTCCGGCGGCACCATGCTGAAGTTGTCGGGGCCGTTGGAGAAAACCACGATCACCTTCCTGCCGGTATTTTCGCCCGCGTCCCGGACCGTCATGAGCAAGGCGTTGTACAGGGCGGCGTCATCCCCGGCCACGGTGGTGCGCACACCGCGCAGGACCTGGGAGCGGTCCGCGGTCAGCGTGGTGGCCCGGGAAAGGTCGCGGCTGTAGGAATAAAACGCTACCCGGTCGGGACCGTCGAGCGACCGGACAAACTCGGCAATCGCATCCTGCGCAAACACGAAACCCCGGTACATGTAGTTGCTGGTATCGAACAGGATGAAAACGTTGGCTCCCGCCATCATGGATCCCAGCTCGGACCCAAGCTCCGACGATTCCTGCGAAGAATCCGCGGAACCATTCTTGCCCCGGATACGGAGTTGCCCCGACGGATCCGAGTCCGGCCCGTTCGAGGTAACTTTCCGGGTCGGTTCGTTACCTTCGCCGAAGGTGGCAATCTTTTGTGGAATGCCATCCTCGGTGACCACAAAGTCCGAAGGCCGCAAGCCGGTCACGTAGTTTCCCTTGCTGTCCATGACCGCCACATTCAACTGCACCATGTTGACTTCGACGTGAATCTTGGTCTCAGGCTCCTGGGCAGCCGCGGGAAAGATGGATGCAATCCCCACCAGAACCAAGACAGAAAGAAAGAATTGTTTTGCCATATGCCTGTTCACCCTGCCGGGGCCGTCTTCATGCGGCCCTCGAACCCTGATAAATTCTGTGCCCAAGAAACGGTCACTGCGCGGTCGTGCTCAACGCCACTTTGGGCAGCGCGTCGATCTTGCCGCGGCGGAACTCGTCTCCGGTTTCCCGCATGGCGCGCAGCATCGCCGGCCAGTCTTCGAAATCGGTGGCAAAAATCTTTTCCACCATCCGATGGGTCAGTTCCGGAACCAGCCGGTTCAGCATGGCGGGCGAATAACCCAGTTCGTCGGCCAGTCGAGCCCAGTACAAATTGTTGGAGTCCCAGGACTCGGCCAGCAGACGGCTGGAGTAACCCATGAACGCCGGAAAGGGCTTCACGTTCAGCAACTCCCGCGAATAACTCTGCGCCAGGGCGGGATGAGGCACGCCGAAGTCTTCGGACAGCCGTTTCCAGCTGACTTCCGCGGGATACCGGGCGGAAAGATTCTCCAGTTCCTCGCCGGCTTTTCCCCACGGGCCGCTGGGCCCGGGAAACCTTCGACGGAATTCCGCCGCCAGGTAGAAGGTCTCGCCCGGCAGAACGTGGGAAAGGGCTCGTTCCGGCGCCCCCGCCCGGAGCGCGTTCTCGACTTGCTCGGAGCGCTGCGGGGTCATGCGCTGGGAAAGAATATCCAGCACGGACCGCCGCAAGCCTTCATCCCTGGCCGCGCTGGTCAGCAACTCTTCACCCGTTCGCTGGTAGAGAGTGACCGCGTGCAACTCGTTTCGGGTCACGCCCCACCACCGCGGCAGGGTCGCGCTGCAGACCAGGCCCGGCACCAACTCGTGCCAGATCAAGGCTTGCACATTTTCCGGGACGATAAAATCCTGCTCGGCTTCCGCCAGAACGAAAGGCAGGTCGGCCAGCGAGCCCGCCAGGTGGGCGCCTCCGCCCGCCGGCAAGCCGGAACCGAATACGTGAGGCACACGCCAGGACTGTCCGCCTCCAATCGCCATCTCGCCCGAGAAGTCGTGCGAGCGCACGAACAGAGGATTATTGAACAGGATCTGGGCGCCGGGCGGCGCGTAGTAGGCATAATTTAAACCCACCAGCGTGTCTCGCAAAAAGGGCACGACCAGCCCGCGCGCCTCCCCCAATTCCTTGCGCGAATTGGGGGACTTGATGATCTTGACCAGATCCGTCCGGGTCTGCAGGGAACTGTGGCGGGTGTTATAGAACCCGGCCGCCCACTCGCTGCGTTCGCTGCTGGTGAACATGGGGCGGGGCATTTCGAACTCCCGCAGCTGTCCGGCCAGTGGAATCAGGGTGTCGCCCACGTCCTTGCCCTGCGCCATTTCATTGAGTCCGTCGCCCAGGGCCAGCAAGGTATCGAGCGAAACCAGGCGCTGACCCTCCAGCACTGAGCGCATCCTGTCGGCCAGTTCCTGGCGGACTCTTTGGCCGTCCGGGCTCGATTGACTGGGGCCTGCCAGCAGGGCGATCACTTCGTCCTGGGAAAGATTCGGCCTTCCCGCCGCGAACTGCCACAATTCCCGCACCGAGCTGCGCGCCGTATCGAATAGCTGCGCCGAGGAAGATATGCCGTTGGCGAAAGGATGGAGTACGGCCTGCCAGGATTCATTCAGCCGGGCGGGAGGAATCTGTTCCTGGCGGGCCAGGATTTGCCATAGGCCCACGTTGGACTGGAAAATGCCGAGCGTGTTGGCCCGCAGCGTGACATTGGAAATCCGGTCGATGGCATCCGCCGTGGTCAGAAAACGGGCGATGGAATCATCGTTCAGCCCGGGAAATTCAGAAAAAATCAGGTACTGGCTGCCGTACCGGGAAAATTTTTCCGCCAGCAGGTGCACGGTCTGCGGACTCAAACGCTGGTCCGACCGCCGCCCCATGTCGATGGCACTCAGCATCAGGTAGATGCGCAATGGCCCGTCGTCGGAACTCTGCCGGGAGAAAGCAAACAGCGCTTCCACCAGCTGATCGGGATCTTTCCAATGGTTGGCGTGCCGGGCCCACTGGCGGACGATCTTGGAATCGCTCTTCTGATGCAGGATCTGTTCCCACACTTCGAGATTGCCCGGGACCATGGCATGACCCGAAGCATCGACTTGCAGGCGCGTCACCAGGAGCAGCAGGTCGGGGGCGGGCCGGAACACGGGACGGGCCGGGCCGGGCGAAGTATCACGTCCCCGCAGCGCCTCGTAAAACCGCGGCAAGCGGTGCGCGTCCGTAAAATAGGCTTGCTGGGTTGGAGTCAGGCGCGCCAGGGTGTCGAAATAGGCAGCCAGCCAGCCGTCGTCCTTGGCCAGCAGGCGGGCCACGAATTCTTTTGGCGAATCGGGACTTGCGCCGGCCAGTTCCTTCCAGGCAGGTTCAGCCGCCGGTCCTCCCGGCACCACCATGCGCCCATTTCGAATGGAAATATGACTGCTGTAGAAGTCGAGAACGGAGGCGAACGGAAGCAACGGGGATACGCCCGCAAATTGCCGCATGCTGGCGGCGGTTTCGGCATCCATCCGGGACATGGCCCAGTAGAGCCGGGCCAGCATGGGGTCGTCGAGCAAGGCGTCCAGCACGTCGCTTCCCGCCACCCGCTCGCCCGCCTGGGTCCAGTCTTCAGCCGAGAACAGGAGCGGCACCTTCGAAGCCGCGAAGGGATACGCCAAAGGCTTGCCGCCTTGCAGGGTCTGCTCCAGTTCAGCCAGCGGAAATCCCGAATCGATGGTCAGAAAAGCGCGCTCCGGATCGGCCGTTTCGAGCGCCGCGCCTTTTCCGCAAGGTTGTCGAAGCCGGTATCCCAGGATGTCCAGCAGCGGTCCGGCCTGGTCGCAGTTGGCAACCCGAATGACTCCTTCCGGTCCAGCCAGGGCCTGTAGTTGCCTGGCCTGCCCTACGTAGCGCTTCAGCAAAATCAGGAACTCCGTGGCTGTGCCCGTCCTGTCCTTGCGCCCCTGATAACCTTCGACCGCGACGTTGCGCGATAGCAGAGGCAGCACTTCCTCGAGCGAAATCTTCTGACTGATGCCGGCCATGCGCAGAAATGAGCGCAGCGGTCCCGGGATGGAAACGCTGGCCGTCATGGCCGTTCCGGGTGGTGGGACCTCGGGGGGCTGGGCGCTGGTGGGATTATCGGATGGTGTGCCGGACGAAGCCCGGAGCCCGGCGCTGTAAACGTTTGCAGACAGGAACAGAGAAATACAGAGAGAAGTCCTCAGCAGGAGGCAAGGAGATTTCACGGCTGGCCCTTCCTTACAAGTCGTACAAATGACTCGATACCAAATAGCAGGGTGCCAGGGACTGAAGGGATTTTCTCCTGCGAGTGACGTCAGGTTTCTGACCCGGGCCCGAGTGCCGCCACCGCGCCGGAATCGAACTAAGCCCGTATTTCTATGTTCCGCCCCCGGAGCCTAGATTTTGTGCCTGCCAAGATAGATCATCTTGCCCGCGCTGCCAACCCCTTTTTCGTTTTTTTGTGAGACCGCCGTCCCGAAAACGTCGCCCGGCTGGAAATGGCGTAGATTGGGCGGTTTGGAGCCTTATCCCAGGACGGCCACGCTTCGGGGGTTGGCCCCCGCGACGGCCTCGCTGTGGAATTCCGGGAGCTTCAATCACCAAATAGATGGAGGACGGGCGTCCCGCCCGTCTTTAATCTTTATCTTTAAAATCTTTGATCCTTAGTCTCTGCCTCCGGCAAGCTGGACGGGCGGGACGCCCGTCCTCCATCAAGACCGCTGGAAGCTGGCCACCGCTTCTTGCAGTCCCCTTTCGTAGTTGTCGATCAGCTTGTCCCAGGTGGCATTGGCTTCAGAATCAATCAGCTTCCGGGCGGGATCGGCATCGAACCACGCCAGCGATTGGCGAATGCCCTGGGCGAAGCGCATTGTGGCCACGTAATCCGGAACAAAGCGCTTGATCTTGCTGTTATCGAAAACCACGCTGACTGCTTTGTCGCCAACCAGCGTACCTTCCATGTCGGGCAGACACGCCACCATGAAATCGGACGGGATATGCACGATCCGCGGTTCAACCCCGACAGCCGTTCCCACTATGCGATACAGCTGGTTCCAGCTCAAGACTTCGTCGGTCGTGATGTGAAACGCGTGGCCGATCGACTGTTCGTGTCCCAGCAACCCCACGAAGCCTTTGGCAAAATCGCTGTCGTGCGTGATGACCCAGAGCGACGAGCCGTCTCCCGGAACGATTACTTTCTTCCCCTTTAACATCCGATCCACCACCGTGTACGAACGCTCCGCCCAGCTATTGATGACCAGTGGAATCAGGGTCTCTCCATAGGTCAGCGACGGGCGAACGATCGTAATGGGGAATCCCTCATCCCGATATGCCTTCAGCAGCCGCTCTTCGCAGGCAATTTTGTTTCTGGAATAATCCCAGTGCGGGTTGGCGAGCGGGGTCGACTCGGTAATCAGATAGTCGGTGGCAGGTTTCTGATAAGCGCTGGCCGAGCTGATGAAAATGTACTGCCGGGTGAGGCCGCGAAATAATGCGAGATCGCGCTCGATGTCCGCCTGAGTGAAGGCGATCCAGTTGACGACCACGTCAAACCGCCGCCCCTGCAGCGCTCGCGCTACCGCGGGCGGATCGTTGATATCCGCGTGCAGTGTTTCCGCGCCCGCGGCCCAGTCGGCCGCATGTTTTCCCCGCCGCAGCAACGTGAGCCGGATGCCGCGTTGCAAAGCCAGGCGAGTGCAGGCGCTGCTGACGATTCCAGTGCCGCCAATAAAAAGTACGTTCATGCGCCAGCCATTCTAATCGAGGACCACGTGGGGACAGCCGCCCTCGGCTGTCCGGCGGAGCGAAGCTCCGCAATTTCGTCCGGCAAAGAACCTGTCGAGCTGCGCTCGACCGGACAGCCGGGGGCGGCTGTCCCCACGTAGTCCTCGACTGCTCATGCTTCACCAGCGATGCCCGACCAGCGGCCGGATCTTCTCATCGTAGATCCGCCGCACCGCGGCCATTGCCTCCGGAGAAAGTGCCGGAAGCTCGGAGGCGCCGCAGTTATCCACCACCTGCTCCGCCCGCTTGCCACCTGGGATGGCGCAGGTCACCGCATCGAACATCAAGATCCAGCGCAACGCGAACTGGCTCATCGAGACTCCAGCGGGCAGCAGTTTCCGAATCTCTTCCACCGCCGCCAGCCCGAGTTCGTAATCCACTCCGGAAAACGTCTCACCCACATCGAAGGCTTTCCCCTGGCGATTGAAGTTGCGGTGGTCGTCCGGAGCGAACTTGGAGTCAGGTTTGAGCTTGCCGGTCAGCAGCCCGCTGGCCAGCGGGACTCGAGCCAGAATGCCGACGCGGTTCTCTTTGGCCCGGGCGAAGAAGGCCTCCGCCGGACGCTGCCGGAAACAATTGAAGATGATCTGAACCGTCTGCACGTTGGGAAACTCAATCGCCTTGAGGGCCTCTTCTATTTTCTCGACGCTGACGCCGTAATATCGGATTTTCCCGGCGCTGACCAGGTCGTCGAGCATCCCGAAGACCTCGGGGCGTGAATAGAGTTCGGTCGGAGGACCGTGCAACTGCACCAAATCGAGCCGTTCGGTCGAAAGATTTCGCAGGCTGTCGTCGATCCACGCCGCCAGGTTCTCGCGGGTGTAGCCCTCAACCGTTTGACGCGGCAACCGCCGGCCCGCCTTGGTGGCAACAATGATTTCCTCTTTTCGCTCTTTCTTGAGCCGCGCAATCAGGCGCTCGCTACGGCCGCCTCCGTAGACGTCGGCGGTGTCGATGAAATTGACTCCGCAATCAATCGCCTTATGCAGGGCCGCCATCGATTCTTCGTCCGATACCTGGCCCCATGAACCGCCAATCGCCCAGGCGCCAAAACTGATTTCAGAGACTTTCCATCCCGTACGACCGAGTGACCGGTAGCGCATGCTTTCTTCTCTCCCAAAATTTAAATAGCACAATGAATGTAAATCCCGAAGCCGCAACTCCCTTATCTTAATGGAGGACGGGCGTCCCTTCCTCGTCTCGGTGAGAGACACACAGTTCAGCGGATGCTAGGATACGGCGACATGAAATTATCTTTGAAATTGGGTCTTTGTTTCATTCTCTGGCCATGCCTCGCGCTGATGTGCGCCGCCGGTTCGAACGCGCAAACCGTCCCCGTCTTCCGTCTGGATGGCGGCGACTCCACCTATGCTTTCGGAGTCAATGAGCGCGGCGAATTGCAGACGCTCTACTGGGGTGGACGCCTTGGTGCCCACGACAGCATTCCTCCCGCGCATTCCCTCCCCGAGTGGGCGTCGTTCGATTCGCCTTACACCACCACACCCCAGGAATACGCCGGATGGGGCGCGGGGTTGTACACCGAGCCTGCACTCAAAGTCAGTTTTGCCGACGGCAATCGTGACCTGGTGCTTCATTTTGTGAAGGCCACGCCCAACGATTCTCATACGGTTGAAGTGCAGCTCAAGGACATTTCCCGCGAGATTTACGTGACCTTGCGCTACTCCATGGATCCTGACAGCGGCATCCTGGCGCGTTCCGCGAGTATTGAAAACCGGGAAAAGCAGCCGGTCATGATTGAACAGGCCGCCGCAGCGCAGTGGACCCTGCCTCCCGCCCGTTACACGCTCAGCTATTTGACCGGCCGCTGGGCCGGCGAGTGGACTCTCAATCAGGAACTGATTCAGGGCGGAGCGCGCGTCATCGAAAGCCGCCGGGGAACCACCAGCCATCAGGCGAATCCATGGTTCGCCATTTCCCGCGACAGCGGCCAGGACACCACGCGGCCCGCTGTCGCCGATGAAGAACATGGCGAAGTCTGGTTTGGCGCGCTGGCCTGGTCGGGATCGTGGCGGATCACGGTCGAACCCAGCCAGCTCGATGCGGTGCGCGTGACCGGCGGCTTCAATCCGTTCGATTTCGGCTACAAACTGAAACCCGGCCAGCATCTGGAGACCCCGGTTTTTTACGGCGGCTATTCCGATCACGGCCTGGGCGGCGCTTCACGCTTGCTGCACCATTTTGAAATCGCGCGGATCCTGCCGCAGGCGCCCGACCCCAAGCCGCGTCCCGTGATTTACAACTCCTGGGAGGCGACGGAATTCAAAGTGGATGAAGCCGGCCAGATGGCGCTGGCGGAAAAAGCCGCATCCATCGGGGTGGACCGCTTTGTGATGGACGACGGCTGGTTTGGCCAGCGCAAAACCGATCATGCCGGATTGGGCGATTGGTACGTGAATCCGGAGAAGTTCCCTCACGGCCTGAAGCCGCTGATCGACAAGGTTCACTCCCTCAACATGGACTTCGGCTTGTGGGTCGAGCCCGAGATGGTCAATCCGGATTCGGATCTCTATCGCAAGCATCCCGAATGGGTGTTGAATTTTCCCGGACGTCCCCGCTCCGAATCGCGCACCCAGCTGGTGCTCAACCTGGCCCGTCCCGATGTACGCGACTACGTCGAGGGTTTTCTCGACAAGCTGCTGACCGACAACGATATTGCCTTTCTCAAGTGGGACTACAACCGCAACTGGTCGGAGCCGGGATGGGACCAGGTCCCCATCGACGAGCAGAAGGGCGTCTACGTTGAGTTCATCCGCAATCTTTATTCGATCCTTGCCGACCTGCGCAAAAAACATCCCAGGATTGAAATCGAAAGCTGTTCGGGCGGCGGCGGACGCGTGGACCTCGGCATCTTGCGCTACACCGACGAAGTCTGGCCCTCGGACAACACCGATCCCTTCGACCGGCTGGCCATGCAGGATGGTTTCAGCTATGCCTATACCCCGCAGATCATGATGGCGTGGGTGACCGACTCGCCGCACTGGTTCAACTTCCGGTCCACCTCGCTCACCTATCGCATGCTGAGTTCGATGCAGGGTTCGCTGGGGATTGGCGCCAACCTGAATCACTGGACGGCTGAAGACTTTGCCACCGCGAAGCGCTTGATCGCCGCTTATCACTCGGTGCAGCGAACCATTGTGCGGGGCGACCTCTACCGGCTGATCAGCCCGCGCAACGGCAGTCAGATGTCCGCAACCGAAACGGTTTCAAGCGACAAGAACCAGGCGGTTGTCTTTGCCTTCGCCAACGCAACGCGGCAAGGCCGCGGTTTTCCCCTGCTGCAACTCCAGGGTCTCGATCCCGACGCCGAATACAAACTCGGTTGGATCGAAGGCAAAGCCGTGCCGGTCACTCCCGCTTCCGCTTCGGGCGCATGGTGGATGCGCCACGGAATCCAGCTGGATCTGCGCGGAGACTATCAGGCAGCCGCGTTCCAGTTGGATCGCCGGCGCTGATTTGATAATTTCCAAAAGCGCCGCGGATTTTCGCGGATTATCACGGAACAATCTTTGAAGACGGCCCCGGGCACTAATGACGTCTATACACCGGGTGCCTTTCCCCCCTGCCTCGTCAGCAGTTTTTTGGATTGCCGGCATCAGATTTTTGAGTTTAGCGAAACCGTCCTGAAGGGATACAAAGTCTTCCAGATCAATTTTTCCAGCTTGTGAATCGTTTCAATAGGGCGGTCGGCTGCAATCCGCCGCCGCACGAACCGCGCCGTTCCAGGAGGTTCTCCCCATGGCGGAATCGAATATCGGCTTTTATGGCCACGTGAAGCAGTACCACAATCTGAAGGCTGAGATCGACCCGGCCATCCTTGATGTGCTCGAGAGCGGCAGCTATGTGCTGGGCCCGCAACTGGTCAAGTTCGAGGAAGAACTGGCGCGCTACCTGAACACGAAAGAAACCGTGGGCGTGAACTCCGGCACCGATGCGCTGTGGCTGGTGTTTCTGGCGCTGGGCCTGGGCCCGGGCGACGAGATCATCACCACCTCCAACACATTTTTCGCCACGGCCGAAGCCATCTGGCTGGCCGGCGCGACTCCCGTGTTCGTGGATTCCGATCCGCGCACTCGAAATATCGATGTAAGCAAAATCGAAGCCGCGATCACGCCCAGGACCCGCGCCATCGTGCCGGTACATCTCTATGGCCTCACCGCCGATATGCCCGCGATCGCGCGGATTGCCAGGGCGCACAACTTATTCGTGGTGGAAGACTGCGCCCAGGGCATCGGCGCCCGCGGCGACGACTTTGCCATCGGAGAACTGAGCGATGCCGTCTGCCTGAGTTTCATTATCCAGAAAAACCTGGGTTGCTTTGGCGACGGAGGCGCCGTGGCCACAAACCACAAAGACCTTGCCGCCGAGATCCGCAAGCTGCGCAATCACGGCTCGGTGAAACGTTCCCACCACAGCATCGGCTATAACAGCCGTCTGGACGATATTCACGCCGCGGTCTTGCGGGTCAAGCTGAAGCGGGTGGACGAGTGGAGCCAGCGCCGCCGGGAGATTGCCAGGTTCTACGACGAAGGCCTGGCGGACGCAGCCATGACCCTTCCCTTCACCCCTCCCGGCTACCAGCACGTCTATCATCTATACGTGATCGACAGCGACGACCGCGACGGCCTGCAGGCTTACTTGCAGTCGAAGGGCATTACCGCGCTCACTCACTACCCGATCGCCATCCATCAACAGGTCGGCTTTCCCTGGGGACGTCCCGCCCGGCTCGGTGCGCTGCCGGTCACGGAGAAATCTGCCGCCAGTGTTTTGTCGCTTCCCATGTATCCCGAACTCACCAACCAGGAAGTCGAGCGCGTCGTCGAAGAAGTGTTGCGCTGGTCCGCCAGCCGCGAGGCGCTGAGCCGCCAGGCAGTCTAGATGTAATGTGTGGGGCGGACACTCTTGTCCGCCGCCTTTGACTTTGATTTTGAATTTCGCACCACAGTCAAAATCAAAGTCAAGAACGGCGGGCGAGGGCGCCCGCCCCACACTGACAGTTCACAAACTCAGCGCGTCATTTACAATCTAAATTGAAGCTCATGATGCCACGACTTGCGGCTCTGATCACAGCCGGCGCCATGGCGCTCGCCGGCACCACCCCAGCGGATAAACCTATGGATTTTGGACCGAATAATCCGTTCTACGCAGCCAGCAGCTTGCCCTTTCACGCCCCGCCTTTCGACCAGATCAAGGACAGCGATTACCAGCCTGCGATCGACGCCGGCATGGCGGAGCAGCGCCGGGAGATCCGGGCGATTGCGGACAATCCGGCTCCTCCGACCTTCGAGAATACCCTGGTCGCCTTGGAGAAGACCGGCCAACTGTTCAACCGCGTGATGGGCGCGTTCAACGGCGTCACCGGCGCAAACCTGAATCCCGAACTGCAGAAAGTGCAGGATTACGAAGCGCCCCGGCTGGCGGCGCATGCGGACGCCATCTATCTCGACTCCAGATTGTTTCAGCGCGTCGCAGCCATTTACCAGGAACGCGACTCGCTCCACCTCGACGCGGAATCGTTGCGCCTGGTCGACTTCTACTACAAGAAATTCGTGCATTCCGGGGCCAACCTCTCCGATTCCGACAAGGCCCAACTGAAGCAGCTCAACGAAGAGGAATCGACCCTGAGCAATTCCTTCACCACCAAGCTGCTGGCCGCCACCAAGGATGCAGCCTACGTTACCCAGGACCGGAATGCTCTCGCGGGACTGCGCGACGCCCAAATCGCGGCCGCCGCCCTGGCCGCCAAGGACCGCAAAGTTGAAGGCTACGTGCTGCCTCTGCAGAACACCACGCAACAGCCTGACCTGGATTCGCTGAGCCGGCGTTCCACCCGACAGACCCTCTTTGAGAACTCCTGGAATCGCGCTGAACGGGGAGGAGCGAACGACACCCGCGCCATTGTCTCACGCCTGGCGCAGCTTCGCTCTCAGAAGGCCAAGCTGCTTGGCTTTCCTAACTATGCGGCCTGGAAGCTGGAAGACCAGATGGCTAAAACCCCGGCCGCCGCTCTGAAGTTTATGGATGCGCTGGTGCCGGGAGCAACCGCGCGCGCCCGCGGCGAAGCCAGGGATATTCAGGC
>Ga0187823_10000099_pt1 | contig 19009 bp, 12 predicted proteins | sample NC_wetland_sal_i_12_FD_132968 | JGI IMG/M metagenome (GOLD analysis project Ga0187823, IMG submission 132968) | Wetland sediment microbial communities from Neuse River Estuary, North Carolina, USA - SourceSoil_3 | ecosystem: Environmental > Aquatic > Freshwater > Wetlands > Sediment | place...
ACAGATTTGTCGGCTAACCGCTCATCCGAAGAGGCTCTTCCCGTGGGAGCGGTTAACGGTCGTTGGCGGTTGGCCGCTGGTCGTCGGCCGTTGGTCGTCGGCCGTTGGTCGTCGGCCCTGGATTGTCGGCCAACGACCAACGGCCAAGGACCAACGAGCGGCCCTTGGCATTTGCCAGGCGATTTGTACCTTGGTACACTGGTACCAAGATGCGCGAGAATAAAATCCCGGTCGTGCGCGTGCAGACCGGCGTTCGCATGGAAAAACGTCTGCTCAAGGTGCTCAAAGCGTTTGCCGAGTATCGCGACCTGACCCTGGGCGATCTGCTCGAAGGAATTGTCTTGCACGCTTTTGACGGCAAACTTCCTTTCAGCCGGGCATCTCTTGACCGGATCAAAGAGTTGAAGAAGTTCTACGGCCTGGAACTGGACTCCCGGCACAGCCATCGTTTGAAAGAGCAGGCCGCGAAGAAATTCGAAGTCAAACGGCGTTCAGTCCGATGACGGACCAGGAACTGATTGACCGCTTTGAGAATGGCACTCTGCCCCAAGAGTGTTTTCACCATCGCGAGCACGTTCGAACCGCGTTTCTCTATCTGACAAAATACCCGGTGCTTGAGGCCCTGCAGGCATTCTCCATCGCCTTGCGAAGATTCGCCGCGGCCCACGGCAAGCCCCAGCTCTATCACCAGACCGTGACCTGGGCCTACATCCTTCTGATCCATGAGCGCATGGCGCGATCCGGAAAGAAGCAGGGCTGGGAAGAGTTCGCCCGCAACAACCCCGACCTGCTGACATGGAAGGAAGGTATCCTGACGCGATACTATCTTCCGGAGACGCTCGCGTCCGGCCTGGCGCGAGCCGTCTTTGTGTTTCCCGACCGGTTGCCAGACCATCCGTAGCGCCTGAGCGGATCTGACGACAGGGAGAAATCTCCATGACACAGGAAGAAATACGGCTGGCGGAATCCGATGCGCGTCAGAAACATTGGAAGCGCTGGGGGCCTTACCTCAGCGAACGCGCCTGGGGAACCGTCCGCGAAGACTACAGTCCATACGGAACCGCCTGGGAGAGCCTGCCGCACGATCACGCCCGCTCGCGGGCTTACCGGTGGAATGAAGATGGCCTGGCGGGTATCAGCGACCGCAGGCAGACCGTCTGTTTTGCCCTGGCCTTGTGGAACGAGCGCGATCCCATCCTGAAAGAGCGCCTGTTCGGACTGACCGGCAATGAGGGGAACCACGGCGAGGACGTGAAGGAATACTACTTCTATCTCGACAGCACGCCGACGCATTCCTACATGAAGTATCTCTACAAGTATCCGCAGGCGGAATTTCCCTACGCCAATCTGGCGGACGAGAACCGGCGCCGGGGCAGAAGCCAGCCGGAATACGAACTCATGGACACCGGTGTGTTCAACGATGACCGCTACTTTGATGTGTTCGCGGAATATGCCAAAGCCGATATCGAAGACATTCTGATCAAACTCACGGTGTCGAACCGGGGCCCGGAAACGGCCAGCCTCCGCTTGTTGCCCACCATCTGGTTCCGCAACACCTGGTCCTGGGGCGACGGCAGCGCTGAGCCCCTGCTTCGGCAGGCGCATCATTTGTCCGGCCCAGTAATTGCTTTGGACCACCCTGAATCGGGGAGGCGCTGGCTGTATTGCGAGGGCTCGCCGGAATTGCTCTTCACCGAGAATGAGACCAACGCCCAGCGCCTGTTCGGGGTCGGCAGCCGCACAGCCTATGTTAAGGACGGCATCAACGATTACATCGTAAACGGCGCGAAAGATGCCGTGAATCCCGAGCATTCCGGCACCAAGGCGTCCGCACACTACCAGCTTAATGTGGGGGCGGGCGAGACCGTCGTGGCGCGGTTGCGCCTGACCAATACCAACCTGAAGGGCAAAAATGTTTTTGAGGGTTTCGACCAGACTTTCGCGTTGCGCCTGAGCGAGGCCGACGAATTTTACGCGAAGGTCATTCCCCATGACCTGACGCCGGACGCGCGGAATGTGATGCGCCAGGGCTTTGGCGGCATGCTGTGGTCGAAGCAGTTCTATCACTACGTCGTGAAAGAGTGGCTGGACGGTGACCCGGGCAATCCGCCCCCGCCTCCGGAACGCCGCCAGGGCCGCAATCACGAGTGGCCGCATCTTTATAACGCCGACGTGATCTCCATGCCCGATAAGTGGGAGTATCCCTGGTACGCCGCCTGGGACCTGGCATTTCACTGTATTCCGCTGGCCCTGGTGGATTCGGATTTCGCCAAGGAACAGCTGATCCTGATGCTGCGCGAGTGGTACATGCACCCCAACGGACAGATACCGGCTTACGAGTGGGCATTGGGTGACGTGAATCCTCCGGTCCACGCCTGGGCGACATGGCGGGTGTACAAGATCGACAAGAAACGCCGGGGCAAGGGCGATCGCGAATTCCTGCAGCGGGTCTTCCACAAGTTGATGCTGAATTTCACCTGGTGGGTGAACCGCAAAGACGCCGAAGGCATGAACATCTTTCAGGGCGGATTTCTGGGACTGGATAACATCGGCGTTTTCGATCGCAGCGCGCCCCTGCCCACCGGTGGTTACATCGAGCAATCCGATGGGACCAGCTGGATGGCCATGTACACCCTGAACCTGCTGGCCATCGCACTCGAACTGGCGCGGGAAGATCCGGCTTATGAAGATGTGGCCAGCAAGTTCTGGGAGCACTTCATTTATATCGCCCGCGCCATGAGCCATCGCAGCCACGATGGCATGGGATTGTGGAACGAGGAGGACGGGTTCTTTTACGACGTGTTACGCCTGCCCGACGGCACAAAATTTCCCATGAAGATCCGCTCCATGGTGGGTTTGATCCCCTTGTTCGCGGTGGAGACACTGGAGCCCGACATGCTGGACCGGCATCCTGGCTTCAAGCGACGTCTGGAGTGGTTCGTGGAAAATCGTCCCGACCTCGCCAACAATGTTGCCTGCATGATGACGGAAGGCAAGGGCGCCCGCCGGTTGCTGGCCATCGCCGATCCGGATCAGCTTCGAGAGATTCTCAAGTACATGCTGGACGAGCGGGAGTTCCTTTCCCCATATGGCATCCGGGCGCTCTCGCAATTTCACCGTGACCAGCCCTACAGGCTCAACGTCAATGGCATGGAGCATCGGGTGGACTACGAACCGGGAGAATCGCGCACCGGCCTGTTTGGGGGAAATTCCAACTGGCGCGGTCCCATCTGGTTTCCGACGAATTTTCTCCTGGTGGAGTCGCTGCAGAAATTCCATCACTACCTGGGCGAGGATTTTAAGGTAGAGTTTCCCACCGGATCGGGCAAAATGATGACGCTGTGGGAAGTGGCGGGCGAGTTGTCGCGCCGCATGACCAACATATTCCTGCGCGACGAAAAAGGACGCCGCCCGGTGTTCGGCAATCTGGAGAAATTTCAGACCGATCCGCACTGGCGCGACCTGGTGCTCTTTCACGAGTACTTCCACGGTGACTCCGGCGCCGGAGTCGGCGCCAGCCATCAGACCGGCTGGACTGGAGTAGTGACGAAGTTAATCCAGCAGAGCGGGGAATCGCGCACCCGCCACCAGCCCAAGTCCCAGCCGGCCGAGGTCGTATCCGCAAGTTGACTTCGCTCCACAGAGCGATCAAAGTGTCAGGCGGCGAAACCGCCCACGTAGGGGCAGGTGTCCCACCGGTCCGGCAGAGCGAGAGCTCCGCAAGGGTTTCACGGGCAGGTGCTCGCCCGGACGAGCTCGGTATGGGGTAACGCTGGGCGTACCTCGGCGGAGAACCATGATTCAATTCAACCAGGAAACCTGCGGCAACCTGGACGCTGCGCTGCGCCGTGAGTGGCTCGAAACCAACGGCCTGGGCGGCTTTGCGTCGTCCACTATTACAGGCCTGAACACGCGCCGCTATCATGGCCTTCTGGTAGCGGCCACCAGGCCGCCGGTAGGGCGTGAAGTCCTGCTGTCCAAGCTGGAAGAGACGCTGCTGATCGATGGCCGGCCGTTCGATCTCTCCTCCAACCGCTATCCGGACGTTGTCCATCCCCAGGGTTTTCGCTACCTGACCGGCTTCCGCCTCGATCCGTTTCCCATCTTCACTTTCGAGATTGAAGGCGTCGTAATCGAAAAAACCGTTTTCATGGTCCAGGGCGAGAACACCACCGTCGTGCAGTACGAACTGAAGAGCACGATGCAACCGTCCGGGAGCCTGCGGCTCGAGATCCGGCCGCTGGTGGCGTTTCGCGACTATCACAGCACCACGCACGCCAACGGCGCCCTGAATGCGAACGTGGAAGAACGAGCCGGGCTGGCGGCCGTCACTCCTTACCCGGGAATGCCGACTTTGTATCTCGCCCATAACGCGGTGGAATTGCGGAAGACAGGCGACTGGTACAGGAACTTTGAATACGACGTCGAACGCGAGCGCGGATTGGATTTCGTCGAAGACCTTTTCAATCACTTCATTTTGCGTTTCGATCTGCATTCCAATGGACAGGCCTCGATTGTCGCGTCCATCGAACCCCGTGAGGCAGCGAGAGCGAACGTATATCGTCAAGCTGAGATCAAGCGCCGCCAGGCTCTGGTGCAGGGCTCTCCGCTGAAGGATGAATTTGCCCAGGCCCTTACCGCCGCCAGCGATCAATACATCGTGGCCCGGGGCGACCAGAAAACCGTTATTGCCGGCTATCACTGGTTCAGCGACTGGGGCCGCGACACCATGATTTCCCTGCCCGGCCTCACGCTGCCTACCGGAAAGTATGACGTAGCTCGCAGCATTCTCAGCACGTTTGCCAGGCACGTGGACCAGGGCATGCTGCCCAACCGATTCCCCGATGCGGGCGAGACTCCGGAGTACAACACGGTTGACGCCACCCTCTGGTTCTTCGAGGCCGCGCGGGCTTACCTCGCCTATACCGGAGATGAAGAGTTTGTCCGCATAGAACTTTATCCCGCGTTCACCGACATTATTTCCTGGCACGAACGAGGAACCCGCTACGGAATCAAGGTCGATGCCAGCGGATTGCTGGCGTCAGGCGAACCCGGGGTTCAGCTTACCTGGATGGATGCCAAAGTCGGCGACTGGGTGGTGACACCGCGCCAAGGCAGGCCGGTGGAGATTCAGGCGCTCTGGTACAACGCGCTTTGCATCATGGAAGAACTGGCCCGCAGCTTTGGAGACGGCGCCGGCCAGAAGCGTTACCGCCAGATGGCGGCCATGGCGAACTGGAGTTTTAACCGGTTGTTCTGGAATGAGAAGGACAACTGTCTGTACGACGTTGTCAACGAAGGCCCTCCGGACGCTTCGATTCGGCCGAATCAGATATTTGCCGTCAGCCTGCCCTACACCATGCTGTCGCCGGATCGGTCCCGGCTCATAGTGGAGAAAGTTCGCGAACATCTGCTTACCCCGTACGGCCTGCGCACCCTGGCGCAAGGCGATCCGCAATATCGCGGCAGGTATACGGGCGGCCCGGTTGAGCGCGATGGCGCATACCATCAGGGAACGGTGTGGCCGTGGCTGATGGGGCCATTCATCACCGCGTATGTGAAAGTGAACGGGGCCACTGAGGCCGCTAGAAAACAGGCGCGCGAATGGCTCCGGCCTCTACAGGATCATCTCTCCGATGCCGGTTTGGGGCACATCTCGGAGATTTTCGATGGCGACACGCCCCATCGTCCTGCGGGATGCGTGGCGCAAGCCTGGAGCGCAGGCGAAGTTCTACGAGCCTATGTCGAAGACGTAAAGAATGGAGGACGGGCGCCCCGCCCATCCGCAACTGACCGTTCGCAAAGATCATAAGTGTCCAGGCCTCCGTTGGCGCCGGTAACCAGCGCAATCGCGCCTTTCATCGGACCTCCCGTAACCGCTATCTGATTCATCTCCGCCTCAAAATCTCCCCATCAAAAATAAACAAAAATAATAGAGAACGCGGACATCGCAACAGAAAACTCATCGGAAAGCCGAATCGAGGAAGAGGCTAACCCGCCTATACCGGTTTGACAAAAACTGTCATCCGATTGATTCAAAGCGTCATCCGGACGGGAAAAGTCATGCGGCGCGGCCGAATGGTGCCCCTAAATCCCTGATTCTGCAAGCACCCGAAATTGGCCGCTTCGATCCCGGGTGGCCCTTCAAGTGCGAATGCTAGCCGGGCGACAAGTGTCTATGGCCGCGTCGGGGGCTTCCTTTGGGAAAAGGTAATCGGCGGTATAAGCGGATCAAAATGGTTTTACCCGTGCGCATCTCGGGGAAAGACTCGGCCAACAATCCCGTCAACGAACTGGCGCACACTCTGGATATCACTCCCAACGGGGCCCGCTTGGGCGCGATTCGCCAGCTGCTGAAGACCGGCGACAAACTCACCTTGCAATATCGCCAGCGCAGGATCCAGTTCCGCGTAGTCTGGGTAAAGCCGATGGAAGGGACCAGCGAGTATCAGGTGGGCCTTGAGGGACTTGGCGCCGTCGGTGAAAACTGGGGATTGGAACTGCCGGATTCAAACCTGGCGGATGAATACCAGACCTCCAGCAACTCCTAGCGCTCCACATCGAAAAGCCCGAATCGCCCTCGCCACAGCTACGCCGCAGAGCCGTAGAGTTGGCGTAACGATTTAACGTTCGTTGCGGGTTTCTCGTGCAGCAGCAGTTCCGTGGCCTGCACCCGCAGGTCGCTATGAAACCAGCGCTGGACCACGCCATCGCGCAAGAAGTTGGCCAGGGCAATCAGGCTCATGCCCTGGTGATGGGCCATCCAGCAACGCACCAGTTCACGACGATGGCGCCAGGAACGGCGGCCGGATGTGGAGCTGTAGTCGGCTGCTTCGTAGAAACCGTACGCGCCCACCCAGCCATCGCCTTCCATGCGGCGCAGGTTGCGCAGGGCGGCGGAAGCGTCCACGTGCAGCGCCAGGAACGTGGAATAAGGCGAGATGACCAGCGCGCCCGGGTCGCCCTGGTGCAGCGAAATATCCGGAAGCCCGAATGCCTGATACTGGTAGTTCCCGGCTTCGTCGCGTTTCGCGTAGGCCGATTCAGAAATCCCCCACGGCACCCGCTTCTCGTCGCCATAAATCTGTTGCAGGCGCACCGCGGCAATACGCGAATTGTCCAGCAGCGTATTGGGGTAGGTGCGCATCCAGAGCACCGGCATCAGGTATTCGAACATGGTCCCGGTCCAGGAGAGCAGCACCGGAAATCCGTGCTCGCGGGTATGCGAGCGGCCCAGCAGAAACCAGACGTCCTGTGGGATATCTTCTTTGGCGATGGCGGCGAATACCGCGATGCGTGCCTCTGAAGCCAGCAGGTCGTAGCAGGCGGACGGGTGCTTGCCGGTTTCGACGTCGAATCCGAGCGACAGCAACTTGCGCCGCGGATCCAGCAGAAAACGGAAGTCCATTTCGTCAGCGAATTTTCCGGCGGTGCTTGCGATCTGTTTGAGATCGTCAATGAGAGCAAGCGCACGCGAACGAGCATCGGGCAACATGGCCAGCAGGCGCTGATACAGGGCCTTGCGGTCGCCGGAGCCGTTGGCATGTTCGAGAGCGAACTGCAAGCGGGCGGTCAGACGGTCCACCACGTCGGGCAGGCGCTCGATGGTCAGGCTGTGCGCATCGAACTTAAAGTCGAGGGTGGCGTCTTTCCACAGCGGGATGAACTCCGGCAGCATCCATGGAACGTAAACCTGAACTGCTTTCCGGAGATTTCTGACGCGGGACAGCGACTCGGCCGCGAACCAGTGAACGTCTGCTTCATGCCGGGCGTCCTTGGTCTCCAGATCGGTTTCCAGCAGGCCTTCTTCAGAAGGCGCCAGCAGGCGTTGCAGCCAGCTTCTTTTTTTGACCTGCGCCAGAAAATTCCGGAAGCGTTTCTGGGGAAAGGCATGCCGGTCGACCAGTATCCGGAGATGATCGGCCAGCCCTTCCGCCAACTGTTTCTCCAGCAACGGACGCTGCAAAAGGTCCAGGCAGCCTTGCTGCAAGGTCCACAACGAAGCCACCAGGTTGCCGCTGTCCACCGACGAAACGAAGCGGGGCCGCAGCGGCTCGAGAGTGCGGGTGTCATACCAGTTGAGCAGGTGGCCGCGCGACCGCGGAAGCTTGGCCACGGTGGCCAGAGTGCGAAGAGTCTGTTCGGCGAATTCAGGCACGGTCAAGAAGCCAAACTCACAAGCCACCTGGCGGGCGTTCAGAAGAAATCCCAGGTTGGTGGGCGACATGCGGCCGGCGACGGCCGCCGGTTCTTCCTGCACATTGTCCGGAATCAGCCAATTGTGCTCTTCCGTGCTGAACTCGGCAAAATACCTCCAGGTCTGGAGCGCGGTTCCGCTGAGAAACAGCTCGTCCTTGTCGGAGGTTTCACTGCGCATGGCCCGCGAAGGCAGGTTAAGCCACATCGAGAACCATTTGCTGCAGGCCCAGAGCAGCAGGATGGGCAGCGCCGCGAAGAAAGCGCGCCGGGCGGTGAAGAACACCAGGACGCCCAGGGCCAGCGCCAGCGCCGGCATCCAGTCGAGATAAATGTCCACCGGGGTCCGCTTGCGGGTGCTCAGTTCGGTTTCCGCCGCGGTTTCCCATTCCAGCAGCCGCCGCCGCGTCACCAGCCGCCGGACCAGGGTTCGTACCACGGCATCGAGTGACAGCAGCATCTGGTGGGGCAGGAACGACAGCGTAAAAAACATGCTGGCATTGGCGGTGATGAGCGCGGACCGCGCGTCTTTGACGACTTGTGACTTGCGCTCGACCGCCGCTCGCACCAGGTTGAACAGGAACTGGAACCAGGCCGGCACAAACAGGATGGCCAGGGTCGCCAGGGTCCAATAGAGCGGTTTGCCGGGCAGTACCAGCCAGCCGAATACCAGCAGCAGGAAAGTTGCCGGCTCCACCAGGCTGCGACGCAGGTTGTCCAGAATCTTCCACTGCGAAACCAGCGAGATGGGATTCGGTACCTTGCGTCCCGACTCATCGGGCACCCGCGAAAGCAGCCAGCCCGTGATTTGCCAGTCGCCGCGCAGCCAACGGTGCTTGCGGCGGTTGTAGGCGCTGTAGTGCGAAGGATAGTCCTCGATGATTTCAATGTCGCTGGCCAGCCCGGCGCGCGCGTACGCGCCTTCGATCAGGTCATGGCTGAGCAGGGCATTGCGCGGAAAGCGCCGCTCCAGCACCCGATGCACCGTATCCACTTCGTAGATCCCTTTGCCGGCGAAGATGCCTTCCCCATATAAATCCTGATACACGTCGGAAATGGCGCGGGTATAAATATCGAAGCCGGTCTCACCCGAATAGAGGCTGGCCAGCCGGGAACGCGAGGCGCTTTGCACACTCACTCCCACCCGCGGCTGCAGGATGCCGTAACCGGCGACCACAATGTTCTTCTCCGGGTCGGGATCGATGATGGCCTGGTTCAAGGGATGGGCCATCGCTCCGATCATTCGATCGGCGGACCCGCGAGGCAATTCCGTGTCCGAGTCCAGCGTGATCACGAAACGGATCTGCGGCAATATGGAGAGGTCGCCCACCTTGACCGGGAAGCTGTCATGTTCGGCCCGGAGCAGCTTGTTCAGGTCCATCAGCTTGCCGCGTTTGCGCTCCCAACCCATCCACACTCTCTCCCGCGGGTTGTATACCCGGTGGCGGTGGAAGAGAAGAAACGATCCCGATGCCTGGCTGGCGTACTTCTGGTTGAGTTCGCGCACTAGTTGCGCACAGTAGTCGATCAGCGGGTCATCCTCAGGCGCGGGCACGGAAGAGTCCGGCAGGTCGGTGAGCAGCGCGAAATGAATGTTGGGATCGTGATTGCCCAGGAACCGCACTTCCAGGTCTTCCGCCAGCCGCCGGACCTGCTCGTGGTTGAACAGCAGGCTGGGAATGGCCACCAGCGTGGTGCAGTTGTCGGGAACGCCCTCGGAAAAATCCAGCTTGGGCAAAATCTTCGGTTCCAGCAGGGAAGTGATCAGATAGTTCACCAGCTGGATGGCGCTCTGCGAACAGGGCAGAAGCAACATCACCATCGAAAAGAAGATCAGTTCGGGAGAGGTATAAGTGTTGGTTAAGAGCAATACGATCGCCGACATGAGGGCAAGCGTGAGCACTTCCGTGCCCGGCAGATAAAACTCATTAGGATGCCGCTGCAGGAAAGATGCGATGCGCTGCCCCAGGGGAGGCCGGAAGCCCACTCTTTCGCACAGCGCAGTCGAGCCCTCGGCGAGAAGATAGTATCCGACGTGTCCCCGGCGGGCCGCCAGGCGCGGGCTGGCATGCGCCTCCTGGTGCGCGGACCGCGCCAGGGCGAGGGCTGCTGCGGCAACTTCTCCCTCGGACAAATCGGAGTGCTCCGCAATGCCCGCGATCTCCTTGCGGTAAAGATCGCGGCTTTCAAAATCCATCCGGGCATAGGCCCCCGCGGGGTCCTGGCGCAGAATGCGATCAAACAGGATCATCGGCTCGAGAACGTCTTTCCAGGACGTGTGGCCGATGTCGCGCAGGCTGCGCACGCAGACGCCGGCCCCGTAAGAGCCGCCGGGATCCGCCGCGACTTTCGATCCTCGGGCCGCGATCTCTTCCAGCAGAACCAGCTTCAGCGCCGGAACCAGCGCCCACAGCTCGACCAGCCTCAACACCGTGCTCTGCTGAAAAGCCTGCACATAGGCGACCAGAGAGCTCTCGCTGAAATCGTAGCCACGAGTGGCCAAGTATCCCGCGGCCAGGGCCACCATGCGCGGAGTCACGGCGCCGTCCGGCGTGCGGACATGCGGCAGCTTGCGCACTAACTTGAAGCCGTCCTTCGTGCTTCGGAGATCGGCATGCAGCAGGCGGAGGTTGTCGTTCAGCCAGCGGAAATCGTCGCCCACGTTGCTTTTCGGCGGCGGTCCCTGAAAATCCCGCAGCACCGGCTTGAGGGCGCGGCAGAGAGCTCGATAGCGCTCGGAGAAAAAACGGGGAGAGTGCGAACCCGGCAGCCACACCAGCCTTCGGCCCAGATCAGCCGCGGCCAGGGCCAGGGCTTCCGGGCTGGGCCCGGTTTCTTTCGGAGGCTCTGGCAGATGCTCCGCCTCGGCGTTCAACATCTCGATATGGGTATCGGGTGGCATGCGCTGCGAATATTACGGCTATTGCTTAACGATAGCTGGCGGCCTGCATTTCGAACATTTCCTTGTACCGTCCGCCCAGGCGAGCCAGTTGTTCGTGACTGCCTTCTTCCGCGATCTTTCCGTTTTCGAGAACTACGATGCGGTCGGCCATGCGCACGGTGGAAAAGCGATGCGAAATAAAGAGCGCCATTTTCCCCACCGTGAGCTCGGCGAAGCGCTGGAAAACCTCGAACTCGCTGCGCGCATCGAGCGCCGCGGTAGGCTCGTCGAGGACCAGCAATTGCGCATCGCGCAGATAAGCCCGCGCCAGCGCGACTTTCTGCCACTCTCCGCCGGAGAGATCGACACCGGTTTCGAAACGGCGGCCCAGCATCTGATCGTAGCCGCCGATCTTGGCAATGACCGCATCCGCCAGGCTCTTTCGCGCGGCGGTTTCAAGCAGCGCCAGGTCGTCAATGTCTTCAATTCGACCCACCGCGATGTTCTCCCGCGCGGTCATCTCATAGCGCATAAAGTCTTGAAAGATAACGCCAATCTCGCGATACAGGTCTTCCAGACGATACTCTTTCAGGTCTACGCCGTCGAGCAGCACCTGGCCTTCGGTGGGATCGTAAAGCCGCGTGATCAACTTGACGATGGTGGTCTTGCCTTCGCCGTTCTCTCCGATCAGCGCCACCCGTTCTCCTGGGTGAAGATGAAAGTTCAACCCGTTCAGCACCAGGCGCGAGCTTCCTGGATAGCGAAAACAAACATTGCGGAATTCAAATCCGCGGACAATCGGCCGCGGGGCGGGCAACGCGTCCGGTTTCGACTGAATGGTGGGCTGCATGTCGAAAAAGGCCAGAAGGTCGGTCAGGAAAAGGGCCTGGTCGGCAATGCCCGACACGGTCGAGAAAATTTGCTGGATGTTACTGCTGGCCTGCAGAATTGCTCCCGACAGCAGGTACCACAACCCGAGGCTGTACGCGCCCGTTACCGTCCGCCAGATCACGAACGCATAAGCAGAGTAGTAGCCCATGAAGGCGATGACTGAGAGGAACGCGCCGGCGATCAATTTCCGCCGCGACAAAGCAACGTTCTCTTCGTAGATCCCGTCGGAAAGTTTAGTGAAGCGTTCGGTCAGGAACTTGCTCAGGCCAAACAGCTTGAGTTCCTTGGCGGCTTCCTTGCTTCCCCCCACCTGCCGCAGATAGTCCAACTGGCGCCGGATGGGAGTCTGGCGGAAATTCTTGGCATACCCCAGAAAAGCGAAATGGCTCTCGCCCAGGAACGCCGGCAGCACTCCTGCAATCAGCAACACCATCAGCCAGGGCGAGTAAACCACAATGGTGACCGACAAGGTGATGGTTGTAATCACCAACTGGATCAGCCGCCCGATTTGCTGAATCATGCCCAGGCGATCGGTCGCCTGCACCCGCGCCCGTTCCAGCCGATCGTAAAACACCGGGTCTTCGTAGGCGATCAGGTCCAGTTCCGCCGCGTGCTTCATGACCTGGATGCTTACGTGGCGGGTGTATTTGTCCGCAAGCAACGAGTCGGAGTAGTCAATGGCGCGCGCCAGCACGCCGCCCAGCACTGCAGTTCCGAATTCCGCGGCCACCAGCCACCACAATCTGGGAGACACAGCCTGTTGCGAAACCTTGGCGTGAACAATGGCGTCAACAATCAGCTTGGGAATCCACAACAGGGCCAGCGGCAGCAGCGCGGCGAACAGGCGAGACACCAGCCCGAAGACCACCACGCCGGGCCCGGATTGCCACACGATCTTGAGCACCGGCGGGGTATTACGCAGCGCCGTTAGACGCTCCTGCCAGCTGCTCAGGAAACTCTGCTGCTTCGCCATGCATGAATCCTAACCAAGTTCCCTGGTTTCTTGAAGCTATACCGAAAAATTAGAACATGAATCGCCCGCCGGGAAGCCGGAACACCGTCGGCAAACCCCCGGATTGCACCGGAAATAGATGCTGGAGAGGCCTGTAAGGTTCGATGGGCCAAAGACTTATAGGGTTCGGGCCACGCCGCCTGGGCGAGGCGCGACTGGAATGGTCCCCCGGTCAGGATACATCCGGTTTGTGGTAAGAGCGAGCACTCTTGCTCAGATGAATGAGAACGGAATGCTTAAGCTGAAAGGTGGGCACCAGAAACAATAACAACGGAGGAAATTTCAATGACAACCGCTGAACTCGACCTAACCAAGATTGCCTCGTCTGCAAGCGCCGGCGCAACCATGAAAGCGCTGGTCTATCACGGTCCGGGCAAGCGGGCCTGGGAGGACAAACCGCGCCCCACCATTCAGGAGCCATCGGACGCCATCGTGCGGATCACCACTTCGACAATCTGCGGCACCGATCTCCATATTCTGAAGGGAGACCTGCCGGCGGTGGTGGATGGTCGCATTCTCGGCCATGAGGGAATTGGTGTCGTCGAGCAGGTCGGAACCGGCGTCTCGGAGTTTCAGGTGGGAGAGAAAGTCATCATCTCCTGCGTCACTGCCTGCCTGAAATGCGACTTCTGCAAAAAAGGCATGTATTCCCATTGCCGGCACGGCGGCTGGATCCTCGGCTACACCATCGATGGAACTCAGGCGGAGTATGTCCGCATACCGCAAGCGGATGGAAGTCTCTACAAGTTTCCGGCCGATGGCGACGAAAACGCCATGGTGATGCTCAGCGACATTCTCCCGACAGGTTTTGAGTGCGGTGTCCTGAACGGGCAGGTGAAGCCCGGAGACACAGTGGCCATTGTGGGCGCGGGGCCGGTCGGTCTCGCGGTTCTGCTCACGGCGCAATTCTATTCCCCGGCGTCCATCTTCATGATCGACCTCGACGACAAGCGCCTCGCGGTCGCGAAAACCTTTGGCGCAACCTCTCTGATCAACAGCACGGATGGACACGCGGCCGATCACGTGATGGAACTGACCGAAGGCGCCGGCGTCGACGTGGCCATCGAAGCAGTCGGGCTGCCCGCTACGTTCGCTATCTGCCAGGCCATCGTCGCCGCCGGCGGACACATCGCCAACGTAGGTGTCCACGGCAAACCGGTGGAACTGCACCTGGAAAAGCTCTGGGACCGTAACATCTCGCTTACCACGCGGCTGGTGGACACGGTGACCACCCCGATGCTGTTGAAGGTCGTGCGCTCGGGCAAACTGCAGCCCAGCAAGCTCGTAACCCATCGCTTCGCCATGAACGACATCATGAAGGCGTACGACACGTTTGCCAACGCGGCCCAGGAGGGGGCGCTCAAAGTGGTGCTCGCGAATCCTGTTTCTCGTTGATCGCGGCGCGGGCTATCTGATTTGGATCACCGCGAGGCCATCCGGCGGAAGCGTCAGATTCAGTTCTCCGCCCTTCAGTTCCTCGATTTCCGGCGCGCCCAGCTTGATCGACTCGCGCAGCTTCTGCAGCTGCGCCTGGGTCGGATAGACGGGCGATCCCATTTTTTCGTAAGCGGAATGCGGATCGCCGTGCTCATGGTCGACGCGCGAGACTGCGGCATGGTGCGCGCCGCCCAGATTCTTGAATTGCAAAACCAGGGACTTGGCGCCGCCGGTTTGACCGGAAGGAACCAGGTTCCACACCGCGACCACCAGTGAGCCATCGCGGGCGCGAGTCACCAGCGTGGAATCGGAATCCAGCGCGAGCCGTTCCTGACCCAGCTGATGCAGGACCGTGAACGCCGCGAGAGCCGGTTTGGGAATCCCCCCGGCCGCGATCAGGCCGTAGCCACCATAGAACGGCTGTTTCACCACACCCTGTTCTTCAAAAACATCGGAGAAGCTCCAGTACGACATTTCATCCACCAGACCGTCGCACTGGCGGATGGTGTCGGCCATCCACGGGCCCATATAGATGGAGTCGGTGATCGCAGGCTCATTTTTGTAGCTGGCGTTGAACTCGCTCCAGATCAAAGGAAGGCCGGGAAGGGCAGAGGCCTTGATCTGGTCATGCACCTTCTTGACCGCCCGACAGACCATGCGTTCCCGCGGGATGTTTTCATTGGTGCCAAATACGTCCTGCGCGCTGTCATTTCCATAGACGTGGGTGGAAACAAAATCTACCGGGACATGCTTTTCGACGCAATGCTGGATGAAGGCGTCGGCCCACGCCGCCTGCGCCGTGGCCGGTCCGCCAACCCGTAGGCGCCCGCTGACGCGCTTGACCGCGGCCGCGCTGTGATCGTAAAGCTCGAAGTAAGTTGCCTGCTTCGGTTCGCCAACCCAGAAATCGATGTTGGGTTCGTTCCAGACTTCGAAGTACCAGCGCGCGACTTCATCGAGGCCGTAGCGATCGACCAGATGCTTCGTAAACTGGTAGATCAGGTCATCCCATTTGGCCCAATCTTTCGGAGGCGCAACATTCTGCTTGTACCAGAAAGCATGCGGGGCATCCCGGGAGGCCAGCTTCTTCGGCATGAAACTCAGCTCCACAAACGGCCGCACTCCGTTCTCCAGGAGACCGTCGTAAACCTGGTCGACATAGGAGAAGTTGTAGACCGGGCGGCCCGCGCTGTCTTCGTCATAGACGCCCATATCGTCGAGAAAAATCGCGTGAAAACGGATGTAGCCCACATCCGTGGCCGCTTTCACCTGCCTCAGGTCCTGGCGATAGCTTTCCCGCATACTCAGGCTGGCCCGGCCCGAGCCAAACATGTGCTCCCAGAAATGAGGAAAGGGATGAGCGGGCGCGGAGGCGTCGATCACCACTATTTCCGGCTGGCTCGCCGCCGGCTGGGCAACCGCAGCGAGAGAGAACGCCAGCATCACCCAAAGAACCAAACCAAGCGGACTGCGGTTGCACCTGATCAAAATTTTGCTCCTTACTCTTAGTGGGTCTGATTTGCTGGCGCCACATTCGGGCCAGCCAGAAATCCGCCATCCAGGACCAGGCTTTGGCCGGTCATGAAGCCGGCGGCGCTGGAACACATCCACAAGACCGCCTCGGCCACCTCGAGGGGTTCGCCAAACCGGCCCAGCGGGTAGAACCCGAGCACCTTCTCGCGCACGCCGGGCCCTCCAAACAAGCGGTTCGCCATGGGTGTCTCGATCGCGGCGGGGCAAACGGCGTTGACCCTGATCTTATTTCTGGCGACCTCAAGCGCCGCGCCTTTGGTCAACCCCAGAACTCCATGCTTGCTGGCCGCGTAGGTCGTGGATCCATAGCTGCCAATGAAACCGGAAATTGAGGCGTTGTTGACAATCGCGCCGCCGCGGCCCTGCTTCAGCATTTGATGAAGTTCGTATTTCAGGCACAACCATGTGCCCTTGAGGTTGATGTCAATGGTCCGGTCCCAGTCGTTTTCGCTCTGCTCGACAATGGGAATCCAGTTGCCCTCGATGCCGGCGTTATTGAAGGCGTAGTCCAGTCCGCCAAAAGCCGAGACGGTTTTTTCGACTACGGCTCTGACGTCGGATGCCTGCGACACATCCGTCTGAACGAAGATGCCCTCGCCTCCCGCACGGTGGATCAGGTCGACGGTCTCTTTGCCTTCCGCTTCACGCCGGCCGGCGACCGCAACCCGGGCGCCTCTTTTCGCGAACAGGACCGCGGTCTCGCGCCCGATACCTGAAGTTCCGCCCGTCACCAGCGCCACTTTGCCTTCGCACTCCGCCATCGGTATCTCCCTGCGTTCACAGTCTTCGGGGCGTTACGGGAAGATTCTACATGCAAGCGATAGCGGGGGAGACGATTCAACCAGGGCGAATCGTCGAGAGCCGAAAGCTTCGCCCACGACTTCGCCAGGCCAGGGGACCTGTGATTGCAGTTTGGATTGAGCAGATGGGCGGGAACTGCGGACCAACTCAGCCTGCGGCCTCGCTTGAACGCGGACTTGGGTTTTTCATATGCTCGTCCAGCGCGCGATTCAGCCGTTGGATCAATTCCATCAGCTTCACGGGGTCTTCCTCATCACGTGCCGCCTCGGCCAGTTGTTTCCAATCATGACAATCCAGTTCAGTCATGCCTGTGTCCTCCTGGAAGATTTGAGCAACTCAAGTCGATTGCAGTTGGTATGCCAAAGTGCCAGGGCATGTATTTTCTGCGATTTATGGAGATCGCGAAGATCCAGCTATCGCTGAATCGCGCAATTCGTACCTACTCGATTCACTGTAGGGGTCTAACTGATGGCGGGCCAAACGCCGTCTGAGCGAATAAAATTGCCTCTCCGGATCAGATGTTGATCTCCGCCTCAAACTGCGGCTTGTATCTGTCCCATAGAGAAATTCGATTGGACTCGGTTTGGACACCCGTCTAAGGTTTCCCCGAGCGCGCGAACCCAGAACGGAATTCTCGACCGATTTGGAACTAGCCAGGCGCGGCCGGTCCAGTCCAACCGGAACCGCAATATTTTGCTCCGCTTACACTATGACGAAGCATTCTCTGTCGCTCTCGAGCGGCAAGCTGTCATCTGAAAACCGGCGCGCAGCGGACGAGGGAGCCCAATCGTAAACTAGTCGCTTCATGTTCCAGCAGTTACACTAGTGAGGGCGAGCAACAACGTCATACGTCCTAAATTGAATTCCAACGACGAGATCATTCAGAACATGAGCCAACCCGCTCCCGCGCAAGATGAAAATTACGTCCTGACCCTGGAAGAAATCGCCAATCTGGCGGCTGAAGGCGGCAAGTCGGCTGAGACCCTGATGAACGTAGTGGCCTTGATTGCCAAGCGTTTTCAGACCGATGTCTGCTCTGCTTATCTGCTTGAACCCGACCGGGCCAACCTGGTTTTGGCAGCGACGGTAGGGCTTCGTCCGCAATGCATTGGCACCCTGCGCATGGGAATCCATGAAGGCCTCGCCGGGCTGGTCGCGGAGCGAGTGGGACCGGTCGCAGTAGAACAGGTTAGGAACCATCCTCGCTTCAAGTACTTCAGTGAAGCCGGCGAAGACGCATACCAGTCCTTCCTCGGCGTGCCCCTGATCGATCGCGGCGTTCTGCAGGGAGTCTTGGTGGTCCAAACCATCGCGCCCCGGGTCTTTCGCGAGGATGAAGTGCGGATGCTGACCGAGGCGGCAGTCCAGGTTGGGTCGGTGGTAAGCGAAGCGCGGACCCTCGATCGCTTTATTGCTCCCGCCCAGGAACGGCTGTGGGCTCTGGCCCGCAACCTGTGGTGGTGCTGGGACCACGACACCAGCAGTCTGTTTCGCGACCTCGATCCCGTGCGCTGGCGCCAGCTCAATCACAATCCTGTCGCACTGCTCTCGGAGATTCCCCTGCCTGTGATGGAACGCCGCGCCCAGGAACTGGTGCTGCACAGCCGCATCAACTACGCCTATCGGCGGCAGCGCGAGTATCTCGACGCCGACCGCACCTGGGGGGCCCGCCACGCCGGCATCCTGCGGCCCCGTCCGGTGGCGTACTTCTCGGCGGAATTCGGTTTGCACGTTTCGATTCCGGAGTATTCCGGCGGCCTCGGAGTTCTCGCCGGCGACCACATCAAGAGCGCGTCCGACCTGGGAATTCCCCTGGTGGGCGTCGGTTTGTTCTACGGCCAGGGATATTTCCGGCAACGCCTCGACCGCTCGGGCTGGCAGCAGGAAGAATACATTCAGACGGACATCAATCAGCTGCCCATGGAAGCCGCCATCGGGGCGAACGGCGAACCGGTCACCGTGCAGGTGGAAACCCGCGGCGGGACCATCCGGGCAAAAGTCTGGCGCATGAAGGTAGGACGCTGCGATCTGCTCCTGCTCGATTCCAACATTGAGGGCAACCATCCCGAAGACCGTGAGCTCACCTCGCGGCTGTATGGTGGCGACTCGCGCATCCGCATCCGCCAGGAATTGCTGTTGGGGATCGGAGGTTTCAGAGCCCTCAAGGCCATGGGCATCACCCCCGGCGTTCTGCATCTGAATGAGGGCCATAGCGGATTTGCCGTTCTGGAGGCGATTCGTGACCGGCTGCAAACCGA
>Ga0187823_10000100_pt1 | contig 18944 bp, 16 predicted proteins | sample NC_wetland_sal_i_12_FD_132968 | JGI IMG/M metagenome (GOLD analysis project Ga0187823, IMG submission 132968) | Wetland sediment microbial communities from Neuse River Estuary, North Carolina, USA - SourceSoil_3 | ecosystem: Environmental > Aquatic > Freshwater > Wetlands > Sediment | place...
CCACTACGTCGGGCGGACGTTCATCAACCCCACCCAGGCGCTCCGGGTGGCCAAAGTCCGGATCAAGTTCAATCCGGTCCGCGATGTCATCGCCGGGAAGTCGGTCGTGGTGGTGGACGACAGCCTAGTGCGCGGCAACACCAGCAAGGGGCTCGTCCAGATGATCCGCGCCGCCGGGGCGCGCGAGGTGCACCTCCGGCTCGGTTCGCCGCCGATCACGGGGCCGTGCCACTACGGCATCGACACGCCCACCCGCGAGGAGCTGATCGCCGCGACGCACTCCGTCGACGAGATCCGCCAGTTCCTCGGCGTGGATTCCCTGGGCTACCTCTCGCTCGACGGGATGCTCCGCGCGGCCGGCAGCCAGACCGGGTTCTGCCACGCCTGCTTCTCCGGACGCTATCCCACTCCCGTGAACGACGAAATGGTCCGGCTGCGCCACGCATCGCCGCTCGTAGCCACGCCGGCATGAGCGGGTCCTTCACCCAGCCCCTCGTCTACTTCTTCGGCCAGGGCCGCGCGGACGGAACCGCGGCCATGAAGGACCTGCTCGGCGGCAAGGGCGCCGGGCTCGCCGAGATGAGCACTCTGGGCATCCCCGTCCCGCCCGGCTTCACCATCGCCACCAGCGTCTGCAACACGTACCTCGAGGGCGGGCAGTTCTCGCCCCGGCTCCGGACCCAGGTGGAGCAGGCGCTCCAGCGGCTGGAGGCGGCGACCGGCCGGCAGTTCGGCGGCGCCAACCACCCGCTGCTCGTCTCCGTGCGGTCGGGAGCGCCGGTCTCGATGCCTGGGATGATGGAAACGATCCTCAACCTCGGCCTCAACGAGACGACCGCCGCCGGTCTCGCCGCGCAGAGCGGGAACCCGGTCTTCGCGTGGGACTCGTACCGGCGCTTCGTCCAGATGTACGCCACCGTCGTCTTCGACCTGCCCAAGCAGGCCTTCGAGGACAGGCTCGAGGCCACCCGGCTCGAGTCCGGCGTCACTCGCGACATCGACCTGCCGGCTCCAGCGCTCAAGGCGCTCGTTCACGAGTTCAAGGACCACGTGAAGCGGGAGACGGGAACGCCGTTCCCGGACGACCCGCTCGCCCAGCTCTGGGGCGCCATTGCGGCCGTCTTCGAGAGTTGGAACACCCGGCGCGCCCAGGACTACCGGAAGCTCCACGGCATTCCCGACTCGATGGGGACGGCGGTGAACGTCGTGGCGATGGTCTTCGGGAACCTGGGCGAGTACTCGGGCACCGGCGTCGCCTTCACTCGCGACCCGTCTACCGGCCAGGCGCGGCTCTACGGCGAGTATCTGCTCAACGCTCAGGGCGAGGACGTGGTGTCGGGCAGCCGGACGCCGGAGCCGATCGCCACGCTCGGGGAGAAACTGCCCCATCCGTACCAGGAGCTCGAGCGCACGGCGCGGGTCCTCGAGCGCCACTTCCGCGACGTGCAGGACCTCGAGTTCACCATCGAGCGAGGGCGCCTCTACCTCCTCCAGACCCGCCGGGCGCAACGCTCCGGCGCGGCCGCGGTCCGCATCGCCTGCGAGATGGTGGACGAGCGCCTCATCACCCAGGAGGAGGCGGTCGCCCGCATCCCGCCGAACGACCTCGACCAGCTCCTGCATCCCACCATCGACCAGGCCAGCAAGCTCGACCTGCTCGCCGTCGGGCTGCCGGCGTCCCCCGGGGCCGCGTGTGGCACCGTGGTTTTCGACGCCGATCGGGCCGAGCGGCTCGGGCGCGCCGGCGCGCCGGTGATCCTCGTGCGAAGGGAGACGTCGCCCGAGGACTTTCACGGGATGGTCGTCGCCAAGGCGGTGCTGACGGCGCGGGGCGGCATGACGTCCCACGCCGCCGTGGTCGCGCGCGGCATCGGGAAGCCGTGCGTGGCCGGGGCGTCGGCCATGGAGGTGGACGAGCGGGCCCAGCTCTTCAAGGTGAATGGCCGGGTCGTGAAGGAAGGCGAGTGGATCAGCCTGGACGGCGGCACCGGCAAGGTGTTCGCGGGCCAGGCGCGGCTGATCGAACCGACCCTGGACGAGCACTTCAAGCGACTCATGGGCTGGGCCGATGGCATGCGGCAGCTCCGCGTGCGGATGAACGCCGACACGCCGGCGGACGCCCATCGGGGCCGGGACTTCGGTGCCGAGGGCATCGGGCTCTGCCGCACCGAGCACATGTTCTTCGAGGGCGAGCGCATCGTGGCGATGCGGGAGATGATCCTCGCGGAGGACGAGGCCGGGCGGCGCCGGGCGCTGGACAAGCTCCTCCCCATGCAGCGGGGAGACTTCGAGGCGATCTTCCGCGCCATGGAGGGGTTCCCGGTCACCATCCGGCTGCTGGATCCGCCCCTCCACGAGTTCCTCCCCAAGAGCGACGCCGAGATCGAGGCCCTCGCCCGGGAGACCAACCGGCCGGCCGACGACGTGCGCCGGATCGTGCTGGGCCTCCACGAGGTGAACCCGATGCTCGGGCTGCGGGGCTGCCGGCTGGGCATCGTACATCCCGAGATCACCCAGATGCAGGCCCGCGCGATCTTCGAGGCCGCCTGCGCCGTCGCCGCGCGGAAGGGACGGGTCCTGCCGGAAGTGATGATCCCGCTCACGGCGTCGGTGGTGGAGTTCCGGAAGCAAGCGTTGGTGGTCCGCCGGGTGGCGGAGGATGTGTTCAACGAGCGGCAAATCACGGTGCCCTACCTCCTCGGCACCATGATCGAGCTGCCCCGCGCCGCGCTCACCGCCGACGAGCTTGCCCTCGAGGCGCAGTTCTTCTCGTTCGGCACCAACGACCTCACCCAGACCACCTGGGGTCTTTCCCGGGACGACGCCGGCCGCTTCCTGCCCCAGTACATCGAGCTGGGCGTCATTTCGAGCGACCCGTTCCAGGAGCTGGACCTGGCCGGCGTCGGCAAGCTCATCCAGATGGCCTGCGAGTTGGGCCGGAAGACGCGCGCCGACCTCAAGCTCGGCATCTGCGGCGAGCACGGTGGCGAGCCGAACGCGGTCGCCTTCTGCGACCGGCTGGGCATGAACTACGTCTCCTGCTCGCCGTTCCGCGTCCCCATCGCCCGGCTGGCGGCGGCGCAGGCGGCGCTGGCGGCGCGGGGGACGATGGACCGGACGAAGGCGACCGTCTAGCACTCATCACCAACCCGGAAATCTCAATGTCCTCTCCTCTCGTCGGCATCCTCATGGGCAGCGACTCGGACTGGCCCGTTCTCCAGGTGGCGGCCAAGCGCCTCAAGGACATGGACGTGCCCTGGGAGGCGCGGGTGCTCTCCGCCCACCGCACGCCGGATCTCGCGGCGCGCTACGCGGAAGAGGCGGCCGGACGGGGCCTCCGCTGCATCATCGCGGCCGCGGGCGGCGCGGCGCACCTCGCCGGCGTGCTCGCCGCGAAGACCACGCTCCCGGTGCTCGGCGTGCCGATGCCCAGCAAGCACCTGCAGGGGCTCGACTCGCTGCTGTCCATCGTGCAAATGCCGGCCGGGATTCCCGTCGCCACGTTCGCCATCGGCGAGGCGGGCGCGGCCAACGCCGCGCTGTTCGCCGTCGCCATGCTCGCGCTCACGGATCCCGTGCTGGCGCGGAAGCTGGCCGATTTCCGCCGCGCCCAGTCGGAGCGGGTGCAGAAGATCACCTTGCCCGAGCCCGCATGACCCCGTCGGAGGACCTCCCCCTATGCTGACCCTCCTCGCGGTTTCGCTCGTGGTGGGCGGTGCGGCCCCCGGCCCCGCCCCCCACGCCTGCATCACGATGAACACGAGACAGCTTCCCCTCGCCACGCGGAAGAGCCCGCTCGATTCGGCGTCGTTCACGGTGGGCGGCACCGCCGTCAAGGTGTGCTACGGACGGCCGTCGCTCCGGGGCCGCCACATGCTGGGGGGCGAGGCCGTCCCCTTCGGCAAGATCTGGCGGACGGGCGCCAACGAGCCGACGATGATCCACACCACCGGGCCGCTCGCGATCGCGGGGATCAGAATTCCGGCGGGCAGCTATTCGCTCTACACCGTGCCCGGCCCGAGCGAGTGGGAAGTGATCGTGAATCGGTCGGTCACGCAGTGGGGCGAGGAGTCCAACTATACCGATGCGGTAAAGGCCCAGGAGGTCGGGCGGGCCAGGGTCAAGGCGCAGGCTTTGACCACCCCGGTCGAGATGTTCACCATCCGGGCGGAGCCGGCGTCGGGCGACGCCTCCGCCCTGGTGCTGGAGTGGGAGAAGACGAGGGTGAGGGTCCCGCTGGGGAAGTAAGCGCTCAGCTCCCTCCCACCGCCGCCACCAGGCGGTCCACTTCCTCCGCGGTCGTGTAGCAGGCGCACCCGGCCCGCACCAACCCGTCCCGGGAGTAACCCAGCCGCTCCAGTACCGTCGTCGCGTAGAAATCGCCATTGGAAACGAACACGCCCCTCGCGGCGCAGGCCCGGGCGACGTCCGTGGACGAGCGGCCCTCGACCGCGAACGACACCGTCGGCGTCCTCGGCTGACCCGGAGGAGGACCGAAGCAGCGCACCCCCGGCGTCCCGGTCAGCCCGTCCCAAAGCCGGCGGAACAGTTCTTCCCCCCGTCGATGCAGCACCGCGAATGCCGCCCCGAGACGCTCCCGGCGGCTCCCGGCCGCCGGGGCCAGCGCGGCGAAGAACTCCACGGCCGCCAGCACCCCGGCGATGCCCTCGTGATTCTGGGTGCCGGTCTCGAGCTTGTCCGGAATCCGCGAGGGAGCAGGCTCGAGCTTCGGGACATCGAGCGCCTCGAGCAGCTCCGCGCGGCCCCAGAGGATTCCCACGTGAGGGCCGTAGAACTTGTAGGCCGAGCAGGCCAGGAAATCGACGCCCAGCGTCCGGACGTCCACCAGTGCGTGGGGCGCGTAATGCACCGCGTCCATGAAGGTGAGGGCCCCGACACCCCGGGCTGCGGCCGCCGCGGCGACGACGTCGTTGACCGTCCCGAGCGCGTTCGAGGCACCCCCGATGGCCAGCAGGCGGGTTCGAGGACCCAGGGCCCGCTCGAGCGCCGGCCAGTCCAGCTGGCCCGTCTCGGGACGGAAGGGCACCACCCGCACCCGCACCCCCCGCTCCTGCTCGAGGGCCCGCCAGGGGGCCACGTTGGCATGATGGTCCAGCTCGGTAACGACGATCTCGTCGCCCGGGCCCCAGCCGCGGCCCAGGGCCCGCGCCAGATGGAAGGTGAGGGTCGTCATGTTCGCCCCGAACGCCACCTCCGCCGCCTCCCCGTTCAGGAAGTCCGCCACGGCCTGGCGGGCCTCGGCGATGAGCCGGTCGGTCTCCTCGCTCGTCGGGTAGTGCCAGTGCGTGTTCGCGTTGTGGCGGATCAGGTAGTCGGCCATCGCCTCGACCACGTCCCGGGGCACCTGCGTGCCACCGGGCCCGTCGAAGTAGGCGACCGGATGACCCGCGTGCCTCCGTTCGAGGGCGGGGAAGCGCGCGCGAATCGCCTCGACGGAGGCGACGGCTCGGACCGGCCCGTGATCCTCGTCAGCGGTCATCGAGAAGCCCCCGATTTCCAGGTGAGAATGACCTGATAAGTAAGGTTATGATAGATACTGTAAATCACTATGAAATATGCTGTTGCTAACAATCTATACAGGCGTAACAGCACGCGGCTCCCGCACGAAAAAAACGGGACGCCCTGGAGGCGTCCCGTTTCCAGCATGGAGGCGCAGGGAATCGAACCCTGGTCCGAGTAAGGCTCCAGAACCGCTTCTACGTGCGTAGACCCGATTTCCTGCCTGTCGGACCGAGCCGGCATCGAGCCGGCCTGCTCGGCCCTCACCCTCCCTGCTCTCGCCGGGCGCGTCGAGGTTCCGCGCTAGGCCAGTCCGGCTTTGCGATTCGACGGCAACGCCCCGGACGGGCTTTGACGCCGAAGGTGCGTCAGCGAGCTGAGCTCAGCTTACGCAGCCAGTGCCAGTTCAGTGTTGGCAGTTGGAACATTCCAGACGGTTTAACCAGGGATCTGGACCTGGGCACGCTGCGATCCTTTCATCAAACCCGTCGAAGCCAGTCGCCCCCCGGGATGGCCGGAAATATAGCCGGCCGGGGCCCCGCGGGGCACCGGCCGGCCGAGTCCACTGCTGAACCCCTGCCGCTTCCCCCGCCGGCTCACGCCCCGCCCCTGCCCGCTCCCTCCACCCGGTTCCGCCCACTGTTCTTTGCGACATAAAGCGCGGCGTCGGCCTGGGCCGGCAGATTCTCGATGCTGCGATTCGTTTCCGGGCAGGCCGCGACCCCGAAGGACGCGCTCAGCGGCCAATGCCGCCCGTTCCAGTCCCAGGGCGTGGTTCCCAGCTTGATGCGGATCCGCTCGGCGATCCGCATCCCCAAGTCCAGCGGCGCCCGGGGGAGCCAGATGGCGAACTCTTCGCCGCCGATCCGGGCCGCGGTGTCGCCGGCCCGTATCTGCTCCCGGATCACCCGGCCGAAGTGTATGAGCGCGGCGTCGCCGGCGTCGTGGCCCAGGGTGTCGTTGAGCTGCTTGAGTCCGTCGTAGTCGGCATAGATCAGGGCGCCCTCCCGGACGGCGATCTGGCGCATCACCTCGTCGAAGCCCCGCCGGTTGGCGAGCCCCGTGAGCGGATCCGACTTGGCCTGGCGCTTGGCCCGGTCCCCGACAAGAGCCTTCGCCAGCCGGGGACCCGCATTGGCGAGGGCCTCCGCCAACTCTGCCAGGGCGGGGCCGGCCGGCTCTTCCCCGCTCGGGAAGTGAACGGCCACCGCCCCGATGGGCTCGGGATCGCTCCCGACCAGGATGGGGACCAGGAGAGCCGCCCCCTGTCGCTGACGCCGGTCGGGGATCACGCCGCCGAGCGGGTCCCCGGCCGAGAGGGTTCGCCCCGCCCGCCCGAGCGCCACCCGGGCCAGCTCGCTCTGGGGCGGGAGCACGGCGTCCAGGAGCCTCCGATCCGCCCGACCCGAAACGCCGACCACCCGCACCACGCGCTCTTCCGCCACCGCGACCACGATCTCGCCGTTCAGGCTGCGCTCGAGCTGATAGGCCAGCCGAAGGCCGACGCTCCCGACCGACTCGAGCGAGGCCTCCTGCGTCTGGGCCTGGGCGAGCGCCACGATCTGCGGACGGCGCCGGACCGCGTCCAGCAGGCGGGCGAGATCGCGCTCGGCATCGGCCAGCCCGTCGGGCGCCCGGTCTCCTGGCAGAAGCAGCCCCACGGCCACGCCTCCCCCGGCCCGGAACAGGAGCGTCCCTTGCTCGAGCCGCTCCGCCCCGTCCTGCTCCTGATCCCGTGCCTGCTCGAGGCGTCGGTCCACGGCGGCGATCTGCGCGACCGAAAGACGCTCGGCGTCCACCACTCGCTCGTTCCGGGGACCCTCGTCGCCCGGAACAAGCTCGCTCACCCAGACGCCGAGGGCGCCGTTCGCGCGGAGCAGCCAGCCCAGCGCCGGATCCGGAAGGAGGTGAATGCCGAGGTCGCTGCCCTGGGCGCGGGCGGCTCGCCCGCGGGCGCGCAGCTCCGCGGCCGCCCAACCGGCCGCCGCGCCCAGCGCGGCACCCGCGGCGAGCTCGATCACCCCGAGAGGATCCGGCTCGCGGCAGCGGCCGCGCCGAAGCCGTTGTCGATGTTCACCACGGTCACGCCGGCGGCGCACGAGTTGAGCATTGCGAGCAGGGCCGCGAGGCCGCCGAAGGACGCGCCGTAGCCGACGCTCGTCGGCACGGCGATCACCGGCACGCGGACCAGCCCGCCCACCACGCTCGGCAGCGCACCCTCCATGCCCGCCACGACGATCACGACGTCCGCCTCCTCCAGCCGGTCGTTGGCCGAGAGGAGGCGATGCAGCCCGGCGACGCCGACGTCCGGCAGCCGGACCACGCCGTGCCCGAACGCTTCGGCGGTGACGGCCGCCTCCTCCGCGACCGACAGGTCACTGGTGCCGGCGGTCACGACCAGGACCGTGCCGGTCTTCCGGGACGCCGACCCCGGGTCCGGCAGGCGCACCGTGCGCCCGAGCGGGTTCCACTCGAGCCCGGCGAACCGCGCCTCGAGCGCGGCCGCCATCCCTTCGGTGGCCCGGGTGCCCAGGAAGGAGCCGCTCACCGCGACGAGCCGCTCGGCGATCGCCAGGACCTGCGCCACCGTCTTTCCCTCGCAAAAGATCACCTCCGGATGCCCCTGGCGGAGCGCGCGGTGGTGATCGATGCGGGCGAAGGGAAGCTCTTCGAAGGGAAGGTGCCGGAGGCGGTCGACCGCCGTCTCCGGGGCCAGCCGGCGATCGGCGACGTCGCGCAGCAGCGCCTCCAGCTGGGCCGGCGTCACGCGACTCGGGCGATGGGGTCGAGGTACGCGAGAAAGATGGTCTCGGCCTCGGCGATGGACTCGATCTGGAACAGCCGCTGGCGCAGCTCGCTCGCCCCGCGCAGGCCCTTGGTGTACCAGCCGAGATGCTTGCGGAACTCGATCACCGTCTTGCGGGTGTCCCCCTGCAGGCGCAGCGCGAGCCGGGCGTGCTCGAGCGCCACCCGGAACCGCTCGCCCGCGTCGGGCGCGTCCGGCCGCGGCCGGCCCGCCAGCAGTGCCCTCGCGTCCCGGAAGAGCCACGGGTTGCCGAAGGCGCCACGCCCGATCATCACGCCGGCGCAGCCGGTGTGCGCCCGCATCCCGACCACGTCGTCAGCGGTCTGGATATCGCCGTTGCCGATGACCGGGATTTCGAGGGCCTCGGTCACGCGGGCGATCTCGTCCCAGTCGGCTCGCCCGCCGAACATCTGGGTGCGCGTACGGGGGTGCAGTGTGAACGCCCTCGCGCCGGCGTCCTGCATCCGGAGCGCGATCGTGACCGGATCACGCGTCTCGTCGTTCCAGCCGCTCCGGGTCTTGACCGTCACCGGCAGGTGCGTAGCCCCGACCACCGCCCGAATGATCCGTCCGACCAGATCCAGATCCCGGAGGCAGCCCGATCCGCCGTTCCGCTGTACCACCTTCTTGACGGGACAGCCGAAGTTGATGTCGATGAACTCCGGCTCGTAGTGCTCGGTGATGAGCCCGGCGGCCTCGGCCATCGCGTGCGGGTCTGCCCCGTAGATCTGGATCCCGATCGGCCGCTCGCATGCCTCGAATTCGGCGCCTTCGAGCGTGTTCCGGATCCGCCGGCGGATCGCCTCCGACGAGAGAAACTCGGACAGGACGACGTCGGCCCCGGCCCGCCGGCAGATCTGGCGGAACGGCGCTTCCGAGACCCCGGCCATGGGCGCCAGGATCAGAGCGAACGGGTGGGCCGACTGATAAGGCAACTGCATGGGGTGAAAATACTTGTTGACACCCCCCGCGGCGAGGGGGTAGGTTCGTCCGCCATGCGGCTCAAAGACTTCTTCACTCCGGGCACGGTCCGCCTCGCACTCCAGGGCGCCACCCGAGACGACGTCCTCCATGAGCTCGTGGCGCTGCTCGGCGTGGACCCCGCTTCCGCCGACACGCTCCTCCGCGCGCTCCAGCGGCGCGAGAGTCTGGGCTCGACCGGCGTCGGGCGGGGCATCGCCATTCCGCACTGTCGCTCTGCCGTGGTCGACCGCGTGCGGCTGGCATACGGCCACCGGGCCGACGGCGTCCCCTACCAGGCGATCGACGGCCAGCCCGTGAGGGATTTCTTTCTGATCGTGGCGCCGCCCGACGAGATGGTCAACCTGTACCTCCCCGTCCTCGGCCGGATCGCACAGTTCGCCAAGGACCCGGACATCCCGGCCCGGCTCGCGGAGCTGACCGCGCCGGAGCAGTTCCTGGCGCTGCTCGACGAGAAGGGCGTGTAGGGAACCGTTGGGCCGTGGCGGGCGTTTGGCAGGAGCCGATCCCCTCGCAACGGAGAATTGATCATGCCCGCGACTCGCTCCGAGACCGCCGTATTCGCCGGCGGCTGTTTCTGGTGCCTCGAGGCCGTCTTCGAGCGGCTCAAGGGGGTGGAGCGGGTCGTGTCCGGCTACACCGGGGGCAAGGTGCCGAATCCGACGTACGAGGCCGTGTGCACCGGACTCACGGGCCACGCCGAGGCGCTTGAGGTCACCTTCGACCCCGTAGCGATCACCTACCGCGACCTGGTCGAGATCTTCTTCGCCTTCCACGACCCCACGACCCTCGACCGGCAGGGGCCGGACACCGGCACCCAGTACCGGTCGGTGATCTTCTATCGGGATGTGCAGCAGGCGGGCGCGGCGCGGGCGGTCATCGCCGGGCTGGAGCGGGAGCGGATCTTCGGGGCGCCGATCGTCACGCAGGTGGCCCCGCTCGAGGTGTTCTACCCCGCCGAGGCGTACCACCAGGGGTACTTCACCCGGCATCCGGAGCGGATGTACTGCCAGGCCATGATCGCGCCCAAGGTGGCCAAGCTCAGGAAGAGCTGGTCATCGCGGTTCAGGGAGCCGGCGGCGCCTGCACCCGCGCGGCCCTGAGCGCCACCTCGCGCGCCCACGCGGCGCCCAGCTCGCCGATGAGCCACTCGACGTCCCGGGTGAGGGCCACGACGTCCTCCCGCTGATCCGGCTCTTCTCGGAGCGTCCGGGCGCGGGCCCGGACCTCCTGCACCCGCGGCGCGATCGCCCGCGTCACTTTCTCCCAGACCAGGTCGTCGATATCGCGCGGCAGCGCCGGCATGGCGCGGGGGGTCACGTCCCCGCCGCTGAGCACGTTCTCCACTTTCCGCACGGTCAGGTCCGCCGTCTCGCCCACCCACGTGGCACCGGTCTCGACGAACGAGCCGAGCCGCTCGGCGGCGTCGGCGATCTCTTCGGCGGTCGCCTTGGGCAGGATCGCCCGGAGCAGCTTGGTCAGCGGGTCCATCGCGTCACTCCCATTCGATGGTCGCGGGCGGCTTGGAGCTGACGTCGTACACGACGCGGTTGACGCCGTCCACCTCGTTGGCGATCCGGTTCGCGGTGCGGGCGAGGACCTCCGGCGGGAACGGATACCAGTCGGCGGTCATGCCGTCGCGGCTGGTCACCGCCCGCAGCGCGATCACCTGATCGTAGGTGCGGAAGTCGCCCTGCACGCCCACGGAGCGGATGGGGAGCAGCACCGCGAACGCCTGCCAGATGGAGTCGTAGAGGCCCGCGGCGCGGATCTCCTCGATGTAGATATGGTCGGCGCGGCGGAGCACCTCGAGGCCCTCGCCGGTGATCTCGCCCAGGATGCGGATCGCGAGGCCCGGCCCCGGGAACGGGTGGCGCCCGACCATCTCCTCCGGCAGCCCGAGCTCCCGGCCGACCTGCCGCACCTCGTCCTTGAACAGCTCCCGCAGCGGCTCCAGCAGCTTGAACGGCAGCCGCTCGGGCAGACCGCCGACGTTGTGGTGGGTCTTGATCGTGGCGGACGGGCCCCCGCGGGGCGAGAGCGACTCGATCACGTCCGGGTACAGCGTCCCCTGGACCAGCCACCCCACGTCCGGCCCCACCTCGCGCGCTTCCGCCTCGAAGACCTCGATGAACGTGTGCCCGATCCGCCGGCGCTTCTCCTCGGGATCCGCCACCCCGGCGAGGCGGTCGAGGAACAGGGCGGACGCGTCCACGACCCGGAGATCGATCCCCAGGTGCCGGCGGAACGTCGTCTCTACCTGCTCCCGCTCGTGGAGCCGGAGCAGGCCGTGGTCCACGAAGATGCAGGTCAGCCGGTCCCCGACGGCGCGGTGGACCAGGACCGCCGCCACGGAGGAATCCACGCCGCCGGAGAGACCGCAGATCACCCGCTCACGCGGCCCGACCGTGGCGCGGATGCGCTCGATCTCGCTCTCGACGAAGTGGCCCGGCGTCCAGTCCGGCGTGCACCCGCATATCTCGAACAGGAAGGTGTTGAGGATCTCGCCGCCGCGCGGCGTATGCGCCACTTCGGGGTGGAACTGCACCCCGAAGAGCGGGCGCTCGCGGTGCTCGAACGCGGCGACCGGCGAGTTCTCGCTCGAGGCCGTGACGCTGAAGCCGGGCGGCGCTGCGTCCACGTGGTCGCCGTGGCTCATCCACACCGGCGTCTCCTCGCCCCGGCCGAAGCCCTCGAAGAGCTTGCCGCCCTCGATCCGCACGTCGGCGCGCCCGTACTCCCGGCGGCTGGCCCGGACCACCTTGCCCCCGGCGAGATGGGCCAGCAGCTGCATCCCGTAACACAGGCCGAGCACGGGGATGTTCGCGTCGAGCAGCGACCGGTCGGCGGTGGGAACGTCCTCGTCGTAAACCGAAGCCGGCCCGCCGGAGAGGATGACCCCCTTCGGCTTCCAGTCCCGGATCCACTGGACCGAGCGCGACGGAGGATGGATCTCGCAGTACACGTGGGCCTCGCGCACCCGCCGCGCGATGAGCTGGGTATACTGCGACCCGAAGTCGATGATCAGGATGCCGTCGTGGTGCGGGCTCACAGTGCCTCGGCGGACTCGGGATCGGGGTGCTCGCCGCGGTAGAGATCCTCGATAGATTCCCGGTCGCGCGCGACCCACCAGCGCCCCCGGTCCACGATGACCTCGGCCGCCCGCGGCCGGGAGTTGTAGTTCGAGCTCATCACGAAGCCGTAGGCGCCGGCCCCCAGCACCGCGAGCCGGTCGCCCCGCTCGAGCGGCGGCAGGGCCCGGTCCAGCGCGAGGAAGTCGCCCGTCTCGCACACGGGGCCCACGACGTCCACGGGCACTGGCGCCCCGCCGCGCGCCTCCAGCTCCACGATCTCGTGGTAGGCCTGGTAGTGGCTCGGCCGGACCAGGTCGTTCATGCCCGCGTCCACGATCACGAGGTCCTTCCCTCCGGAATGCTTGCGGGACAGCACCTGCGTGAGGAGCATCCCGGCGCTGCCGACCAAGTACCGCCCCGGCTCCAGCAGCAGCGCGAGGCCGCTCGCCCGGATCTGCGGCAGCACGGCTTCCATGAGCGCGGCGGGCGCGAGCGGCGCCTCCTCCCGGTAGCGGATGCCCAGGCCCCCGCCGATGTCGAGCCCCTCGAGGGTGGCGACGCCGGCCGCGCGGAGCGCGGCCGCCAGGTCCAGGAGTCGCTCCACGCCCTCGCGGTACGGCCGCGGGTCGAGCAGCTGGCTCCCGATGTGCATGGCCAGGGTGTCGAGGGTGAGCCGCCGATGTCTGCCGACCTCGAGCGCCAGCGGGAGCACCTGATCCAGCGGCACCCCGAACTTGATCCCGCCCCGCCCAGTCGCGATGTAGGGATGGGTCTCGGCCGTGACGTCCGGGTTCACCCGGATGCCCACCCGGAGCGGCCGGTTCCGGCGCTCGACGATCGCGGCGAGCGCCGCGAGCTCCGCGGCCGATTCCAGGTGCACATGCCCCACGCCCGCTTCCACCGCGGCGGTGAGCTCCGCGTCCGACTTCCCGACACCGCTGAACACCACCCGGTCGGGAGGAAACCCGGCCGCGAGCGCCCGGGCCAGCTCACCGCCGGAGACGATGTCCGCGCCGGCGCCGAGCCGCGCGAGCGCGCGCAGTACGCCGAGATTGGCGTTGGCCTTGATCGCGAAGCAGATCCGGTGCGGCACGCCGGCGAGCGCCGCGTCGAGCGCGGCGTAGCGCTGGCGGATCACGGCGAGGTTGTACACGTACACGGGCGTGCCGGCCCGCTCGGCGATCTCGGTGAGCCGCACGCCCGCCACCAGCAGCGACGCCCCCCGGCGCTCGAGGCCGGCCTCCGCGAGGAGGATACCGGCGCCGCCCGTCGGCGGGCTCGCCACGGTCAGTACGCCTTCGCCCACACGGCCTCGGCCACGCTGGGGCGGCCGCACCACATGCAGGTGGCCGGCGCGGTCGGCGAGCGGAACTCCGCGTCCGGCAGCACGCGGATCGTTGCCTTGGTCTGCTCCTTGATCTCCGCCTCGCAGGCGCCGTTCCCGCAGAAGCCGCCGTACGCGAAGCCCCCGTCGCGCTCCATGAACTCGAGGAACTGCGGTTTGGTCACGTTCCGGATCGTGTGCTCCTCCCGCCGCGCGGTGGCCGCCTCCAGCAGATCGCGCTGCATCCGGTCCATCTCGGCGAGCAGCCGCTCGCCGATCCCGCCGACGGGGAGCGACTCCTTCTTGCCGCCGGTGCGCCGGGCCAGCATGACCGTCCCGGCCGCCACGTCTCGCGGGCCCACCTCGAGCCGGAGCGGCGCGCCCCGCCCTTCCCACTCGTAGTACTTGGCGCCCGGCTTGAGCCCCTCGCGGGCGTCCAGGTGGGCGCGGATGCCGGCCGCCGCGAGGGCCCGCCGGACGTGCTCCCCCGCCTCGAGCACCCGCGCTCGCTCTTCGTCCGTCTTGTAGATCGGGACGATCACCGCCTGGTACTGCGCCAGCCGCGGCGGACAGACGAGCCCGTTGTCGTCGCCGTGGGTCATGATGAGCGCGCCCACCAGCCGGGTCGACACGCCCCACGACGTGTTCCAGACGTGGTCGAGCTCGCCCGACGCCGTCTGGAAGGTGACCTCGAACGCGCGGGCGAAGTTCTGCCCCAGGTTGTGGCTGGTGCCCGCCTGCAGCGCCTTGTTGTCCTGCATGAGCGCTTCGCAGCTGTAGGTGCGGAGCGCGCCCGCGAACCGCTCGCTGTCGGTCTTGCGCCCGGTGACGACCGGCATGGCCATCCACTGCTCCATGAACGTGCGATAGACCCCGAGCATCCGCAGCGTCTCCTCCTCCGCCTCGGCCTCGGTGGCGTGCGCGGTGTGCCCCTCCTGCCAGAGAAACTCGGTCGTCCGGAGGAACAGCCGGGTGCGGAGCTCCCAGCGCACCACGTTGGCCCACTGGTTGATCAGCAGCGGGAGGTCGCGGTAGCTCTGGATCCACTTGGCGTACATCGCGTAGATGATCGTCTCGGACGTCGGCCGGACGACCAGCGGCTCCTCCAGCTCCTTCCCGCCCCCGTGCGTCACGACGGCGGTCTCGGGCGCGAAACCCTCCACGTGCTCCGCCTCGCGCGAAAGGAAGCTCTGCGGAATGAAGAGCGGGAAGTACGCGTTCTGGTGGCCCGTCTCCTTGAACATGGCGTCGAGCGCGCGCTGCATCTGCTCCCAGATGGCGTAGCCGTTGGGCCGGATGACCATACAGCCGCGAACCGGGCTGTAGTCGGCCAGCTCGGCCTTCATGATCAGCTCGTTGTACCAGGCGCTGAAGTCCGTGGCGCGGGGCGTGAGGGCCTTGTTGTCAGCCATGATGGGGCGGTAAACGGTGAACGGTGAACGATGAGCGGGTCGTCACGACGCGCCCTGGCTTGCCAGCCCGGCGATCTCGGCGGCGACGGCATCCCGCGCGACGGCGCGTTGCGCCCTGGTCTTGTCCTTCTCCTCCAGATTCCCCAGCACCACCTGGCCCCGGGCCCACTCGTCCGGGCCGACGACGACGGCGTACCGGGACCGGCGCGCGGCCGCCAGATCCAGCTGCTTCCGGAGCGGCGCCGCCGAGAGCCCGTACTCCACCCGGAGCCCGGCGTCGCGCAGCTCGTGGGCCACCGCCAGGACGTGCGGGACGTCGTCGCCGGTCACGGCAGCCACGAAGACATCCAATCCGGCCGTCGCCGCAGAGCCCAAGCCCCGCTCCTTGAGCAGCTCGGTGAGGACTACATCGCCCATGCCGAAGCCGAGCGCCGGCAAGTCCACGCCCCCCAGCGCCGCGAGCAGGTTGTCGTACCGGCCGCCGCCGCAGATCGCGCGCAGCGTGCGGCCCGCGTCGAACAGCTCGAAGACGGTGCCGGTGTAGTAGGCGAGGCCGCGGACAATGGTGAGGTCGAGGTCGACGAACTCCGCCAGGCCCATCGCGTCGAGCGCGGCGTAGGTGGCCCGGAGCGGCGCGGCGGCGGCCTGGGCGGCTGGTGCGCGCTCCAGCTCCGCCTCGAGCGCCGGCCATCCGCGGATCATGGAAATGTCCACGAGATCCTGAGGCGTCGCCGGAGCGACAGCTGAAGCCTCCGCCCTGAACCGGTCGATCTCGTCGCGCCGCGACCGCTCGATCTTATCGATGAACTGGTAGGCAGCCCCGAGCGCCGCATCGGGGACTCCGCGCGCTGCGAGCAGCGCTGTGAGCACCCGCCGATCCGAAAGCCGCACCCGCACGTCGCGCGACGTGAGGCCGAACGCACGCATCACGTCGATCGCGAGCGCGATGATCTCGGCATCGCCCAGCGGTCCCGGCTCGCCGATGAGATCGCAGTTGAGCTGGAAGTGCTCCCGGAGCCGGCCGCGTTGCTGCCGCTCGTAGCGAAACAGCTGCGGGATCGAGAACCAGCGGATCGGCTTGCGGAGCCCGTTGGCCCGGGCCGCCACCATGCGCGCCAGCGTCGGCGTCATCTCGGGCCGGAGCGCCACCTCCCGGTCGCCCTTGTCGACGAAATTGTAGAGCTGCCCCACGATCTCCGCGCCGCTCTTGGCGGTGTAGAGCTCGAGCGGCTCGAGCGGCGGCCCGTCGTACTCCTCGAACCCGTAGCGCGCGGCCACCGAGCGCCACGTGGCGAAGATATGGCTGCGAAGGGCGAGATCGTCGGGGTAGAAATCACGAAAGCCCGGGAGGGCCGAGGTTTTCATGGGGGGAAGATAAGCGGGGAATGCGGCCCGTCACACCGGTCCGATGCCGAGCGCCGCCATGACGTCGCCCACGGTGTGAAAGGAGCCCGTGACCAGCACCGTCCCCGCGCCCGCCTCCGCCGCGGCGATCGCCTCCCGGAAGTCCGGAACCAGGGTCCAGACCGCCCGGGCGCGCGGGCGGGACGGATCCTTGAGCCAGTCGCGCAGCCACTCGATGTCCCAGCCGCGGCTCGCCGCGGTCGGCGCGAGCGTGAGCACGCCCCGGTCGATCACCTGGTCCAGCAGGACCAGCATCTCCGGCCACGCCTTGTCGCCCAGGATCGAGACCAGCCCGTGGACCGGCCGGGGCGGCGCGAGCGCCCGGATGGCCCGCACCAGAGCCCGCATGCCGTCCGGGTTGTGGGCGACGTCGAAGAGCCACCGTCCGTGGCGGTCCAGGCGCCCGGCGATCCGGGCGCTCGCGAACCCTGCGGCGACCTGGTCCTGGGTCGGCCGGTAGGGCGCCGGCAGCGCCATCAGGATGCCGTGCGCCACCCCGGCGTTCCGCCGCTGATGCGGGCCCAGCAGGCTCAGGCAGCCGTCCCATTGGTAGTCCGGAGGGACGACCCGGATGTCCGGCCGGGCCCTCCGGTCGAGCCGGGCGATGGTACAGACCGCCTCCCGCCGCAGCGTCTCGACCAATTCGGGCCGGGTCTCGCCGATGACGAACGGCGCCCCGGGCTTGGCGATCCCGGCTTTCTCGGTAGCGATGTGCTCCAGCGTGTCGCCCAGATACTTCATATGATCCAGCTCGATCTTGGTCACGCCGCTCACGAGCGGCTGGATCACGTTGGTGCTGTCCAGTCGGCCCCCCAGGCCCACCTCGATCACCCCGATCTCCGCGCCCCGGGCGGCGAAATCCGCCAGGGCGATCGCCGTGGTCGCCTCGAAGAAGGTGGCGCCGCGGCGCTTGATCAGCGGCTTCAGCTTCTCGGTCCACATCGCGACGGCCGCTTCACTGATGGGCTCGCCGTTGACCCGGATCCGCTCCCGGAACGACACCAGATGGGGGGACGTGTACAGCCCGACCCGCCACCCGGCCTCCCGGAGCGCCGAGGCCACGAGCGTGCTGACGCTGCCCTTGCCGTTGGTGCCGCCGATGTGCACCAGCGGCAGGACCTCGTCCGGGTTGCCCGCCTCGGCCAGCAGCGCCCGCGTCGTCCCCAGCCCGAACTTGATCGTCGTGGTTCGGGGGAAGAGGAACTCAATGGCGTCGGCGTACGACAGGGCCATGGGCAATGAGAGGCGAGAGGTAAGAGGTGAGAGGTAAGAGGTGAGACGGAGGAGGACCGCCCCTCGCACCTCTTACCTCTCACCTCTTACCAAAAAGGTTCGCCCCACCGGGCTCGGGACCTGGTGGGGCGTCGGCGCTCAGGCGGCCCGAGGACCTACGCCAGCTCCCGCTCCTCGACCGGCTGCCGCTGCCCCTGCATGTGCCGGAGAAGTCGAGCCGTCGTCTCCCTGAGCGAGGCCCGCGGCACGACGTCGTCGATCTGGCCGTGCTCGAGCAGGAACTCGGCGGTCTGGAAGCCGTCCGGCAGGTCCTGGCCGATGGTCTGCTTGATGACCCGCTGGCCCGCGAACCCGATCACCGCGCCCGGCTCCGCCAGGATCACGTCGCCCTGCATCGCGAAGGACGCGGACACGCCGCCCGTGGTGGGGTCGGTGAGGATGGAGACGTAGGGGATGCGGGCGCGGGAGAGCTGGGCGAGGGCGGCGGACGTCTTGGCCATCTGCATGAGGCTCACGACGCCCTCCTGCATCCGGGCGCCGCCGGAAGTCGAGACCAAGACCAGCGGAGCCTTCTTCTCCAGGGACCGCCGGGCGAGGCGGTAGATCTTCTCGCCCACCACCGAACCCATGGATCCGCCCATGAAGGCGAAGTTCATGACGCCAAGATTGTAGGAAATGCCCTCGAGCTTGGCGGAGCCGGCGTACATCGCGTCGGCGTGGCCGGCCTTCTTCCTGGCCGACACGAGGCGCTCGTGGTAGTGCTCGAACTTGAGGGGGTCGGCGGATCGGAGGTTGGCGTACAGCTCGCGCCAAGTGCCGGCATCGGTCAGCAGCTCGATGTACTCCTCGGCCGTGAACCGCCGGTGCCGGCCGCACTCCGGACATACATTGAGCGCCTTCTCGAACTTTTCCTTGATGTCGATGTGGCCGCAGCCATCGCACTTCTCCCACGCATCGGCCGGAATTTCCAGTCGATTTCGTTGGGACGCGCGCGGCTTACGCTCCTTCTTGAACCATGCCATCACAGCCATAGGGTCGGCGATGTCCAGGTGATAGGGAGCCACGAGCCGGATAGGCGACAGGTCGTAAATCTGCGTTCCCGGCTGTCCCGGCGCTAGGCCCCATAACGTAAGCTGTTGTCATACATCAGCATAGCCTGCAAGCCTCGAGTCCCAAGCGACCCGGAACAC
>Ga0187823_10000101_pt1 | contig 18924 bp, 22 predicted proteins | sample NC_wetland_sal_i_12_FD_132968 | JGI IMG/M metagenome (GOLD analysis project Ga0187823, IMG submission 132968) | Wetland sediment microbial communities from Neuse River Estuary, North Carolina, USA - SourceSoil_3 | ecosystem: Environmental > Aquatic > Freshwater > Wetlands > Sediment | place...
AACGACGCCGTCGAGTACGAGCGGCCACGGAACGGCGACTCGGGCGAGCGTTTCGTATGCGAGTGCGTCCATGAGGACTGCACGGAGGCACTCGATCTCACGATCGAAGAGTACGTCCGCGTGCGATCTCACGCCCGCCGCTTCGCCGTGCTCGAGGGCCATGACGAACCCGCGATCGAGACCATCGTCGAGATCTTCCCGAGCTACGTCGTTGTCGAAAAGCGCGGCGAGGCCGGCCGGATTGCCGAAGCCGACTCCTGGTCGGCCGGTTGAGGGCGTTCGGGGGCGCTGGTGCACGCACCCGGCCCCTGTGAGACTCGCCGCTCTGCAGAGCCGTTTCGCGCATTAGAGCCACCGGGGAGCGCTACGGCGCGCATCTCTACTGCGTAACGCGGTTGTGGCCGGCACCGCCCGAGAGCGTGTCGTGGCCCGGCCCACCGATGAGCGTGTCGTTGCCCGCTTCCCCTGACAGGTAGTCGTTTCCGGGGCCACCGACGAGCCGGTCGTTGCCGCCCATGCCCTGGAGGAAGTCGTTCCCTGCACCTCCGTCGATGACGTCGGGGCCCGCACCGCCGAAGATGCTGTCGCGGCCGCCTTCGCCGTAGAAGCGATCATGCCCGCCGCGGTCGAAGCCTTCGTCGGCGATGCTGTCGTCTCCGGGGCCGGCGTAGACGACGTCGCTCCCTTCCAGCGGGTAGATGACGTCTGCTCCCGGACCTCCGTAGATCGTGTCGTTGCCCTCGGTGCCGTAGATCGCGTCGCCGCCGCCATTGCCGCGAAGCACGTCCCCGTCTGGGCTGCGCGCATCGGCCGCGGTGTTGAGTTCCTCCGCCATCGGCCCGCCGATGAGCGTGTCGTGACCGGCGCCGCCGTCGAGCTTCACGAGCGGGTGGTGGCCTTCCCCGCCGACCGCAACCGAGGTGAAGCCCGCCTGTGGTGTCACCTGTGTGGTGTCGATCGTGTCGTCGCCGCCTTCGCCGTCGACTTCGATCAACTGCGGAGAGGGGAGCGGACCGCCGCACGGCAGGGGATGACCGCGTTCATCGAGGGCAACCTGGCCGTTGAGGAGCACCTGGTTCGATGCGCAGGCCAGCGCGATCCGGTTGGGGCCTTCGTCACCACGGACGCTGAGGTCCCAGAGTTCGGTCTCCGTGTAGAGGAGACGGGCGCTCACCTGGGCATGGGCCACAGAGGCGGTGAGCGCGGACGCGGCGAGAACCGCGACGGTCAGCAGCATCGCTCGATTGGCACGCACCCCCTGCTCCCCCCTTGTTCCCGGTCGGTGTCCGACTGCAACGCCAAGCCTAGCGGTCAGCTGTACGTGTGACTTCCGAGCGGACCGAGCACCCTCCCGACCGGCGATTCGTGGCTCGGCCGAGCCAATGAGCCGCTCTAGTGCACGTACCCGGCCCAGATGTAATAGCCGGCCACCGCGGTGAACAGCACGGCGTCGAGCCGGTCGAGCGCTCCCCCGTGCGCGCCGAACAGGCCGCCCGAGTCCTTGGTCCCGGCCTCGCGCTTGACGAACGACTCGAACAGGTCCCCGATGGGCCCGGCGATGGCGACGCCGAGCCCGAGCACGAGGCAGTGCCCGACGGGCAGCCAGTCCTGGTAGCGCCCCGCGATCCACACGGCGACGATCGCGCTGAGCATCCCGATCAGGAGCCCCTCGACGGTCTTGTTGGGTGAGATGGACGGGGCGAGCGGCCGTTTGCCGAACATGCGCCCGCCGAGGTAGGCGCCGGTGTCGCCGAGGAACGTCCCGACGAGCACGTCGATGACGATCCCGAGCCCGTGCGGCAGGCCGCGCAGCATCACGGCGTGCGCGAGCGCGAGCCCGATCCAGTAGATGCCCAGCAGCGTGACGGCGACGCCGCCCACGCTGGGCTGGGGCCCGGCGAGCGTGACCCCGAAGACGACCGGCAGGGCGAGCACGGCGACGAGCAGCACCTGGTTCTGGGTGCCGTACTGCGCGGCGAGGAGCAACCCGGCGAGCGCGACGTAGCCGGCGAGGCGTGCGGGCCGCGCGCGCTCGTACATCCCGTAGAGCTCGTGCATGCACACGGCCCCCAGGGCGAGCAGCCCGAGCGTGAAGATCAGCCCACCCTCGACCACGATGAACAGCGCGAACGCGCCGGCGGGGATCGCAACGAGGATCCGCGCCCGCAGGTCCGAGCGCTGCGCACGCTCCCTGGTCTGCCGTGCGGGCCGGAGCCGGGCGCCGCCGCGCCGGAGGCCGCGCCGCCTGGGGGCGCGTCCCTCCTCGCGGAGGCGCGCCTGGCGCGCGCCCCCCGGCGTCTGCGGGTCGCTCGCCATCAGGCGCGGGTCACCGGCCGCCAAAACGCCTGCGGCGGTCGGCGAACTCCGCGAGCGACTCCTCGAGCGCCTCGCGCGTGAAGTCGGGCCACAGCTCGTCGCGGAAGACGAGCTCGGAGTAGGCGGACTGCCACAGCAGGTAATTGGACAGGCGGCGCTCGCCGCTCGTGCGGATGATCAGGTCTGGGTCGTGCATCTCGGGTGCGTACAGGCACGCGCGGAAGTCCTCCTCGGTGCCGCCCTCGAAGCGCCGCGCGGCGTCGATGATCTCGGCGCGGCCGCCGTAGTTGAACGCCACGAACATCGTGATCCGCTCGTTGTCGTTGGTGAGCGCTTCCGCCCACTCCATCTGCTCGGCGAGACGACCGTCGACCCCCTCGCGGCGGCCGATGAAGCGCATGCGCACACCTTCGCGGTCCAGCTCGGGGGTCTCCCGCGCGATGCGGTCGGAGAACATCTCCATAAGACCCTGCACCTCGGCGGCCGGCCGCGACCAGTTCTCGGTGGAGAACGAGTACACGGTGAACTCCTCGACCCCCAGCTCGGCAGCGTCGCGCAGGCGTTCCTTGACGATGTCGGCGCCGGCGCTGTGGCCGTCGTTTACGGGAAGTCCGCGCGAACGCGCCCAACGGCCGTTGCCGTCGGTGATGATCGCCACGTAGCGGGCGAGCTGGCCGTCGGAGGTGCGATCGGTATCGGTTGCAGCTTCCGAGCGTTGCTCGGCGGCCGTGGTGGACCGTTGCCCCGCGGCGCTCATCAGACCGCGAGGATCTCTTCTTCCTTCGCCTTGAGCACGCTGTCGAGGTCGCCGATGCGCGCGTCCGTGAGCTTCTGCAGCTCGACCTCGGCACGGTGCTCGTCGTCGGAGGAGGCCTCGCCCTCGTTCTTGAGCTCACGCAGGTGATGCATCGTGTCGCGCCGCACGTTGCGGATCGCCACGCGCCCGTCCTCGGCGAGCTGGCGCACCACCTTGACGAGCTCCTTGCGTCGCTCTTCGGTGAGCTCGGGCACGACCAGGCGCACCACGTTGCCGTCGTTGGAGGGGTTCAGCCCGACGTCGGACTCGTTGATGGCTTTCTCGATCGCCTTGATCGAGGACTTGTCGTAGGGCTGCACGGTCAGCAGGCGCGCCTCGGGCGCCGACACCGTCGAGAGCTGGTTGAGCGGCGTCATGGCGCCGTAGTAGTCCACCACCACGCGGTCCAGCAGCGCGGGCGTCGCGCGCCCGGTGCGCACCGTGCCGAACTCGTGCTGCGCGGACTCGACGCCCTTGCGCATGCGCGTTGCGGCGTCCTCGAGCAGTTCGTCGATCAGGTTGTCAGCGGCCATCACCCTCACCCGTGGTTGTCGTGACGAGCGTGCCCACCCGTTCTCCTGAGATTATCCGCGCGAGGGCAGCTTCGTCGTCCATGTTGAAGACGTTCAGCGGCATCCCGTTCTCCATGCACAGCGCCAGCGCTGTGGAGTCCATCACGCGCAGCCGGCGCTCGATCGCCTCCATGTGCGTGATCTCGGGGATGAACTCCGCCTCCGGGTCGATCGCGGGGTCGGCGGTGTAGACCCCCTCCACCCCGTTCTTGGCCATCAGGATGATCTCCGCGTGGATCTCCTGGGCGCGCAGCGCGGCGGCGGTGTCGGTGGTGAAGAACGGGTTGCCGGTGCCGGCGGCGAAGATCACCACGCGCCCCTTCTCCAGATGGCGCATGGCGCGCCGGCGGATGTAGGGCTCGGCGACCTCCGAGACGGCCAGCGCGGACTGCACGCGCGTGTTGGTGCCGATCGTCTCGAGCGAGTCCTGCAGCGGCAGCGCGTTGAGCAGCGTGGCGAGCATTCCCATGTAGTCGCCGGTGGCGCGGTCCATCCCCTCCGCGGCGGCCTTCATGCCGCGGTAGATGTTGCCCGCGCCCACCACGATCGCGACCTCGACGCCCTGGTCGCGCACCGCCGCCACCTGTTTGGCGACCGCGGCCACGCGCGCGGGGTCGGTCCCGTAGTCCAGCTCCCCCATGAGGGCCTCGCCGGACAGCTTGAGCAGGATCCGTTTGAAAGCAGGCGCCATGAGCGGTGCAGAGCCTATCCAGCCGGGTCAGCGGACCCCCCGCCCATGCCTCGCCGGTGCCGATCTCGCGCCGGGACCCCAGGCCGGCCCATGCCTTGCCGGTGCCGATCTTGCGCCGAGGCCCCAGGCCGGCTACGCGAAGGTCCTCGTCCCCCGGATCCCCGCGAAGCCGGGATTTGGGGGACGAGGGCCGGAGCCCTATTGACCCACGGCGAACCGCGAGAATCTGCGGATCACGACGTTCTCCCCGGTGGTGGCGGTGAGCTCGTCGCGCAGCTGCTGGACGGTCTTGCCGTCGAACTTCGGGTTGTGCATCTCCTGCTCGAGCAGCACGATCGTGGACAGCCAGGAGTCGAGCTTGCCCTCGACGATCTTGCCGCGCACGTTCTCGGGCTTGTCGGCGGCCTCCTGCTCGTAGATCCGGGACTCCGCCTCGCGCTTCTCCTCGGGCACGTCCTCGCGGGCGACGTACGCGACGGTGGGCGAGGCGGCGATCTGCATGGCCACCTCGCGCGCGAACGTGACGAAGTCCTCGTTCTTGGCGACGAAGTCGGTGTTGCAGTCGACCTCGATCAGCACCCCGACCTTGGAGCCGGCGTGCACGTATGCCTGCACGGTGCCCTCGGTTGCGGCGCGTTCGCCGAGGTCCTGGATCTTCTTGCCCTGCTTGACGCGCAGGATCTCGATCGCCTTCTCGACGTCGCCCTCTGCCTCGGTCAGGGCTTTCTTGCAGTCCATCATCCCCGCTCCGGTCCGGTCGCGCAGGGCCTTGACGTCCTTGGCGGATATCTCGACTGTGCTCATTGGGCGCTTGCCTCCGCGGGTGTGTCGGGGGTGGGGGTCTCGGCGGGCCTGTCGACCTCGCCGGCGGCGGCCTCGCCCTGCTCGGCGGCGGCCGCCTTCGCTTCGGCGTCGGTCTCCGCGCCGGCCGCGCTCTCGGCGACGGTCTCGGCGGGGGCGGACGTGGGGTTGGCGGGCTGCCGCTGGTCGACGCCGGCGCTCATCGGCGTGACCGACTCGCTCGTCGGCTCGAGCGTGGCGGGGTCGGCGGGCGCGGAGACGGGCGTGGACTCGGTGCCCGGCTCCGCCGCTGCCGCCGCTTCCGCTTCAGCGGCGGCTTTGTCGGCGGCCTCTTTGGCGGCCTGTTCCTCGGCCTCGCGCTTGGCCTGTTCCTCGGCCTCGCGCTTGGCGCGTTCCTCGGCTTCGACGCGCGCCTTCTCCTCAGCTTCCTTGCGCGCGCGCTCCTCCTCGGCGCGGAACACGCTGTGACCGGTCGCGACCACCTGGCCGACGGCCTGCGTGATCAGCGCGCACGAGCGGATCGCGTCGTCGTTGCCGGGGATCACGAAGTCGATCCCGTCGGGGTCGCAGTTGGTGTCGACGAGGCCGATGATCGGGATCCGCAGGCGCTGGGCCTCTTTGACCGCGATCACCTCGGTTTTCAGGTCGATCACGAACATCGCGTCGGGGACGCGCTGCATGTTCTTCACGCCGCCGAGGTTGGCCCGGAGCTTGGCGAGGTCCGCCTGGGCGGACATGCGCTCGCGTGTGGGCAGCAGCTCGAGCTGGCCCTCGGCCTCGTAGCGCTCGAGGTCGTGCAGGCGCCGGATGCGCTGGTTGATCGTCTGGAAGTTGGTGAGCAGGCCGCCGAGCCAGCGGTGGTTCACGAACGGCATCTCGGCCGCTTCGGCGACCTCACGGACGGTGTCGCGAGCCTGCTTCTTGGTGCCCACGAACAGCACCGTGCCGCCGCGGCCCGCGAGGGTCCCGGCGAACTCCTGCGCCTGCGCGAGCAGCGACTGCGTCTTGAGCAGATCGATGATGTAGATGCCGCCGCGCTCACCATGGATGAAGCGGCGCATCTTGGGGTTCCAGCGGCGCGTCTGGTGACCGAAGTGGACGCCGGCCTCCAGCAGCTCCGCGATGCCGACGTCGGCCACGGGCTTCTCCCTTTTTCGAAAATATTTGGATGTTCCCGGGCGGTGGGAGACGGACCCGGACTCGGTCGTCCGGGCAGGGCCGCCTTCCTGAACCCGCTCGGGGTCGAGGAACGTGAACCGCTCAGGATAGCTGTTCGGCGCGGCCCTCAGCGCGACGCAGCGCCTCGCGCAGGTCAGGCGGAAGCTCGGAGCGGACCTCCACACGACCGCCCGTGATGGGGTGGTCGAACGCGATCCGGACCGCGTGCAGGAACTGCCGCTCCAGGCCCAGCAGCCCGGCGGTGCCGTACTCGGGGTCGCCGGCGACCGGATGCCCGATCGCCTGCAGATGGACGCGGATCTGGTGGGTGCGCCCCGTCTCCAGCCGGAGCGCGAGCAGCGACGTGCCCGGCAGCGAGCGCTCGAGCGTGAAGTGGGTGCGCGCGTCGCGGGCCCCCGCCCCGCCCACGGCCATGCGCGTGCGCACGCGCGGGTCGCGCCCGATCGGCGCCTCGATCGTGCCGGTGCGCGACGCCGGGCGGCCCTCCACGAGCGCGCTGTATTCGCGCTCGATCCTGCGCTCGGCGAGAGCTCGCGAGAGCAGCGTGTGCGCCTCCTCGCTGCGGGCTACCACCAGCAGGCCCGACGTGTCGCGGTCGAGGCGGTGAACGATCCCCGCGCGCCCCTCCTCCCCCCCGGCGATCAGGGGCGCGAGCAGCTGGGCGAGCGTGTGCTCGCCGTGGCCGGGGGCGGGATGGACGACCACCCCGGGCCCCTTGTCGACCACGAGCACGTCCGCGTCCTCGTAGGCGATCCGGTACGGCTCGCCGCTCATCGCGCCGCGGGCTCCTCGCCATGCCTGCGGCTCGAGCCCTCCACGATCGCGAGCAGCGCGAGGATTCCGAGCGTGATCGCGGCGTCGGCGATGTTGAACGGCGGCCAGCCCAGCGGGAGCTTGACGAAGTCGGTGACGGACCCGTGGCGCACGCGGTCGAGGATGTTGCCGAGCGCCCCGCCGATGAGCAGGCCGGTGGGGAGCCAGATCCAGCGCCGCCGGGAGTTGCGGGCGAAGTACACGAGCAGCACCACCAGCGCCACGGCGATCAGGATCGTGACGAGCGTCTGGCTGCCGGGCAGGAAGCCGAACGCGACGCCCCGGTTGCGGGTGTTGACGAGCTCGACGCCGGGCAGGAACGGGCGTTCTTCGCCATGCGTGATGGAGTCCCGCACGAGGTGCTTGGTGAGCTGGTCGAGGCCGAGCACCGCCAGCGCGGTGCCGAGCGCGAACGCCCACGGATGCCATGCCGGGCCGCGCGCCCGCTCCCCCGGCCCGTCCTCGTCCGCGTGCATCGCGCGTCAGCCGCGGATCACGCCTTCGACCACGATCGCGTTCACGAGCGAGAGCGTGATGATCGCGAGGATCGGGCTGAAGTCGAAGCCCCCGATGCCGGGGATGATGCGGCGGAAGATCCGCAGGAACGGTTCGCACACGTCGCGCAGGAACTGCAGGATCGCGTCGACGGTGCGGTTGTAGGGCGGACGCAGGCCCGCCGCGAACAGCAGCTGGATCACGATGTGCACGATGATCAGCAGCGTGTAGACGTAGATCGCGGCCGACAGGAAGTCCGCGATCGACGAGCGTGCGCTCGCCACCACCAGCGCGCTCATTTGGCGAGCACGGCGTCGAGGGCGTCGCTGAACGCCGCGCGCACGCCGCCGCGCTCGAGCGCGTCCAGCCCGCGGGCGGTGAGCCCGCCCGGCGAGGCCACCTCGCGACGGACCGCGAGCGTGTCGTAGCCGCGCCGGCGCAGCAGCTCTGCGGTGCCGGCGAGGGTCTGCACGACCAGCTCGGCGCCCTGCGCGGAGGGGATGCCGCGCCGCGTGCCCGCGTCGATCTGCGCCTCGGCGACGAGCGCCACGTAGGCGGGCGCGCACGACATCAGTCCCATCGCCACGTCCACGAGGCGGTCCTCGAGCGTGACGAGCGTGCCCAGCTCTGCGAAAAGCTCGGCGACCTCTGCATCCGTGTCGGGGTCCTGGGGCGGACCCGCGGCCTGCACGACGGCGCCCTGGCGCACCTCCACCGGCAGCGACGGGATGAAGCGGTAGACGGGCTTGCCCGGGTAGGCCGACTTCAGGTCCGGGAGGGGCGTGGCGGCGAGGATCGACGCCACCGCGTCCGTGTGCGTGCCGATTTCGGCGGCCACGTCGCCCAGCTGCGCAGGCTTGTGACAGAGGACCACGAGGTCGGCGGCCTGCGCCACCTCCGCATTGCTCGCGAGTGCCCGGCCGCCCACCTCGTCCGCGAGAGCCTGCGCGCGCTGCGCGATCGGGTCAGAGCAGACCAACGGCCTCCCCCATCCCCGAGCGAGCGCGCGAGCCATGTTGCCCGACCCGATGAGCCCGATCTTCATTGGACGGTCAGGCTAGCGGGCGGGAGAGACGCGCAAGCGCGCGGGCGGCACCGAGCCCTCGCGCACTCAGGGCGCTGGTTTCGGGTGCGAGAGCCAAGTCCGGCAAGGACGCAGCGAGCGAAGTGTGCTCTGCACATGAGCGAGCGAGAACGTAGCCGGACGCCGGCTATCCCGCCCGAACTAGGACTGGTTGAAGAAGCCCTTCTCGATCAACCTCGCCCGCTCCTCGGCGGAGATCTCCACGTTGCGCGGCGTGAGCATGAACACCTTGTCGGCGATCCGCTGCATGCCGCCGTCGAGGGCGTACGTGAGGCCGGAGGCGAAGTCGATCAGGCGCTTTGACAGATCGGTTTCGGCGGTCTGGAGGTTGAGGATCACGGGAATCGAGTCCTTGAACTTGTCCGCGATCTGCTGCGCGTCGTTGAACGACTTGGGGATCACGAGGTGCACGCGCACGTCCCCGTTGGCGCTGCGCACGGGTTTCAGGGCCGTGGCCGAGCTGCTGCGACGCGCACGCGAGCTGCCGGCGGCGCTCACGTCGGTGGCCTCGTCGTCCGCGAAGATGTCGTCGTACTCGTCGCGCCGCCTGCGCAGCCGGCGCACGTTGGGCCGGTCGCGGTAGCGATCTTCGAGATCGGACTCGGGCGCGGTTGGCTCGTCCTCGTAATCGTCGTCGTGGTGGTACTCCTCGGCGAGGCCGAAGTAGACGAGCGCGCTGTGCCAGGAGTCGCGAAAGGCCATACGTGGGTTCGTGTTCGCCCGGTGAGGCGGATTCCCTGCAGATGCTAGTAATTCGCCGGTCCCGTAGGCCCCGCCACCGAACGCGTTCAATCGTACAGGTTGGTGCCGATCCGCACGATTGTGGCGCCCTCCTCGACGGCGACGGCGTAGTCCTGCGAGGTGCCCATCGAGAGCTCCCGCAGGCCATGCTCGGCAGCGAGCTCGCGCAATCCGGCGAACCAGTGCCGGCTCCGCTCCGGGTCGGCCGCCAGCGGGGGCATCGTCATCAGCCCGGCGATCGGGATCTCGGACGCGCCCAGGAAGGCCGCGAGCTCGGCGGGCGCGACCCCCGCCTTCCCCTCCTCGCCGGCGACGTTCACCTGCACGAGCACCCGCATCGCGGGGTGCCAGATGTCGCGATGGCGTTCGAGCTCCGCGCGCGCGGACTCGGAGGCCAGCGAGTGGATCATCCGCACGTGCGGCACGATCGAGCGCACCTTGCGGCTCTGCAGCCGGCCGATGAAGTCCCAGGTGAACAGGCTGCCGTGGGCCGCGACCTTCTCCTCGAGGTCCTGCGCACGGTTCTCGCCGAGCAGCGTCACGCCCGCCCGGGCGAGCGCCGGCAGCGCCTCCGCGGTGACGTACTTGGCCGCCGCGAGGATCTCGACGGGCGCGCCCGCCCCGTGGATCGAGCCCTCGCGGGCGGTTTCGATCTCATGGCGGATGCGCTCGAGGTTCGCGTGCACGCGCTGCGCGTCGAGCTGCGTCCTCAACTCAACCATGCGACTCCCGCCTGCCGGCCCGCCCGCTCGCCTTCGCGGCGATGGGAGAAGAAGCGTTCGTCGCAGATCGTGCAGCCGCCGAGCTCGGTCACCGATCCGACGCCCGCGGCGAGCAGGCGCTCGCGGGCGATCGCGCGCATGTCGACCGTGGACTTCTCGGCCGCGCCGGTGTCGAGCGCGGTATGGACCTCGGGCCCGACCTCGTAGCAGCAGGGTCCGGCGCAGGGGCCCAGCACGGCGACCAGCTCGCCGTCCTCGCCCAGCGCCCGGACCGCGCCGACACCGCTCTCGAGCACCCCGGAGGCGAGGCCGCGCCAGCCGGCGTGGACCATCGCCAGCGAGCACGCGCCGCCGATCGCCACGGGCATGCAGTCGGCGGCGAGCACCATCGCGCCCACGCCTGAGAGCGCGGTCGCCTGGCCGTCGGCGTCGGGCTCGGGGCGCTGGCCGCGGTCGGGGCCGGGCACGGCCGTCACGAGATGCACGTGTGAGCCGTGCACCTGGTAGCCGCGCGCGAGGGCCGCGAGCCCGAGGCGCTCTCGCAGGGACTCGCGGTTGCCGGTGCCGTGCTCGTGGCCGTCGCCTCCGACACTGGACATGTTGCCGTCGGAGCGGTCGGTGAAGCAGACGCCCCCGTGCGGGAGCGGGGCTGTCAGGTCTCTATCGATTGGCCCTCCACGAGCTCGGCGCCGAGCGCGGCGCGGAGCTGTGCGTCGCGGTCGGGTGCCGTTCCTTCCCGCTTGGCGAGAAGCGCGGCGCCGAGACGGAGCCCCACCTCGGGTCCCTCCGCGATCCCGGCCGCGATCAGATCGTTGCCGTCGATCGCCAGCTTCACGTTCCGCTCGGAGGCGAGCCACGCGCGGACCCGCTGCGCGGCGGTCCCGGACCCGCGAGCCGAGATCGCCGCCCCGAGCGCCACGCACTCGAGCGACCGGCCGTCCATCAGCATGTAGGCGATCGCGTCCGACGGCGCGGCTGTGACGCCCTCGACGATCGAGGCGGCGCGCGAGACGACCTCGAGCACGGGCCGCAGCTGCTCGCGTGTGAACTCCAGGCGTTCCATGAGGTCGCTCAGCGCCGCAACGGCGTCCGCGTCATGGCGCCCGTGCGGGAACGCCGAGGCCATGAGCAGCAGGTCGGGCCGTCCTTCGGACGGCAGCAGGTCGAGCGCAGCACGCGCGAGGGCGGCATCGAACGGCGATGGGAGCCCGAGTGCGGCGAGCACCCCGAGCCCGTCGAGCGCGCTCAGGGCGGCCACACCGTCCGCTTCACGGACCGCGAGCCACAGCTCCGCACCGACCCGCCCGCCCGACACCGTGTCGAGTGCTCCTCCCGCGACCGCCGCGCGCGCCAGCTCCAGCGTGTGCGGCTCGATCTCGAACCCGAGCCGCGCCGAGTAGCGCGCGAGCCGCAGCACGCGCGTGGGGTCGTCGATGAAGCTCTGCTCGTGCAGCACGCGCAGCCTTCCGGCGGCGAGGTCCTCGAGCGCATCGTCCACGTTGTGCAGCTGCCCTCGCTCGGGCCCCGCGAGTGCCAGCGCGATCGCGTTGACGGTGAAGTCCCGTCGCGCGAGGTCCTCCTCGAAGCTGCCGTGGCGCACCTCGGGCAGCGCGCCGGGCGCGGGGTAGCTCTCGGCGCGCCTCTCGGCGACGTCGATGCGGCCGTAGGCCCACGCCACGGAGGCGGTGCCGAAGCGGTCGTGGATCGTCGGCCGCACCGCGTGGCCGTAGGCGCGCTCGCTCGGCGAGACGGACGCGGCGAGCGACGTGGCGAGGCCGGCGGCGTCCCCGTCGACGGTCACGTCGAGCTCGCGCGGCCAGTGCCCCAGCAACAGGTCGCGCACGGCACCGCCCACGAGCGCGATGTCCTCGCGCTGCTTGGCTGCCGCGAGCAGCTCGGGACCGCCGGGGAGGCTTCCGAGGCGCTCCAGCGCGTGCTCGGCGCTGTGGATCGGGTGGGTGCGCGCCAACGCCCGACGCTCACGTCTCGCGGACGGGGATGCCGGCGGCCGCGAGGTGGGACTTCGCCTCGGCGACCGTGTAGCGGCCGTAGTGGAAGATCGACGCGCACAGCACCGCGTCGGCGCCCGCGCGGAGCGCGTCCACCAGGTGGTCGAGCTCGCCGGCCCCTCCGGAGGCGATCACGGGAACGCCCACGGCCCCGCTGACCGCGCTCGTCAGCGGGAGGTCGTAGCCGTCGTTGGTGCCGTCGCGGTCCATGCTCGTGAGCAGGATCTCGCCGGCGCCCCGCTCGGTGCCCTCGCGCGCCCACTCGACCGCGTCACGACCGGTGGCGGTGCGGCCGCCGGCGACGTGGGCCTCCCAGGCCTCGCCGGGCGTCGTCTCGCGCGCGTCGATCGCGAGCACGACGCACTGCGCCCCGAAAACCTCCGCGAGCTCGTCGATCAGCTCCGGCCGCGCGAGCGCGGCGGAGTTCACGGACACCTTGTCGGCGCCGGCGTCGAGCACCGCCTGCGCGTCGGCGGTGGAGCGGATCCCGCCGCCGATCGTGAACGGCACGAACACCTCGTCGGCCGTGCTGCGCGCCAGCCGGGCGATCGTCTCGCGCTTCTCGTGCGTGGCCGTTATGTCCAGGAACACGAGCTCGTCGGCGCCCGCGCGGTCGTAGTGGCAGGCCAGCTCCACCGGGTCGCCCGCGTCGCGGATGTCGACGAATTCGACGCCCTTGACGACGCGGCCGGCGTCCACGTCCAGGCAGGGGATCACGCGCTTGTAGTGCATCGCGCCCACCGTACCGCGGGATCTCCGCGCGCCGCGGCCGCGGTCAGGCCGAGAGCGCCTCGTTGGCCTCGGCGACCGTGAACCTGCGCTCGTACAGCGCGGTGCCCACGATCACGCCGTCGAGGTGGTCGAGCCCGCGCTCGCGGCGCAGCGACGCCACCCCGCGCAGGTCCTCGAGGCTGCCTATGCCTCCGGAGAGGATCACCCCGCCCTCGCCGACCGCTCCCGCGACCCACTCCACCTCTTCGGCATTGGGCCCGTCGAGCATGCCGTCGTGGTCGATGTTGGTGAAGACGAACGAGCGCGCCCCGCGCGTGAGCAGGTACGCGAACGCCTCTCGCGCGCGCACCTCCGTCATCTGCGTCCAACCGTGCGTGGCGACGAGCCCGCCGCGCACGTCCACGCCCACGAGCACCCGCTCGGGGCCGTACTCGCCGAGCGCGCGCTCGAGCAGGTCGTGCTCCTCGAACGCGGCGGTGCCGAGGATCACGCGCTCGGCGCCGGCGTCGAGCGCCTGCGCGACCGCCTCAACGGTGCGCAATCCGCCGCCGTACTGCACGGGCACCTCGCAGGCGGAGGTGATCGCGCGCACGTGCTCGACGTTGACGGGCTCGCCGCGACGGGCACCGTCGAGGTCGACCACGTGGAGGCGCTCGGCGCCGTCCATCACCCACCCGCGCGCGGCGGCGACGGGGTCCTGCTCGTACACGCGGCTCTGCTCGTAGTCGCCGCGCACGAGCCGCACGGCCTTGCCGCCGAGGATGTCGACCGCGGGGTAGAGGTTCACCGCAGGACCGGCGCGCCCGCACACGTGCGCGCGAAGTTGGCGAGCAGGCGCAGCCCCGCGGCGGAGGACTTCTCCGGGTGGAACTGCACACCGTAGAAGGAGCCGCGGGCGACCGCGGTCGCGAACCGCTCGCCGTAGTCGGCGATCCCGAGCACATCGGTTGGGTCGGCGGGTCGCGCGGCGAACGAGTGCACGTGGTAGAAGGCGCAGCGCTTCGGCAGCTCCGCCACGAGCGGGCTCGGTCCCGAGAACTCGACCTCGCTCCAGCCGATGTGCGGGAGCTTCTCGCCACCGCTCGGCGCGAGCACGGTCACCTCGCCGGGGACGAGCCCCAGCCCCTCCGCTCCGCCGAGCTCGGAGGAGCGCTCGAACGCGAGCTGCATCCCCAGGCAGATCCCCAGCACGGGCGTGCCTTCGGCGACGCGCTCGCGCAGCAGCTCGTCGAGGCCCCGCTCGCGGAGGTTGGCCATCGCGCGCGGGAACGCACCCACGCCGGGGACGATCAGCCCGTCGGCCGAGCGCAGCCGCGCGTGATCGGACGTGATCGCGGCGCGGGCGCCGACGTGGGCGAGCGCCTTCTCGACGGAACGGCGATTGCCCATGCCGTAGTCGACCACGGCGATGTCGACGGGCTCGGTGACGAGCGAGCTCACGTGCTGAGCGTGCCCTTCGTGCTCGGGACGCCCGTCTCGGTGGGGTCGATCGCCACGGCCGCCCGCAGGGCGCGCGCAAACGCCTTGAACGCCGCCTCGATCATGTGGTGTGCGTTGCTGCCCGCTTCGACGCGCAGGTGCAGCGTGAGCTTGGCCGCGTTGGCGAGCGCGCGGAAGAACTCCTCTGTGAGCTCGTGGTCGAAGCCGCCGGTGGCGCCTGCGGGCAGATCGGCCTCGAACAGGGTGAAGGGCCGCCCGGAGATGTCGATGGCACACGCGGCGCGAGCCTCGTCCATCGGAACGGTGGCGGAGCCGTAGCGGACGATCCCCGCGCGGTCGGCGAGCGCGGCATCGAGCGCCTGCCCGAGCACGATCGCGGTGTCCTCGGCGGTGTGGTGCGCGCCGGTCTGCAGGTCGCCCGTGACGGCGACGTCGAGGTCCAGGCGCCCGTGACGGGCGAGCAGGTCGAGCATGTGGTCGAGGAAGCCGACGCCGGTCGCACGCGTGCCCGCGCCGGTCCCTTCCAGGCCGAGCGTGAGACGCACGTCGGTCTCGGCGGTCTTGCGGTCGATCGAGGCGCTGCGGCTCATGACGCCGGATTCTCCCCGATGCGCGCCTCCATCGAGAGCGCGTGCACCTCGAACCCCTCGGCGCGGGCGATCGGGGCGCCCGCTGCGGCGAGCCGCGTGGCGCCGGCGCCGATCCGCACCTCTGACATCCGCCGCCGGAACTGCCGCGGCGACAGCGTCGAGGCGAAGCGGGCGGCGCCCGCGGTGGGTAGGACGTGGTTGGAGCCCGCGACGTAGTCGCCGAACGCGGTCGCGCTGTCTGCTCCCACGAACACGCAGCCCGCGGCGGTGACGCTCCGCGAGAGCGCCTCGACGTCGGCGCCCATCAGCTGCAGGTGCTCGGGCGCGAACGCGTTGGCGAACGCAATCGCCTCGCGCGGCGAGTCGACCTGCACGAGGGCGAACGCGGCGTCGCCCACCGTGACGTGCTGCGAGCCGCGGTCTCGCAGCACGAACTCGAGCGCCTCGCACACCTGCGCGGAGGCGGACACGGCCGCGACGATGCTGCCGTCGCCGTGCTCTGCCTGGGCGAGCATGTCGAGCGCGGCGAGCTCGATCGCGCGGCCGTCGGCCTGGGCGGAGAGGACCACGAGCAGGTCACTCGGCCCGGCGAAGCCGTCGATGCCGACGATCCCGGAGAGCTGCTGCTTGGCCTCCTGGACGTAGAGGTTGCCGGGACCGACGATCACGTCCACGGGGGCGACCGTGCGGGTGCCGAGCGCGAGCGCGGCGATCGCCTGCGCGCCGCCGACGCGGTAGACGCGCTCGACCCCGCACAGCCTGCACGCCCCGAGGATCGCCGGGTGGACGTCGCCGTCGGGGCCCGGCGGCGAGCACACCGCCACGTCGAGCACGCCGGCGGCGCGCGCGGTGACGACGCCCATCACGACGGTGCTCGGGTAGGGGGCGCGGCCGCCGGGCACGTACACGGCGGCGGACGACACGGGCACCTCGCGGAGGGTCACGCGGTGGCCCTGCGGGAGGTCCAGCGCGATGTCCTCGCCGACGCCCGCCTCGGCCACGAGCGCCACGTTGGCGATAGCCACCTGCAGCCCCGCTACGAGCTCGCGCGAGAGCGACGTGAGCGCCGAGTCGAGCTCGTCCTGCGCGACCACGAGCGCGATGTCCCCGGCGCGGCGCGCATCGAGCTGCTTGGTGTACTCGATCAGCGCGTCGTCGCCGCGCGCGCGCACGGCATCGATGATCTCGGCGACGGCCTCGCGCACGGAGGCGCCGTCGGCGACCAGGCGCCGCACGTGGGCGGCAGCGCCGCCGGGGCCGCCGAGCTGCTTCACGGCCTCTGTGTCGAGACGCGCGAGCCGCACGATCAGCCCCCGGGGACGGGCAGCGCACGCAGCCGGCTGACGAACTCGTCGATGCGCGCGGCCTTGAGCTTGTGCGAGACCGGATTGGCGATCAGGCGCGCGGTGCACTCGACGATCTCCTCGCGGATCACGAGGTTGTTCTCGCGCAGCGTGGTGCCGGTGGCGGTGAGGTCGACGATCGCCTCCACGATGCCGGTCAGCGGCGCGAGCTCGACGGACCCTTTGACCTCCACGATCTCGCCCTGGCGGCCGGTCTCCTCGAGGTGGCGCGCGGCGATGCGCGGATACTTGGTGGCGACGCGCATCACGCCGAGCCGGCGGAGCGCCTCGTGTGCTGGGTCGGGGCCGGCCTTGCTGGCGAGCACCATCGTGCAGCGGCCGTAGCCGAGGTCGAGCAGCTCGTAGACCTCGCGCCCGCTTTCTCCGGGGTGCTGGGCGCCCTGCTCGAGCAGCACGTCCTTGCCGGTCACGCCGAGATCGGCGGCTCCCGCCTCCACGTACGTGGGTACGTCGGTGGGTCGCATCGTGATCACGCCGATGTCCTCGAACAGGAGCTTGCGGTCGTTGGAGCGCAGCTCGCCGGTGTCGACGCCCATCGCGGCGAGCAACTCGACGGTGCCGTCGAACAGGGCGCCGCGGGGAACCGCGATGGTGAGGCCGTCGGTAGCGCTCACGACGCCGACTCGCCGGGGGCGGACCCGATCGCGGAGGCCGACAGGCCTCCCCCGTTGTCCCTTGCGAGCAGGGCACCCGTGCCGCGCTCCTCGCCCGCCAGCGCGTGGTGCAGGCGATCGACACCGAGAGCGAAGCCCACGGCGGGCAGGCTGCGCCCGAAGCGGCCGAGCAGCTCGTCGTAACGCCCGCCACCGCCGATCGGCGCGCCGAGCGCAGGGTCGTAGACCTCGAACACCGCGCCGGTGTAGTAGCCGATGTTGCGGATCAGCCCGAGGTCGAAGATGACGCGCGCGGCGGCATCGGGGGCGAGCAGGGCGTGCACGGCGGAGAGGCCCATGACGGCCTGCTCGGCGGGCCCGGGCAGATCGGTGAGCACCTCCGCGCCTCCGCGCCGCTGGGGGACGTCGAGCAGCATCGCGGTCGCGTCTTCTGGCAGGCCGGTGGCGGCGAGCAGCTCGCCGAGGCTCACGCGGTCGCGCAGCGCGAGCGCCTCGAGCAGCTGCCCGCGCAGATCCTCGGGCACGCCGAGGCTGGCCATCAGCGCGGGGAAGAGCGACGCGTCGCCCAGGCCGATGCGGAAGTCGTGCAGCCCGGTGGCGAGCAGCGCGTCGCAGAGCACCGTGAGCGCCTCGGCGGTCCCCTCGGGCGCGGGCGCCCCGATCAGCTCGATCCCCGCCTGCAGGAGCTCGCGGGGCTGAGCGCGCTGGGGGCGCACCCCGCGGTAGCAGTGGGCGAAATAGCAGAAGCGCAGGGGCGGATCGCTGGTGGGGTAGCGGGTGGCGACGACGCGGGCGATCGGCACGGTCATGTCGCTGCGCAGCACCAGCACGGCGCCGGCCTCGTCGAACACGCGGTAGGCGGGCCGGGCGTCCGCCATGTCGGCGCGTGTGAGCACCGACTCGTACTCGAGCGCGGGCGTGTAGATCTCGCCATAGTCACGGCGCTCGAACACGCCACGCAGCGTGTCGGTTATGGCGCGCACCTCGCGCGTCTCGTCGGGCAGCACGTCGCGCGTGCCGCTGGGGATCGGGTGGATCATCGCGATCCCCGGATTATGCGTGTACTGGCTCCGTGGCCACCCGCTCGATGCGCGCGCCAAGCTCGCGCAGGCGCTCGTCGATGCGCTCGTAGCCACGGTCGATCTGGCGGATGTTGCCGATCTCGCTGCGCCCGTCGGCGCACAGCGCGGCAAGCAGCATCGCCATTCCGGCGCGGATGTCGGGCGACTCCACGCGCTCGCCTCTGAGACGTCTGGGGCCGGTGACGATCGCGCGGTGCGGATCGCACATCACGATGTCGGCGCCCATCAGGATCAGCTTGTCGGTGAAGATCAAGCGGTTCTCGAACATCCACTCGTGGACCAGGATCGAGCCCTCGGCCTGGGTGGCAAGCGCGACCGCGATCGAGGTGAGGTCGGCGGGGAACGCAGGCCACGGGCCGTCCTGGATCTTGCTCTTGTACTCACCCACGTCCGCCTGCACGACGAGCTTCTGGCCGCCCGGCACGAACACGTCGTTCTCGCGCAGCTCGGTGCGCAGGCCCACGCGCTCGAACACGAGCCGGATCATGCGCAGGTCGTCCGGGACGGTTCCCTTGATCAGCAGCTCGCCGCCGGTGACGCCGGCGAGCGCGATGAAGCTGCCGATCTCGATGTGGTCGGGTGCGACGTCGTGCTCGCAGCCGTGCAGGCGCTCGGCCCCGTTGACGGTGATGAGGTTCGACCCGATCCCCTGGATGTCCGCGCCCATCTTGACGAGCATGCGCGCGAGGTCCTGCACGTGCGGCTCGGAGGCGGCGTTGCCGATCACGGTCGTCCCGGGGATCAGCGCGGCGGCCAGCAGGGCGTTCTCGGTGGCCATCACGGACGGCTCGTCCATGAACACGTCCGAGGGCCGCAGCCCGTTGGGCGCGCTGAGCACGATCTCGCGCCCGCACTCGGTGACGGCGCCCATCGCGCGGAAGGC
>Ga0187823_10000102_pt1 | contig 18869 bp, 15 predicted proteins | sample NC_wetland_sal_i_12_FD_132968 | JGI IMG/M metagenome (GOLD analysis project Ga0187823, IMG submission 132968) | Wetland sediment microbial communities from Neuse River Estuary, North Carolina, USA - SourceSoil_3 | ecosystem: Environmental > Aquatic > Freshwater > Wetlands > Sediment | place...
CCGCGCAGCGTGACGCGAGCACCGTCGAACCGCGCGCCGCGGTGCAGTTGCTCGGCGCTGAACCGGTCGATGCTAGCGAGCGACTGCGTGCGCGCCGCGCGGAACTGCGCCAGCACCCGCGCGGCGTCGTCCAGCGCGTAATCGCGTTCGCGCGCCAGCGCTTCGCCATCGATGTTCGCGAGTTCCGGCGCGTGCTCGGCGAGCACGCGGACGCCGAGCTCGATGTGTCCCAGCATCCGGCCCTCCTCGGTGAGGGCCACCTCCGCGCCGTAGGAGAACTCGCGCGTGCGGCCGAGATCGTGCACGAGCGCGGCGCACAGCAGCAGGTCGCGATCGAGCCGCGGGTGCAGCGTGCAGAGCTCGAGCGCGAGCGTGGCCACCGACACCGTGTGCTCCAGCAGCCCGCCGAGATAGGCGTGGTGGGCGCCGCTGCGGCGCGCGCCGGGCCCCGCGCCGGCGCCGCCGGCTGTGGGGATCGAGCAGGGAGCGCGCCGCAGCTCGGCGCGCAGCGCACGATCGGCGAGCAGCGCGTCGAGGAGCGCGCGCAGCGCGGGGTCGAACACCTCGCGGGAGAGGTGCTCGAAGAAGCCCTCGAGCTCGTCGAGGTCGCGGTAGGCGACCGGCAGGAAGCTCGCCGGGTCCGCTTCCATCCCCTGCGCGCGCTCGATCGCCACGACCTCGAGCTGACGCTCGTCGCGGAAGCTGCGCACCCGCCCGCGGACGCGCACGAGATCGCCGCGCTCGAAGCGGCCGGCGAGCACGTCTGCCTCGCGGAACGCGCGCCCGGCGATCGCGCCGGTGCGGTCGCGCAGCTCGACGGTCAGGAACGGCGTGCCCGCGCGCGAGAGCGCGCGCTCCTTGCGCGTGCACGCGAACACCGCGTCGACCTCGTCCTCGAGCCGCAGCGTGGCGATCGTCTGCGCGGGCGCGGCGTCGGCGGAGGTGTCGGCGGGCATCGCCCCATCATGTACCGTGATTCGGATGCAGCCGCTGATCTGGGACCGCCGTCCGGGCGAGCTGAGGGCCCCCGCGATGGTGTGTGCGTTCAAGGGCTGGAACGACGCGGGCGACGCTGCGTCGAGCGCCGTGTCCTTCCTCGCGGGCACGCTCGGCGCCCGCCGCTTCGCGAGCCTCGACGCGGAGGAGTTCTTCGACTTCCAGGCCAATCGGCCGTGCATCCGCCTTGGCGACCACGAGCAGCGCGAGATCGTCTGGCCCACCGTGGAGATCTTCGAGGCGCACGCGCCGCGGGCCCCGCGCGACCTGGTGCTGGTGCAGGGCTTCGAGCCCTCGATGCGCTGGCGCTCGTTCAGCGCGGGGCTGGTCGACCTCGCGGAGGCGCTCGGCGTGCAGCTGGTGGTGACGCTGGGTGCGCTCCTGGGCGATGTGCCGCACACGCGACCGGTGGCTATGACGGGGCACGCGTCCGACCCGGCGCTGACGGAGCGCCTCGGCATCAGCCCGTCCTCGTACGAGGGGCCGACGGGGATCGTGGGCGTGCTGCACGCGGCGTGCGCGAACGCGGGCCTGCCCTCGGCGAGCCTGTGGGCGGCCGTACCCCACTACGTCGCCGCCGCGACCAACCCGAAGGCGGCGCTGGCTCTGCTGCGCCGGGTGGAAGGCGTGATCGGCGTGTCCGTGGACGCGTCCGAGCTGGAGTCGGCGGCGAGCGACTACGAGCGGCAGGTAGCCCTCGCGGTGCAGAGCGACCCCGAGATCCAGGCCTTTGTCGAGCGTCTCGAGCAGGCGAGCGACAGCGAGGGCGACGCCGACGGCGCGGAGGTCCCCTCCGGCGAGGCCCTGGCACGCGAATTCCAGCGCTTCCTGCGCCAGCGCGGGCCCTAGCGGGGTCCCTACACGTCAGCCGCGGGGCAGACGATGCGGTGGTCGCACAGAGCGCACGCGCTCGGTGACGGCGTGGGCTCGAAGCGTTCGGCGAGGATCCCCTCGCCGACCTCGAGGACGATGTCTTCGACGGAGGCGGCGTCGCGCTCGGTCCGCGGGACCGGGACCTTGAGATCGTCGAGCACGTAGTAGTAGGCCTGGCGCGAGGCCTGAAGGCCCCACGCCTCGCGCGCCGCGAGCGCGTACAGCGAGAGCTGCACGTCGTCGCGCAGCTGCTCCTCGGTGCGCGGGCGCGAGGTCTTGTAGTCGATCAGCTCGTAGCGGTCGCCACCGTCGCCGTGCAGGCGGTCGACGCGGTCGACGCGCCCGCGGACCTGATGCGGCCCGAGCTGGAAGGAGAACTGGCGCTCGAACCACACCGGCGTGGCGTCGTGCTCGTGCAGCCGCGCGTGGTAGCGCGTGAGCGCCTCGCGCGCCTTCACGTAGAGCTCGCGCTCGCGCTCGCCGTCCCCGAGGCCGCTCCTGCGCCACCCCGCGTCGAGCAGGTCGAGCAGCTGCTCGAGCGAGGTCCCGTCGACGGAGTGGAAGCGCTCGAGCACCTGGTGGACGGCGATCCCGAAGCGCTGGCTGAGCGTCTGCTCGGTGGGGATCCGCAGGACGCGCGCGAACTTGTAGCGCAGCGGGCAGCTCCGGTACGTCTCCACATCCGAGGCCGACAGCGCAAGGCCCGAGCCGCGCCGCGGCAGGAACGGCTCGAGCGACGGATCGCCGCGCGGCGCGATCGCCTGCGCCCACGCGCGCTCGTCGATGTCGCTCGCGAGCAGCGCGTCGTCGAGCGCGGAGGTGAGGAAGATCTCGCGCTGGAGCGGGGTGGTGGCAGCCAGCAGCCGGGCGTTCACGTCCGCGAGCGCATCCTCGAGGCCCTGGCCCTCGGGGCGCTGCATCAACGCGGAGAGCTTGAGCAGCTCGAGGTACCGCACGACCCCGTGGGAGATATCGAGGTCGGTGTCCAGGCGCAGCTCGCCGATCCGGCCGCCGATCCGCGTGACGCTGTCGAGCACCGCGGCGCGCAGCATCTGGAGCGTGTCCTGGAGGCGCGCCTCCTCCGCGTTCTCGACGTCGCCTCCACGGTCGTCCTCGCTCCCCTCGGCGGCCGGCAGCCCCGCTCCCGGCGGCGGCGAAGCTCCCGTGTCGAGCGGGGGCGCCACGGCGGGCTCGGAGGCCGGACGCGCGCGCTTGGCGGGAGCGAGCGCGGCCAGGTGCTCGGCCAGCTCACGCGAGCTCGCGCGCGGCGCGCTCCCGATGAACTCGGCCGCGAGCACGCTCAGGCGCTCGAGGCTCGTGCGCTGCTGCTCGGCCTCCTCGGGGGCGATCAGGGTCCGCTCGCGCGTGCCGAGACGGTCGATCACGGTGGCGATGAACGCTCCCGGCTCCGCGCGTTCGAGCTCCGCCGCGAACACCCTGTGCAGGCCGAGGAAGCGCTGGATCCGCTCGCGCGCCTCGGGCGGCACCTGGGGCGACTCGGTGGCCGCGGCGAGGCCGCCCACGAGGTCGAGCCTGCGGCGTCGGGCGAGCTGGATCACGCGCGCGAGGTCGACCTGGCGCAGATCGACGGGCGGGCGGGTGAGCGCTCGGACCACCGCGGAGGCATCGTGGGGGTCGAGCAGCAGGCGCAGCCACGCGAGCACGTCGCGGACCTCGGCTCGCCGGAGCAGCTCGCGATGCAGCTCGCCCGGCGACGCATGCTCGCCTGCGCCCGCAACGGCGCGAGAACCGCTCGACGCCTGCCCGGCGAGCGCGGAGGCGGATCTCGAGCCGGACACACGCCAAGGATACGCGGCGTGCCCGCGCCGCCGGGCTACGCTCTGGGAGTGGATCTGATCGATTGGGGCACGGCGCAGCGCGTGGGCGACCTCGTCGCGGGCTCGCCGCCGCCGGGAGGCGTGCGCGCCGCGGCCGTCGAGCCGCTGGCACACGACTTCGCCCAGCGCGTGAGCGAGTACAGCGGGCTCCCGATGCCGTCGCAGCTCCCGCCGCTGGAGGTCGTGGACCGGTCGGCCTGGATCGCGGCCAACCTGCAGTCGATGCGCCCGTTGATGGGGGCGGTCGCCGAGCGCGTGGACCACGGCACGAGCGTGCTGGCGGGCCCGCTGCGGGCCGCCTCGGGAATGCTGCTGGGGGTACAGGTGGGGGCGCTCACGGGCGTGCTCTCACAGCGCGTCCTCGGGCAGTACGACCTCGCGCTGCTGGACGCGTCCGTGCCCCCGCGCCTGCTGCTGCTGGCGCCGAACCTCGCACAGGCGGCGCGCAACCTGGGGGTCGATCGCGACGAGCTCGTCCGCTGGGTCACGATCCACGAGGTGACCCACGCGGTCCAGTTCTCCGGCGCACCGTGGCTGCGCGACCACATGGGCGGGCTCGTGCGCGAGCTCGTGGACGGGATGCAGGTGACGCTCGGCGGAGACGGCTCGCCGGGCCCGGGCGGCGGCCTGCGGATGCCGCGGCTCCCCGATACGGGCCAGCTGCGCGATCTGGTCGGCCGGGCGCGCGAAGGGGACCTCCTGCGGATCACGCTCGGCGAGGACCGCTGGGCGCTCGTGCAGCGGATGCAGTGCGCGATGTCGTTGATCGAGGGCCACGCCGAGCACACGATGGACGCGGTGGGCGCGGAGGTGCTGCCGTCGCTGCCGCGCCTGCGCGCCGCCATGAACCGCCGCCGCGAGAGCCGCGGGCTTCCGTGGCGGGTTCTGGAGCGGCTTCTTGGTCTCGAGCTGAAGCTGCGCCAGTACGAGACCGGGCGCGCGTTCTGCGACGAGGTCGTTGCCGCGGGCGGCCCGCAGGCGCTGGCGCTGGCGTGGAGCGGCCCCCAGGCGCTCCCCACCGCGGAGGAGCTCGAGCGCCCATCCGAGTGGCTCGCGCGGATGGGCGCGGGCGGCGGCCCGCCGCAGCTCAAGGCCGCCTAGCGCATCCGAACAAGATGCCGTTTCGGCAGCCGCTGCGGTGGTAATGAAGGCCGACACACCCGTACGCTGGTGCGAACGCATGTTCCGCCTGTCACAAGCGAGATCGCCTCGCAGCCCGTGATTACAGCCTGTTAACGGGATGGTAGGATCTGGCTGTAACGATCTCCCACGAACGGGTTACAAACATGTGTTCGCTGCCGTCACACCGGCAGGCCCCGAACAGAGCACATCGAAACCCTTGCCTCGCAGCAGCGAGCAACCACCAGGAGAGCCCGACAGATGCCGACCGCAAGCAAACCGAAAGCGACCAAAGCCCGCGCCAAAGCCGCGCGCAAACCGGCCGCCAAAGCCAAAGCCTCCCGCGCCACCGCGCGCAAAACGACCCAGTCGAAAGCGACCAAAGCGAAAGCGTCGCGCACCCGCGCGGCTCACCAGACGCAGTCTGCGGCCCATCAGGCGCAGAACGCGACGCGCGACACGGCCCAGGTGGTCGGCGACTACGCCGAGCGCGCCGTGTTGATCCCTGTCGGCGCGACGCTGATCGCGCGTGACCGCGTCGTCTCGAGCGTCTCGGACACGTTCTCGACCTACTCCTCGAAATCGAAGACCGAGGCCCAGCTCCGCCGCTTCGAGCGCCGCGGCCTGACGGCTCGCAAACGCCTCGAGCGCGAGGTCCGCAAAACGCGTGTGCGCGTCGAGCGCGAACTCCGTCAGCGCCGTCGCCGGATCGAGACCACGGTCAGCGACATCGAAAAGCGCAGCGAGACGTTCGCCAAGAACGGCAGCGACCTGGCGAACCGCATCCCCGAGATCGTCGAGGGTGCGCAGGAGCGGATCCTGAGCCTGGTCTGAGCGACCCCCTTCCTCCGCCGCGGTTTGGAGAGACCGCCCGCGGAGAAGTCTGCCGGCCTCATATCCCGCCGGCAGTAGTAGCACCCTCTCCTCCCTCGACCCGCGGGCGGCCCCACCGCCCGCGGGTCACTTTTTGGGTGCGCCGACCGGTCGATTCGCGGCCTCGGCCCGGGGCCGCGAGCAGCCGTTTGCCACAATGGTCCGGTGACCGACACCGACCGCATCCGCGCCGCCCTCGAGGCGGTGATCGATCCGGAGCTCCATCGCTCGATCGTGGAGCTGGGGATGGTGCGCGCGATCGACCTGAGCCCCAACGGCGTGGTCGACGTGACGGTCTCGCTGACGACGCCCGGCTGCCCGATCAAGGGCCACTTCCAGACCGCCGTGGCCGAGGCCGTCTCGGCGCTCGACGGGGTGACGCACGTGAACGTCTACTTCGACGTGCTCACCGACGCCGAGAAGGGCGCGCTGCGGGAGCGCCTGGGCCGCGCGTCGCTCCCCGCGGGAGCGCTCGCGCGCGTGACCAACGTGCTGTGCATCGGCTCGGGCAAGGGCGGCGTGGGCAAGTCCACTCTCACCGCAAACCTCGCCGCGGCGCTCGCCGCCGAAGGCAAGCGGGTCGGCGTGCTCGACGCGGACGTGTGGGGCTACTCGATCCCGCGCATGTACGGCCTCGGCTCCACCCGCCCGCCGGTCTCGCCGGAGCGCAAGATCGTGCCGCTGCAGGCGCACGGCGTGAAGGTGATGTCGATCGGCTTCTTCGTGGAGGAGGACGCGGCGGTGGTGTGGCGCGGCCCGATGCTCCACAAGGCGCTCACCCAGTTCCTGCAGGACGTGGACTGGGGTGAGCTGGACTTCCTGCTGGTGGACCTGCCTCCGGGCACGGGCGACGTGTCGATGACGCTCGCCCAACTGCTCCCGGACGCGCGCTTCGTGATCGTCACGACACCCCAGGCGACCGCCCAGAAGGTCGCGCGACGCGCGGCGCAGATGGCCGAGAAGGTGTCGCTCGAGGTCGCGGGTGTGGTGGAGAACATGTCGGGCTTCACGACCCCCTCGGGTGAGCGGTTCGCGATCTTCGGCGAGGGCGGCGGCAACGAGCTCGCAGAGGAGCTCGACGTGCCGCTGCTGGGCAAGGTTCCACTCACGATGCCGCTGCGCGAGCAGTCCGACAGCGGCGTGCCGCTCGTGGTGGAGAACCCCGATGACCCCGCCGCGCAGGCGGTGCGCCACGTGGCCCGTGGGCTGATCGCGCTCGCGCCGATCGCGGCCCTGCCGGTGCTGAGCGACGCCCAGGCGAGCGCGGCGGAACCCGCCGCGAGCCCGAAACCCGTGGGCATGTCGCTGCCGATGGCCTGAGCGCTCGGGCCCTCGCAGCAGAGCGACATGCCCTCTCCTTCGGCCCGCGCCAGCCGGCGCCGGCCCGCCCGCGCGAGCGTTGCGAGCGCGTGGCGTGTCTTGACAAGCTCACACGACGTGGAGGATCGTTTTCCAGATGCCCGTGACAGACCAACAGGAGGAGGAGCCCGCCGCCGAGGCGGACGGGCAGGCTGACGCCGCCGGGGACGGCGCGAGCGGCGACGCGCAGGTCGTCGAATTCGACGAACGGCGCGCGAAGATGGAACGCCTGCGTGCGGAAGGGATCGACCCGTATCCACCCGTCACGCTGTGGGGACGTCGCACGCGGGTGATCGACATCCTCGGAGCCCACGCGGCGGGCGAGCTCGAGCACGGCCCCCACCCCGACATGCGCTACACCGTCGCGGGGCGGCTGATCTCGCGCCGCGGCCACGGCAAGACGTCGTTCCTGGACGTGCGCGACCTGTCGGGCTCGATCCAGGTGGTGCTGCGCGTGGACTCGCTCGGGCAGGAGGCCTATGACCGCGTCCTCGGCCTGGACATCGGCGACATCGTGTCTGTCGACGGCTGCGTGTACGTCACCCAGCGTGGGCAGCTCGCGCTGGAGGCGATCGAGGTGACGCTGCTCACCAAGGCGCTGCGGCCGCCACCCGACAAGCACCACGGGCTCGGCGACACGGGAACCCGCTACCGCTACCGGGAGCTCGACCTGATCGCAAACCAGGAGACGCGCGACCTGTTCATCACCCGCAACAAGATCGTGCTCGCAATCCGCGAATGGCTCGCGGAGCGCAACTTCGTGGAGGTCGAAACGCCGGTGCTCCAGTCGCTCGCGGGCGGCGCGGGCTCGCGGCCGTTCGTGACGCACCACAACGCGCTCGACCGCGACCTGTACCTGCGCATCTCGGTGGAGCTGTTCCTGAACCGCCTGATCGTGGGCGGCATGGAGAACGTCTACGACATGGCGAAGGTGTTCCGCAACGAGGGCATCTCGCCGAAGCACTCGCCGGAGTTCACGATCATCGAGTTCATGTGCGCCTACTCGGACTACAACGACGTCGCCACGGTCACCGAAGAAATGTTCCGCGACGTGGCACAGAAGGCGCTCGGGCGGACGGTGATCAAGCGCAACGGCGAGGACATCGACCTCTCAAAGCCGTGGCGCCGCGTGACGATGCGTGACCTGATCATGGAACGGTTCGGTGTGGACTTCATGGAGTCGACGCGCGAGCAGCTCGCGGAGCTGCTCGACGAGCCGATGGATCCGGCGGCGACGTGGGCGGAGGTGGTCGCCGACATCTACTCCGAGAAAATCGAGTCGACGATCAACCAGCCCACACACGTGTTCGACTTCCCGCTCGAGCCGTTCCCGATCACGCGGCCGCACCCCGAGCACCCCGAGCTCGCAGAACACTTCGACGCGGTGATCGGCGGCATCGAGCTGGTCAGCGGCGACACCGAGCTCAACGACCCGGTCGACCAGTGGCAGCGGTTCGTCGACCAGCGCAAACGGCGGATGATCGACGACGCGGATGTGCCGCATCCCAACGACGAGGAATACGCGCGCGCGATCGAGTACGGGTACTCCCCGACCGCGGGCGGCGGCATGGGCGTGGACCGGCTGGTGATGATCCTCACCGAACGCGACACGCTGCGCGAGGTGATCCCGTTCCCGATCGTGAGGGACCTCAAATGAGCTCCGAGGCCCGCTCCAAGCTCGACCTCGACCCCGGGGTCGTGAACGCGTGCCGTCAGGCGGCACACCACATCGCCGAGCAGGCGACCGAGCAGATCGCCGGCATGACGACCGTGTCGGTCGAGCGCAGCGTGACCCGGCTGCTCGGCATCGACGGCGCGGACGAGCACGAGGTGCCGCTCCCGAACGTGGTCGTCGACCACGTGCATGCCGCGGGCGGCCTGCCCCGCGGAGTGGCGTTCTGGCTCGCGAACGCGATCATCCAGACCGGGCGCTCGCCGCAGCAGATCGCCGAGGCCGTCGCGGCGGAGGAGCTCGACCTGTGCGGGCTGGAGCTCGCCGACGAGCACCAGATCCGCGAGCGCGCGCGCGAGGAGTGTGCGGCCCGCCTCGCGCACATCTCCGAGCGCTTCGCGGAGCGGCGGGCGTGGCGCGAGCAGCTGGGCGAGGCGCCCACGCCGCTGCGCTACGTGCTCACGGCGACGGGCGACGTATACGAGGACGTGGTGCACGCGCGCGCGGTCGCGGAGGCCGGCGGCGACATCGTCGCGGTGATCCGGTCGACGGCGCAGAGCCTGCTCGACTACGTGCCCTACGGGCCCACCACCGAGGGCTATGGCGGCACGTTCGCCACGCAGGCGAACTTCCGGATCATGCGCGAGGCGATGGACGAGTGGTCGCGCGAGCACGGCCGCTACGTGCGCCTGTCGAGCTTCTGCTCGGGCCTGTGCATGTCGGAGATCGCCGCGATGGGCGCGTGGGAGGGCTTCGACAACATGGTCAACGACGCCCTCTACGGGATCCTCTACCGCGACATCAACATCGTGCGGGGGCTGCTCGACCAGCGCGTCTCGCGAATGATCAACGGCTACTTCGGGGTCGTGATCAACACCGGCGAGGACAACTACCTGCGCACCGCCGACGCGATCGACGCGGCGCCGTCGGTGACCGCGTCGCAGTTCATCAACCACCAGCTCGCGCGCGAGTCGGGCGTCCCGGACGCCCAGATCGCGCTCGGCGACGCGTTCGAGATCGACGTGCCGGTGACGAACGGGCTGCTGTACGAGTGGGCCCAGGCGCAGCTCACACGCGAGCTGTTCCCGGACTGCCCCGTCAAGTACATGCCGCCGACGCGGCACATGGACGGCAATCTGTTCCGCACGCACGCGGCGGACTCGCTGTTCAACCTGGTGACCGTCGCCACGGGGCAGGGGATCCAGACGATCGGCGTGCCCACCGAGGGGATCTTCACCCCGCACATCCACGACCGCGTGCTGGGCCTGCAGAACGTCGACTACGTGTTCAACGCCGCACGGGACCTCGGCGAGGAGATCGAGTTCCGCCGCGGGGGGATCATCCAGACGCGCGCGCAGGAGGTGCTCGCCGGAGCGCAGGCGCTGCTCGAGCGGATCGCCGACACGGGACTGATCGAGGCGATCGCCCAGGCCACGTTCGGCGATGTCAGCCGCCAGCGCGACGAGGGCCGCGGGATCGAGGGCATCGTGAGCGTCGGCGAGGGCTACCTGAACCCGCTGGTCGACCTGATGCGCGAGGCGAGCTATGCCTGAGCGCGAGGTCGATCTCACACGTGTTCGCCCGTACGCCGACCACCTCGGCGACGGGCTTGTGCAGATGAGCTTCACGCTGCCCGTGCCGTACTCGCTGGCGGCTCGCCGCGCGGCGCTGGAGCTGGCGGGGGCGATGGGGTTCGAAGAGCCCGAGGTGGTGCACTACGAGCAGCTCACCCCCGGATACACGTACTTCGTGATGTACGTGCGCTGCTCCGCCACCGTCGACTTCGCCTCGCTCCAGGAGGAGGGCTTCGACATCGAGTACCTGTCCGAGGACGAGATCGAAGCGTTCGCCGCCGAGCACGTGGGGCGCCCGATCGTGGTGGTGGGCGCGAGCACCGGCTCCGACACCCACAGCGTGGGGATCGACGCGATGCTCAACCTCAAGGGCTACCACGGCCATCACGGGCTGGAGGGCTACCGCTCGTTCCAGACGCACAACCTCGGCAGCCAGGTTCCCAACGCGACGCTGCTCGCGAAGGCGATCGAGGTGGGTGCGGACGCGATCCTCGTCTCCCAGACGGTCACCCAGCAGAACCTGCACGTGCAGAACCTGACCGAGCTGGTGGAGATGGTCGAGGCGGAGGGCCGCCGTCGCGAGGTGATCCTGGCATGCGGCGGGCCGCGCGTGACCAACGAGCTCGCCAAGGAGCTCGGCTACGACGCGGGCTTCTCGAAAGGCACATACCCACACCACCTCGCGTCGTTCATCGTGCGCGAGCTCGCCGCGCGCGCGGCGGTGCCCCGCTGAGCCGTTGCTGCTCTCGGAGCTGACCCGCGCGGCGCCGCGACTGGCGCTCGTGGGGCTCGCGAAGAACACCGGCAAGACGGTCACGCTGAACGCGCTGCTCGCGGAGCTCGCGGCGTCCGGGACACCCGTGGGGGTCACCTCGATCGGACGCGACGGCGAGCACCACGACGTGATCGACTTCCGCATCGACAAGCCCCGCGTGCGCTTGGAGGAGGGCTCGCTGATCGCGACCACGGACTCGCTGCTCAGCGCGAGCGGCACAGCACACGAGGTGCTCGACCGCACCGGCATCGGCACGCCGCTCGGCGAAGTGCTGATCGCGCGCGTGCTGGCGGCGGGAGAGCTCGAAGTCGCAGGGCCGAGCGCCGCGCAGGACGCCCGCGCAGTGGCCGACGCGATGCTCGCGCACGGCGCCGAGCAGACGCTGATCGACGGCGCGATCGACCGCCGCGCGGCGTCCTCGCCGCGGGTCGCGGACGGGCTCGTGGCTTGCACGGGCGCGGTCCTGAGCGAAGACGTGCACGAGGTGGTGACGCGGACGCGCGAGGCGATCGAGCTCGTGCGGCTCCCCACGCTCGCACAGGACAGCCCGCTCGGGAAGGCCGTGCGCGCGCTCGAGCTCGGTGTCGCCGGACACGGCGGTGCGCTACTCGCGGACGACGGCGACGCCGACGCCGACGCCGACGCCGAGCCGACGCTGCTGCCTGCGCGCTACGCGCTGACCGCCCAGCCGGGCGAGGTGGCGGCGCTCCTCTCGGAGAACCCGCGGGCGACCGCGATCGCGGTGTCGGGCGCCATGCCGGAGAGCTTCGTGCGAGACGTTGCGCTGGCGGCGCGGCGGGGGCGGCGCGAGATCACGCTGGTTGTGGCGGACGCGACGCACGTGTTCATGCACGAGCGGGGACTCGAGCACTACGCCGCCCAGCGGGTGCGCGTGGCGGTGCTCGCGCCGATCGACCTGCTGGCGCTCACTGTGAACCCGGTTGCGCCCCAGTCGCACAGCTTCGACTCGGCCCGTCTGCGAGAGCTGCTCACAGAGGAGATCCCGGGCGTGCCGATCTTCGACGTGCTGCACCCCTCCTATCGCGGGGCCCAGCCGGCGATCAGCCGGCCGCTGCCGTAGGGGGGCGTCGCCGGCGCGCGGCTACCGGGAGGCGACGCGCTCGCGCGAGCGGGCGTTGGCGGAGTGACCCGCCTCGATCCCGCGCGCGCGAGTGATGCGCAGCGCGAGGCGCCCGTCTCGCTCCGGGGCAGGGGACGGCCCCGCCGGGGTGAAGAACGGCTCCACGGCTTCTGTCTCCGCGTCGGGATCGTGCCTGTGCCCGCGCCGCGCGTTCGCCACGAAGTCGCGTTCACGCTCGGATGCGATCGCTGCTGCTATGTGGTGGCTGACGACCATGGCTCAATTTTCGCGAGCCTCGGACGGGGGCCAAACAGATTTAGACTGGGCTAAATGGTTGCCGGTCGCGCGCTTGCACCGGAGACGATGACGAGAGACCGATGATCACGGCACGCTTCGACACGGAGGCACTGACGAGGGTGAGGTTCGCGATCTCGCCGATGCTCGAGCTGATCCGCAGCGTCACGACACTCGAAGATCCGGCGGGCAGGGCGCTGCACCTGCAGTGGACCGAGGAGGCACGGCGGCTGGTCGCCGAGCTCGATCTGTCGGCGCTCGTGGCGCTCCAGAGCTCCCCCACCTACAACCCTGATTTCGTGAACCCGCCGCCCAGCGGCCCGCTGGTGGACTTCGAGGACGAGCTGGGCGTGATGGTCGCAACCCCCGCGGCTCAGATCCGACGCGAGGTCCGCTACGCCTACCGCGATGGGGCACTTCCGCCGGTGCTGGAGCCGTTCGTGAGCGACCCGCGCACGGCGATCGCAGAGCTCGCGGACCTGATGCGCGAGTACTGGGAGCGCTGCCTGGCGGGCCACTGGCCGCGGATCCGCGCGCTACTCGAGCACGACGTGCTGTACCGCTCGCGCCAGATCGCCGACGGCGGCACGGCGCGCCTGTTCTCGGACCTCGACCCGACGGTGAGCTGGAGCGAGGGCGTGCTGACGATCACCGCCTGCAAGGACAGCGACACGGTGCTCGACCTGGACGAGCGCGGGCTGCTGCTGCTGCCGAGCGCATTCGTGTGGCCGAAAGTGACGTTCGTGACGAAGCCGCCGTGGCAGCCGACGTTGATCTACCCGGCGCGCGGCATCGGAATGCTGTGGAGCCCCGAGCGCCTCGCCCCGCCGGACGCCCTCGCGAAGCTGCTCGGGCGCACGCGCGCGCAGCTGCTGACCGCGCTCGACGAGCCCCACTCGACGATCGAGCTGGCGGGCGCGCTCGGGATCTCCAGCGGCGGCGTCTCCCAGCACCTCGCGGTGTTGCGCGACGCGGGGCTGGTCACCGGCCGCAGGGTGCAGCGAGCCGTCCTGTACCAGCGCTCCTGCGACGGCGACACGCTCGTCGTCGCGGCGGGCGGCGGCGTGCTCTACGACGGCGACGGCACGCAGTCGCCGCCGGCGATGTCGGGCGCGACCGGCGCCTAGCCCGCGCCCCTAGCGGACGTTCTTGAAGTAGTCGGCGTTGATCTGCGTGTACTTCTGCCACTCGTCGGGGAGCTGGTCCTCGGCGAAGCACGCATCGACGGGGCAGGCCTCCACGCAGGCGTCGCAATCGATGCACTCCTCGGGGTCGATGTAGAGCATCTCAGCCGCGTCATATCCGGGCTCGTCGGGCGTCGGGTGGATGCAGTCCACCGGACACACCTCGACACAGGAGTTGTCCTTGGTGCCAATGCACGGCTCGGCGATTACGTAGGCCATTCGCTTCTTTCTCTCGTTTGCGTGGGGATCCCCGTTGGGAGACGCATATTGTACGAATCATGCTGCTCCTGACGGGCGCGACCGGCCTCGTGGGCTCGACGGTGCTGGCCCGGCTTCTGGCCCAGGGCGAACAGGTCCGCTGTCTCGTACGCGACCCACGGCGGCTCGGATCCCAGCGCGTGCGGGTGCAGATCGCGCTGGGCGACCTGACCGACCCCCCGTCGTTCCGCAACGCGCTGCGGGGGGTGCACACGGTGGTCCACCTGGCCGCCGCGATCCGCGACCAGCCGAGCGGCTCGATCGAGGAGCTCAACGGGATCGCCACGTGGCGGATGGTCGAGGCTGCCGAGCGACGGGGCGTCGAGCGATTCGTGTTCTTCTCGGCGCTGGGCGCCTCAAACCACCACCGCACGCGCCTGGGGCGCGCGAAGGCGCACGCCGAGAAGGCGGTGCGCGAGTCGCGGCTGCAGACCATCGTGTTCGCCCCGTCGATCGTGTACGCCCCGGGGGACCCCTGGCTCACGCTGATGGAGCGCCTGGCGCTGCTCCCCGTGATGCCTGTGACCGGCAGCGGGCGCGCGGAGTTCCAGCCGATCTGGTCGGAGGACGTGGCCGACTGCGTGATCGCGGCACTCGGGCGCCCGGCGACGGCGCAGCACACCCGCTACGAGCTCGCGGGGCCTGACACGCTCACCCACAGCGAGATCGTCACCACCGCTCTGCGCGCATGGTCGCGAAACCGGCCGCTCGCACACATCCCGACCCCGTTCGTCTCGCGCGGCCTGCGGCTGCTGGCGCTGGCGATGGGGACACGCACGCCGGCCACATGGGACGAGGCGGAGCTGCTGGAGGTCTCGATGAAGAGCGCCCGCGGCTCGGCGGACGCGCGCGGCCTGGGCGTGACGCCCCAGCCGATGGAAGTGGTGCTCGGCGAAAGCGGCTAGCGCACGATCCGGAACGCGAGGCGAGCCGTGGCGGAGCGCCGCCCGCCGGCGTCCGTGGCGGTGATCGCAAGGCTGTAGCTCCCCGGCGTGAGCTTGTGGGAGCTCGACAGCCTCCCCTGGAAGGAGATGGCGTCTGCGCCGCTGTGGGCGGAGAACGTGAGCGTCCCGCGCGAGACCGCGCGCCTGCACGCGTGGCGGTGGCGGTTGGCACGCTTGGCCGCCACGCAATGGCCGTGGACCCGCCGCCCGGGAAGCGCCTCGGTGAACGCGAGCGTGACGCGGGCGGGCTCGTTCAGCGAGAAGGAGAAGGTGGTTCCGACGGGTGCGCGCCGCCGGGCGATGCTCGCCGCCCGCGAGCCGACGCGCCAACTGCTGTGTGACTGCGCGACGGAGGTGAGCACCGGCGTGACGGGGGCGCTGCCGGGGGGCGGCGCGCATGGCGGCACCGGGAGCTGCTGCTGGTACTCGAACGCTCCCATGTCGACGACGGCGGGGAGCGGTCCGCCGCAGCCCTGGCGCGAGGACACGATCCGCGGGGCGTCTGCGAGATCGAGCGTCACGCCTTCGGGAATCAGCGGATTGGAGCCGGCATCGATGGTGGGACTCGACGCGGTCTCGCTTCCGTCGGAGGCCAGCAGCGGATCGGCGCAGATGTTGCCCGCGCCCGACTGGACGGCGGGGCCGCCCGCTTCGTTGCATATGTCCGAGTAGGCGAAGCTGGGGGCGGTGGACGCGAACCCGAACACCTGCGGTTCGGGCGGGTTCCGCGAGATGATCGAGTTGAGCACGGTGAGCTGGTCGTTAGGAGATCCCCAGATCGCGCCGCCCTCGCTGCCCGGCCCAGGTTGCACGGAGTTCGAGATGATCGTGCTGTCCGACAGCGTCATCCGGCTCGCCGGGCAGGTCCCGATGCAGTCCGGCGCGGGCCCGCCCACGTAGAGCGCTGCACCCCACCCGCCCGCAACGATCGAGTTTTCGCGGAACAGGTCGTCCGATCCGGAGAACGAGGCGGGCTGCTCGGGCACGGCGCCCGTTTCGGCGGTGGCGATCGCGCCCAGCCCGGCGCCCTCGGGCGGTCGCCCATCTGCGACGGCGATGCGGTTCCTGACGAACATGTCGTCGGTGCTCGTAACCGGAACGCCCCGTATCCACTCGCCGGCCCCGCCCGCCGCGAGCGGTTCTTTCAGTCCCGGTTTGACGGTCTCGTCGATCACGTTTTCGATGAACGAGTTGTCGTGCTGCGTTACGGGGAACGCGAGGTGGGCGTAATTCTGGGAGACGAGCAGCCCTGCCCCCTCGCGGTCGCCCACGGCGGTGTGCGAGCCGGTGATCCGGTTGCCCTCGAACGTGTTGCGGGCGATCGTCACAGGCTGTTCCTTCGACACCGAGACGACGGCGCCGCCGCCCCATTCGCGGGCGATGTTGCCTTCGCCGGAGAGCGACCCGCCGAACGTGTTGCCTTCGACCACCACCGGGTAGGGGGAGGTTTCGTTGAAGTCGAACATGTACAGCGCGCCGCCGTCGAATTCGGCGGCGTTAGCGGTGAACCGGTTGTTCGTGATCTGCATCGGGCCGCCGGCATCGATCTGGATCGCGCCGCCGAACTCCGAGCTGTTGTCGGTGAACGTGCAGCCCGTGATGACCGTGGGAGCGCCGCTGAGCATCCCTTGGCTGATGCTCACTGCGCCCCCGAACGATTCGATGTGGTTGTGCGCGAACGTGTCGCCCCTGAGCGTCACCGCCTCGCTCGTCGAGGGAGCGCCGATGAACTTGACGGCGCTCGCTTTTGTCGCTCCGGTGAACGTCAGCCCTGCGAGGGTGAACGTCACGCTTCCTTCACCCTGGACTATCGCTTCAGCGGCTTTTTCCGGTTCGAGCGTGGTGCCGCCTGCGGGTGCGCCTTCGATCGTGAACGCAGCGGTGTTGGCGATTGCGAGGTTGACTTTGCACGTTTCGGCACCGAGCCGTAACACGTCGCCGGCGGCGGCTTTGGCGGCGGCCCCGGCGAGGCCCCCGCAAGTCACAGCTTTGGTTTCGGCAGCACGCGCGGACTGCGTGCCAGCGAGCGCGCTCGCGAGCAGCGCCAGCAGCGCGACCGTGAGGGCGCGGCGCGACACGCTCAATCAACCGCGCCGACGGCGAACCCGGGCCTGCGGTCCGCCCACGGCCGCGCCGCCTCCAGCTGCGCGGCGAGCGCGAGCAGGGCGCCCTCGCCGGCGGGGGCACCGACGAGCTGCACGCCGAGCGGCAGGCCGTCCTCGCCCTCGAACAGCGGCACGGAGATCCCGGGCTGCCCGTCGGCGTTGAAGATCGGGGTGAACGGCGTGAACAGGCCGGAGCGCGTGAACGTGGACAGCGGTTCCTCGGCCGCCGTGTCCAGCGTGCCGAGCGGCAGCGGGCGCTCGGCAAGCGCGGGGGTCAGCAGCGCGTCGTAGGGCGCGAGCAGCGCCACGAGCTGGCGGGCAAATGCCTGCAGCCTCGCCGCGGCGGCCATCCCTTCGACGGCGCCCAGTTTTTTGATCATGGAGAAGATCGCCCAGCTCATCGGCTCCATGTCGTCCTCGGTGGGCTCGCGCCCGGCGATCGTGGCGGAGTAGGCGATGGACAGCGCGATGTGGTTGGAGAACACGACCCCGAACAGCTCGCGCAGGCCGTCGTCCTGCCACGGAGGGTCGATCTGCTCGACGTCGTGGCCGAGCGAGAGCAGCAGGTCGGTTGCGTCCTGGACCGCCGCTGCTGCCATCGGGTCCACCACCGCCTCGGGTACGGGCGGCTTGACGGTGCATGCGATCCGCAGCTTGCCGGGCTCGCGCGCGGCGGACACGGCGAACGGCTCGGCGGGGGGCGGCGCCCACGTGGCGTCACCGGGCTCGTAGCCGGCGAGCACGTCGAGCAGCCCAGCGGTGTCGGCGACCGTGCGGGTGAGCATCCCGTCGGTGGTGAGCGGAGAGTCGCCGAGTTCGGGTGCGACGGAGATGCGCCCGCGGGTGGGCTTCAGCCCGACCAGCCCGCAGCACGCGGCGGGGATGCGGATCGACCCGCCGCCGTCGTTGCCGTGCGCCACGGGGAGCATGCCGCTGGCGACGGCGGCGGCGGCGCCGCCGGAGGAGCCTCCGGGGGTGCGCCGGAGGTCCCAGGGGTTGCGCGTGGGGCCGAACAGCTGCGCTTCGGAGACTGGCAGGATCCCGTACTCGGGCAGCGTGGTGGTGCCGACGATCACCATTCCCGCGTCGCGCAGTCGCCGCGTGATGTTGTGGTCGAAGTCCGCGACGTAGTCCTTCATCAGCGGGCACCCGTAGGTGAGCCGTTTGCCCTTCACCGCGCGGTTGTTCTTGATGGCGGTGGGCACGCCCGCAAACGGGCGCTCGTCGCCCGGCGCGATCTTGTCGGCGGCGGCGAGCGCGCCCTCGGCGTCGATGTCGACGAACGCGTTGAGGCTCGGGTTGAGCTCCTCGATCCGCTCCAGCGAGACTTCGACGAGCTCGCGGGAGGAGACCTCACCCGATCTCACCATCGCGGCGAGCTCGGTGGCGGAACGGAACATCAGATCGCTGTCGGGCACGACTCCTCCTCGGATCGGCTTCTGCTCCTGCGACGGCGACAAGAGCCTACTCGCGCGGCCAATCCTGCGACGATATGGCCCTGCCCACAAGGCAGCTCCCCCGTCAAGCATCAAGCTCAGAAAGCGAGTGCCATGAGCGCGGTCCAGTCAGATCCCGAGGTCCAGTCGGGCCTCGAGGGAGTCATCGCCTTCGCAACCGAGATAGCGGAGCCCGACAAAGAGGGCGGTGCGCTTCGCTACCGCGGCGTCGACATCGAGACGTTGGTGGGCGCGGTCCCCTACGAGCAGGTCTGGGGACTGCTCGTCGACGGCAAGCTCAAACCTGGGCTGCCGCCCGCGGAACCGCACGCACTCACGGTGCGCTCGGGCGACCACCGCGTTGACGTGCAGTCCGCGCTGGCGATGCTCGCGCCGGAGTGGGGCTTTGAGCAGCTAATTGACGTCTCCGACGAGCAGGCGCGCGAGCACCTGGCGCGGGCCTCGGTGATGGCGCTGTCGTTCGTCGC